>Ga0210143_1000002_pt1 | contig 338116 bp, 336 predicted proteins | sample MayberryNW_TuleC_2_FD_185527 | JGI IMG/M metagenome (GOLD analysis project Ga0210143, IMG submission 185527) | Wetland microbial communities from San Francisco Bay, California, USA, that impact long-term carbon sequestration - MayberryNW_TuleC_D2... | ecosystem: Environmental > Aquatic >... | reverse complement strand
GGCTAGCGACCGTGGCGCTCTCCCGGCGGGGGTCGGCATCTCTATGCGTTCCCCCGGGATCTTCGACGGCCTCCCTTCGGTCGGCCTCTCAATCTCAGAAGAACAAGAGAGAGGTTGGCCTATGAGCGACCGGACGCCGAAAACCGGCCGCTGGGCCCACTTCTGGGCCTGGCTCACCCGCCAGGCGCGCGGCCGTCGCACCGACACGATCGCGATCATCGTCCTGGCGATCGCCGGGATCGCGATGATGCTCGGGATCTTCACCGAGCAGAAGGCCTCGCTGCCGTCGTGGCTGCCCCTCGTCGGCGAAGAATTCGACCACATCACGGCGGAGTTCTCGACCGCGCAGGCGGTCACGCCCGGGCAGGGCCAGGCGGTCGACATCGCCGGGATCCAGATCGGCAAGGTCACCTCGGTCGACCTCGAAGACGGCCACGCGGTGGTCGGGATGGACATCGTCCCCGAATACATGGAGCTGATCCACCCCAACGCCTCGCTGCTGCTGCGGCCGAAGACCAACCTCAACGACATGGTGGTCGAGGTCGAACCCGGCAGCGGCAGGCGCCACATCGAAAGCGGCGCCAACTTCCCGCTCTCGCGGACCGAACCGAACACCAACCTCGACGCCTTCCTCGCCACGCTCGACTCCGACACGCGGCAGTACCTGCAGCTGCTGGTCGCGGGCGGCGCTCAGGGGATCGGCGGCCATGCCCGCCTGCTCTCGGGCGCGCTGCGCCGCTTCGAGCCCTTCGTCCACTACGCCTCGAAGCTCAACCGGGCGGTCGCCCAGCGCCACGTCGCGCTGGCGCGGGTGATCCACGACTTCGGCCTGCTGACCACCGAACTCGGCCGCCACGACGCCGAGCTGAAGCGCTTCGTCTCCTCCTCGGACGCGGCGCTCGGCAACTTCGCCAACCAGCAGGCCTCGATCCAGGAGCTCCTGCGCGAGTTCCCCGCCACCCTGCGCGTCGCCAACGCCGGCCTCGCCAGCTCGAAGCGCTTCTCCGACGTGGCCGCGCCGGCGCTGACCGGGCTGATCCCGCAGGCGCAGGCATTGACCCCGGCCTTCAAGGCAACCGAGCGGCTGTTCAGCCAGACCACCGCTCCGATCCGCGACCAGATCCGGCCCTTCACCCGCGAAATCCGACCCTTCCTCACCAAGAGCGCGGAAGCCTCCGGTCCGTTCAAGAAGACGGTGACCAACTTCGGCAACTCGCTCGGCTCCCTCAACACTTTCTTCAACGAGCTCGCCTACAAGCCCAAGGGCTCAAAGCAGAGCTTCCTCTTCTACGTGCCGTGGCTGAACCATGACTTCAACGCCGCCTTCAACCTCCAGGACGGCGGCGGCCCGGTGTTGCGCGGTTTGGTCGAGATCAGTTGCACGGGATCCGATCTCGGCTACGGGTTCGCTCTAACCAGGCCCTACCTGTTGACTCTGCTTCAGGCCGTGAACCTTCCACGGAAGGAAGAAATCCCCGTTGCGCCGGAGCATTCGGAAAACGGCCACTGCAAATACGCGCCGGGGGCGCCGAAATGAGCAAGCGCGCGCCCAGCACCGCCCAGCTCCTCGTCATCGTCGGCTTCGCGCTGTCGTGCTTCGGCATCCTGCTCTTCCTCTGGGTCACCTTCGGCGGGCCGACGCCCTTCAAGGCCAAGCCGTACGAGGTGAAGATCCCCTTCAGCGAGGCGACGCAGCTGGCCGAACAGTCCGACGTCCGCATCTCCGGCGTCAACGTCGGCAAAGTCCAGAGCATCGACCTGGCGCCGAACGGCAACCAGGCCCTGGCGACGGTCGACATCGACGACCAGTACGCGCCGGTCCCCGAGTCGACGCGGGCGATCCTGCGCACCAAAACCCTGCTCGGCGAGACCTACATCGAACTCACCCCGGGCGCCGGCAACGGGACGCAGCTCGAAGACGGCGGCACCCTGCCCGCCGCCAACGTCGCCCAGTCGGTCCAGCTCGACGAGATCTTCCGCACCTTCAACCCGCAGACGCGGGCGGCCTTCCAGGAGTGGATGCAGGAAGCGGCGGTGGCGATCGAGGGCCAGGGGCAGAGCCTCTCCTACGCGCTCGGCGAGTTCGAACCGACCTTCGCCGACGCCGACCGGCTGTTCCGACTGCTCGACACGCAGAACGTCGCGATCGGCCAGCTGTTCCGCAATGGCGCCACCACCTTCGAGGCGCTGCGCGGGCGCGAAGGCCAGCTGGCGAGCCTGATCCGCAGCTCCAACGCCGTCTTCAGCACGACCGCCCGCCGCGACCGCGACATCGAAGCGGTGTTCAGGGCCTTCCCGACCTTCCAGGACGAGTCGCGCCTGACGCTCGACCGGCTCAAAGGCTTTGCCCTCCAGGCCGACCCGCTGTTCCGCCAGCTCGTCCCCGCCGCCGAACAGCTCTCGCCGACCCTGATCGCGATCGCGAGGCTGGCCCCCGAATCGAAGGCCCTCTTCGAAGGGCTGGTGCCGGTGATCGCCCACGCCCCGACCGGGTTCCCCGCCCTGCGCAAGATCTTCCGCGACTCGTTCCCGCCGTTGCTGCGGGCGCTCGATCCCTTCATCCGCAACGTCAATCCGCTCATCGTCGGCCTCAACCAGTACAAGCATGAGGTGACCGCCCTCTTCGGAAACTTCGCCGCGACGTTCCACGCGAAGCTGACCACCGAAACCCCGAGCGGTCAGCACATTCACTATCTGCGGACGTTGGGTCCAATTACTCCTGAAACTCTCTCCACGTATCCATCGCGCCTGGCCACCAATCGCAATAGCGCCTACAGCCCCTCGATGTGGGCCAACGGACTTGCAGCGGGGCTGCCCAGCTTCAACGCCAGCCAGTGCAGTTCCGGGATCACCGCAACGCTCGATCCCGAAACGGCCAATAGTCCCGCGTTCAAAGAACGCACCAAAGGCGGGCAGACGAAAGAAGCCGAAGAATTCCTCACCCGTCTGAAGCAGTACGCGTTCGGGGGCCAGTCGGGCACGAGTGGAGCCCCGGCCCCCGGCTGCACGCAGCAGGCGCCCTTCACGCCGATCTACGGCAGCGGCCCAGCCACCGCGTACCAGCACACCTTCGAACAGCCCGCCAGGTAGGCCCTCGGCGATAGAGCCGCGGCCGCTCGTATTCCGTGGTTCCTTTGTAACCCCAGGGACGACAAAGGAACCACGGAACTTGAGGAGACCCGGGTCTCCGCGCAAAAGGAAGGGCGGCCCGGAGGCCGCCCTTCGTGAACCCGGTTTGATCCTGAAGGAGCTGGATCAGCCCTTCGGGGTGCAGGTGCGGATGATTTCGCCGGAGATCTTGGTCCCGTCGCTGAAGACTCCGGTGCCGTGCGCCTGGAGCTTGCCGTCCGGGCATTTGGCGCTGAGCACGCCCTTCTTGTTGATCGTCAGGCTGAACGCCTTGACCGAGCCGTTGCCGCCGGCAATCGGCGGGATCGATGAGATCGCCAGCAGGCCGTAGCGGCCGTGGTGGATCTTCTTCACCTTCACCGTGGTGACGATCGCCGCCGGGGTCGGGACGGTCAGGTAGGCGTGGATGTAGATCGTGGTCACGCCGCCCGCGAAGCCGCCGTTGAAGGCGATGATCTTGCTCTTCGCCGGGATTTCGTTCTGTTCGGGGAACTTGATTCCCGCGGTCGCGGTTCCCGTGCCGATGATCGCCGACTTGCAGGCCGCTTCGGCGTGCTTGGTGTCGGTCGACTGCAGCTTGCTCTTCTTGCAGACCGGAACGCCCTTGACGTTGATCGTGCCGTTCTTGTCGGTTTCGACGTTGAATTCCTTCAGCGCCGGCGGATGGGTGCCGTCGAGCGTTTTGATCTGCCCCTGCACGTTGAGCGAGATCGGCGTCAGCTTCGTCTTCGACAGCGCCTTGGGGGAGAAGCCGCCGTTGAAGGTGAGTTCGAGGTTGCCCTCGCGGACCTTGACGGGCTTTTCCGCGGCTGCCAGCCCTGCCACGGTCAAAGCGATCAGGGCCGCGATGGCCGTCGTCAGCATCAAGTACTTGCGCATATCCCTATATCTCTCCTTTGCGGCCCGCCCGTCAGAGCAGCGGCCTTCGAAGCGTGGGTTAATCCCTCCAGCGGCTCAAACTACCACCACCGGCCTCTCGATAAACCCCCGGCTCGGCGCAAAAGATCGGCTTAACAAGCGCCGCGGCTAGCGCCCCTGAAGCGACTGGCGCACCCGCTCGCGCTCGCCGGCGGCACCTTCGGCGCCGAGAAACGGCAACGTGATCCAGAACATCAGGTCGGGTAGCCGGCCCGGCAGGCGGACCGCCGCGCCATGGAGGATCTCGCTGTAGAGCAGCTCGTTGACGCCGCCGGCCAGCGACAGCGAGGTGATCCCGGGGAGTTCGACCGAGGTCTCCGAGCGGCCGGACTCGAGGAAGCCGGTGAACTGGCGCAGGGCGGCGTCGCGGCGCGCCAGCGCCTTCGGGCCGGCCGCGAGCACCTCGACGATCGCGAAGCGGGCCTCGTCGGGATGCTCGGCCAGGTGCTCCAGGAGGGCGCCAAGGCCGTCGGCGACCCGCTCGGCCCAGGGCGCGCCGGGCTTCGACTCGAAGCCCTCGGCGGTGTCGCTGAGCAGGTTGCCCAAGAGGATGTCGTAGGTGACGAGGAAGCAGTCCTCCTTGCTGTCGAACAGTTCGTAGAAGGTCTTCCGCGAGACTCCCGCCACGCCGATCACGTCGACCACGCGGGTATCCGGATAGCCGCGCTCGGAAACGACCTCGATCATCGCCCGGTGGATCCGGTTGCGCTGGGATTCGGTTACCGCCTCCCGCGGCAGGCCGTGCCTCCCTCTTGGCAGACGCTCGTTGAGCTTCCCGGCGCGTTTACTTGCCACCGGCGCACTTTAGTGCAGCGGAGGGAAAGCCGCGACATTCCTCACCTGCTCAGATGCACACATAAACAATGACCACATTGAAATTGCGCGACCCGAAGAAGGAGGGTTAAAGGAAAGGGGACGGTCGCCGAAATCGTACTGTCGGCGAACGCCCCAAATCCTACGTGCGGGTTCGTAAAGGTGTGATCGTCAGGGATCGATCCAGATCGCCTGTTCCCGGTCGGGCCCCACCCCAACCAGGCGCACCGGCACACCGGCGAACTCGGATATGAAGCCGAGGTAGTCGCGGGCTCCGCGCGGCAGGTCTCCCTCGGCGCGGCAGGCGCTGATGTCCTCGTCGAACCCCGGCAGCTCCTCGTACTCGGGGGTGGCGGAGTGGAGGATCGACTGGTGATAGGGGAAGCTGTCGAGCACCGCGCCCTCCTTTGAGCGGTAGCGAACCGCCACCCGCAGCGTCCGGAGGCCGCTGAGGACGTCGAGCTTGGTTATCGCCAGCGAGTCCATGCGGTTGAGGCGCACCGCGTAGCGGAGGGCGACCAGGTCGATCCAGCCGCAGCGGCGACGGCGACCGGTGGTGGTGCCGAACTCACGCCCGCGCTCGACCATGTGCTCCCCGATCTCGTCCTCGAGCTCGGTCGGGAACGGCCCGGCGCCGACGCGGGTCGCGTATGCCTTGGCGACCCCCCACACCTCGTCGATGTCCGTCGGCCCGACCCCGGCGCCCACACAGGCCGCCCCGGCGATCGGGTTGGAGGAGGTGACGAAGGGATAGGTGCCGTGGTCGAGGTCGAGCAGCGTCGCCTGCGCGCCCTCGAAGAGGACCGTCCGCCCACCGTCCAGCGCCTCCCAGCAGAGCCGCGCCGTGTCGGCGATGTGGGGCTCCAGCCGGTGTCCGAAGTTGACGTGCTCCTCGGTCATCGTGTGCAGGTCGAGGCGGGGGTCGGGTACTGCGTCAGCGGCGCCCTCGGGGGCGGCTTCAGGCGCCTCCCCCGCTTCCTTGCGCAGTTTTCGCCGCTGCACGGAGAGCTCGCGCAGCGCCTGTTGCTTGGGCTCGAGCGCCGCGCGGATCTTGGTCCGCAGGATCTTCTCGTCGAGCAGGTCCTGGACGCGGATCCCGAGCCGCAGGGCCTTGTCGGCGTAGCAGGGGCCGATCCCGCGCCGGGTCGTGCCGATCGAGAGCTTGCCCAGCTTCGTCTCGCCGGCGGTGTCGAGGAGCACGTGGTAGGGCATGATCAGGTGGGCGTTGGCGGAGATGCGCAGGTTGCCGACGTCGACCCCGCGCCGTTTGAGCCCGTCGATCTCGCCCAGAAGGATCGCCGGGTCGAGGACGACCCCGTTGCCGATCACGCAGGTTTTCTCCGAGTGGAGGATGCCCGAGGGGATCAGGTGGAACTTGAACTCCTTCCCGTCGCGCACGATCGTGTGACCGGCGTTGTTGCCGCCCTGGAAGCGGACGATCACCTCCGCCCGCTCGGCGAGCATGTCGGTGATCTTGCCCTTCCCCTCGTCGCCCCACTGGGCGCCGACTATCACGACTCCTGGCATAAGCGCTGGATTGTGACGGGTGGACGGGCGGCCGAGTATCCAGGCATGAGCTCAATCGCCCATCCACGTAGCTCATATCGCGCTACATTGCTTTCCATGCCGCCGGCTCCGCCACCCTTGTCCCTGAGACTTGGCCACGCCACCCTGCACGCGCTGGAAGACCTTGCGCGGATGCGCGGCATCGGCAAAGCAGAGGCCGCCCGGCAGGCGATCCAAGAGGCCGCCGCGCGTGACCTCAAGCGGGGCGGCCTGGCTGCCGAGGCGCGTCGGTTGATGGAAGACCCCGCCTATGTCGCCGAAGCGCGTGAGCTCGCCGAGCTGATGGAGGAGCTCGATGGTTCGTGGTGACGTGCACGAGATCCGCCTCCGGCGCGGCGGAGGGCATACCCAGCACGGACGACGATTTGCGGTCGTCGTGCAGGCAGACGATCTGCTGGCGCTCTCGACCGTTGCGATCTGCCCCACGTCTCAGTCGGCCCCGGCCGCCAGCTTCCACCCTGAGGTGCGGCTCGACGGCGAAGACACCAAGGTCCTATGCGAGATGGTGCGGGCGGTGGACGGCCGCAAGCTCGGCAAGCAGGTGGGGCATCTGAGCATCGACGAGATCAGGGCCGTCGACGATGCTCTCGGTCTTGTCCTCGACCTCGCCTAATTCGCGGCCCGGGCCTCGACCCGGCGGTCGGGGCCGAACAGCGGGAGGGGGTCGCCGCAGATCTCGATCAGGCGGGAGACCGTGCGGGGGCCGATCTGGTCGGTCAGCTGTTGCTGTCCCTGGTAGACGTCCTTCTCGGCGTTGCTGGTGACGAGCATCGAGCGCTGGCTCTCGTAGCGCTCGTTGATCACCGCGTAGAGCTGCTCGACCACCCAGTCGGTGTGGCGCTCGGAGCCGAGGTCGTCGATGTAGAGGAGGTCGACCGAGGTCACCCGCCGGAAGAAGGCGTCATAGGCGTTCTCGCTCTCGGCTTCCTGGTAGGTCTGGCGGATCCGAGTCAGCAGCTTCGGGGTGAAGTAGACGCCGACGGTCTTCCCCGCCGCCAGCGCCGACTTCGCGACCAGCATCCCCAGGGTGGTCTTGCCGGTGCCGGTGCTGCCCATCAGCCAGAGGCCGCGCCCTGCCGCGAGGTTCTCGTCCAGGTTCTCGATGAACTCGCGGGTCGCCTGGACGACGTGGCGGCTCGCCATGTCGCGTTCGAGGTCGGTCACCGGGGGGCGGTCGAACGAGACGCCCTGGTAGCGCTTCGGGATCACCGAGGCGACGCCGCGGCTGCGGCCCTTGCGCAGGCGCTGCTCGCGGCACTCGCACGGCCGCGCCACGTCCTCCGGCCCGAGGATCCAGCCGGAGCCGTCGCAGACGCCGAGTGGGCACGCCTGTTCGCGGAACGGCTCGCTGCGGGCGACGGCCGGCATCAGAAGTCAGGCCCCGCCGCGGCGTCGGCGAGCGGCGGCTCCTCGCCGGCGGGCTGCTCGATCGGCGCTTCCTGGCCGGAGAAGTCGGCGAATTTCGGGAAGCGGTCGAGGAAGACCAGCTTCCTGGTCCCGATCGGGCCGTTCCTGTGCTTGGCGATGATCAGGTCGGCGAGCCCGTCGGGCTCCTCGTCGGGGTCGCGGTAGTAGTCCTCGCGGAAGAGGAAGGCGACGACGTCGGCGTCCTGCTCGAGCTGTCCCGACTCGCGCAGGTCGGAGAGCTGCGGCTTCGGCGGCGTCCGCTGCTCGGGCGCGCGCGAGAGCTGTGAGATCGCCAGCACCGGGACCTCGAGCTCGCGGGCGAGGATCTTCAGCCCGCGGCTCATCTGGCCGACCTGCTCGACCCGGTTGGCGCGCGGGTCGTCGGAGCGCATCAGCTGCATGTAGTCGACGATCACCAGGCCGAGCCCGCCGCGGTCCTGTTCCTGGGCGTGCAGCCGCCGCGCCTTCGCGCGCAGGTCGAGGATGCCGAGGTCGGAGGAGTCGTCGAACCAGAGCGGCGCCTCCTCCAGCTCGTTGCAGGCCCGCACCACCTTCGGCCAGTCGCGCTGCGCGACCTGCCCCTTGCGCAGCTTGTCGCCGGAGATCCGCGCCCGGCAGGCGATGAAGCGCTGCGCAAGCTCGACCTCCGACATCTCCAGCGAGAAGAAGGCGACCGGCAGCTCCCGCTTCACCGCCACGTTTTCGGCGATGTTGGCGACCAGCGCCGACTTTCCCATGGCGGGTCTCGCAGCCACAATGATCAGATTCCCCGGCTGGAAGCCGCCGGTGATCGCGTCGATGTCGCGGAAGCCGGCGGGGGTGCCGGTCATTTCGGTCTCGCCGGTGGAGAGCTTCTCGAGCCGGTCGACCTCGTCGTGGAGGATCTCCGAGAGCAGGCGGAAGTCGCTCGCCTGCTCTTTGTGGGCGACGTCGAAGAGGAGCTTCTCGGCCCGCTCGGAGAGCTCGCGCGGCTCGCCGGCCCGCTCGTTGACCCAGCCCTGGATCTCCTGGCCGGCGCCGAGCAGCCGCCGCAGCAGCGAGTTCTGCTGGACGATCTCCGCGTAGTGCTTGGCGTTGCCGGCGGCGGGCACCTTCGCCGCCAGCTCCGAGACGTAGTGCTTGCCGCCCGCCTCCTCGATCTTGTTGCGCTGGGTCAGCGCCTCGCTGACGCTGAGCTCGTCGACCGGCTTGGAGGCCGCGTAGAGGTCGTGGACGCACTCGAAGATCGCCCGGTGGCGGTCGAGGTAGAAGTCGGCCGCGTTCAGCTTCACCTCGTCGATCACGCGGGTCAGCGCCGGCTCGGCGACCAGCATCGCTCCGAGCACCGACTCCTCCGCCTCGATGTTCTGGGGCGGGACGTGGGTTGAGGGCGGCTGCGGCATCGCTATCTAGTTAAGGCTCCGGATCGGCGGATTCGCCGTCTCACACGTGCCCAGCGCCAAGCAAACCAGAGGCGGGCGAGCCCTACCGCCGGTGTGTCTGCAATCTAGGGAGAAAACGGATCGGCCGGGGGCAGCAGGCCTTCGCGCTCGCGCTGGCGCTCGCCGCGGCGCAGCATCCGCTGGGTGAGGATCGCGATGCTGAGGATCGCCGTCGCGCCGAGGCTGAGCTGGACGCTGAGCAGGCCCTCGCGGGTCCAGTAGACGTCGCGGAGGTCGAGCAGCAGCGCCGCCTCGTCGAAGGTGAGGCCGATGCCGATGCCCATCGGCGCCGCCAGCCGCTGCTCGAGCTCGTCGTCGTCGGTCAGCAGCGCCGCGGTGCCGGAGGCGAAGGCGATCACGATCCCCGGCACGAAGTGGTGGATGTGACGGCCGCCGACGCTGACGTTGCGAAACGGCCCCCAGCGGTCGCGGATCCCCCAGGTGGAGAGGCGGACGAAGGCGAATGAGCCGAGGAAGCCCGCTAGCAGGTTGAAGAGGACGGTCTCGCTGCGCGGAGCCGTTTCGTAACCGCTCACCGCCACACCGACCGTGTCGACGGCCGCCGCCGGAGCGGCTTCCAGCAGCGGTTCGCTGTTGCGGCGCTCGTGCGCCCGGCGCCGCAGCATGCGGCCGAACTGATCGGCGAGGACCACGCCCGCCCCACCGAGCGCGACCGCCGCAAGCCCCACCGTAGCCCGCTCCGACCGAGCCCACCCGAAACGCGTCCGCGCCTTGGCACGGCGAGTGATCCTGGTCGGCAATCCCCTGGTTCCCACCATCAGGTGAGCCTACTGCGACGCCGGCGAGTCCCCAAGGGGAGGCCCGAGCCCTCACCATCTGAGCCCACTGCGACGCCGGTGAGTGCCCCATCGGGAGGCGCCGAGAACGAAAACCTCGCCCGCAGGCGCCTCCCCTTGGGGCGCCCGCCTGGTCGCCGAGGCCTACTTCTCTTCGCTGATAATCGTCTTGACCGTGGCGATGGTGCCGTCGGGAAGGTCGATCTCGACCATGAAGGTCCCGACTTCGCGCAGCGGCTGCTCGAGCTTCACCCGTTTGCGGTCGATGCTGAGGTCGCGCGCCTCCCGCAGGGCGTCGACGATCTCTTTCGCCCCGACCGAGCCGAACAGCTTGCCGTCCTCGCCCGCCCGCTGGTGGATCGTCAGCACCGTCTTCGAGAGCAGCCCCGCCGCCGCCGCTTCGCGCTCGGCCCGTTTCTCCGCCGCCCGCTCGGCCGCCTCGAGGCGCCGCTGCGCCTCCTCCAGCGCCCCCTTGGTCGCCGGCTGGGCGAGCTTGCGGGGGATCAGGTAGTTGCGCAGGTAGCCGGGGGCGACGTCGACCGCCTGGCCGCGCTCGCCGAGCGACTCGACGTCCTGCAGCAGGATCGCCTCCGCCATCAGCGCTCTCCGACGTAGGGCAGCAGGGCGATTTCCCGCGCCCGCTTCACCGCCACCGAGAGCTGGCGCTGATGGCGGCGGGAAAGCCCGGTGACGCGCCTGCCGCGCGTCTTCCCCTTGTCGGAGAGGAAGCGGCGCAGCAGGTTGAGGTCCTTGTAGTCGACGGTCTCGGCGTTGACCCGCGTGTACTTGCGCGGACGCGCACGCTCGGCGCCGCGCCTACCGCGCCGCGCGCCGTTACCCGACGATGACTCTCGTGCTCGTGCCATTGCGACGCCGCATGGTACAGAGACCGCGCCGTCGGAGGCCGCTAGAACGGGATGTCGTCTTCGGCTCCGCCCCCGCCGCCCTCGCTGGGGGCACCCGCGGGCGCCCCTTCGAAGTCGGAGGTGTCGGCGGGCACGTCGCTGCTCGGCGTGAAGCCGCCACCGCCGTTCCCGTTGCCGCCGCCCGATCCATCGCGGGAGCCGAGGAACTGCACGGTGTTGGCGATGATCGAGACCTTCTGGCGTTTTCCGCCGCCCTCTTTGGCCTCCCATTCGCGCCAGTCGAGCCGTCCCTCGACCGCGACCGGACGGCCCTTCGACAGGTAGGTGGCGCAGTTCTCGCCCTGCGCCCCCCAGACCGTGACGTCGAAGTAGTTGGGCTTGTCGACCCATTCGCCGGTCTGGCCGTCCTTGCGGCGGCTGTTGACGGCGACGCGAAGCTCGCAGACGGCGGTCCCGCCCCCGGTATGACGCAGCTCGGGGTCCCGGGTCAGGTTCCCGGTGATGACCACCACGTTGACGTTCGAAGCTGCCAAGGCACTCACTCCTCTGAAGTTGCTTGCTGAACTCCAGTCTAAGAGCGGCGGCGGCGCGACCTCTCCCCCTCGGCGCGAGCAAATCGCGCAAAGAGCGGGGCGGAGGGACTACTCGCCGTCGGCGTCGTCGCCGGTCTCGGCCGCCGCGGCGACGTGCTCCTCGCGGGGCTCCTGGGCGCCGCGCTCGCGCGGGCCGGGTCCGGCGCCGACCGCGGGCGGCACGATCACCGGCGCGCTCGGATCGACCCTGAAGATGCGGAAGCGGAGGACCCCGTCGGCGATCTTCAGGTTGTGGTCGAGCGAGTCGAGCAGGTCGCTGGTCGCCTCGAAGCGGAGCCAGCGGTAGTCGGCCTCGGTGCGGCGGTTGATCTCGTAGGCCATCTTCCGCAGCCCCCAGCTGTTCTCGTGCTTGAGGGTGCCGCTCGCCTCGATCTGGCCCCGCGCCTCCTGCGCCAGCCCATCCCGGGCCGGGGCGTCTAGTTGGGGGTCCAGCATCAGGACCAGCTCGTATTCGCGTGGGGCTGCCAAAACGGCGAAGGACTATAGCGGGGGAGTTCGCGCGGGGCGGTGGGGGAGGGAGCGGGATACCCCCTCCTCTCTCAACTTGCTCGGGTGGGGCGTGCCCTGGCAGTCCTAGATTCGGGTGGCCGAGAAGCACAAGCCGTTCGGAGGGGGTATCCCGCTCCCTTCATCAGTGCGGGGCGAACTCCACCGATCCGTCTTCGGTTGGGGGAGGCGGTGGCGGAGGCGTGGGCGGTGGTGCGGGCGGCGGCGCCGGTTCCGACGCCGCCGCGGCCGGATGCGAGGCTCCCGGGCGCCGGCGTCGCGCCCTCCCCCTTCGTTCTGTGGTTCCTTTGTCACGTCTGGGGTTACTTTGGAACCGCGCAATGGCGGGGGCCCTCCGCTTCCCCCGTTCCGTGGTTCCTTTGTGACCTGCGGGGTTACTTTGGAACCACGGAACGGGGTGGTCGGTTGGGGATGGGGCTCGTGCCGGCCGGGCGATTCGCGGCAGCCCCACGTCCCTCGGCAGCGGCGGCGGGACCGGGGGCCGGGCGAGCGAGGGGAGGAGCGCAAGCGCGGCGAGCCCGGCCGCGGCGATCGCCGCGGCCTTCCCGACCGCCCGCCACCGGACCCGAACGCCACCCATGCCGGCTCAAGCCCCGAACCCGCCCGAACTCTCCCCCCGTCAACCGGCAGCCGGAGCGAGCCGGCGCCGACGCCCTACGCCACCGACTCGCGCAGCTCGGCGATGTCGCGCAGCTGGTCGTCGACCCAGTCGCCCGGGTTGCGGGCGAAGATGATCTCCTTCAGCCGCCGCGCCCGCAGCCGCCGCTCCTCGGGGTCCATCGTCAGCGCCCGGTAGATCGCGTCGGCCTGCTCCTGGATGTCGAAGGGGTTGACCGAGAGGGCGCAGTCGGCCAGCTCCTCGTGGGAGCCGGTGTTCTCGGAGAGCATCAGCACGCCGTCGCGCGTGTTGACCGCCGGCGCCTCCTTGGCGACCAGGTTCATCCCGTCGAACAGCGAGTTGACCATCAGCAGGTCGAAGTGCTTGTAGCGGGCGACCGCGTCGTAGAAGTTCTCGTAGATCCGCAGGTCGATCGGCATCCAGTCGGTGGTCCCGTGGCGGTGGTTGACGACCGCGACCAGCGCCTCGATCCGCTCCAGGTACTCGGCGTACTCGGGCACGTCCTGGCGCGAGGGCTGCAGGTGGGCGATGAAGGTGACCTCTTCGCGGAACTCGGGGTGCTGGCTGAGGAAGGTGTCGAAGGCGGTGAAGCCGCGCAGCACGTTCTTCGAGAGATCGGCGCGGTCGACCCGGATGATCAGGTGCTTGCGGCGGCGCTCCAGCACTTCGCGCTCCGCCTCCGCCACCTCGGGCGAGGCCGCCGCCCGCTCCAGCCGCTGGGCGTCGATCGAGAGCGGGTAGGCTCGCGCCACCGTCTTCCCCCGCGCGTGGTGGACCTCCGCCTTGGTGTAGTCGACCTCGGCCTCGAGCAGTTCGTCGCAGCAGCGCAGGAAGTTGATGCAGTAGGCGTGGGTGTGGAAGCCGATGATGTCGTTGGCGAGCATCCCCTGGTAGATCGACTCGCGGATCCGCCCCGGCAGGATTCGCCAGCTGTCCGGCTGCGACCAGGGGATGTGGACGAAGTGGTGGAGGAAGGCGTCCGGCCGCGCCTCGCGGATCATGCCCGGCGCCGTGTAGAGGTGGTAGTCGTGCAGCATCACCAGCGGCCGCTCCCGTCCCTCGATCTGCTCCACCACCGCGGCGGCGATGTCGCGGTTCACCTCCTGGTAGCCGAAGTCCCAGGCGTCGAGCTCTTCCTGGCGGATGTCCGGCGCGTTGGAGAGGTCCCAGAGGTAGTGCTGGATGAACCAGAGGATCGGGTTGGCGATCACGTTGTAGAAGCGCTCGTAGGCGCTCGCCTCGCTGCCGACCAGCAGCACCCTGTAGTCGATCCCTTCGACCGAGAGCTCGACCGGGCCGCCGCGCTCCTCGGCGACGGCGACGTCCTCGTCGGTCATCGCCGAGGCGATCCAGAGCGCCTCGCGGTGGGAGACCAGCCCCGAGAGCGCGGTGACCAGGCCGCCGCCCCCGCGCCGGACCGTGCGCTCGCCGTTCTCCTCGCGCTCGAACTGGAGCGGCCCCCGATTCGAGACGATGATCAGGGGCGAGGAATCCACGGCCTAGAAGAGGTTAGGGGGTCAGCCGTCGAGCTCGGCCAGCAGCCCGAGCCAGTCGCGCAGCAATCGCGGCGAGAGGAACTCGCGCCGCGCGTGCTCCTTGCCGGCCCGCCCCAGCCGCTTGCCGAGTTCGGGATCGGCGAGGATCTCGACGCAGCGCCGCGCGCACTCCGAGGGGGAGTCGACCAGGAAGCCCGACTCCCCGTCGCTGATCTGCAGCGGGATGCCGCCGACGTTGCCGGCGACGGTCGGCCGCCCCTTCCACAGCGCCTCGGTGACGGTCAGCCCGAACCCCTCGCGGATCGACTTCTGCAGGCAGACGTCGGACTGGGACTGGAACGCGTTGACCTCGATCGCGCCGACGTTGTTGAGGTTGCTGAGGATCTTGATGTCCGGGTCGGCGTCGGCGTATTCGAAGGTCCGCTGGAAGAACTCCCGGCCCTCGGGATCGTCGGTCGCCATCGAGCCGACCATCGCCAGCTGCGCCTCGGGCGCCTTCTCGGTCACCTCGCGGTAGGCGTCGATCACCCCGATCGGGTCCTTCCAGGGGTCGAAGCGGGAGACCTGGGTGATCAGCGGCCGATCGACGTCGATCCCGAACTGGCGGCAGACGAAGGCGGCGTCGTCGGGGGAGAAGGCCATGTTCTTCGGCGAGAGCGGGTCGATCGCCGGCGGGATGATGTTGACGCCGTTCCTGCCGTGGTCGACGCCGGCCGGGACGTAGTCCGGCATGTGCCAGACCGTCGCGTCGTACTCCTCGATCAGCGGCAGCAGGCGGGCGATCGGGGCCGGGTTGGGCGTCGAGAGGTCGATGTGGCAGCGCCAGATCCAGCGCCGGCCCTTCTGGCGGGCGCCGCGCCGCAGCCCGATCGGCTGCGGGTCGTGGACGATCACCGCGTCCCAGTCGCCCTGCAGGCCGTCGGCGTTGAGGGCGTTGATCTCGTCGAAGAGCTTCCACTGCGCCTCGCTCAGCGTCTCCTCGGCCCCCTGCAGGGAGTTGTGGAGGAGCTTGGTCGCGTTGAAGAACTCCTCTTTGCCGAAGATCACGTGCCAGTGCGCGTCGAGGCCGGCGTCGCGCATCAGCGGCACGATCGTGTAGAGGATCTCCGAGACGCCGCCGCCGAAGGCCGTGGCGCTGACGTGGAGGACGCGCTTGCCGCGCAGCGGCTCGGCCAGCTCGCGGATGCGCTCGGTCAGCTCTTTGCCGACGATGTGGGTGTAGTCGGAGAGCGACTTCTGGCCAAGTGCGACTTCCTGGAGCAAGGCCGGAGTTCTACACCGCGGTGCGGCGAAGTGGCTTTCTAGCCTTCGCCGGCCGTGTCGGGGCGCTTGCCGAGGGTCACCTCGACCTTTTCCCGTTCGCCGTCGTGGAGGATGGTCAGCGTCGCCTTTTCGCCCGGGCTCTTCGCCGCGACGTAGCGGGCAAGGTCGTCGGGCCCGACCACGTCCTTGCCGTCCACTTGGAGGATGACGTCGCCGCCGATGGTGTATTCGGCGGCCTGGAACTTGAGCTTCCGGTCGCCGCCTTCGAGCCCGGCCTTGTCCGCCGGGCCTCCGGGGACGACTTCGGCGATCAGGCCGCCGAAGGTGGTGTCGAGTTCGAGCTTTTCGGCGAGCTGCGGGTAGAGCGCCTGGCTGGAGACGCCGATGTAGGCGTATTCGGCGCTGCCGGTCGCCTGCAGCTGGGCGATCGAGCGCCTGATCGCGGAGACCGGGACCGCGAACCCGACCCCGGAGTTGGTCCCCGAGTTGGTCTCGATCTGCTCGTTGATGCCGAGCACGCGGGCGCCGGCGTCGAGCAGCGGCCCGCCCGAGTTGCCCGGGTTGATCGAGGCGTCGGTCTGGATCGCGCCCTCGATCTGGAACTTGGTCAGCGATTTCACCGAGCGGTCGGCGGCCGAGATCACCCCCACGGAGAGCGACTCCTGCTCGCCGAAGGGGCTGCCGATCGCCGCCACCGGCTGGCCGACCTGGAGGTCGTGGTCGTTGCCGAGCTCGAGCGGGTGCAGCTTGAAGCCATCCGGCTTGACCTTCAGCAGCGCCACGTCGGCGAACGGATCGAAGCCGACGATCTCGGCGGAGACGACGTTGCGGTCGGGGAATTCGACGAAGACTTCCTTCGCCGCCTTGCGCGAGCCGCCGCCGCCGTCGGTGACGACGTGGGCGTTGGTGACGATTTCGCCCTTGGCGTCGAGGACGAAGCCGGAGCCCTCGGCCGCGCCTTCGTCGAAGACGGAGCGGATCGTCACCACTCCCGGCGACGCCTCGCGGAAGACCTTGGTCGCGTCGAAGCCGCTGTCCGCGGCCTCGACCACGACCTGTTGGCGCGGAACCGTCCCGGCCCGGGTGGCGCCGGTCGAGACTTCGTCCCCGCCGGAGCCGCAGCCGGCGACAAGCGCCAGGCAGGCGAGCAGGGCCGCGAGCGCCCCCCGCCTCATCACGCCTCGACCTTGGCCGGCGGCGGCGCGGGAGCGCGCTCGGCTCCCTCGGGGGCGGGGGGGAGGTCGAGCGTGAAGGCGGTGAAACGGCGGCTGGAGCTGATCGAGATCCGCCCGCCCATCCGCTGGGCGAGCTCCCGCGCGATCGCCAGGCCGAGGCCGGAGCCGCCGGCCGTGTCGGCGGTGTAGAAGCGCTCGAAGATCCGCCCTTGCACCCGCTGCGGGATTCCCGGCCCCTCGTCGGAGACGGTCAGCTCTGCGCGGCGGTTTACGGAATAGGTGGTCACGGTGACCTTCGTGCCCTCGGGGGTGTGGGTGAGGGCGTTGTCGAGCAGGATACGGATGATCTGGCGGACGCGATCCGGGTCGCCGCGGGCGATCGCCGGCCGCTCGGGGGTGCGCAGCTCCAGCCGCGACCCCCGCAGGTCGGCGCGCGCGCCGAACTCCCGGGTCACCTCGCGGGCGACCGCGCCGAGATCGACGCCGCGGGCTTCCATCACCAGCTCCCCCGCGTCGAGCTGGGAGAGGTCGAGCAGGTCGGTGGTGAGCTTCGTCAGCCGCTCGATCTGTTCGCGCATCGTCCGCACGAACTCGGCCCGCTCCTCGGGGCTGGGGTCCTCCTCGTCGAGCAGCTCGACGAAGCCGCCGAGGCTGAAGATCGGGGTGCGCAGCTCGTGCGAGGCGTTGGCGATGAACTGCTTGCGGGCGATGTCGAGCTCGGCGAGGCGCTTCTGCATCTCGTTGAAGGTGCGCGCCAGCTGGCCGAGCTGCCCCGCGGCGGCGATCGGGATCTTCGTCTCGAAGTTCCCGTCGGCGACCTTGCGGGCCGCGTCCTCGAGCCGGGAGATGTCGTTGGCCGCCATCTGCGCGTAGTAGAGCCCGAGCCCCGCGGCCAGCAGGAGGCCGATCCCGCCGCCGATCAGGATCTGCCCCTTGACCGGGCCGTTGCCGCTCGCGGCCTCGCCGATCGCGACCGTGAAGACGTAGATCACCGCCGTCGTGCCGAGCGAGATCGCGATCGAGATGATCGTGATCCGGCTGCCGAGGTTGGTCAGCCCGAAGCGCCGCATCGCTACTTTCGGAAGCGGTAGCCGACGCCGCGCACGGTGAAGAGGAACTCCGGCTCCTTCGGGTCGGCCTCCAGCTTCTCCCTCAGGTGGCGGATGTGGACGTCGACGGTGCGCGGGTCGCGGTACTCGGAGTCGCCCCAGACGTGCTCGAGCAGGGTCTCGCGGGTGAGCACGCGGCCGGGAGAGCGGGCGAGGGCGCCGAGGATCTCGAACTCGACGTAGGTGACCCCGACCTCCGCCCCGCGCAGGGTGACCATCCGCCGCTCGAAGTCGATCGTCAGCTCTCCGCACTCGATCGCCTCCTCGACGACCGGCTCGCCGGCCATCCGCGAGCGCCGCAGGGCCGCTTTCACCCGGCTGCGGAACTCGCGCATCGAGAACGGCTTGGTGATGTAGTCGTCGGCGCCGACCTCGAGGCCGGCGACCTTGTCCTTCTCGCTGCCTTTCGCGGTCAGCATGATGATCGGCACCTGGCTGCGCGAGCGCAGCTGCCGGCAGACCTCGACCCCGTCGACCCGCGGCAGCATCAGGTCGAGGATGACGAGGTCGAAGCGGCCCTCTTCGAAGCGCTGCACAGCCTCGCCGCCGTCGAGCACGGAGGTGACGTGGTAGCCGTCCTTGCGCAGGGGGTAGCTGAGCAGGGTCTGAATCGACTGCTCGTCGTCGACGAGGAGGATGCGTGCCGTCCCATTGGCCACGCCTGAAAGGGTAGCTGCGCGCACATTGGACGCATGTGCGAGTACTCAGAACTAATGATGAGGGCGGTAGGCTCCGATAATGACCGCGATGGAGGCACAGGAACTGAAGAATCTGGTGGAGACCGGCTCCTACAAGCCCGATCCCTCGCGGATCGCGGAGGCGATGCTGCGGCGCCGTGCGGTCAGGGAACTGCTCACCGCGGGCGCCTCGGCCCTCGGCCCAGCTGGTCAAATCCCCTCGCATCGAGCTTTCCCCCGCCGGGCAGCTTGATCTCCACCCCCTCGCCGGCGACGAGGGCGCCGACTTGAGTGAGCGTCGTTTCCGCCGCTTCGCCGACCCTCGCCGCGGCCTCGGCGAGGCGATCGGGCGGCAGCGCCGCCAGCAGCTCGTAGTCCTCGCCGCCGGACGCGGCAAGCTCGAGCGGCTCGCGACCGGCCGCGGCGGCGACCTCGGCGACGCCCCTGGCCAGGGGCAGGGCGCCGGCGTCGATCCGCACCCCGATCTCGCTCATTTCGGCGAGGCGAGCGGCGTCGCCGGCGAGCCCGTCGCTGAGGTCGATCATCGCGTGCGCGGCGGCCGCGGCGAGGGCCCGGCCGGCGGCCAGGCGCGGGGTCGGGTCGAGCAGGCGCCGGCGCAGCCGCGCCGCGGTCTCCGCCGGCACCGCGTCCGCCAGCTCGGGGCGTTCGAGCAGCAGCAGCCCGGCCGCCGCGCCGCCGATCTCGCCGGTGAGGACGAGGACGTCGCCGTCCTCGCCGCCGCTCCGGCGGACCAGCCGATCGGCGCCGGCGGCGTGGCCGACGACCGTGACCGCGAGCGAGAGGGCCGGCGCCCGGGTCAGGTCGCCGCCGGCGAGCGTCGTCCCGGTGGCGGCGGCGACCTCGGCGAGCCCGTCGAGGAGCTCGATGCAGGCGTCCTCGTCGAGGTCTGGGGGGACGCCGAGCGCTATGTACGCCTCTCCTGGCTCGGCACCCATCGCGGCGAGGTCGGAGAGCGCCGCGGAGAGCGCCTTGCGCCCGATTTCCCGCGGCTCGGCCCACTCGCGGCGGAAGTGGACGCCCTCGACCAGGGAGTCGACCGAGGTCGCGGTGGCCCCTCCCGGGACGGTCACGGCTGCGTCGTCGCCGCTGCCGAGCCGGACTCGCGCCCCGGCTGGGGGGAGGCGTTCCCGCACCCTGGCCAGCAGCTCGAACTCGCCCATGCGGCGATTCTGTCGCACCGGCGGCGTCACTAAGGTGCGGATGGACGTGGAGCGCAGCCAACCACTTCTGCACCGGATCGGCGAGGCGGGGGCGAGGTTCGGGACCCGACCGCCCCGCAGCCGGGGGGTCCGCCTCGCGATCCAGCTCGGCCTCGCCGTCCTCATCTTCGGCTTCCTGGTGCTGACGGTCGTCGACCAGTGGTCGGAGATCCAGAGCGAAGGCGTCCACTTCCACCTCCTCTGGCTGATCCCGGCGCTCGTCGTGCTGCCGTTCTTCTACGTGTTCAGCGCGCTCGGCTGGGACTTCACCCTGCGCTTCCTCGGCTACCCGATCGGGTTCGGCCGCGCCCAAGTCGCCTGGGGGCAGCCGCTGCTGGCCCGCTACGTGCCGGGCAGCGTCCTCTACGTGGTCGGCCGGGTGCTGCTCTCCGAGCGGGCCGGGGTGCCGCGCCGGATCACGATCGCCAGCATCGTCTACGAACAGGCGATCTCGGCGACGTCGGCGATCGTCGTCGCCGCCTACTTCATCATCAACCACCCCGACCTCCAGGGCCAGCCGCTGCGCTGGGCGGTCCTCTTGCTGATTCCAGCTGCCGTGGCGATCCTCCATCCGCGGGTCTTCGGGCCGCTGGCCAACCGGGCGCTGGGCGCCTTCGGCCGCGAGCCGCTGCCGGAGGTGATCTCCCTGCGCGGCGTGCTGGCGCTGATCGTCTTCTACTCGCTGAACTGGGTGGTGATCGCGGTCGGCATCTACTGCGTCGCCCGCTCGGTCAGCTCGATTCCCGCCGACGACATCCTCCTGGTCGGCTCCGCGCAGGCGATCGGCTACTTCGCCGCGCTGGTGACGCTGGTCGCCCCGGCCGGGCTCGGCGTCCGCGACGCCGCCTTCGCCTGGGCGGTGAAGGCGGCGGTGCCGGGCAACAGCTTCGCGATCGGGTCCCTGATCGCGATCGCCGTGCGAGGCGTGCTCACCGTCGCCGAACTGCTCTACGTCGGGGTCGTCACCGCGCTCGGCCGGCGCGAGGGCTGGAGCGTCGCCACCGGCGTCTTCCATGCGTCGCCGGAGGAGCAGGCGGCCGGGGCGGAGGCAGGAGGCCGCTCGCCCGAGATTTTGTAGAGCGCGGCAGTCCTTTGTAGGGGTATGCCGGACAAAGGACTGCCGCGGTCGGTTAGAGGGGGATGCGGGCTCCTAGTTGGAAGGCGGTCAGCCCCAGCGTCAGGAGCTGGAGGGGGCGGTCGCGGGAGATCGCGGCTAGGGGGAGGGCCCAGATCAGGTACCAGGGGAGGAGCCAGGAGGTGGCGAGTAGGAGGCCGAGGGAGGCCCAGCCGGCGGCGCGGACCCAGTCGTGGCCGCGCCAGGTCCAGGCGAGCAGGCAGGTGACGGCCAGTCCGTAGAGGGAGAGGGCGACGACGCGGACGGCGCCGGGGTCGATCCCGGAGAGCCGGGCGACCGTGGTCGGGATGCTCAGGTGGCTGGTCCTGCCCTGGTTCTCCCCCGCGAGCCCGAAGGCGTCGAGCCAGTGCAGGCCGAAGGCGAGCTGGGCGGCGAGGGCGATCGCCGCGGCACAGCCGGCGGCGCCGAGCAGGAGGCGGCCGCGCCGACCTGAGCCGAGCAGGGCGAACGGCGCGACGACCGCGGCGGAGGCCTTGACCCCGATCGCGGCGACCAGGGCGACGCCACCGCTCGCCTCCCGCGCGGCGAGGACCGCCGCGACCCCGGTCATCGCCAGCAGCATCGCGAGGCCGTCGTTGTGGGCGCCGCCGACGACGTGGACGAGGACCAGCGGGTTGAGCGCGACGAAGGCCGCGGCGCGCAGCGGCTCGACGCCGCGCCAGGCGGCGACGCGCGCGGCGATCGCCGCGACGCCCAGGACCGAGAGCGCCGCGATCGCCTTCAGGCTCGCCACCCCCAGTCCCACCGGCAGCCAGGCGAGCGGGTAGGTGGCGAGGGTGAACAGCGGCCCGTAGGCGCTGGTCGTGTGCGTCCAGGTCACGTGGCGGAAGACCGGGTCGGCGGGAGCCGCGAGCGGCGGGTGGACGTAGGGATCGAGGCCGTGGACGACCCCGAGCCGCGCGTAGTCGAGGTAGCTGAAGGCGTCGTGGGAGAGCAGCACGGGGGCCGCCGCGAACGCCCCGGCGAGGACGACGATCGTCGTCCAGACGGCCCGGCGCCCGAGCGCCGGCGCCAGCGCGAGGAAGGCGAGATAGGCCGCGAACCCCACCCAGATCAGGGCATAGGCGACCCCCGGCGCGACGCTCAGCTACCTGCCTCCGGCTGATTCGCCGCCGCCGACCCCTCCCGACGAGCGGGGCGGCAACGGGGGCGGCAGCGGCGCCGGCTTCTGACCCGCTCCCGGGGCGTAGGCGCTGGGGTCGTAGCCCCCGACCGCGGCGGTGCCGGGGGGCGGCGAGCCACCGCCTCCGTTGCCGCCCCTTCCGCCCGCGCCACCGCCTTTCCCCGACCCCGGCGGCGCCTGGGTGAACTGGCCGAAGTAGGGCGACCACTGGACCGCCTGCTTGGGCTGGCTGAATTCCTCGCAGGGGACACCGGCGTTGGCGTAGAGCGAGTGCCAGATTTCGGCCGGGAAGGTGCCGCCGAAGACGGTGATCCCGTGCACGCTCGTCATCGAGATCTCGTTCGACTGCGGGTAGCCGACCCAGACCGCGGTCGCCAGGTTCGGCTGGTAGCCGGAGAACCAGGCGTCGGTGTATTCGTCGGTGGTCCCGGTCTTGCCCGCCTGGCCGGCGCAGCCGGTGTAGGCGGCGGTGCCGGTCCCTTCGGCGATGTTGTCGTGGAGCAGGCGGGTCACCTGGTAGGCGACGGCCCTGGAGAGGACGCGGCGGGGATGGGGCGCCTGCGGCCGCTCGACCCGGCCGCTCGGGAAGACGACCTTCTCGATCGAGACCGGGTCGTGGTGGACGCCGCCGGCGGCGAGGGTCGCGTAGGCGTCGGTCAGCTCGAGCGGCGAGACCCCGAGCCGCAGCCCGCCGATCCCCTCGGCCGGGATCCCGTCGAGCTTCGTCGTGATCCCCATCGACTTCGCCGTCTGGGCGACCGCCTTCGGCCCGACGTCGAGGTCGAGCTGGGCGAAGACGGTGTTGTCGGAGGTGACCGTCGCCTGCCGCAGGTCGATCGTCCCCTGATAGCCCTCGTCGGCGGTGTGCACTTCCCAGTGGCCCCAGCGGGGCAGGTTGAGGTCGAGCGGTTTCGAGGTGTAGAAGGTCGTGTAGGGGTCGATCCCCTGCTGGATCGCCGTGGTCAGCACGAACGCCTTGAAGGCCGAGCCGGGCTGGCGGCGCCCCTGGGCGGCGAGGTTGAACTGGCTGCGGGCGTAGCTGGAGCTGGAGGCCATCGCGCGGACGTGGCCGTCGCGCGGGTCGATCGAGACCAGCGCCGAGGCGGGGTCGGTCGAGTAGGGGAGCGCCGAGCGCATCGCCTCCAGCCCGACTCGCTGCAGGTCGGGATCGATCGTCGTGTAGACGCGCAGCCCGCCGTCGCGCACGGCGGCGGCGCCGTACCTGTCGATCAGGTCGTTTTCGACGTAGTCGAAGAAGTAGGGCTGGCGGTGGCGGAAGTAGTCGCCAGAGGCGTCGAGGCCGAGCCCGGCCCGCTCGGCCGCCGCCGCCCGCGGCTGGGAGACGTAGCCGAGCTTCGCCATCTTCGCCAGCACCTCGTTGCGGCGGGCGCGGGCCGCGCCCGGGTGCAGCACCGGGTTGTATTCGGAGGGCGCCTGCGGCAGCCCGGCCAGCAGCGCCGCCTGCGGCAGGGTCAGCTTCCAGACCGGCTTCGAGAAGAAGATCCGCGAGGCGGCCTCGATGCCGACCGCGGTCGCGCCTTCGACCGTCCCGTAGGAGGCGACGTTGAGGTAGGAGCCGAGGATCTCCCGCCGCGAGTGGCGCTTCGCGTACTCGATCGCCAGCTTCGCTTCGACGATCTTCCGTTCCAGGTCGCGCTTGGGGTGGGAGATGCAGAGGTTGCGGACCAGCTGCTGGGTGATCGTCGAGCCTCCCTCGACGGCCTTGCCCGCTTCGAGGTCCTTGACCGCGGCGCGCAGGATGCCCTCCGGGTCGACGCCGCCGTGTTCGTAGAAGCGCTGGTCCTCGATCGCGACGGTCGCCTGCTGGACGCTCTTCGGGACCCGCGCGATCGGCACCGGCGCGCGGGCTTCGCCGGAGGCGATCGCGCCGAGCCTGGAGCCGTCGGCGGCGTAGAGGACCGAGTTGCCGGCGTGGCTGAGGTGCTTGCAGCTGGCCAGCGAGGGCGCCTTGGCGGCGACGCCGAGGACCCAGGAGGCGATCGCGATCGCGGCGATCGCGATCAGCGCGACCACGGCCCCGAGCCCGACCAGCAGCTTGCCGGCGATCCCTCCCCGCCGTCGCTGGCGTCGCCGGTTGCGCTGCGTCATCGGGGAGAGGGTACTTCGACCCCGCGCGCCCCTCCGGGGGCGGGCGCTCAGGCCTGCGTGTCTTCGGTCGAGAGGTTGTGGACGACGCCGTCGACCAGCAGCTGGTTGGGGATCACCACCGAGCTGCCGTCGCCCGGGTCGACGTAGGTGTAGGCGAGGGTGATGTCGGTGACCCGCCCGGTCGTCTCCTCGAAGGCGATCCGGTCGCCGATCCGGATCGGCTGAGAGACGGCGATCTGCACCCCGGCGACCAGGTTGCCGATCGTGTGCTGGGCGGCGAAGCCGACGATCAGGCCGATCACCGCGGTCGAGGCGAGGATCCCGGTGGCGAGGCGCTTCAGCTCGGTGAACTGGCTCAGCGCCAGCGCCGCCAGCACGAGGACGATGGCGAGGAGGAGCAGGCGGCGGAGGATCCGCAGCCGGGTCCGGGTCGACCTCGACACCTGGGAGACTGCCGGCTTCATGGAGGGCAACCTAGCCGCCGAAGGGGTCGAGCAGCGGCGCAGCCCGTTCCCCTACTCGAACTGGGGCCCGGGGCTGGCCCTCGGCGGGGTCTTCATGGCGCTCGGGACCGGGGTCGTGATGGGGATACCGGCGGCGCTGATCGGCCACAAGCCGAACGGCGATCTCACCACCTTCGGCAACGTCGGGGTGCAGCTGGCGACCGCGCTCGGCTTTCTGCTGGTGCCGATGGTGATCGCGGCGCAGCGGGGGGCGCGCTCGTTCCGGGAGGTCTTGGGAAGCCTTGGGGTGCGGGCCTTTCGGCCCGCGGCGCTGAAATGGATGCTGGCGGCGATCGGCGCCTACCTCCTGTTCGCCCTCGCCTACTCGCTGCTCGTCGTCGAACCGCATCAGAAGGACATCGCGGAAGGGTTCGGGGCGATTCCCGTCCAGGTCCTGCTGATCGTGATCGCGGCCCCGATCAGCGAGGAGGTCTGCTTCCGCGGGATGCTGTTCGGGGGCTTGCGGGAGAAGCTGCCGCGGGTCGGCGCCGCCCTGGTCAGCGGGCTCGTCTTCGGCGGCCTGCATGCCCTGACCGGGGTCAGCGCGGTGCCGCCGCTGATCGCCTTCGGCTTCATCCTGGCGCTGCTCTACGAGAAGACCGGCTCGATCGTCCCCGGGATCCTCCTGCATATGCTGAACAATTCCGTCGCCCTGCTCGGCCAGTAGCATCCGCGCGGTGAGCCGCCGCCTCGCTCCCATCCTCGCCGTCGCGATGCTGCTCGCGGCCCCGGCCTCCGCTGTAGCGGCCGGCTCAGCGCCCAAGACGGGCGCGGCGCCGGGCGCTCCCGACGCCACGGTCAAGATCGAGGTCGGGCACCTGCACGGCGGCCGGGCGGAGATCTACGACACGGTCCCGGTGAGCGGGACGGTCGCGCCGTACGCCCCCGGCCAGCGGGTCGAAGTCGTCTTCTACCTCGACGGGCACCGCCTGGTCCGCCACCGGGTACCGGTGAGCAAAGGCGGCGGCGACTCCGGCGTCTTCCACTCCAGCGTCATCGTGCGCAGGGACGGCAAGTACGCGGTCGGCGCCCGCCACGCGGCGACCGCGGCGCTCGGCGCCGACAGCACCGTGCGCAAGAGCTGGCGCGTCAGCTTCCCCTCCCTGCGCCCGGGCGAGTGCGACCGGGTCGTCAAGGGATTCAAGAAGGCGATGGCTGGGATGGGATACGTCGCCGGCGGCGGCTCCTGCTTCAACGGGCGGCTCGGCCGCGAGGTGCTCGCCTACCGCAAGGTGAACGACAAGGACCGCAGCGAGAAGGCCGGCGCCGGGCTGGTCAGGGCGGTCTTCGGCGGTCGCGGCGGCTACCGCGTCCGCTACCCGAAGGCCGGCGAGCACGCCGAGGTGTCGCTGGCGAAGCAGGTCCTCGTCCTCGCCCGGCGCGGGAAGGCGTTCGCGATCTACCCGGTCTCCACCGGCAAGCCCTCGACGCCGACGATCACCGGCCACTACAGCTTCTACAGGCGCGAACCGGGCTACAACGCGGAGGGCATGTACTACTCGTTCTACTGGCACAACGGCTACGCCGTGCACGGCTACGCGGAAGTCCCCACCTACGCCGCCAGCCACGGCTGCGTCCGCACCTTCATCGCCGACCAGCCGCGGATCTACGACCAGCTTCACGACGGCGAGAGCATCTATGTGTTCTGAGCCGGTCTCACTCCGGTAGGCGAACGCTCTCGAAGGGGAGCACCTCGGCGAGCAGGTCGAAGTGGCGGTCGGCGTGCAGGACGCCGAACCCGCGCTCGGCCGCCGCCGCGGCGATCAGGTAGTCGGGCACGGGGATCCGGCGCCTCGCGCCGAGGTCGCGGGAGGCCGCCAGCGCCGCCCGGCATACCGAGGCGGTCACCGGCGCCTGGGGCAGGGGCGTGAAGGTCGAGCTCAGCAGGTCGAACTCGTCCTCGTTGCGGGCGGTTCGGATGATCTCGAGCGTGGCTACCGGGCATGAGACCAATCGGCCCGCCGCAAGGGCCGCTTTCCAGGCGCCGACCGATGCCGGCCTCTGATGCCGGATCCAGGCGGAGGTGTCGATGACAAGCGGGATTGCCGGGTCAGCCGAGGTCATTCGACTTCGGCCTCGCGTTCTTCCCAGGCTTCGCGCGCCCCCGTCATGTCGATGTCGATCTCGCCATTGGCGATCTTGAGCAGGGTCTCCTTCGCCCGCTCCCGCCCGCGTCGCTCCTCGATCGCCGCTTCGGCTCCGCGCAGGGCGAGGTCGCGAAGCAGCCGGGAGCGGCTCGCCGGGCGTGGCTCAACCGCGGCCATCGCCTCGGCCAGCTCCGGGTCCACGGTCACCTGCACTCTGGGATGCTTGGTCGCCATCCGGCGAGTGTACCGCGTTGGTGATACACCAATATCCTGCAGCGCTTACAGCGTTCACACCGCTCTAAGGATTGGCCGGGGGCAGACTCTCCCCCCGGCCATAGGATCCCGGCCGTGACCGGCCTCGACGACGCCAAGCGGACGCTGCTCGCCGAGCTGCGCGAGCGCTCGCTGATCCTCGGCGAGGTGACGCTGGCGAGCGGCGCCAAGGCCCAGTACTACGTCGACGCGCGGAGGGCGCTGATGGGTCCGCGGGGCTTCCGCGCTGCCGGGGAGCTGATCGCCGCCACCGCGGTCGAGCTCGGGGCCGAGGCCGTCGGCGGCCCGGCGACTGCCGCGATCCCCCCGGCCTGCGCCGCGATCGCGGTCCCGGCCGGCGCCGGCCTCCTCGCCTTCTTCGTGCGGGGGTCGCGGAAGGAGCACGGGCTGCAGCGCTGGGTCGAGGGGCCGGTCGAGCCGGGCATGCGCTGCCTGGTGGTCGAGGACACCGTCACCACCGGCGGCTCGACCGCGACCGCGATCGAGCGGATCCGCGAGGAGGGGCTCGAGGTCGTCGGCGTGGTCGCTGTGGTCGACCGCCTCGCCGGCGGCGCCGAGCGGATCGAAGCCGCCGCCGAGGCGCCCTACCGGGCCCTCGTCACGATCGACGAGCTCTATCCCGAGCGCCCGGACCGGGACTGAGCAGCCATCCCGATGGGGGTTCCACTTAACTTTTTCGTGGGGCGGCGGTGGCCGTCCGAGGTGGTGGGCGCCGAAAAAGTACAAGACGTTCCACCCCCTATCGGGATGGCCGGTCAGCGGCCGAGCCCGAGGGGGCGCACGCGGCGGCCGCCGGGGATCGCCGCGATCAGCTGTGCCGAGAGCCTGCCGCGGGATTGCAGCAGCAGCCGTCCCTGGGAGCTGAGGGGCAGCTGGAAGGCGTGCGCGTGGCGGCCGGTGAGGCGGAAGGCGCGGCGGCCGAGGGAGCGGGTGACGACCCGGATCAGCGGCCGTCTATGGCGGCCCCGGTGGACCGCGATCTTGAGCCGCGTCCGCAGGGCGAGCTGGCCCGGGCACTGGGTTCCCCGCGGCCATTCGCAGGCGATCCTCACGTGGACGCCGCTCCTCGTCGCTCGGATGTGGGAGAGGACGATCGCGACCGGGACGGTGATCCTGCGGCAGCCGAGCAGGCTGTCTTCTCCCGGCGGCATCCCGACCGCGTAGACGCAGACCGGCTGCGGCCCCGACTTCAGGGTCGGGAAGGAGACGTCGAACCCGTGCCGCGGGCCGGCTTCGGGGTACTTCGCGCCGACGTCGGACCGGTACCTGCTTGCGACGGCCCCGAGTTCGTACTCCGCTACCCCGGGGGAGCCCTCCTTGCCGCCGACGACGGCGCGGATCGCGAGCGGCACGGTCGGGGCGTTGGGGTCGAGGGCCCAGCCGCGCACCCGCACCTGGCCCGGCGACGGGGAGCCGGTGAGGTCGAGCGATCCGACCGGGTTGTCTTCCCCGGGCAGCGTCGCCGTCCCGACCGTGGCCGCGTCGACGTAGTCGTTGTCGATGTCGATCGTCGCGCCGCCGTAGGTCTCGGCGTGTCCTCCGCGGTACTGGTGGATGCGCTGGTGACGAGCCCAGGAGCCGGCGGGAAGGTAGGGGTCGGCGCCGCTCGGCTGGCCGTTCCAGTCGGCGACCCAGATGTCGTCGGGTGAGATGTAGGCGGTTCCGTACTGGTCGGCCAGGTCGGCGACGCCGGAGGCGCCGCTGCTGTAGACGCCGGAGACGTAGCCGAGCGCGTGCAGCTTGGCCGTCCACGCTTCGAGGAAGGCGAGGGTCGCGGCGCTGGCGCTGGATCCCGGCGTGTAGGCCTCCATGTCGAAGTAGATCGGGCTGCCGGGGCCGATCGCGACCGCGCTCGCCTGGGCGACCGCGTCGGTGGCCGCCGCGGCGCCCTGGGCGCTCGCCTGGCTGGCGCTCAGCTTGGCGCAGCTCGAGCAGCTGCTGCTCGGGGCCTGCAGGCCGACGTAGGTCGGGATCAGGTGCCAGCCGGCGGCCGTCTCCGCGCTGACCCAGCTCGCGGTCAGGTTCGGCTGCGAGCAGGCGCGGTTGACGCCGCCGATGTAGACGCCGATCGCCCGGTAGGGCGAGGACGACCAGGCGCCCATCGTCCGCGCGGAGGGCGTCGCGCAGGCGTCGAAGCCGAGGCCGGTGAAGACGCCGCTCCCGGCCGACGCCCTCGCTGCCGACCCGCTCGCGCGGGGGAGCGCCGAGGCGCCCGCCGCGCCGCGCGCCGGTTCGACCAGGATCGCGTGGCGGCGCCCGATCGCCCCCGCGGGGCAGCGCTGGTCGGGGCTGGGCACGCCGAGGTAGACCGCGCGGCGGTCGAGCCGCACGCACATCCCCGGATGCCGGGCGAGCCTGTAGACAGGCCAGCCGCGCGGCGCCTCGACCCGCTTGCCGGCGAAGTTGAGGGATCGCGCGGAGACCCCGGGCGGGGCAAGGGCCAGCTGCCACGCCGCGAGCAGGGCAAGCGCGCAGACGAGTCCGCGGAGGCGATTGCGTCGCGGGTCCATAGAGCCTCCCGATAGAACCACGGATCGTGGATTGGGTTGCGCTGGGGCGGATTGCGACAAGAATTCTTCGTACCGATCTGCGACACTTCCCAGCCGTGAGCCCGAGAGCTGCGCGGGAGTGGCTGGGGATCGTGATCGTCCTGCTGGGCGCGTTCGCCGTCTGGGTTACTCCGGCGGGCGCGGTGGTGGCCGAAACCGCTGGGGGCCCGGCCTCCTACCTGCCGCTGAACGGGGCAGCTGGCTCGGCCGGTGTGCCCCTTCACAGCGCCATCCCAGAAGGGGAACCGCCGCTCGAATACCACGGCGGCCCAGTGATGCACTCGCAGACCGCGTACGCGATCTTTTGGGCCCCAGGCGGGGAGTCCGACTTCCCCCCTGGCTATATCGCGGGGATCGAAAAGTACCTCGAAGACGTCGGGGAAGACAGCGGCAAGCCGACCAACGTCTACTCGGTCAGCGCGCAGTACACCGAAACCGGTGGCGAACATGCGACCTACAACGACTCTTTCGGCGGGTCGGTGATCGACGAACATCCCTACCCGCTGATCGAAGCGTGCCCTCCCTACGAAGGCTTCACCGGCGTCGAATACACCTCGTGCATCACCGACGAACAGCTCGCGTCCGAGGTCCAGATAGAGATAACGGCGAAAAGCTGGCCACATGGGCTCGGAGCCGAGTACTACGTCGTCCTCCCGCCCGAAGTAGGCAGCTGCTTCGGCAGCGAAGCAGAATCGGGATGCTTCGACGAAGAATTCTGCGCCTACCACAGCTACCGCGGAACGCCGGAACCGGAACCTGTTCCGTCAACGGTCGCCGTTTACGCCAACATCAGCTACTCACCCGGGGACGTGTTCGGCTGCGGTGTGGGCGAGTATCCCAACGGGCACGCCAACGGCAATCTCGACGACACCCTCAGCTCGCTCAGCCACGAGGCGAACGAGTCGATAACCGACCCCACCCTTGAAGCGTGGTTCGATTTCAAAGGCTTCGAGAACGGGGACGAGTGCCGGAACACCAAAGACAGCGACGATTACGGCGAACCGCTGGGAGGCTCGTTCGAAGCGGAAGACCTCTTCAACGAGGAAATCGGGACCGGGCACTACTACCTCCAGCAGGAGTGGAGCAACGACACCGAAGAATGCGAGCAGCGGGTCGACCCCGCGCAGCCCGCGATCGGGGATCCCGGTGAGGTGACGATCAACCAATCCGCCGCGTTCAGCAGCGCCGGCACGGTGGCGGGCGCCGGCGGGATATCCAGCTACCACTGGGACTTCGGCGATAGCGGAACCTCGAGCGCCGCGAACCCGAGCCACACCTTCACCAGCCTCGGCACCTTCCCGGTCGAACTCACCGTGACCGACGACGGCGGTTTCACCTACTCGACCGAACGCGAAGTGACGGTATTGCCGCCGGCCCAGCTTCCGGAAGCCTCCTCGTCGCCCGCCACCTCGGTCACGGCCGCAACCGCCACCCTGAACGGCAGCGTCAACCCGATGGGGCGCAAAACCACCTATCGCTTCGAATTCGGTCCCACGACCGCATACGGGAGCTCAACCCCGGCTGCCGGCGCCGGATCGGGGGCTAGCTCCAGCGCGGTCTCGGCCGGGATCGCGGGGCTCTCGTCCTCGACCACGTACCACTTCCGCCTGGTCGCGACCAACGCGGCCGGAACGGAAAGAGGGGCCGACGAGGTGTTCACCACCGCGGCCGTGCCACCAGCGCCGCCCCCGCCGGGGAGACAGGGCACCGCGGTGGTCGGTGGTGTGAGGGTGAGGCACGGTTCGGCCTTCGTGAAGCTGAGCTGTCAGGGCGGGCCGTGCAAGGGCTCGCTTTCTCTTACCGTCCGCGTCCGTATCCACGGGCATGCGAAGGTCCGCTCGATCGGCGGCGCGAGCTTCACCATCGCCGCCGGGGACAGGGCGACCATCGCCGTCAGGCTCAACGGCCTCGGCAGGAAACTTCTCGCCGCCGCCGGAAGACGCGGCGTCAAGGTCACCCTGACCGGGAAGGGCATCGCCCCCCGCTCACTGGTGCTGAAGAAGAGCTGAGAAAGCGCGCGGCCCCTCGGAGTTGAGCGAGAGCGCCCGCGGGAAGGGCCTCCGCAGGGCAATCGGCGAGCTGCTGGTCTGCCCCTACTGCCTCGGGCTCTGGGTCGTGGCGGCGTTCTACGTGGCCTGCTCTTCGCGCCGCGCCTGACCCGCTTCGTCGCCGCTGCGTTCTCGGCGCTGACGGTCTCCGACTTTCTCCAGGTCGCCTACAAGGCCGCCGAGGAGAAGGGCCTCGGCTGAGCACCGGCGACGCCTCTCGTCCCGGGGTCCGCCTTGCATCTTGCAGCCTCACTTCGGCGCCATCTGCCTTGACCGAAGCGTCGCCAAGATCCACCCCGCGACGAAGACGAACCCGGCCGAGATGCCGAAGACCCAGGTCAGGTCACCGAAGACCGCGGCGATGCGCGGGGCCGGCTGGGCGAAGCTGCCGGTGAGGACGACCGCGAGGGCGGAGTTCTGAATCAGATCGGAGCCGGCGGCGAGCAGGCCGAAGACCGCGGCGAAACGGGCAATGTGCGCGAGGCGCGCGGCCCCCGCCGCGGCGAGCCGGAGGGCGGCGAAGGCGCACCCCGCGCTGAGCAGCAGGCCGTAGCTGGCGAGGAAGGGGAGCTCGAGCGCGAGAAACCACCAGGCGGTGCGGCGGCCATCGTGACCGAGTTCGTCGTAGGCCATTTCGGCCTTGGCGGAGGTCCCGGCGAGCTGGAAGTCTCCCACCGAGACTCCGTGTTCGGTCATCGAGGTCGCCGCCGCCCCGATCGCCATCGAGGACAGGAGCACGACGATGCCGAGGCCGATCACGACGCCGACGTGCGTAAGCCAGGCCGGCGGCCAACGACCGGTCCCCGAGGGGACCGGAGCGGCAGCGCTGGCGGACGGGGCAGCCATCGGCCGGTCCGATGCTATGGCGCCTGCCGGCGCCACTGGAACAGCTCGCGGGCCACGGTCGCTATTGGGGTCTCTCCATTGTCGGCGCGAACGGAGGACACCCCATCCGGCGCCCTCGCGAACTGTGGCTGGCCTTCGGCACGATCACCGAATACGGCGGCGAAAACTTCGAAGAAAAGACCGATGAATATGCCGCGCTCTTCTGGGAATCGAACTGCAACGAACACAACTACAGGGTCGAAGCGACGCCGACCAGACTGAATCTCAGCGAGGGCGGGAGCACCCTCGTCCTTTGCTCCGGCAGGGTCAACATGGAAGAACGCTGGCTCGAGCGATTTTTCAGCGCGAGTCCCCATTGGCGCCTCGCGAACGGCCGCCTGACCCTGACCGCGAGAGGCAGCAGGATCGTGTTGCGCCACCGTCGCCCGCACTCCTCGTGATGTCCTTGCCCGAGACGACCGCCCCGCGTCAGGGACGTGCGAAGTCGAGGTCAGTAGTGACGACGTCTTCGTCACCCCGGAGGCTCTGTACTGGTGCCCCAAACGGGCGGATTACGCCGCTTGTTGCCTGCGGGTTGGAGAGGATTCGTTTCAGTCCACGTCTCGGCGCGCGGAGATCGCCGACGAAGTCCACGACGGTGCCCGCCAGCAGGAGAACGCGAGCGATGCGTCTCACGGTACGTTGGACGGGTCTCCGCGCGCACGATGGCTTTGCCCGGCGCATTGACGGTCCGTTCAAGTCGCGGACCAGTTACGCTTCTGCCCGCTGGTTCTTTGGGGAGCGAAGGGAGATGCGCCGATGGACGCAGAAGCCGCCGTGGGCTCTGGAGGCAGAGTTCTTCAGCCGTTTGAGAGTGATAACCCGTACCTGCTGAAGCTCTTTGCTCATAGGGCTTTCGGAGTATTCCCGCCGGGCACGCCGGAGCTGCTAGCCGGCCTCGACACGGTGGCCGAGGATGAGCAGTTGGTCGCGGGGGTGCGCGTGAGCCGTGGTCTGATGGAAAAGGGCACGCTGATGGTGACGACCCATTGGATTCGCTATGCCTCGAAGGGCATGCGGGCAAAGGATGCGTTCTGGGAGCTGGACGGAGGCCTCCGCATCAAAACGGACCTCGGATACCCGCCAGGGTTCCGAGTTGGCGGCAACCAGTTTGGTGGCAGCCGCGTCCCGATAGCCGGCCGACGAGAAGCCACTGACTTCGGCGAGATCTATTCCCTCGTCGTCGGCGCGGGCGATCACATTCGCCAAGAACTGCACACGGCGGCGCTGGAAGGGATGGCCGGCTCTAGCGGTGGCGGAACCGCAGCCGAAATCAAGGCGCTTGTTGCACTCCGCGATGCTGGGGATCTATCGCCAGAGGAGTTTGAGGCGGCAAAGGCGCGGCTTCTGAGCGGGTCATAAGCGTTCTGCTTAACCACTCCTGAGTTCGAAGCGATCCTTCGCGACGCCCTAGCTGCGCGGCGGCGAGCGAATCGGGTGCGATCCGAGCTGACGAAATCTGGATGACGACTCCAGAAGCCGCCATTAGCAGGGAATTAGCCGGACTCTGCGCCCTGTCATATCCGCGAAACCAAAGCTATACTTTGTCTATGCATGACCGACCCGATATGCGGGGGCTCGAGGCGACCGCCTACTCCCAGCATGGCTACTTCACCACGAGCCAGGCCCGCGAGTATGGAATCAGCAGTCAGCTCCTGAGCCACTACGTGCGCCGAAACCGGTTCGAGCGGGTGCGGCGTGGGCTCTACCGCCTACCGGGCTTCCCTCGCCCGGAAGACGACGAGATGCGTGAGAAGTGGATGGCGGTCGGCGCCGAGAAGGCGGTCCTCTCCCATCAAAGCGCGCTCGCCCTGCTCGATCTCAGTGACAACATTCCCAACGCGGTCCACCTGCTCGTTGGGCGCCGATACCGCGGCCTGCGCCGTCCGGCCGGCGTCGTCATCCACACCCGCCCCAACGAGGAAGAGGTCGACACGGTCTGGCGAGAAGGGCTCCCCCTAACCGCCCCGGCGCGAACGCTCGCCGATGTAGCCGGGGAAATCCAGCCGGAGCAGCTGGAGATGGCCGTGCGGCAGGCACTTGGCCGCGGGCTGCTCACCGCGCGGGAACTCGAAGAGGAGGCACGGCGGCGCGGTCGCCACGACGCGGTGAGCGGTGCCCTTGCGGCGGTGACGTCGTGAGATACGAGAGCGCTGTTGCGTTCCGCATGGCGCTGGAGCAGCGGATGAAGACCGAGGCCGAGAGGACCGGCTCCAATCTCACCCGCCTCCGCAAGCGAGTCGCTTTCGAACTGTTCTTGCGACGCCTTGCGCAGGTTGCGCCGGATCGTTGGGTGCTGAAGGGGGCGTTGGCGCTCGACTTCCGGCTGGGCGGAGCTTCGCGGTCGACCAAAGACATCGATCTCGGGCGCGACGACGACGAGGAGGCCGCGATCGAAGACATCGCCGCCGCGCAGCGACTCCGCCAATTCGCTTTCACGTACGCGCCGAGCTGGCGGAGCGCGTCTTCGAGCAGTTCATCGTCGATATCGGCTTCGCGAAGTCAGCCAGCTCGGAACCAGACAGAGTGCGCACGTCGGACTTCCTCTCCTTCGCGGGTATCGAGCCCCTCGAGCTTCCCGCGATACCGCTTGCCGAGCACCTGGCCGAGAAGGTCCACGCTTACACGCGGAGCTATGGCGTAGCGGGCAGGCCCAGCACGCGGCCCAAGGACCTGATCGACATCCTGCTCATCGCGGACTCTCAGTCGCTCGAAGCCGCCGCGGTGAGAGAGGCGCTGAAGCACACCTTCGAGACCCGCGCCCGCCAAGCGCTTCCCGCAAGTCTGCCCGCCCCGCCCCCCGAGTGGGCGCCGGACTATGGTCGCCTCGCCGAGGAGGTTGGTCTCGAGCCCGACCTGGCAGCGGCTTTCGAGCGCGCCGCAGTCTTCCTCGATCCTGTGCTCTCCGGGGAAGCGCAACGGAGCTGGGACGAAGCTATCAGCCAATGGGCCGTGTCGGACGACCCGCGGTAGTCAGAGCCAAAGGGTCCCAGGTGGGGGCCCGCGTATGCGACGAACTGAAGCACGCTGGGTCGGCTGACACAGCCAGCACGGTGCTGGCCGGCGAGGCCGACCGCTATGTCGCCATTCGAACCGCCGACCTCCTGGGTGCGATGGCCTGGTTTCGCCCGCCGTTTCCAACCGTGTGGTCGAAAAGCTCGGTTGGAGCCGACCAGATGCTAATATTGTCCGACAGAATTGCTAGCTTGCGACCGTGAAACTGAAATGGGCTCGCGCGGCAAACGAAGCACCGGATATCCCATGAACGCTCTCGCTACGTCATCGAGCACTGCGGTCTCCGCTTCGAGCAGGAACCACCTGCGGGTTCGCCGGATGACGCCAGCGTGCGACTCGTCTTCCTCGGCGATGACGAGGACGGTCTGGCACTGGAGGTGATGGCGGTCGAGCTCGATGACGACAGCCTGTTGGTGATCCACGCGATGCCGCTGCGCGACCGCTACCGGAAGCAGTACGAGGAGGCAAAGAAATGGCGAAGGTAGAGAAGACGCACCGAAAGAACCCGAAGACGAAGGCTGGAACGGAGATCACCCCCGAGATCGCCGACGCCCTCGCCGCCGAGGCTGAGCGCGGCTACGACCTCTCGAAGGCAAAGGCTCGCCGAGTCGGCCGCCCCTCGCTGGCCGGCGCCGGAGCGTCTCCCCGTTTGAGCTTTCGCACGACCCCAGGCCTCTACCGGGCAGCCCAGAAGCGCGCCAAAGAGGAAGGTCGCTCTGTCAGCGATCTGGCCCGCGAGGCGGTCGCGCGCTACGTCAAGTCATAGACAGCTAGGGCAGCAAGTACCTCGGATTCCGCTTTATGGGAAATGGGACCGAGAGCGGCACTGGACCTTCGAGCTCGGCTCGCCGGTCATCCCGAGCAAGGAGTTGGCTCGAAGCGAGCGGAGAGGAGAGCGAATGGCCCATTTTTACGTTCCTCCTCCTGGTACCCCGCGGCCGAAGTTGATTTGCGGTTGACTAACCGGGATACCTTGGCCGGGAGGAGCGGGGCGGTCAAGCGGAAGGCGGCGCTTTGCAGCAGCTTCCGATGGAGCTAGGCGGATTGCGCCCGTTTCGATTATCGCCTTCGAAGCCAGATATGCGGGGATATGCGGCGATTGTCGGGGTGTTCAGGCAGAAACGCTGATTTCTGCCTGAACGGGCTACGCCGGGTTTAAACCCTGTTTCGACCGAAATTCCGGGTCCGTAGCTGGCACCGAGGCGGCCCGGCGGGGCCGGGCCGCCACCCGTTCCCTGCTTGGTCTGGCTTAAAGCAGGGTCGCTCCCAAGGGGGCGTCGGGTAGATCTGACTGCCGCACCGCTGCGGCCAGCGCCCAGACGTTCTGCCGTCCGGACGGGTGGCCCATCGGGAGGTCGAACAGTTTGAGGCTGTGGTACTGCTCTCGCCGCGCGGTACCGGCCTTCGAGTCGGGCGCGTCGAGCAGGGCAAAAGCCTCGGCGAGCTGTTCGAGTCGCCCCCGCATCTCCTGGCGGTCACCGCGCCAGGCGGGGCGGCCATTGATTCTGTTCAGCAAGGTGAACCAGCGGGGAGGGCCATCCGGGGTCAGCTGCAGGATTGCCTGTCCGCCCTCGAACTTGCCGCCGGGAAGTGGCGCCAGCAGCTCCCCCGGCATCAACACCAGCACCACGTCTCGGTGTTCTACCTGGATGCGACCGCTGAACCTGGACAGCACTTCCCGGTCGACGATCCGTCGGACTTCCTCATTCTCGATGACCCGGCCGTTCGGCGTCCGATAGTGGTGCCGACGCTCCAGTCCCCGGTCATAAGGGCTGACCCCCTCGGCCTCGACGACGACGTCGATGTCGTCGCCGAGGGCTTCGCGGGCCTCGCGCTGGTAGCCCTGCTCGTTGACGATCGGGACCGTGTGGGTAGGGCTGGCGAGGAAGACGCTCTCCTCGTACCCCTCGTAGCGGCCCTGGAGGAAGATGTAGATCTTCGCCTCCACCTCCTCGGGCAGGTCATCGCGGAACGCCAAATCGACCGCGCCGGCCTGGCGGAACATCGCCGCCGTCGGGTGGGTGAGGCTGAGCAACTGGATTGGCGAGAGGTGGTCCTTCGGGGCCTTGGCTCCGGACATCTCGCGGTCCTTGTCGAGAGCGGTAACCAGGCCGGCAAGATTGATCGACTGCTCGCGGCCTCCGTCGTAGGGGGAGTAGAAGGTCGCATAGATCGAGTCGAAGGTTCCGATCTTGCGGCCGGGCGCCAAGCCGAAGACAGATTTTCCGGCGTAGCTCGTGCGGATGCCCGTGGTCGGCGAGGTCGGCTGGGTGCGGACGAAGACCAGCGGACCGCCCCCGCCGGCCACGATCTCGCGCCAGATCTCTCGCATCTGGCCGCGGACGATTCCCTTGGTGAAGAAGTTCAGCTCCCTGTCTTCATCGGTCTGCTCGAAAAGGGCCCTCACCTCGGCGTCGCGGACGTCGAAATGGCGGGCCACCTCCTTGACCGAGGTGGGACCGAGTCCCCCTTTAATTGCCGCTTCGACGACGTCGCCGCCGAATTCCCGCAGCGTTTCTAGAGAGTAGGCGGAATTGTGGTAGCGGCCGCTGGGGGTGAAGGGGCCGGCGGCGGCCCGGATCTCCATCGCGATCTCCCCGGCCATCCTGTCTTTGCGCGTCATGCTCATATAGCTTCCTCTTCTGGATCAACCCGCAAAACCCGTTATGAGTCGATAGCGTACTTCCGCGAGTTCCGAAGAAAACAGGGCAATTCTCCCTTTCTGAACCGCGAATCTTTCTCCGTTTTGCCCTCTCCTGAACCCGCTGGGTTGTCTAGGGTGGCGTGGACGAAGGGTCGAATTGCGGCCCCTTTTCTTTTGGACGACCGCAGCGGTCGATATGAGTTATGTCGCTTCGTAGACCAGATCAGAAAGGCATTCACACCTCTAATGGAGCGGGTGGGTTCGAGTTGACCGCGAGCGGATCAAAGGGCGCGCGCCCCTCCCGCTTGCCGACCTCGACCTCGGCCTGGGAGCTGATCGGCGCAGTCCTTGGCCGCGGCACCTTCGTCGTCGGTCCTTCCCCTCGCGATCCCGACGGGGAGGCACTGGTCCTGGTTCCGCCAGGCGTCAAGATCCCCGAACCGGAGGACGCCGAGGACCCGATCTCCAGTCAGGAATGGCGGGTGGCGCTGTGGTCTGCCGACGAGAACGGCAACCGGTTCGTAGACGTGGATCGGCCACAGTCCGTGAGCGTCGTCTCCCTCGCATACGTGATCGGCCTTCTAGAGCTGAAATGCCCGGAGTACCTTGAGTGGGTCGCGGACCTCCTCGAACGGCGACTGCTGAATGCCTGCATCATCGCGATGCCGGACGCGGACGGGTACGTCCTCCCGGCCGCGTCGCGTTGGCGACGAGATGCTGAGGCGATGCTCGAAGAGATCGACATCGCGATGTCCCGCGACCCCGCTCTGGAGGACCGTCGATCGGGCGGAATCCCGGCGGAGCTGCTGAAGGAGGTCGTTACCGACTCGCCCCACCCCGAGCAGTACGAGCCCCGCCTGGCCCCCGGGTGGCTGCGCAAACTCTACGAGGAGCGGAGCCGGGAAGCGATGGCTCACGACCACGACGCCTACCGCTGAAGCAACGCTTCGCGATTTCAGGCGTCAGTTGAGGGGAAGGCGGCGCTGAGTTCGGGCCGCAACCGGCGAGCGGCCCAACCGATGGCCTCGATCGTTATCCCCAGGGCTGGGATGCCGGCGGCGAGGAACGGGAGTTCCTGATCCACGACGAGGCGATCGTCGCTGATCGCAAGTCGGGCCATCGGCAGCTCGGCGTTCTCGCGTAGAGCGAACTCGAAGAACCCCGCGACGTTCCGGGGGAGGGCGATCACGTCGCAGCTGACCCGGACGGTTTCGGCCCGCTCGGACCCGACCGGGCAGGTGACCTGGACCGGGAATCCCGGGGCGTAGGGCACGACGTAGGCGGGCGCCTCCTCGTCGATCTCCAGTTGGTCCCAGGTGGGGCGCAGCCTGCTGCCGAGGATCAGGAAGTCGTCGTGCCAGGCACCGTTCTCGACGGCGCTGGTGGGCAGGTCAAGACTGCGGGCGACCGGAGGAGTGGAGTGCTTAGCTGGAGCGCGGCGAACCCGCGGAGGCCAGGCGAGGTGGTCGTCAAACGTCTCGAGGCTCACATGAAAATGATCGGAGGGCCGCGAGACCCTGAAAAGGGTAATTCGTCCCCTGACGATCGGGACGCTTTCCCCTTAAGTTTCTCTGCGGCCTCGGTAAAGATCGCCGCCATGCCCGACCCCAGCGGACCTACCCAGGCCGAGCTCGACACTCGACTCGCCCTCGCGCGAGGTCGGCAGGAGCTGACCATGCGCTGGCTCCTGTTTCTGACGATCATCGTCGTGGTCCTGATCTCGAGCCTGACGACTTTGATCTACGGCCCCCCCTCCTTGCACTTCGCGCTGGTTCAAGGGACCTGGGCAACGCTGCTCGGCTGGTTGGTGCGGCGCCTTTTCAACTGACGTATTCAGTCGCCGGAGGTCTCGGGGTGGCTCCGTCTTGCGCCTGGCTTTGGTCAGGTCTCCGGTTGGCGTGTCCGCGCCGCCGGAGGCCGCTATGTCTTCGGTCTTACTTGCTGTTCTTGCCGGCGAGGTCGTATTCGCGCGGCTTCTTGTTGGTCAGCTTCACCTCCCCGGCGCTTTCGAGCCGGCCGAGGCAGTTGGCAACCTCTCCCGAGGAGCGTTTGATCCTGCGGCCGACGGTGCCGGCGGTAATCGGCAACTGGCCCTTGTGTTTTTTCATGTAGCCGAGGACTAGACCGTTCAGGCCGCCGGGGCTAAGACGTTTGCCGCCGTCTTTGTTCGCGGTTTTCGCGCTGGCCGCTTTCGCTTTCGAGGTGGTGGATTTGGACCCTTTGCCGACGCCACTTTGGCGGTGCGCGGACGGGACCGGCTGGGCTTGCTTTTCGCTGCGGTGGCGCTCATCGTGATCCTCCTGATTCCGTTGGGGCCTCGCCTCGCGGGGCCATCACGGACGTCTTAGCTCTGGTCGCCGGCCAAGGCGAGCGGAATCAAGGGCAATCGGCGCGAATCGCCGCATATATGGCTCCCATCTGGCAGTTTCTGCCTGATCGGGAGCGGATTTTGGGTCTCGGTTTAAACGGGTGCCGAAAACCAATATTGCGACGTGCAGGGGTTCTGCTGATGGGCCTAACCGGACGGCATTTGAACCAAGAGATACAGAGGATCATTGGGAGACTGCGCCAAAGCCTAGGAGGGCCTTAACTGCGGTCTATGGCTTTGCCTCAGACTCGGCGGCGGACTGGCGCAGCTGCTGGCACAGTGACCAATAGGCGCTGTCACGGTTGCCCCGCTCCAGCAGTGCTCGTCGGTCGAAGCGGTTTGAGGCCGAGGTTGGGACGAGGAGCCCCGCCTGCCGGAGCCGTTTGAGCTCCTTGCTCACCATTCCTCGGGCTGACTCTTCCAGCGCCAGCGTGTCCATCAAGCTCGTCCCCCACACCGGGCCGTCGAGGTCGGCGATCGCAGCGCCGATTTCGGCCTGGTGGCCGCTTCCCAGCAGGAGCTTGGAGATATCGCGCAACTGCGGGCGTTTTGTCGTTTCGTCCGGCATCTGGTCTAAGGTTGCGGAAAAGGAAATCGAGATTACGAAAAACGCAAACATCAGATTGCAAGGACAGCCGGGCTGCATCTATTCGCCCATGGCGCGGCTTGGCTCTCTTCGACCGCAGAGGCGGCGGTGGTATAAATGCGCCGCGCATAGCAGACCAGGCAGACGGATTTTGCACGGACCTCGACTTGGCGCGGATTGATGGAACCTGCCCGAACCGACTACTCCAATGGCCAGGCGGCTGATGCCGCTTTCTCGTCGCGCCTGGCGCGGCCCTGGAAGACGCTCCGACGTGTCCTAAGGATTCTGCCGGGCAGGAGGGTGGCCGTGGAGCCCGACCTCGGCGAATCGCCCGGCGGTTCCTCCCAGAGTGGCTGGATTCCATTCGACGAGCAGCGCCGCAGCACCGAGTTCCGCCGTGCCGACATCGTCTTCGGCCCCGACATGTTCGACCCTCGCACCGATAACGGCGATCGACCGCTGACCCGCGCTATGCATGAGAACCGCTCAGCCGTAGATCCGGATGATCTGACCAAGACGGTGGGTGAGGTCTTCGGCCGTGCCGCCACTTCGGCGGAGATCCGCGAGAGGGTGCTGGAGAATGCTCGGTCAATCGAATTGGAGTCTCCGCCCCAGTCGTAGTGTCTTTACTGCTTGCCCCTGCCATTCCGCCGTGCCATCGTAGACTTGACTTGCGCAACGGAGAGCAGCAGCGCAACTAGGACACCCCAGAGGATTGCCAGCTTTGCAATCAGGACGATCTGCGAGGCGTCAACGAGCCGGCTGATCGTTTCGCCGCTCTTGCTCGGATGTTTCGTTGGCAGGGTTTCGGTCGGGCTCGCGGCAATCCGCAGGGCGATGTAGAAGAGCAACAAGCCGAGGAATCCGAAGAGGAGCCGTAGGCCTCCTTGTAGGCGGCCAACCAGCCAGTGAACTCGCCGCCACACGATCGACGTCGCGATCGACGGGACAAGCACCGCCAGCGTGATCACACTCTGTGAACTGGTCGGGTCGAGCGACTCGAGATTGTTGACGATCGCGACTAGTACCGCAATGGCAACCGCCGTGCAGACAAGGGCCAGGCTCAGCCACTCATCGGTCACCACCAACCTTCCGCGAACCGTCAGGTAGGTGTCGGCCACCAGATTGCGCTCATACAGGTGGACTCGTGGCTCAGAGTGCTCGGCTTGCACCGAGTCGCTCTCAATTGCTCGCTTTAGCGAGACGCCGGTGAGCCGCAATCCCGGAGGGGCATCCTCCTCGAAGTGGTAGCGACGACCACGCACAAAAGCGTTACCGATGTCGATCCGGTAGGAGTCGAGTCCCATGGGTAGTGCGACCGAGCGCAGCTTTTCCAAGACTCGGTCTGTGCGCGACCTGGGCTCCTCGAAGGTATCGGTGCCCCGCAGTCCCGTGCAGGTCTCCTCATAGCGGAGCTTGATTATCCGCCGCTCGTCAAGCTTCTCGTTGAGCGAGACGGTAAAGATGGAGGCCATCGCGCAGACCTCGAGCAGCGTGGCGAATCCATCGTGCCGGGCGAGGACTGCAACCTCGTACTCGCTCTGCGCTGCGCTAGTCGGCATCGGGCGGTTGCGCCAAACCAGCCAGGTGTTCTTCACCTCGTTGCGCGCCGTAATCGCGCTTTGCTGGACAATATTGCCAAGACCCTGGAGGGTGTCGAAGTGGATGTCGTATTGAGGACGCGCCAAGATTCGCCGCGCGTACTCTTCGATTACGGCGAGAGTGACGCTCTCGTCGTGGGCGCTGGTCGAGAGTGGCAAGGAGTTATCGGCCTCGTCGACGAAGTCGATGTTCGTGTACTTGCCCGGTGCCTTCCACCAAAATCCGAGCGGTATCGTTGCGTGGGCTCGGGTCCCTCTTTCGCCCAGCGTAATCAAGGTTGGCGGCACCGCGAAGTCAAAGGAATGGGTACGACGCAGCAGCGACTCGGTGCCGAACTCAACGCTGTCCTTGCGGCGGACCATCCAGTTGGGATTGAGCAGCGCGTCGAGTAGAGCAGCAGCCTCGGGTGGTTCGATTGTCGGCGCGGCAGCAAATCCCGCACCCAATCCACCACTACCTTGCGATTGATTGACTTTCTTGAACAATCCCCTGCCTTCCCATAGCGATTCTGTTCTCGCTTGCTCTGCGACCCTCAGGGCTCGCGAGCGTAGCGGCTCTCCGCCCCGTGTGCAGTGCAGCAAACCCCGCTAGTTCCGGATAGAAACCACCGACCTCTGCCGCAAGAAATCTGGACTTGATTTGCAGACGCGCCGCAATCCCCGCGTATCCCCGGCCTAACCGTCCGGGCATTTGAAGCACGACCTCGTCGGGCGAATCCGCGATCTGCACGAGCAGTCTCGCGGCCACAGGGCTCAACGCGCAATCTTGAATAGTTTATTATTCGAGCATGAGGCCCCACCGCCACCAGCTCCTACCAGATATTGCGCTCAAGCCGGAAAACCCGGTTCCTTCCGTTTCGATTGAGAGCCAGGAAGCCAAGATGAGGGAGCTACGGGCCGCGCACAACAAAGCCGCCTTGGGCTACCGCGAGCGTGACGATTTGATGACCGCATGGGTGCTCAGTAACACCCTCAGCCGCCAAGACATGGCCCGCGCTACCGGACTGGCAAAGAGTCGCGTTGATCAGATCGTCCGCGAGACCTATCTGGCGGAACGCAGGCATCGTCAACGTCGCGCCTTGCCTTAGACAAGGCTGCTCAAGTACCGGTGCGTCGAAGCGGCCTAATCCTCAGCAAGCTCCAGTTCTAGAAGGAAAGCGCCCCAGCTCGCTCAAGCTGGCGAATAACTCCCGTATGTCGGGCGCGCCACGTGATCAGATCGACGCTAACTCCGAAGTGGGCCGCCCCAGAGGAGAGATTATTGCCATCGCGTAGCCATTGAAGCGCCGCCTCTCTCGGGACCAAGAGCGCACCGGCGAGCCAGTTGGCTTCGTTCTCCTGCTCGCTATTCCAATGGCGTGATCCGTCAGCTTGAAGCAACGGCGCGGGATCGTGATCGAGAATTACGTGAGCCAGCTCATGGGCTAGAGAGTTTGCACGTCGGCGACCGGAGTGCAGCGGGTTGTAGACAATCGTGCGGTAGCTGCCTCGGCAGATAGTCGCGGCAGACCAGCCACATGCAGGGCGGGTGGCCCGATCTATGTCTGCGTGACTGGCACCGAATTTGGCAAGCTCAGCAGCAGATAACACCGGTATGGCAAGGTGCTTGGCAAGCTCCAGCGGATCGAGCCGATCCACCAAAGCTAGATCAAGCTCGCTCCGAAGTTCGCTGGAGATCTCCTCGGCTTCGGTTTTGAATCCCCAGCGTAGCTTCAGTGTTCTTCCTTCACGATCGATTTGTAAGCCGCCGCAAAGATGTTGTCCAGTGCCTCAGCATCTTTCGTGGAAAGCCGCTTAGATGATCGCAGCATTGAACTAACGGCGAGGAGTGGCTCGTCTGAAGAGTCCGGTTGCTGGGTCGTAGAGACGGTGAACTTGTCTACGTCCATCTGAAGCCAACGTAGCAGCGTTGCAAAGGTGTCGACATCGGGACGCTGTCCCTGTGCCATACGAGTAAACGTCGAGGGACTTATTTCTAGGTCTTTGGCCAAATCGCGCCAACTACTTTCCTGCGTCTCGCGTTTGCGATTCAGCGTTGAGTAAAGAAGCCCTACATCGATCGTGCTCTCAGGCAAGTCGCCTCCTCGGACGTTGGGGAAATTGCCGTTCTAGAATAGCGATGCTGTTTGACATTCGCGAGTCTTTTGTTTATGTTTCGGAACATTGTTGAAGTTGTCGAACGCGACCAAAGGAGGCGCGAGAGCATGAAGCGGCAAGAACGGCACGTTGTGCCAAATCCAGACGGTGGCTGGGATGTGCGGGCTCCCGGAGCGCGGAAGGCCAGTTCTCATCACGATCGGCAGTCGGAAGCCGAGGCAAGGGCTAAGGACATTCTCGCCAATGGCGGAGGAGGCGAGGCGGTTATCCACGGCCGTGATGGGCGCATTCGCGACAGCGACACCGTGTCGCCGGGGAACGATCCATTTCCTCCCCGAGACTCGAAGCACTGATGCGGATTCAGCAGCGCCGGGTTCGCAATCTGAAAAAGCACCTTCCGGGGATCGATCAGGGCGACCGTGTGGTGATCGCCCTGGTCGATCCCCGGCAGCGCCGGGATCGACTTCGTGAGATCGGCCTGGGAGATGAGTTGACGATTGGGGACGCAGTACTGCCTGCGAGGCTTGGTCCAGTTAGTCGCTTTAATGCCGAGGGCCGCTGGGAAGTCCATCGTGACCGCCCAAAGGAAACCGTCACTCGCCAGCGTGAATGGACCTGGGAGCAATGGGCGGGCCGAGGGCGCACCGAGACGCATTCGAGGATCGTCGACATCTCGTACCAGCGGTATCCACGGACGTTGATTCCTCCGCCCGGTGTAGAGATCAGTGTCGGAGAAGATGTAGCTGGACACGAGATCGTCCGAGCACCGGAGATCGTCTTTCTTCCCAGGAACGAAGATGCACTGAAGCATCATGTCAATCTGTTTTTGGAGCTTTTTGGCGAATGCGAGGTGCTCAGCGGTGACTTGGAGCCGCGCCTCGCTCCCGAACTCCGTCGACTCAACTGGAAGATTTTGCCGCCCGGGAAGCATCCGTGGAGCAGGCTGCAACGCGAACTGGAGCCGGTCCTAAACGAAGCGAAGCGAGGAAACCGACCGGTTGTTTCTCACAGGCTCGAGTTCCTTGGAGGATTCGGCCCGGAGTTCGCGGCGGTTGGACTTGGGGGCTTTAGCGGCTACACCGTCTTTGGTTTCCCCGAGCTTGAAACCTTCGTGGTTGAGAGTGCTCACTATGGCAATGCCACCTATGTCTTTGGCGAGGATTGGGCCCGCCTGTCCCAGATGACGAAGGCGGAGGTCATCGAGGGAGGCCTGCATCGCGAGCGCATCATTCATCGTGAAGGCTGGGAGGGCGAGATGCGGAGGGTATTGCAGCCGTGACTACAGACCAGGCGACCCGGCGGCGTACTTGATCTAGGGCGGGGCCGACACGGGGAAGACCTCCCTGAGGTCCTGTGGCCTCCCCGGTCGACCCCGCTTCTCTCCGCGCCGTGCCCTACTTGAGGGCGTAGGCGCGAGGAGTTCGTTTGGCCTGGCGGACCTTCCCGTCTTCGGCCAGGCGCGTAAGGCAGTTGGCGACAGCACCGGCAGACCGGCCGCCGAGGCCCTTGGCGATGGAGGTGGCGGTCAGCGGGGCTTCCTTGCGGTGGGCCTTCATGTAGTCGAGGACGAGGCAGTCGAGCTGGCCCGGGCGCAGGCGCTTCAGCTTCGCGGTGGCCATTGCGGTCAGCCCCTCTCGCCGTCGAGCCTGGCGAGCAGCTCCTCGCAGGTGTCCTTGGCCCCTTGGTAGAGCGCCCTGGCCCGCTGCTCTTCCTCTCGTTGGAGGCGCATGCCGGTCGTGCCGTCGAGGACGCCCTCGGCTTCGCCGCGCAGGCGGGTGAGCAGTTCGGTCAGGTCGTGGGCCTCCATCGTCAGCTCGACCGCTTTGCGTTTGTCGTCGGGCTCCCAGCCGAGGTCAGCGAGCAGGCGGAAGTCTTCGCCGAACTCGATGCCCATTCGCTCGGCGAGCATGTACTCGCCGTCTTGCTCCAGGGCGATCCAGATGTCGCCGATCCCTCCCAGGTGATTGCGGACCAGCTCATAGAGACCGTCGCGCTGATCTTTGTCGATGGTCGTCGTGGTGCCGGGCACGGTGCCCTCCTTTTCGGTAGGACACCGAAGGTCGCCGCGATGCCTCGCCGGGGGTACTTCGGCGAGTAGCTTTCTCGATGCATCGAAGCCTTGTCTTCGGTGCCAGGCCCCGGGGCGTGTCGAGCGCCGCCGGGGCATTTCAATTTCCGCGACTGTAGCTCGGCCGCCGAAGCAAAGCGAGTAGCCATTTGCGCGGCGATATGCGGGGATGCGCGGCGATTACGGAGCCGTCGAGAGTCCGACTGGACTTCTGCGCGTGACGGAGCTATTGAAGATGGCATGAGCTTCGATCCAGCTTCTCCTCGCACTTCCACCAGGTCTTCCAGTGGCCCTTCCAGCAGCCCTTCCGCTTCAAGTACGAGCCTGCGCGCGCGATCCCAAACACGGTGCCGCATGCGGGCTTCGAGGTTGGCCGACATCTCTGCGGATCGCCGTAGTCGGTCAGCCATCTTCACGTTCTCCTCGCTCTCGATCATCTACGCGCCCTTCGCTCCCGGCCCCATCGCTATCGCCTCCGCGCTGGCTTCGCAGCGCTTCCTCTGCCAACCGGACGGCCTCCGCCTCGACGCCGTGAAGGCGCGTCATGGGGTGTCGCACGCAGGCCACCCGTCAGGCCACCCGTGCGGTCGCCCGTCAGGCCACCCGTCAGGCCGCTTGGCGCTCTCGCCGAAGGCCGGGCTTTCGCGAGCGTGGTGCGGGTTTGCGGGCTTTCGGTTTTGCCGACATATCTATGTCGCAACAAGGTCGGTGCATGAGTTCGCCGCGCCGTCGTCGTCCTCGTGTGTTCTTCGCCGCCCATCCCGGCGCCCGACCATCGCCTCCGCGCTGGCTAAGCAGCGCTCTTCCGGTCGAACCGCGCAGGCAACGACCCGCGCCGCTTGGTGCGGCGTGGTCGTGGGAGATGCCTATGCTTAATAGACGCGATAGTTGCCAGCAGAGGCGACGTGCGCGCGGTAGGGCGCGCTCGGCGCGGGTTGTGGCTCTCCACCGCAAGGAGGCCGACTTTGACCGCTTCGTGGCCGCGCTGTTGGCGCTTGCCACCGATCCCGGCTGCCCCCATTCGGGGCGGCGTCACAAGGCGACTGGAGAGTCGCGGGCAGCGGAGCGAACATGTCGGCGATGAAGCGAGCGGCGATCTATCTGCGGGTATCGACGGCGGCGCAGGCAACGCGAGGGCGCGAGCCGGAGGGCTACTCGATCCCGGCCCAGCGCGAGGCCTGCCAGGCAAAGGCGGCTGAGCTTGATGCCGAGGTGATTGCCGAGTACGTCGACCGGGGCGAGTCGGCGAAGACCGCCGACCGGCCCGAACTGAAGGAGCTGCTCGCCCGCCTTGAGGCAAAGCGCGACCTCGACTACGTGATCGTCCACAAGGTGGATCGCCTCGCCCGCAACCGCTACGACGACGCGACGATCACCTACGCGCTGCAAGAAGCCGGGGCCGAGCTGGTCTCCGTCACCGAGAACATCGACCGCACCCCGGTGGGGGCCTTTATGCACGCCATCGTCGCCGCCAACGCGGAGTTCTACTCGGCCAACCTTGCCGCCGAGGCGAAGAAGGGGCAGATTCAGAAGGCCAAGCTGGGAGGAACCCCGACCAAGGCGCCGCTTGGCTACCTCAACGTGCGCAAGTTGATCGAGGGCCACGAAATCCGAACGGTCGAGATCGACCCCGAGCGAGCGCCCCACGTTCGCTGGGCCTTCGCCGCCTACGGCTCCGGTGCCTACACGCTTGACACTCTGCTCGCCGCGCTGACCGAGCGTGGCCTGCGCACCCGGCCCACGCCGAAGAAGCCCGAAAAGCCGCTGTCGCGTACGCAGCTTGCCTCGATGCTCCAGAACCCCTACTACGTGGGTGTCGTTCGCTATGCCAGGGTCGAGTACGAGGGCCGCCATGAGCACCTGATCGACCAGCACACCTTCTCAAAGGCCAAGGCGGTCCTTGCCGCCCATGCCAGCTCCTCAGAGAAGGACCGAAAGCATCACCATTACCTGAAGGGCTCGCTCTACTGCGGGCGCTGCGGCTCGCGGATGAGCTTTACCTACGCGAAGGGCAACGGCGGGGGCTATGCGTACTTCTACTGTCTCGGACGCACCCGTGGCACCGGCTGCGAGCAGCCCTACGTTCCCGTCGACTTGATCGAGACGGCGGTCGAGAACGCCTACGGCGATGTAAGGCTGCCGCGCAAACAGACCGAGCGGGTACGGGGCAAGTTGAGCCACGCTCTCGGCGGGATGCGCGAGCAGGCTGAAGCTGAGGCCACTCGCCAGCGAAAGCGTCTCGCCAAGCTCACCGAGGAGCGCGAGAAGCTGCTTCACGCCTACTACGCGGGGGCCGTTCCCATCGACCTGCTGCGCCAAGAGCAGGACCGGCTCACCACCGAGGCCAACCAAGCCGAGCGCCACATCGAGGTCGCCGAGGCGTCCTTCGCCGACATCGAGGACACCCTCGGCAAGGCGCTCGATCTGCTCGCCGATTGCCAGCGTGCTTACCTGGCTGCGCCTGGGCATCTACGGCGGCAATGGAACCAGGCGCTCTTCGAGCGGCTGGTGGTCTACGACGACAAGGTCGGCGAGGCCGAGATCGCCGAGCCTTTCGCCACGCTCGCCGACCCGGACCTGCCCAAGAGCCTGGGTGGCGAGGCTGTCACCACCAGCGCCGTTTCTTCTGGCGCTGGTTCGAGTGAGGCCATTCCAGTGGAGCTAGGCGGATTCGAACCGCCGACCTCCTGGGTGCGATCCAGTGGGGCGAAATCTGGGTGACCACTCCAGAAGCCCGCCAATAGCAGGGATTGAGCCAGGATACGCGACCGCTTAGCGAGCCAGCTCATTGTCGCGGATACGCAGGGATATGCGGCGATATGCATGGAGTCGGGCACTTCTGGCAAGAAGTGCCCGAAATTGGCGCAGGGCGGTTGGAAATGACCGACGCTTACCAATGTCACAGATAGATATAGCTATGCTTTATATATGTCTGACACCCAGGCCCCCGACGCGGTTGCCCTAAACCAGGTCTCCTACAGCCAGGACGGCTACTTCACCTCCCGCCAGGCGCGCGAAGCCGGCTTTAGCCCGCAGCTGCTCGCACACCATGTTCGCTCCGGGCGATACGAGCACATTCGCCGCGGGATGTACCGGCTGCGCGGCTATCCAGGATCCCCCCACGAGGACGTGCGGGCGAAGTGGCTTGCTGTCGGGGCCGAGCGAGCCGTCGTCTCACACGAGAGCGCACTCGACCTTCACGAACTCTCGGATGTGATCCCGAACAGCGTGCATCTTCTGGTCGAACGCGACGACCGGGGAATCAGGCCGCTTCAGGGCGTGACCCTGCACACCACGACGAAGCCCCTCGAGCCGTCCGAAGTCGTGTCCCGCGCAGGCATCCGCGTCACCGACCCGGTCCGGTCGATCCTCGACGCGGCCACCGCGGGAACGGCCCCCGAGCAGATCGAGATGGCCGTGCGCCAAGCGCTGCACGAAGGCCTAACGACCCGTCGTTCGCTTCTTCTCCGAGCCGATCGGCGCGGAGGCCGCGTTTCCGATCTCATCCGCCGCGCCGCGGAGAAGGATGGGTAGCCGTGAGATACGAAACGGCAGAGGCGTTCCGCACCGCGCTCGAGCAACGCTTGAAGAACGAGGCCCAGGCGACCGGCGTCGCGCTGCTGCGCCTACGCAAGCGCGTGGCTTTCGAGCGACTCCTTGCCAAGGCTCGCGACCTCGGAGTCAAGCGGCTGGGTTCTCAAGGGTGCGTTCGCCCTGGAGCTGCGCCTTGGGCTTCGCGCCCGAACGACGAAGGACATCGACCTCGGGCGAGCCGACGACGAGGAAGCGGCAGCCGAGCATCTGGACGCTGCAGCTGGCGTCGACCTCGGCGACTTCTTCGTCTTCGAGGTTCGCCGCACGCCGGCACTCGACGCTGCCACCGGATTCCACGCCGTCCGCTACACGGTTCGCGCTGACCTTGATGCCCGCCGCTTCGAGCAGTTCCCAGTCGATGTCGCGTTCAGCGAAGCGATGCCAATTCAGGCGGAGCCGGTTCTCGGCGCTAACTCGCTGGAGTTCGCTGACGTCGCAGCGCTGCAGCTGCCGGTCATCTCGCTCGAGCAGCACGTTGCCGAGAAGCTCCACGCTTACACCGGCGCTTTCGGGCGAGACCAGAGGGAGAGCACCCGAGTCAAGGATCTCGTCGACCTCGTCCTGATCGGCGAGTCGGCCGAGATTGAAGCCAAGCGCCTTCACCAAGCGCTCGCCGCTACCTTCACGCAGCGCGGTCGCCAGCCGCTCCCGAACGCCATTCCTTCGCCACCGTCGTCGTGGGCAAGACCGTACGCGGTGCTGGCTCGCGAGGTTGGGATCGCCGACGGAATTGGGGCCGGCCACGCGGCGGCCGTGCGGCTGCTCGACCCGGTGCTTCGGTCGGAAGCCGACGGACATTGGGATCCCGAAGCACAGCGTTGGCGCTCGCGCACATAGGCTCCACGCGGAGATTTCCGGTGGACTGGCATCGTCTCTTGGGATCGAATCTGACGCCAGATCTCGCCTTCTACATGCCAGGATTCCTAGAAGGAGCCGAAGCGACAGCGGAGTGAGGCCTAGGAAGCCTGGCGGTTAGGCACTCAGGGTGACCCCTTGCGCGACTCCCATCGCTTCCGCTAAACCAGGGTTGGTGAACAGTTCGCGACCAACCCTTCCCGAAGTTCGCACGGCAATTGCGGATGCCCTCGATCGCGGCAGGCGCACTCTTGTCGACGTCGCCCAGATCCTCTGTGTCTCCTCTAGCACCCTGCAGCGCCTGCTTTCTGATTCTGGGACTGATTTCACGACGCTACGCAAGGAAGTACAGGTCCGTCTCGCGCTTGACTACCTCACTGCTGGCCGACGGGTCTGGGTAGCCGCTGAGCGCACGGTCCTCTCACCCGACCACCTGCGCGTGGTCGTCAAAGAGGCAACCGGGCTCACGCCTTTGCAGATCCTCGAGGCCGCGCGAATCTCCGCCACCCTGGAGAAATGGCGTCATCAAGGGCCGCCGTCCTATGGCTCCTTTCTCTACCGCCGCCAGTTCGAGCAATGGCAGCGCTTTGATGCCCAGCTCCAAGATCTATTCGCTGACCTCGGCCCCAGCCACCCACTGTCCGACTGGGCGAAGAAGACGTTGTTGTCCGCACAGCGACCCGACTTCCGCACCCAGCCCTACCGTCGGGAGCGCCGCCGAAGAGCCCGCCGGCAGTCAGCCGAATTGCAGCGCATTCTCGAAGGTGTCCACTTCGATCCGGCCCCGAGCCTTGCCGAGGTCCCCGATTGAGCGCCGGCTCCCCACCCCCGGCGCTGGAGCAGCGTCGGGTAGCTGCCGATGTCAACGCTACGCGGCCGCCACCCCTCCCTTCGAAGCAAGTCGTCTCCAAGTTGGAATTGCGCCAGATCACAATCGGACTGCGCGCTCAGGAACTCAGTCTCGTCCTTGGGGCCTTGCTGATCTTCGCTGGCATCCTCGCCGCATTTATCGCAGCGCGGACGACAGCCGCGGGGATCGCCCCGTTTGGGCTGATCGGAGGAGGCGTTGCCTTGCTTCGCATGAGCCTCGGCACCTCAATGGCGCGAGCTCCAAGCCCTCGCGATTGGGCGCTCTCTTCGAAGCACCCACGCTAAACGCTGCCTCTCGAGACTTGCCTCGTACCCAGAGCATGTCGAGCGCTTAGGATCTCTCCTCGCTATGGGGATCCTTGACCGCTTCAGAACGACGCCGGCTGAGCTGGCGCCGAGCAACGTTGATGTCAGCTGGATCGATATTGAGGAGTGGCGCGGATGGGACGCCCCGGGCAATTTCATTTCGGGGGAGAGTCACTACAAGGACGCCCTCACGGCACTGGCCGGCCCACCCCGCGACGAGGGTTACCTGATCCCCGTCAAGGTGGCGATCATTCGCGAGCCAACCAACACCTACGACTCCAATGCCTTCCGCGCAGAGGTTGACGGTCGCCACATCGGCTACCTCGCGCGCCATATCGCCGCGCAGCTCTCCGGCCCGCTCGACGCCGTCGGCTGCGGTCGCTTCGAGGTCTGCGGCATCCTCCGTGGGGGTTCAGAGGACGCCCCAAACATCGGCGTTCACGTATGGCTCGGTCGCCGGCTCTCTCCAGGTCCGGAAATCATGCAACGTGACGAGGGCGGTCTCGTGTCCTGGCCCCCGTACGACGACGAGGGCAAGGAAACCGCGAGCAGTTCAGGTCGCCGGCGTGCAAGCCCAGGGGTGAGCACCGATCCATCGAATCGATCGACCGGAACAGGGCCCGGCTATCTGCGCGGTAACCACTACACCGAGTACACCAACCAGGTGAAGGAGCTGCGTCGCTCGGGTCTCACTGACGAGGCGGAGCAATTGCTGCTCGAACTGATCGCCGCGACCGAGGCGGAGGCGGAGGCGAAAGATTGGGGAGTCGCCCCTTGGTACTACGAGCAGCTGGCGATCCTCTATTCAAAGCGCCACGAAAAGGACCGCGAGATTGCCATTCTCGAGCGCTTCGCCCGTGCCCCGCACGCGCCTGGCGCATCGGTCTCGAAACTCCTCACCCGACTTTCGAAAAAGAGGACGGCTCGCAATGTCTGACGCCGATTCGGTCATTGCAGCGATCTTCGCGGCGGCCAGCGAGGACGAGCGCTGTAGCCCAGCGGCCGAGGGCTTGCGCGAGCTGTACTCGGAAGGGGCTTGGGAGGCCCCGAAGATTGTCGAGGCGATCAGGACGGCGGGGGACGATGCGGCTGACCAGAATTGAGATCACCGGCTTTCGCGGGGCCCTGCCTCCCTTCCCAATCGAGCTTAACGAGAAGAGCTTCTTCATCTACGGCGAGAACGGGCGTGGGAAGTCGACGATCTCCGACGCGCTCGAGCTCTGGTCGACCGGAAAGCTGCAGACGTTCCGCCGCGAGAAGTGCGGCCTCGATGCGGCGATTCACGTTGACGCTACGGAAGCAACGATCGAGGTCCTGCCGGAGGGCTCCGGCCCGCTGAAGCGCACTTTGCGAGGGTCAAGCGTCTCAGCCCCGAAGCGCCGCGATGACAGCGGAGACCCGAGCCACGCCCTCGGCCTCCCCCTGCTTCGCCATGAGACGGTCCGAGACTTCATCGAAAAGTCGCCGGGTGACAAGAAACGCGAGATCCTTGCCCTCGTCGGTCTTGAGGGACTGAACGACTTTCGCGACGCGATCCGTACGGCTAAATCGGAAGCCAAAAGGGCCCGGGAAGAGGCCGTGGGGGCGACCAAGGCGGAGGAGGCCAGGCTCTCCGATAAGACCACTGGACGCGCCACGGTGGAAGCCGCCGAGGAGCTGCGAGTGGCGGCGAAGTTGCCGAACCCGATCACGGACCTCGATGAGCTGCGCAACGGCGATCTCCACGCGGCTTCTGAGGCGACGACTCCCGACAGGCCGGGTGAGGTCGAGAAACTCACACGGGTGCTAGAAGACGCGCTCAAGGTCGACCTCAAGCCCTGGAACGATTTGATCGCCGACCAGGAGTCGGTGACTCGCAAGGCGGTTGCGACGCTCGTCCGCGAGGGGCGAAGCGTCCTTCCGCATTGGCGGGAGGAGTCGTGCCCGTTGTGCCTCCAGGAATACCCGGGCGAGCACCTTGCCACCGAGCTCGAGGAGCGAATCGCAGAGCTCGCTGACATCGAGGAGCGCTTCTCGGACGCTGAGGCGCCGCTTGTTGCCTCGATCGCCACGTGGCGATCGCTGAAGGGAGCGATCGAAGCGGTTGCGCGGATCGCTCCGGAGGGAGGTTGGTCTAACAGCGATTCCCTCAAGGCCGCCCAAGCCGCAGCGAGTGATCATGCCGATTCCCTCGAGGCAGCTTCCCGGGATCTCTCCGCCGCGCCGCCCTCGCCGACGCTCACGCTTTCAGGAGAGCTGGACTCGATGCGCGGCGAGGCGAGCACCGGCGTAAGCCCCCAACAGGCCGCGCAGACCAGTCTCGCGTTGCTCAAGGAGCAGCAGGAGCGGGTTGACGAAGCCTCTGCCAAGTTGGCCGCCGCCGTAGCTACCGAGAAGAGCGCAGATGCCCTGCTCGAAATCGCCGAAAGAAAAGTCGGGGCGGCAATCACAGAGGCGATCAGCGGCCTCGGGGACCTCGTCGCCGCCTATTACCTGAAGGTGAGCGGCAGCAAGCTCTACTCGAAGGTAAGGGTCGAGTACGATGGCACTCACCGCGCTGGCGGAACCGAGTTCTCCATTCGCTACGACGACCGCGAGGATTTCTCTCCGCCTCAGCGGATCATGAGCAACGGACAGCTCAATGCGCTGGCTCTGGCGTTTTTCCTAGCTCGCACCAAGGTCGAGGGCGGCCAATGGCGCACGATCGTCCTCGACGACGTTGTTGGCTCCTTTGGCGGCATACACCGACAAGGGCTGCTCGGCTTGCTTGAGGCGGAGTTCTCGGATTGGCAGATCATCCTTCTGACTCATGACCGCACCTTCGCCCGCCACGCGCTCGTGCGGCTCGGCTCGGGCTGGGAGCACCAGCGGATCGATGGCTGGTCACCGAAGGGCGGCCCCGTTCTCGTTTCCGGCAACCCGCTGGAGTTGCTGCGCAAGCGGCTTGCTGAGGGCAAGGGTCCCGATGAGCTCGGTGGAGTTGCCCGACAGGCATTCGAGTTGGAGCTCTCGCGGCCACTGGAGAAGCTCAAGTATTCGATCGAGTATCACTCGAACGGTCGCTACACGGCCATGGAGTACCTGATCGCCCTGCGACGGGGACTGAAGGCGGCTAAGTCCTCAATCGCCGACGAGGGCGTTTTCGCCCGACTCGAAGCTGACAGTTTCGTGATCAACCTCACCGCTCACGACCAGCCGATTCTGGACGGAGCGGAAACCGCTGACTTCGACCAGTTGGTCAAGGACCTCGCAAAGGTTCGCTCACTCTTTAAATGCGAGAAGTGTGGCGATCCGGCTTGGATGCGAGGTGAGAGGGCAGGCAAGCACACATGTGGCTGCAAGGCGCTGTCTGCCTGAGCCCAGATTCGGGCTGGCTTGCGTCTTCTACTAGCTCTGCTGTCGCTGAAATGCAGGCCGGGAACCATCGCAATCGCCACTAGCTAGTCCCTTTGCATCCACACGATTTCGGGCACCCGTGCCCGAAATGGAGCGCAGACTCTGCGGCGGTTGGAACGGGCTCCAGAGAGCAAAAATCCCCACGTGCAGCTAGCTTCCTTCAGCGGAGCTAGGCGGATCCGAACCGCTGACCTCCCGGGTGCGATCTCACCAATAGATCGCGACGATCTCCGCGTCCAGGAAATGTCCCCGGGGATCGACGGCTGCGGTGCCGGTCGGCTCCGCCACGACCAGGGAGTTGCCGTTCAGATCGAGGCCCGCATCTCCCATCGCGGTTGCCCGGAGCGTTCCTTCTAGAACCCTGTCTTCCTCAAAATCGAGGCGCCCGCGGAGGTGGGCGGCGATGGCCTCGAAGGCCGCCCGGCGTTTTTTTAGGTCCCCATAGGAGTCGCACTGCTCTGGACCCAGCAGTCCGGCCTCGCTTAGCTCCTCCACCGAGGTGCTCCCGTCATGGGTCCTTGCCAGCTCCTCCCCGAAAGAGACGAAGGCGGCGTGCATCATCGCCCGCCTTGGCTCATCTGAGCGCTGAAGCCTCTGTGCATCGCCGATCACGCTCATCATCTCGACCATCTCGTCAAGGTGAAGCGCGATCCCAGGAAGCATCTCCTGCAGCAGGTCGACCATCTTCACGGGCGTCCACTTGTCGTTGACCCCATTCCTTCCCAGTCGGCACATCACGAGGTAGCGGGAGTGGGCGAACAAAACGCGCCGTAGGTCGCGCCAGAAGAGGTCGGCCTCGGCCACGCCAACAAGATGCAGCGGGCCCATCTGCATACGCGGGGTGTCATGCAGATGACCGACGAGCTTCTGGTGGACGATCCACTCTCTGCCGTCCAGGCGGACGTGGCAGTAGTTGATCGCCCTTCCCCGCAGCGGGACGAGCCCCGCGAGAAGCTTCTCGAGGATGCGGGCGCCAGTGATCGTCTCGCCCATACCGGGCAGCTCCAGAGGGTCGCCATCGGAGTTTTCGGCGATCATTTCGATCATCGCCCCAAGGATCGCGCGGACCCGGTAGATCGACTCGGCTTCCAGTTCAACCTCCACCTCGAGCAGCTGGCCGCGCCTCAGATCCGCTGGGTCGATGATCCAGCGGTCTCCTTCGCCCTCGCCCCGCGCGGTGATCATGGCGGCGAGGCTCGCGACATCTTTGATTGGTTGATCGGGCGCATCCTCTCCGGCCCGCAGGGCCAGATCGACCCGCTCGAGCCCCACCAGTTCGCGGAAGGTCGTCTGCACGATCGACTTGCGAAGAACCTGCGAGCCTCGGCTCTGCTCGCTCTCGAGGCCCGAGGAAATCTCGGCCTTCCCGACAGGCGAGCTGGCCCCGATCGACCCACCGACCTTCGCCCGCTCGGCTTCTGACTCGGTCTCGGTGAACTCCGCCGCGATCGCGCCGGTCTGAGAGGCAATCAAGCTGTAGACGCTGACTTCGTCGAGGTAGACGAACTCGCGCAACGGGTTCTCCGACTCTTCGTCCCGACCGCCTCCGAAGAGGCGCGACCAGAGTTTCCCGAGCCAATTTGGGACCCGCATCAGATCGCTCGCCCCTCGGCCCTGACCCGTTGGCGCTGCGCAGCCACCCTTGCCGCACCGCCCACGTAGTCCTCGGCCATGATCACCTCGCGCCCCCCGTCGGCTACGGCAAGGAGAGCCGCCTCGCTCCAGATCGCCGCCAGGTCGGCAGCCGACCATCCTTCGGTTTCCTCGGCGATCCGGCGGTGTGGGAGGGGACCGTGGGTTTTCAGATCCCGTGCGGAGACCGTAAGAATGTCGGCCCTGTCCTCGGGCCCCGGCAGTGGGAAGTTGATCTCCCAATCGAAGCGCCCGGGACGCCTCAGCGCGAGATCGATGTCCTGCGGACGATTGGTAGTCGCCACGACCACCACGTTGTCGTTGACGCTGAAGCCGTCCATCAGGGTCAGGAGCTGCGTGACGACCCCTCGGGATGCCTTATTGCCATCGTCGGCCCGCTGTGCGGCGACACTGTCGATCTCGTCGAAGAAGATGATCGAGCGCTCCTCCTTGGAGGCCCGGGCAAAGATCTTTCGCAGCACTTCCTCGCTCTGCCCCTGCCACTTGCTGAAGATTTCGGGTCCGCTTATCTCCCAGAAGGAGGCTCCCGCCTCCGCGGCAATGATCCGCGCCAGCATCGTCTTGCCGGTTCCGGGCAGGCCGGTGAAAAGGACGCCCTTAATCGGCTTGGCGCCGATTTTCGCCAGGGCAGCTCGGTACTTCAAGGGCAACTCGATCAGCTCGAGCGCCCGCTCAACCACCGCCGTCAGCCCGCCGAAATCGTCGAAGCTGAGCTTCCGTTTGGGGGGCGGCCTCCTGAAGCGCTCAATCTCCGCGTCGTCCACGTCCGGAAGATCAAGCTGGCGGATCGGCGTATCGGATAGGACTCGGAGGATGCCGTCGGGATCCCGACCTTCCACGGTGTTGCCGACCTTGTGGTCGACCACACCTCTCTCGAGGACGTGTAGGCGACCGCCTACTTCGATGACGCTAATCTCCTCGTCCGTTAGACGCACGACCCCGACCCACGCATCCTCCGGCCAGACATCGGGAGGCGCCAGTTCGACGAAGTTCTCACTGGCCTTGACCAGCAGGACATCTCCGACCTCCCACTCGAACGGCACATCGCGGGTGACATCTGCGGTCTGGCCGTTGCGGTACTGAAGGTAAATACGGAGCCCGTCCTCGGTGATCGCCGTGATCCGCGCGACATCGACTTTCGGCCCCACCTGCGTTTCCATCCGCGGGACCGTATCCGAGGACCCCGTTACTAGACTGCTTCGTACCTAACTCTCACATCGGGTTGACACATTCAGCATCGTGCTGGCCGGCGTGGCGGACCGCTACGTCGCTGGCGATCCAGACCTACGTGGTCCGACCGACTAGCTCCGCCACCGTTCAAAAGCAAGGCGAAATTCGGCGGCAATCGCCGCTAATCCCTTCGCATCGCCGCCATTTCGGGCACTCGTGCCCGAAATGGAGCGCAAATTCAGCGGCGGTTGGAAAGCCCGTCAGGGTGCGAAAATCCCCACGTGCAGGGACATCGAGCAGTGGAGCTAGGCGGATTCGAACCGCCGACCTCCTGGGTGCGATCCAGGCGCTCTGCCAGCTGAGCTATAGCCCCTTGGGGCGTGGCTGGGAAGTTGATCCCATCGCCTCGCAAGGGCAAGGATAACCGCATAGTCTTTGGCAGCCTCAGGAACGCCATCCATGAGCATCCTCGACGACGCAATCCGAGAGCACCTGGCCCTGAAGCGCGCGCATGGCGCGGATGACGCCGAGCTGAAAAAGCTGGAGGACGAGGCCTTCGGCCCGCCGGCGCGCCCTGACGAGCCCGATCCCTTCGCCGAGGCGCCGACCGAGTTCATGAGCGCCCCCGAGGGGGAGGCGTTGAAGGAGGCCGTGGCCGAGCCGCCGAGCGGCCGCCGCGCTCCCCACATCGCCGACCTGCAGGAGGCGCCGCCGCCTCCCGCCGACGAGGCGACCGAGCCGGCCGAGGATGCCGCGGCAAAGGAGCACGAGCTCCCCGCCGAGACCGGCCCGACGACCGAGGAGCGCCACGCGATCGCCGAGCAGCCGACCGAGATGTTCGACGTCGAGGGCACCTACGAGGACGCCGCCACCGAGGGGGAGGGCCCCTCCGACGAGGAGCTGGTCGACGCGGAGCTCTCCGAGCCGCGCCTCGCGCCGGTCGACCCGCTGGCCGGGATCGACGGCGGGGTCGCGGAGGCGGAGGAGGCCGAGCCCGCCGAGCCCGAGGAGGACGCCGCCGCCGAGCCCGCCGCCGCGGCAGACGAGGAGGACGAGCCCGAGGACGAATTCGACGAGTTCTTCAGCGAACAGCGGCTCTCCGACGAGCTCAACCAGGCGCTCGAAGCGCCGCTCCCGGACGAGCCCGGCGCGCCCTCGACCGAGGAGGCCGCCGTGGTGATCGACCTCGACGAGGACGAGGACGAGGACTACGAGCCGGAGCCCGCCGCCGCCGAGGCAGACGACCTCGAGGAGGGCGAGGACTACGAGGAGGAGGAAGCCGGCGAGGGCGAGGAAACCGGCGAGGAGGACGTGCTCGAGGGCACCCCGGACTTCCTCGAGGACGCGCCCGAGGACGACGACCTCTGGTTCGAGCAGAAGCCGCCGAAGGACTTCGACTTCGACGACTGATTATCGGGTGGGCCGCCGGGCAGCCCTCCCAAGATGCGGCCAGTACGCGGCGGTCGACGAGAACCTGACCAGGGCCGAGAACCTGGAGATGGTCGGCCGCCTCTACCACCTGCCGAAGCGTCCGCTGAGCCCCGATGGGCCCGGCCGCTCGTCCCACGCCTACCCCAGCGCACCCCGCCGATCCCGCCTACACTCTGGGACCACGGGGCCATAGCTCAGCTGGCAGAGCGCCTGCTTTGCAAGCAGGAGGTCGCCGGTTCGATTCCGGCTGGCTCCATTTCCAGCTCGACTCCCGCGCTACGTCGTCGCTTTGAGGAGTTCGATCACGTAGATCCGGTCGCCGTCGTGGTAGGCCAGCCGCGAGGGGATGACCAGCTCACGCCGTCCCCCGACTCGCATTCCCGGCAGGCCGATCACCCAGCCTTTGATGACCCTTCCGGGCCCGAGCTCCCAGCTGAGGTCTTGCCGTTCCAGTTCTTCGCCGGTGAGTGAGAAGGCCACGTACTTGACCACGAACGAATCGCCATATCTGAGGGTGTGGCCCTGCCCCACCTTGAGGTCCCTGACAACGACCTTCTTCGGGGATGGATCCGACGGGATCAGGACCCGTTGCGGCGCGGATGCCGCCTTCTTCAGGGGGCCCCAGTCTGGCTTGAGTTCTTCGGCTGCGACTGAGCTGGCCGGTTCGCTGGAGTCCCCCGCGGTCCCGCCACAAGCCGAGAGAGCGAGCGCACAGGCACAACCTAGTAGTAAAAGATAATTCATCTTTCGAAAAATTCTATCCAGGAACTCCGCGAGTCTGCTACTGGAGCAGCGGAGGCCGCGGAGCTATGCCTGGGCGATCAGGCGCTCGGCTCGGTGGGACTCGGGCAGGTTCCGGTCGGCGTGGTAGCTGCTGCGGACCAGGGGGCCGGAGGCGACCGACTCGAAGCCGAGGTCGTAGGCGGCGCGCTCGAGGGCGGCGAACTCGTCGGGGTGCCAGTAGCGCTCGACCGGGAGGTGGTTTTCGGTCGGGCGCAGGTACTGGCCGACGGTGAGGACCTGGACGCCGTGCTCGCGGAGGATGCCGAAGGCCTCGACCATCTCCTCGAAGCTCTCGCCGAGCCCGACCATCAGCCCGGACTTGGTGACCACGTCGGCGCCGCCCATCTCCTTCGCCAGGCGCAGCACCCGGGCCGAGCGCAGGAACCGGGAGCCGCGGCGGGCCTTGGGGTAGAGCCGCGGCACCGTCTCGACGTTGTGGTTGAAGACGTCGGGCCGCTCGTGGACCACCTTCGCCAGCGGCATCTCCTGGCCGCGGAAGTCGGGCGTCAGCACCTCGACCTTGCAGCCCGGCGCCAGCATCCGGATCGAGCGGATCACCCCGACAAAGGCTCCCGCCCCGTAGTCGGGCAGGTCGTCGCGGTCGACCGAGGTGACGACCGCGTGCCGCAGCCCCATCGCCTTCACCTGGTTGGCGACGCGCAGCGGCTCCAGCGGGTCGTTCCAGGTCGGCTTGCCGGTCTGCACGTTGCAGAAGCCGCAGCGGCGGGTGCAGACGTCGCCGAGGATCATGAAGGTCGCCGTGCCGCGCTCCCAGCACTCGCCGACGTTGGGGCAGTTCGCCTCCTCGCAGACGGTGTGCAGGCCCTCGGCGCCGATCTGCTCCTTCAGCCGCCGGTAGTTCGGCCCGCCCGGCGCCGGCACCTTCAGCCACGGCGGCTTGCGGGCGCGCCGGAAGGGGACGGCGCCATCGGAGTCCGCGGCCGTCCCGCCCGGCTTGGCGCGGGAGCGGGTGACGTGGATGCGCTCGGCGACCTCGGTCACGTGCGGGCTCCCAACCTAGTGGGTCGGTCCCCCGCGCCGGCGGGCGGCGCGAGATCGAGGACGGCGGGCAGGTCGAGGTCGAGGTCGGCGGGGTCGGCGGCGACCGGCTCGCGCCCGTAGGCCTCGCCGAAGCGGGCGGCGACGGCGCCCGCGAAGGCGTCGAGGTTCTGCTCGGCGCCCAGCTCGCGGCTGAGCGAGGTGACGGAGCATCCCTCGATCCCGCACGGCACCACCCACTCGAACGGCTGCAGGTCGTTGTTGACGTTCACCGCCAACCCGTGGGTGGTGACGCCGCGGCTGACGTGGACGCCGATCGAGCCGATCTTGCGCGCCTCGGGCCCCTCCCCGAGCGCCTCGGCCCCGGACCCCGGCGCCGCGCCGCGCGTCCAGACCCCGGTCAGGCCCTCGATCGTCCCCGCCTCGACCCCGTGCTCGGCGAGCGCCCCGATCGCCACCCGCTCCAGCCGCCGCACGTACCCGTGCACGTCGTCGCCGTAGGGGCGCAGGGAGACGATCGGGTATGCGACCAGCTGCCCGGGCCCGTGGTAGGTGACGCGGCCGCCGCGGTCGGTCTCGCGGACCTCGATCCCCTGCCGCTCGTACCACTCGACCCCCATCGGCAGTTCCCCGTCCTCGACCCGGCGGCCGCGCGTGTAGACGGGGGTGTGCTCGAGCAGCAGCAGCACGTCGGGGATCTCCTCGCGCTGCCGCGCGGCCTCCAGCGCGCGCTGCGCGGCCAGCGCCCGGTCGTAGGGGACGACGCCGCAGCGGACCACCAGGACTTCACTCATCTTTCAAATCCTTGCAGGACGCGGCCATATGCTTCCGAACCTGACGCCGATGGCCGAATCGAAGGCACTCCGACCAGAATGGCTCCCGGCCGTCGCGCTGAGTTCGGCGCTGGCGGTGGCGATGCTGATCTGGAGCCCGCCGGTCGGCGACCTCGCCGCCCAGGTCTTCCGCACCGAGCTGTTCCAGCGGGCCGGCCTCGCGATCTGGAACGGCAGCTGGTACGGCGGCCACTACACCCTCACCTACAGCGTCCTCTTCCCGCCGCTCGGCGCCCTGCTCGGGCCGCGGGTGGTCGGGCTGCTCGCCGTCGTCGCCTCCGCCTACTTCTTCGACCGCCTGGTCCGCGACCACTGGGGAGCGGAGGCGCGCTGGGCGACGCTCTGGTTCGCCGCCGGCGTGGTGACGCTGCTGGCCGACGGCCAGCTCACCTTCGCGCTAGGCGTCGCCTTCGCCCTGGCCTCCTTCCGCTGCCTGCAGACCAACCGCCCGAAGCTCGCGCTCCTCGCCGCCGCCGCCTGCGCCCTCTCGAGCCCGGTCGCCGCGGTCTTCCTCTCGGGGATTCTGCTCGCCGGCACCTGGGCCCTTCCCGGCGACCTCCCCCGCCTCTCCCGCGGGTGGCGCCGTAGGGGGGCCCACCCCAGAGGACGCTTTAGCGACCGCAGGGGGTGGGGGGTCCCCTGCGGTGACAGGACCCGCGGGCCAGCGACCTTGGTCGCCTGCCTGGCCCTGGCCCTGACGCTCGTCCCCAACCTGCTCTTCCCCGGCGCCGGCCAGTTCCCCTTCGCCTTCTCCTCCTTCGTCGCGATCCCGATCTGGTGCGGCGCGGCTCTCTATCTGATCCGCGGCCTGCCGGAGGAGCGCCAGCTGCGCCGCGTCCTCGTCGGCTACGTGCTCGCCTCGACCCTGATCTGGCTGGTGCCCAACGCGGTGGGCGGCAACGCGGTCCGGCTCGGCGCCCTGTTCGGCGGCCCGGTGCTGGCGGCGGTGGCGCTCTCGCGCCGGCCTCGCGTCGCCCCCTGGCTGCTGGCGCTGACCCTGGCCGGCGGCCTCTACTGGCAGCTGACCGCGAGCGTCGCGCAGATCGCCCGCAGCGTCGGCGACCCCTCGACCGCGCAGACCTACTTCCAGCCGGCCGCGTCCTGGCTGCGGCAGCACGGCGGGGCGGGGGTGCGGGTCGAGGTGCCGCCGACCGCCAATCACTGGGAGTCCGCCTACCTGGCGCCGCGGTTCGAGCTCGCCCGCGGCTGGCTGCGCCAGCTCGACACCACCCGCGACGACGTCTTCTACGACGAAGGGGAGCTGACCGACGCCGCCTACGGCGCCTGGCTGCGCGACAACGCGATCTCCTACGTCGCCCTCCCGGACGCCCCGCTCGACTACTCCTCGGCGGCGGAGCGGAGGCTGATCCTCGCCGACCCGTCCTACCTGAGGCTGCGCGAGGAGACCGCGCACTGGCGGATCTACCAGGTGCTCGACCCGAAGCCGCTGGTCGCGCCGCTGGGCGCGGCGCGGGCGCGGGCGCTGCGGGTGGGGCGCGAAGGCTTCGTGCTCGACGTCAGCCGCCCGGGCGAATTCCTCGTCCGCGTCAACTTCACGCCCTACTGGTCGATCGCCCGCGGCGCCGGCTGCATCCTCCGCCGCGGCGAATGGACGGTCGCCCGCGCCTCCCATCCCGGCATCTTTCGAGTCGACGCCGACTTCTCGCTGGGGCGCGCCTGGAATGCGGTCACCGGCGCCCGCAAGACCTGCTGAACCCGATCTTCTGATGCCTTTGCACGCCTATAGGCGGGTCAAAGCATCAGAAGTTGCTCAAAGCGCGAGCGCCAGAGGCTCTTCGAGCAGCGCTCGCACGCGGGTGAGGAACTCGGCGGCGGGGGCGCCGTAGAGGATGCGGTGGTCGCAGGCGAGGTTGACGCTGAGCATGTGGGCGGCGGTCAGCTCGCCGTCGCGAACGACCGGGCGCTCCCTGATCGCGCCGACCGCGAGGATCGCCGCCTGGGGCGGGTTGATCACCGCGGCGAAGCTGTCGATCCCGTACATCCCCAGGTTGGAGACCGTGAAGGTGGCGCCGGAGAGCTCGGGCGGGGTGATCGAGCCGTCGCGCACCCGCTGGGCCAGCGCCCGCGCCTCGGTGGCGATCTGGCGCAGCCCCTTGCGATCGGCGTCGAAGAGGGTGGGGACGACGAGCGCGTCCTGCGCCGCCACCGCGACGCCGACGTTTACCCGCGAGTAGAGCTCGAAGCGGCCGTCGCGGTAGGCGGCGTTGGCGCGCGGGTGCTCGCGCAGGGCGATCGCGCAGGCCTTGACGACCATGTCGTTGAAGGAGGGGACGACCTCGCCCTCGCCGGCGGCGGCCTTGACGCGCGCCCGCGCCTCGACCGCGCGGCTCATGTCGATCTCGGCTTCGAGGTAGAAGTGCGGCGCGGTCGCCTTCGACTCGGCCATGCGTCGAGCGATCACCTGCTGCGTCTTCGACAGGTCCTCGTGGGTGACCTGGCCCTTGGCGGTTTCGGGAGAGACGGATGAGGGACTGATCGGTGCGGCCGCGGGGCCTGCCGCGGCTGCGGGGGGGCCTGCGGGCGGGGGCGGGGCCTCCGTTCTCGGCCCCCCCGCACCCGCGCCACCCGCGGAAGCAGCGGCTGCTTCCACGTCCGACTTCACGATGCGACCGCCAGGGCCGGAACCCGCGACGGAGGACAGGTCCAAGCCCCGCTCCTCAGCAAGCCGTCGCGCGACCGGGGAAGCCTTGACCCGCTGGCCGTCAGTTGGCGCGGCTTGACCCTGGGCAGCTATCTGAGCCGTCCCACCCGCGGGTGGCGCGGGTGAAGGGGGGGTCGAGGACAGCTTGGCCCGCAGCGCCCCCCCTTCACCCGTGTCAGGACCCGCGGACTGGGCGGCCTCGTCTGCGGCGACAGGACCCGCGGCCGGAGCGCTCGGTCCCTCGCCATTCGAGCCCACTCGCGCGATCGGCGCTCCAATCGGCAAAGTCTCTCCCTCCTTCGCGAGCAGCTCGGTCAACGTCCCCGCCACGTCGCTTTCGTAGGCCATATTCGCCTTGTCAGTCTCGATTTCGACGATCTCGTCCCCGACGCCGATCTCGTCCCCGACGTCCTTGAGCCAGGTGAGGATGGTCCCCTCCTCCATCGAGTCGGACAGGCGCGGCATCACGATCTCGGCCATCAGAGCGATCCCTCCAGGGTTGCCAGCGCCGCGCTGACGACGTGCTCCTCGTGCGGGATCGCCGCCTGCTCGAGGCGCTTCGAGTAGGGCATGTGGACGTCGGCGCCGGTCACCCGCTGCACCGGGGCGTCGAGGTCGTCGAAGGCCTGCTCGGTGATCAGCGTCGCCAGGTTGGCGCCGACGCCGCCGTGCGGCCAGCCCTCCTCGACGATCACCGCGCGGTTGGTCTTGCGCACCGACTCGAGGATCGTGTCGAGGTCGAGTGGGCGCAGCGTGCGCGGGTCGATCACCTCCGCCTCGACCCCGTGCTCGTGCGCGAGCTGGGTCGCCGCGTGCTCGGCCACCTGCGCCATCTTCAGCACCCCGACGATGGTCACGTCGCCGCCTTCGCGCCGCACGGCCGCTTCGCCGAAGCGCAGCGGCTGCGCGCCGTCCCCCTCCTCGGGCACCTCGCCGCGCGCCCCGTAGAGGCTCTCGTGCTCGATGAAGACCACCGGGTTGTCGTCGCGGATCGCCGCCTTCAGCAGCGCCTTGCCGTCGGCCGGCGTCGAGGGGCAGGCGACCAGCAGCCCCGGCACCTGAAGGTAGAGCGCCTCGAAGCTGTGGGAGTGGGTCGGGCCGAGCTGGTGGCCGCCGCCGCCCGGCATCCGGATCACCATCGGCACCCGCGCCTGGCCGTTGAACATGTAGGGGATCGCGGCGGCGTGGTTGACGATCTGGTCGAGCGCCAGCAGGGAGAAGTTGACCGTCATCAGCTCGACCACCGGCCGCAGCCCGGCCATCGCCGCGCCGATGCCGACGCCGACGATCGTGTTCTCGGAGATCGGCGTGTCGCGCACGCGCCGCTCGCCGAACTCCTCCAGCAGCCCTTCGGTCACCTTGAAGGCCCCCTGGAAGACGCCGACGTCCTCCCCCATCACGAACACCGCCTCGTCGCGGCGCATCTCCTCGGTCATCGCGTCGCGCAGCGCCTCGCGCATTCGCAGCGTCGCCATCAGTCGTCGGCCTCCTCCGCGTTGAGCGCCCGCTCGGGCTCGGGCAGGGCCTCGGGCTCGCCGTCCACCTCGGGCTCGGCGGAGATCCGGGTCTCGGTGCCGTCCTGTGCGTCGCCGTGCAGCGCCGGGTTCGGCCGCGGCCCCTCCGGCTGTCCCGCGTAAGCGGCGCCGGCCTCGGCCAGCTCGCGCGCCGCGTCGGGCATCCGGTCCTCCCGCTCGCCGCGGTGCGGCTCGGGGCTGCGCTCGTCGACCGCGTACCAGCCGCCCGGGTCGGTCAGCGTGTAGAGGTTTTCGTAGAGGGTGTCGAGCGGCGGCTCGGGCGAGGCTTCGGCGAACTCGACCGCCGCGGTCACCTCCCGCTCGGCCGCGTCCCGCGCCTCCCGCACCTCGCGCTCGCCCAGCACGCCGGCCTCGACGCAGCGACGCGCGAACGCCTCGATCGGGTCTTTGCGCTGCCACTCCTCGACCTCCTCGCGCTCGCGGTAGACCTCGGGGTCGGCGGCGGAGTGGCCGCGGTAGCGGTAGGTGAAGGCCTCGAGCAGGGTCGGCCGCGAGTCCTCCCGCGCGGCGCGGATCCCCTCGGCGACGCTCTCGCGCACGGCGACCACGTCCATCCCGTCGACCCGCGTGCCGGGGATCCCGTACCCCTCCGCCTTCTTCGAGAGATCGGTCTGGGCCGAGTGGCGCTCGACCGAGGTCCCCATGCCGTAGAGGTTGTTCTCGACCAGGAAGAGGACCGGCAGCTTCCACAGCGCCGCCAGGTTCATCGTCTCGCCGAAGTTGCCGGTGTTGGAGGCGCCGTCGCCGAACATGCAGACCGTCACCGTGTCTTCGCCCTTGTACTGGGAGGCGAGGCCGAGTCCGGCGGCGATCGGCAGGTTGCCGCCGACGATCCCGTAGCCGCCCATGAAGCGGTTCTCGCGGTCGAAGATGTGCATCGAGCCGCCGCGGCCGCCGCTGGTCCCGTCGACCCTGCCGAACAGCTCCGCCATCACCCGCTTCGGCTCGGTGCCGCGGGCGATCGCGTGGCCGTGGGTGCGGTAGGTGCCGATCAGGTAGTCGTCATCGCGCATCACCGAGGCGGTGCCGACGATCGTCGCCTCCTCGCCGATCGCCAGGTGGAGGAAGCCGCCGGCGCGCGCCCGCTGGTACTGCCGTCCCGCCTCCTCCTCGAAGCGCCGGATCAGCGCCATGCGGGAGAGCAGCTCGAAGCAGGTGGCGGCGTCGGGCAGATCGGCCATCTCGCAGCCACATTAGATGATCGGCGCGGCCTTCTTTATCCGTTTCAGCGTTGGACGAGCATCCGGGGATCAGGCCCCTCGCGCAGCCTCGACCGCCTCCTCCAGCCGGTCGTCTCCCCAGAAGACCTCGCCTTCGACGACGAGCGCTGGCACGCCTTCGACCCCGAGGTCGCCGGCCCGGTCGGTCGCCTCGCGCAGCGCCCCCTTCACCGCTTCCGTTTCGACCGCCTTCAACAGCGCCCGCGGGTGCAGCTCGCAGGCGGCCGCGGCGATCAGCACGTTGTCGGCGTCGGTGAGGTCGCGGCCGGCGGCGAAGGCCTGGCGGAAGGCGGCGAGGGCGAAGGAGACGGTGCGCCCCGTCTGCTTGGCGAAGGTCGCGACGCGCATCGCGACCAGCGTGTTGCCGGGCCACGGCCGCGGCCAATCGAGCGGCGGCAGCCCATAGGCGCCGGCGCGGCGCTCGACCTCCGCCATCCCCTCGGCTCGCCCCGGCCCGTTCGCCCAGGAGTCGCGGCCGAAGCGGCGGAACAGGCCGCCGAGCAGGATCGGCTGCCACTCGGGCTGCTCTAGCCCCGCCTCGGTGAAGAGCCCGCTGACCCGCTCCGCCGCGAGGTACGCGTACGGCGAGCCGAGGTCGAAGTAGAAGACGGGGGGGAGAGACTCGGCCACGCGGCGACTTTACGCGTCATGCACCGACCGCTGCGTGAGGAGTCTCATGGTAATTTCAATGCTCATGAAGAAACGCATGAAAATCAGCAAGGGTGGGCAGATCTCGATCCCGGCCCCGATTCGCAAGCGCTGGGGAACCGGCACGGTAACCCTCGACGACCAGGGCGACCAGATCGTCCTGCGGCCCGCTCCCGACGACCCGATCGCCGCCGCCGCCGGGGCCCTCGCCGGCGTGGGCCCGAAGCTCGACCTGGAGCAGGTCCGGCGCGAAGAACGCGAAGCCGAAGCCGAAATCGAAGATCGCAAGTTCGGGCGCCTCGGCGATCCGTGAGGACGCTGCTGGATGCCAACGCGCTGCTTGCCCTGGTCCTCGGCGAGCCCGCGATGGAGCCCGTGCAACGCATACTCCGCGAAGGGAGGGCGGCGATGCCGGCGGCGAACATCGCCGAGGTGTTCGACATCGCGATCCGGCGCGAGGGAATCCCTTTCGCTCGAGTCAGCGAGGTGGTGGACCCGCTGTTCGGGGGGCCGCTCGAGCCGATCGCGATCGGCGCCGACCTCGCCCGGCGCGCTGGCGAGATCCGGTCGAAGCACTACCACCGCCGCAACCGCTCGCTTTCGCTCGCCGACGCGATCCTGCTTGCCGCTTCCCAAAGGGGCGACAGAATCGCCAGCTCCGACCCGGATGTGCTCGCCGTCGCCGCCGAGCTCGGGATCGAGACGATCGAGCTGCCTCACAGCGGCAGGTAAAAAAGGGCGGCTCACCGCCCGCCGAGATCGAGCAGACTCCGACGGGAGATGCCGGACGGCCACTGCGTGATCCTGACCACCGCGGGCTCCCCGGGCGGGAGAACCACTCTTACGACACGCCGGAGCTGGTGCAGCTCGGCGTCGCGCGGGGGAGCGCTCCCTACCTGGCTTGGATAGACGAGGTGACGGGCGGACCCGCCGATTGAGGGCCGCGCCGAGACCGGCGCCGGCCGCTAGGCGTGGATCGCCCAGCCGTCGACGGCGCGGGCCGCGTCGAGGACGGCCTCGGAGACGGTGGGGTGGGGATGGACGGTCCGCGCCAGCTCCTGGTAGCCACCCTCCAGCGCCATCGCCGCGACCAGCTCGGCGATCATGTCGCAGGCGCGGTTGCCGACGATGTGGGCGCCCAGCAGCTCGCCGTACTTCGCCTCGACGACGAGCTTGACCAGGCCGTCTTTGTCCTCGTAGACGGTCCCGGCTCCCTCGCCGGCGATCTTCTGCTTGCCGACCTTGACCTCGTGCCCGGCCTCCTTCGCCTGCGCCTCGGTGAGGCCGACGCTGGCGACCTGCGGGTGGCAGAAGGTGGCGCCGACGATCAGGTTCTGGTCGACCGGGTGGGTCGGCGCCCCGGCCGCCGTCTCCACCGCGACCACGCCCTCCTCGGAGGCCTTGTGGGCGAGCGCCTTGGTCCCGGTCAGGTCGCCGATCGCGAAGACCTTCGGGTTGCTGGTGCGCTGGTACTCGTCGACCTTGACCTTGCCGTTCTCCTCCAGCTCGACGCCGGCCTCGGCAAGGCCCAGGCCGTCGGTGTCGGGAGCGCGCCCGCCGGCGATGCAGAGGTAGTCGACCTCGGTCGTCGTCTCGCCGTAGCCGAGCTTGACCGACTTCTTGCCGGGCTCGACGCTCTGGACCGGAGCGCCGGTGGAGATCTCGATCCCTTCCCGCTTGAAGACGCGTTCGACGACTTTCGCGATGTCGCGGTCCTCGGCCGGGAGGATCTGGTCGAGCATCTCGATCAGCACCACCTCGGTGCCGAAGCGGTTGTAGGCGGAGGCGATCTCGGCGCCGGAGGCGCCGGCGCCGACCACCGCGATCCGGCCCGGCCGCTCCGGCAGCGACCAGGCGCCCCAGGTGTCGAGGACGCGGTCGCCGAACTCGACCCCGGGGATCGGCAGCGCCGAGGAGCCGGTCGCCAGCGTCACCGCCTTCGCCTCGTAGACCTCGTCGCCGACCTTGACGCCGCCGCTCGCGGTCAGCGAGCCCTCACCCTGGATGAACTCGATCTTGCCCTTCTTCCAGAGCCCTTCGACCCCGCCTGAGAGCGAAGCCGAGACCTCGGCCCGGCGCTTCTGCAGCGCGTCCCAGTCGAGCGAGGCGCCCTCGACCACGATGCCGAGCTCGGCGCTCGACGTCGCGTCGTGGAAGATCTCGGCGCTGCGCAGGACGGTCTTCGCCGGGATGCAGGCGTAGTTGAGGCAGCGCCCGCCGGCCTTGTCGCGCTCCACCACCGCGGTCCTCTGGCCCAGCTGCGCGGCGCGGATCGCGGCCACGTAGCCGCCGGGCCCGCCGCCGATCACGATCTGGTCGAAGGAGTCGGCCATCGGCGCCTGAGCCTATAGAACTGCCGGGGGCTACTCCTTGGGGAGGCGGGTCGGCATCTGGATCCGCGCCATCGCCTTGACCATGAAGAAGAAGAAGGCCCCGGCGACCGCGAGCAGGGCGAGGGTAGCGAGGACCTGCGGCACCGTCGCCGCCTGCACGGTGAGCCCGAGGACGGCGCTGAAGATGAGGAAGACGAGGACCAGCTGGAAGCCGAGCACGGCCCAGTAGCGGGCCCGCCACATCCCCCAGGCCATCGTGCCCATCAGCAGGGCCGGCGCGATCACCTGCGGCAGCTTCGGCGTTTCGCCGCTCACCTTGACCCCGGCAAGGTAGCCGCCGAGGATCGAGACCGCCACCAGCCCGGCGACGAGGGCGCCGATCGTCACCACCGTCGGCCGCTCGCCCTCGGCCAGCGGCGCCAGCGCCTCGCGCGCTTCGCGGTTGCGCTCCTCGGCGCGGGCGTAGCCGCGCGCCACCGGGCTCCCGCCGCCGCGCTCCTTGCGCTTGCGCCGCCGCTCAGCCACCGGGCGCCACGCCTCTCCACGGCGCCGGCTCGTCGAGCAGCTCGTCCTGGTTGCCGCGCGGCGCGCCCTCGGCGGCGGCGAAGGCCCGGCGCAGAGCCGTGGCCGCGGCGGCCGGGTCCTCGGCGTCGCGGATCGCCCGCACCGCGCAGAGCCGCCGCCCGCCCGCCCGCACCACCTGCTCGGCGTTGGACGGGTCGACTCCGCCGATCCCGAAGAAGGGACGCGTCGCGTGCTCGGCCGCATGGGCGACGAGCTCCAGCCCGACCGCGGGTCGTCCCGCCTTGGTGGGGGTCTCCCAAATTGGTCCCACACTTATGTAGTCCACCGCGCGCTGGTTGGCGTCGGCGATCTGCTCGGCCGAGTGGGTCGAGAGGCCGACGATCGCATCCGGCCCGAGCGCCTCCCGCGCCGCCTCGACCGAGGCGTCGTCCTGGCCGACGTGGACGCCGTCGGCGTCGCAGGAGCGGGCCAGGTCGGGATCGTCGTTGACGATGAAGAGGGCGCTGTAGACGTCGCAGAGGCGGCGGAAGACCGCGGCCGAGCGTTCGATCTCCGCCCGCCCCAGCTCCTTCTCGCGCAGCTGCACGATGTCGACGCCGCCGTTCAGCGCCGCCAGCAGCAGCGCCTCGGGGTCCTCGCCCCGCGGCCGCGCCTCGCAGACGAAGTAGAGCCGCGCCGTGCGCAGGCGCTCGCGGCGCAGCGGTCCGTCTGCCTCCGGTGGCGCCAGGCTCATGCCCCGATTATGACCGCGCCGGCTTGGCGCCCCCGCCCGCGGGGTAGCATTTCCGTACGGGAGCCCGCGAGGGCTGAGAGGGTGGCAGCGAGGTCACCGACCGTCCTGACCTGATCCGGGTAATGCCGGCGGAGGCAATGGCTTGACCGAGAAGCGCAGATTCGACGCGATATTCGTGGGCGGCGGGGCGATCGGCCTCAGCTGCGCCTGGCGCGCGGCGCGGCGCGGCGCCCGCGTGGCGGTGCTGGAGCGCGGCGAGCCGGGGGCGGGGGCGACCGGAGTCGCCGCCGGGATGCTCGCCCCGGTCGGCGAGCTGACCTTTGGCGAGCCGGAGCTGCTCGAGCTGACCCTGGAGGCGGCGCGCCTCTACCCGGGCTTCGTCGCCGAGCTGGAGGCGGCGGCCGGGGAGAGCACCGGCTACGCCACCTGCGGCGCTCTGCACGTCGCGCTGGACCGCGACGAGGCGGCGGAGCTGCGGCGGGTGCACGACCTGCAGCGCTCGCTCGGGCTGGAGGCGGAGTGGCTGCCGCCGCGCCGCTGCCGCGAGCTGGAGCCCGGCCTGACGCCATCCTTCAACGGCGGCGTCCATGCGGCCGGGGAGGCGGCGATCGACCCGCGCGCCCTGACCCGGGCGCTGCTGGCGGCGCTCGCCGCGGCAGGGGGCGAGGTGAGGACGGGAGCCGAGGTCGTCGCCGGCCTCTTCGAGGGCGAGCGCCTCATCGGCGTGCGCACCGCGGCCGGCGAGGAGCTGCGGGCGGAGGCGACGGTGCTGGCGAGCGGCGCCTGGTCGGGCCGCGCCGAGTGGCTGCCGAAGGAGGCGCGGCCGGCAGTGCGTCCGGTGAAGGGGCAGACGCTGGAGCTGCGCGCCCGCGACGGCGCCGCGCCCTGCGAGCGGATTCTCGCCTCCGAGCGCGTCTACCTGGTGCCGCGCGACGACGGCCGGCTGATCGTCGGCGCCACCGTCGAAGAGCGGGGATTCGACACGACGGTGCTCGCCGGCGGGGTCCACGAGCTGCTGCGCGAGGCCTACCGGCTGCTCCCCGACGTCGCCGAGATGGAGCTGCTCGACGCCCGCGCCGGCCTGCGGCCGGGCACGCCGGACAACCTGCCGCTGATCGGCCCCGGCGCGATCGACGGCCTCCTCCTCGCCACCGGCCACTACCGCAACGGCATCCTGCTGGCGCCGCTGACCGCGGCCGCGATCGCGGCGTCGCTCGCCGGCGAGCCGCTGCCGGCGGAGATCGCCGCCGCGTACCCAGCGCGGCAGTCCTTTGTCCGGCATAGCAGTACAAAGGACTGCCGCGCTCCCGAGGAGACGACGGTATGAGGATCGAGTTGAACGGCGAGGCGCGCGAGCTGCCGGACGGGGCGATGCTCGACGCCGCAGTGCGCGAGGCCGGTGCGCGCATGTCGGCTGCCGGGACCGGGTCCCCTGCCGGGGACGGGCAGGGCGCGGACGCCCGCGGGCTCGCGGTCGCCCTCGACGGCGAGGTGGTGCCGCGCGGGGAGTGGGAGGGAACGCCGCTGCGCGAGGGGCAGAGCGTCGAGGTGCTCGCCGCGATCCAGGGCGGCGCGGTCGACCCCGCCGCCGGGACCTGGGAGCTGGGCGGGCGCGAGTGGTCCTCGCGGCTGATCGCCGGCACCGGTGGCTTTCGCTCGCTGGAGCAGATGGAGGCGGCGCTGGTCGCCTCCGGCGCGGAGATCGTCACCGTCGCACTGCGCCGCATCGACCCCGGCGCCGAGGGCTCGGTGCTCGACGCGATCGACCGCCTCGGGCTCTTCGCCCTCCCCAACACCGCCGGCTGCTTCACCGCCCGCGACGCGGTGCGCACCGCGAAGCTCGCCCGCGAGGCCTTCCAGACCGAGTGGATCAAGCTCGAGGTGATCGGCGACGACCGCACCCTCTACCCGGACGCGGTCGAGCTGCTCGACGCCGCCGAGCAGCTGGTCGCCGACGGCTTCACCGTCCTCCCCTACACCAACGACGACCCGATCCTCGCCCGCCGCCTCGAGGAGGCCGGCTGCGCCGCGGTGATGCCGCTCGGCTCGCCGATCGGCTCCGGGGCCGGAATCCGCAACCCCTACAACCTGGCGATCATCGTCGAGAGGGCGAGCGTCCCGGTCGTCCTCGACGCGGGCATCGGCACCGCCTCCGACGCGGCGCTGGCGATGGAGCTCGGCTGCGACGCGGTGCTGGCCGCCAGCTCGATCTTCGGCGCCGCCGACCCGGCCGCGATGGCCGCCGCGCTGCGCCGCGCGGTCGAGGCCGGCCACGAAGCCCGCCGCGCCGGCCGCATCCCCCGCCGCACCCACGCCAGGGCCTCGACGCCCGAGCACGGCATGCCGGATCTGTCCTGAACTCGGCTTCCCAGGCCGGGCCAGCGCAACCTCTAGGATGCTCCGGCCCCCGTAGCTCAGATGGTTAGAGCGGCGGCCTTTTAAGCCGCGCGGCGCGGGTTCGAATCCCGCCGGGGGCACTGCCGCCGCCACTCGCCCCGCCCTCCTGCGCGGCCCGGATCTCCGCCGCCGGCGCCGGCCGGCCGTAGTGGAAGCCCTGGACCAGGTCGCAGCCGAGCTCCGCTAGGCGGGCGCCGCACTCGGCCGACTCGACCCCCTCGGCGACCACCCGCAGGCCGAGGTCGTGGGCGAGGTCGATGGTCGAGTGGACGATCGCCGCGTCGTCCTCGCTCTCCAGCATCCGCATGACGAAGGACTGGTCGATCTTCAACGCGTGGACGGGCAGCCGGCGGAAGTAGGCGAGGGAGGAGTTGCCGGTGCCGAAGTCGTCGATCGCCAGCTTCACCCCCATCTCGCTGAGCTGGGCGAGGATCGTCCGCGCCCGCGGCATGTCGCTGATCGCGGTCTTCTCGTTGATCTCCAGCTCCAGGCTCTCCGGGGTGACGCGGTGGCGGCACAGCAGCGCCTCGACCTCCTCCGGGAAGCGCGAATCGAGCAGGTCGCGGGCGGTGACGTTCACCGCCACGGTCAGCTCGCGCCCTTCCCCGCGCCAGCGGCCGCACTGCGCCAGGGCGAGGTCGAGCACGTGGTCGGTCAGCTCGCGGATCAGCCCGGTGTGCTCGGCGAGGGGGACGAAGCGGTCCGGCGCCAGCAGGCCGTGCCGCGGGTGCCGCCAGCGGACCAGCGCCTCGACCCCGCGCAGCTCGCCGCTTCCCGGCTCGCACTGCGGCTGGTACTCGAGCAGCAGCTCGCGGTTGGAGATCGCCCGGTGCAGCTCGGTGATCAGAACCAGCCGTTCGGGCGAGTAATGGTCGTGCTCGGGGTCGTAGAGAGCCGGCACGTGCGTCTCCTTGCTGCGGTACATGGCGACGTCGGCGCGCCGGACCAGCGTCTCGGCGTCGGCGCCGTGGTCGGGGAAGAGGGCAATGCCGACGCTGGCGTCGACCTCGAGCTCGACCTCGTCGATCATCTGCGGCTGGGCGAGCACGGCGCGGACGCGCTCGGCCAGCGCCAGCACCGCCGAGGCGTCGGAGATGCCGAGGGCGAGGATGCCGAACTCGTCGCCGCCGAGCCGGGCGACCATGTCGCCATCGCGCATCTGGGAGGGCAGGCTGGCGGCGAGGGCCCGCAGCAGGCGGTCGCCGCTGTCGTGCCCGAGCGTGTCGTTGATTTCCTTGAAGCGATCGAGGTCGATCACGATCACCGCGAGGCGGGAGCCCCTCGCCCTCGCCTCGCGCACCGCCGCCTCGGCGCGGTCGTTGAAGGCGGTCCGGTTGGGGAGGTCGGTGAGCCCGTCGTGGTAGGCCTTGTGCTCGATCTCCTCCACCTGCCGCCGCAGCGTCCGGGTCACCCGCCGCAGGATCGGGAAGAAGGAGAAGTAGAGGCCGACGAGGACGGCGACGATCCCGGCGGCGAGGGGCAGGAAGATGCTGCGGGCGTCGCCGGCGATCGGCCCGTAGTCCCCGTAGAGCTCGAAGACCCCGACGGTGCGGCCGCGCAGCTGAATCCGCGCGTAGCTCTCCAGCACGCGGGTGTCGGGCCCCCCGCCGCCCTCGGCGTCGAGCCTGGTGACGTCGCCGACCGACTCGCCGGCGAGCGCCTCGGAGAGCTCGTCGACCCGCCGCGGGTAGGTGCCGATCAGCTCGTGGTCGGAGGAGTAGACGACCTCGCCGCGGCGGTTGTAGAGCTTGACCCGGAGGATCCCTTGGCTGAGCAGCTCGCGGCGCGCCAGCAGGTCGAGCTCGGCCCGGCGCCGGCCCGCGGCCGGGACGCGGAAGTCGGCCGGGCGCAGCTGCTCGGGGAGGACTGAAGCGGCGATGTAGGCGGTGTGGTCCATCGCCGTCCGCTCGGCGTGCTGGGTCGAGTAGCGGCGGACGAAGAAGAAGGCGCTGACCGCGGCGACGACCAGCGCGACCCCGGCATAGAGGGCGAAGCGCCGGACCAGGCTCGGGGGAGCGGGGCCGCCTCTCGCGGCCTCTTCTCGGTCCCGGTCGGTGCGCCGGGTCCCTGTACCGCTGACATCCCGGTTCGCCAATACAAGGCGAATCGTGACAGAAGTTGTCTGATGACTCTAGGTCTAGTGACGGAAATGGCGGTGCTTGGTGAAGACCATCGCCACCCCGGCGGCGTCGCAGGCCTCGATCACCTCGGCGTCGCGCTTGGATCCGCCGGGCTGGATCACCGCCGTGGTCCCCGCCTGGATCGCCAGCTCGGGCCCGTCGGCGAAGGGGAAGAAGGCGTCGGAGGCGAGGGCCGAGCCCTCGAGCAGCCCCGCGGCGTCCTCGCCGCGCGCGTCGCGGCACTTCTCGACCGCGAGCCGCACCGAGTCGACCCGGCTCATCTGCCCGGCGCCGATCCCGAGCGTCGCCTCGCCCTTGGCGAGCACGATCGCGTTGGAGCGGACGCGCCGGACGACGGTCCAGGCGAAGAGCAGGTCGCGCCACTGCTCCTCGCTCGGCTGCGTCCTCGTCACCACCTCCATCAGCTCGCGCGGCTCGGGGTCGCCGTCGCGGTCCTGGATCAGCATCCCGCCGCGCACCCGTTTGCAGTCGCGCTCGGCCGGGTCGGGCTCGCGCCGGTCCTCCTGGCAGAGGATGCGGATCGCCTCCTTCTGCTGCAGCACCGCCAGCGCCCCCTCCTCGTAGCCCGGCGCGCTCAGCACCTCGACGAAGTTCTGGTGCAGCTTCCCGGCCAGCTCGCGGCCGACCGGGCGGTTGAGCGCGATCACCCCGCCGTAGGCGGAGAGCGGGTCGCAGGCGAGCGCCTTCAGGTAGGCGTCGAGCGCGTCGGCGCCGACCGCCGCGCCGCAGGGGTTGTTGTGCTTGACGATCACGCAGGCGGGCGGCTCGAAGTCCTCGACCAGGCCGCGGGCCGAGTCGAGGTCGAGCACGTTGTTGAAGGAGAGCGCCTTGCCGTGCAGCTTCGAGACCCGGGAGAGGATGTGGGCGCGGGCGCCGGCTTCGGCGTAGAGGGCGCCGCGCTGGTGCGGGTTCTCGCCGTAGGAGAGGTCGAGCACCTTCTCGTAGGCGACCGCCAGGTGCTCGGGGAAGTCCTCGTACTCGGTCGAGAACCAGCGGCTGATCGCGGCGTCGTAGCGGGCGGTCTGGGCGAAGGCCTCGTTGGCGAGCCAGTGCCGGGTGGAGAGCGAGATCGTCCCTCCCGACTCCTCCAGCTCGGCGCCGACCGCGTCGTAGGACTCCGGCTTGACGACGACGGCGACGCCCTCGTGGTTCTTGGCGGCGGCGCGGATCATCGTCGGCCCGCCGATGTCGATGTTCTCGACCGCGACCTCGGCCGGCACCTCGTGCCCGGAGACGGTCTGCTCGAACGGGTAGAGGTTGACGCAGACCAGGTCGATCGGCGCGATCCCCTCCCGCTCCAGCGTCGCCATGTGCCCGGGGTCGTTCCGCCGCGCCAGCAGCGCCGCGTGCAGCCGCGGGTGCAGCGTCTTCACGCGGCCGTCGAGGATCTCCTCCTGGCCGGTGAACTCGGAGACGTCGGTGACCTCGAGCCCGGCCTCGCGCAGCGCGGTCGCGGTGCCGCCGGTGGAGAGGATCTCGACCCCGAGCGCGGCGAGGCTGCGGGCGAAGTCGGCGACCCCGGTCTTGTCGGAGACCGAGATCAGCGCCCGCCGCACCGCGATCGCGCCGTCCTCGGCGGCCTCGGTGCGGGTGTCTGCGGCTTGCTCACTCATCGACCAGGACCTTGCGCGGGTCCTCGGCGTCGATCCTAACCCGGCCCTCCGCGATCATGCGGATCGCCTCCGGGTAGAGCCGGTGCTCGACCGCGTGGACCGCCGCCTCCAGCTCGGCGCGGTCGCGGCTCGGCGGCACCGGGACCGGGCGCTGGAGGATGACCGGGCCGGTGTCGACCCCCTCGTCGACGAAGTGCACCGTGACCCCGGTCTCCTCGACCCCGGCGGCGAGCGCCTGGCCGATCGCGTCGAGGCCTGGGAAGGCCGGCAGCAGCGCGGGGTGGACGTTGACGACGCGGTTGCGGAAGCGGGCGACGAAGGCGTCGCTCAGCAGCTGCATGTAGCCGGCGAGGACGACGAGGTCGGCGTCCAGCGACTCGATCCAGTCGCCGAGCGCGGCGTCGCGCGCGCCGCGGTCGGCGTGCTCGGAGGCGGGGAAGGCCGCGGCCGCGACCCCGGCCGCCCGCGCCCGCTCCAGCGCCCGCGCCGCCGGCTTGTCGGAGCCGACCCCGACCACCTCGACCCCCTCGCGCCCGTGCAGGGCGTCGAGGATCGCCTGCAGGTTGGTGCCGCTGCCCGAGGCGAGGACGACGATGCGAAAGCCGCTCACCGCCGCATCTTCGCGCAAGCACGGTTCCCCAGGACCCGGCGTTCGTCCTTTATCGGCATATGCCCGACAAAGGACGAACGCCGAATGCGGGACGCGCCGATACGCTCGAAGCGATGAGCGGGCACGACTTCTGGCAGGCGGTGCTCTACCTGCATGTGCTGGCGATGGCGTTCTTCGTCGGCGGCCAGCTCGTCTTCGGGATCGCGGTGGTGCCGGTCCTGCGGGCCGACCCCGAGCCCGACCGCGAGCGGATGCGCGGGGTCGCCCGCCGCTTCGGCTACGGGTCGCTGGTAGCGCTCGGGATGCTCGTCGCCAGCGGCTGGGCGATGGCCTCGCACTACGACCTCTTCGGCTCCTCGACCCTGCGGTGGAAGCTGGGGCTGGTCGGAGTGGTGATCGCGCTCGCCCTGCTCCACCTTCGCTGGCCGAAGGCCCACGCGCTGCAGGCGGCGATCCTGCTCGCCTCGCTGGTCATCGTCTGGCTCGGCCTCGAACTGGCGGGCTGAGCGATGGCGGCCGCTTCGAACGACCTCCTGGCGCGCATCGGCGTCGAGAGGCCGATCGTGCAGGCGGGGATGGGGGGAGGCCTGAGTCGCCGCGAGCTCGCCGCGGCCGTCTCGGAGGCCGGCGGCCTGGGGACGATCGCGGTCAACGGCGCCGCCGCGATCGAGCGCGAGCTGGCGGCGGCGAGGAAGCTCACCGGCCGCCCGCTCGCGGTCAATCTGCTGCTGCCCTTCGCCCGCCGCGACTGGTTCCGAGCCGCCGCCGCGGCCGACGTCGTCGTCACCTTCTGGGGAGCGCCGAAGCGGCGGGTCCCCGGCGTCTGGCTGCACCAGTGCGGCTCGGTCGCGGAGGCGCGAGCGGCCCACGCCGCCGGTGCCGACGGGGCGATCGTGCAGGGAGTCGAGGCGGGCGGCCACGTCCGCGGGACCGTCCCAGCGTTGGAGCTGCTCGAGCGGGCGCGCGCGGCAATCCCCGACTTCCCGCTGCTGCTCGCCGGCGGCATCGCCAAACGCGAGGACGTGCAGGCCGCCCTCGACGCCGGCGCCTGCGCGGCGGTAGCCGGCACCCGCTTCCTGCTCTCAGAGGAGAGCCGCGCCCACCCCGAGTACCGCCAGCGCCTGATCGAGGCAGACGACACCGTCCTAACCGAGCTGTTCGGCGCCGGCTGGCCGGCCCCCCACCGCGTCGTCGCCAACGCCGCCACCGACCACTGGCTAGCCACCGACCCCCGAGGCCCAGCCCTCAACCGAGCCCTCAACCGCCTAACTGGCATCGGCGCCCGCCACATGCCCCCTTCCATCCAGCTCCGCCTGGCCCGCGCCCAGCGCCCAACCAGCCGCCTCCTCTCACCAGCACCACCCGCCGACGACGCCCCCGCCAACCTCCTCGAAGCCGGCCCCCTCTACGCGGGCCAAACCGTCGCCCGGATCCCTGACCTCCGTCCCGCCGCTGACTTGGTGGCATCGCTGACTTCTTAAGCGGTCAAATTCTGGGAAACCACCAGAGGGAACTGAATGCTCATTGGATAAATACTCATAACCAGTAATAACATTTGCCATGGTCCTGGGTAGATGGTTTACTCATCCAGGAGCCGGAAAGCTGATGGAGACCACTTTTCCGCGAGCAGGCCGACTAAGGAGCCATCGATGAGCACCGTGGAGCTCGACCGCACTCTCAGGGCCGAGGAAGTACTCGCTGAGGAATTGGCCAAGTATGCTGGCCTGTGGGTCGCTGTTCGCGACCACAGCGTCGTCGCGTCAGCCGCCTCTCTGGGAGAGCTACTAGCAAGTGTCAGCCCCGAAGGACTCGACCGCATCCTCGAAGTCTCCGAGGAGCCGACAGCTGGGTGCTTCTTCTGAGTTCGCCTATGCGGCTCTCGAGGAGGACTTCTTCGCGGAGTTCCTCGTTGAGATCAACCAGCTCAAGCGGGTCGTCGTCTTGACTCCGCACGATGTCGATCCGACGCGGGAGCGCTGACGGGCCGCCGGCTCGCCCCGGCTCTATTGCGACGCGGGCGCCACAGCGACCTCCTCCAGCGCAAACTTCCCGTTCGCCTCATCCGGATCGCCCAGCGGATACCGGCCCGTGAAGCAGGCGTCGCAGTGGTCCTGCGGGCCGCCGCCGACCGCCTCGTAGACACCGTCCATAGATAGGTAGGCGAGCGAGTCGACGTCGAGCTCGTCGGCGATCTCCTCGATCGTGCGCCCGTGGGCGATCATCTCCTCGCGGGTCGACATGTCGACGCCGTAGTGGCAGGGATGGCGGATCGGCGGCGCCGAGATCCGCAGGTGCACCTCGCGGGCGCCGGCGTCGCGCAGCATCCCGACGATCTGGCGGGTCGTGTTGCCGCGCACGATCGAGTCGTCGACGACGACGATCCGCCGCCCGGCGACGATCTCCGGCAGCGGGTTGAACTTCAGCCGCAGGCCGTGCTTGCGCAGCTCCTGTCCCGGCTGGATGAAGGTCCGCGCCACGTAGCGGTTCTTGATCAGGCCGTCGTCGCGCGGCAGCCCCGAGGCGCGCGCGAAGCCCGCCGCCGCCGGGTTGCCGGAGTCGGGCACCGAGATGACCAGGTCCGCGTCGACCGGCGCCTCATGCCAGAGGATCTCGCCCATCCGCCCGCGCACCTGCTGCAGGACCTTGCCCTCGATGCGGCTGTCCGGCCGTGAGAAGTAGATGTGCTCGAAGACGCAGCTCGCCCGGCGCTCGGTCTTCACCACCTGGCGGGTCTCCAGGCCGCGCTCGGTCAGGGAGACCATCTCGCCCGGGTGCACCTCGCGCATCAGCTCGGCGCCGATGATGTCGAAGGCGCAGCTCTCCGAGGCGACGACGAAGCGGTCGCCGAGCCGGCCCAGCGAGAGCGGCCGGATCCCGTGCGGGTCGCGGAAGGCGACGATCGCTCGCTTCGTCATCACCACGGTCGAGTAGGCGCCCTGCAGGCGCGGCATCGTGTCGGCGACGGCGTCCTCGATCAGCTTGCCGCCGTTGGAGGAGAGCAGGGCGGCGATGATCTCCGAGTCGGAGGTGCCGCGGAAGTCGATCCCCCGCTCCTTCAGCCCGCCCCACAGCTCGACCGCGTTGGTCAGGTTGCCGTTGTGGGCGAGGGCGACCTCGCGGCCGTCGTCGCGCCAGACCGGCTGCGCGTTCTCCCAGGAGCCGCCGCCGGTGGTCGAGTAGCGCACGTGGCCGATCGCCATGTCGCCCTCCAGCGCCCGCAGCTTCTCCTCGTCGAAGACCTGGGAGACGAGGCCGGAGTCGCGCAGGGTGGTGATGTGGCCGCCCTCGCAGGTGGCGATCCCGGCCGACTCCTGGCCGCGGTGCTGGAGCGCGTAGAGGGCGAAGTAGGCGAGGCGGGCGACGTCGTGGCCGGGCGCGTATACGCCGAACACCCCGCATTCCTCGCGCGGGCCGTCGCCGTCGGTCGAAAGCTCCCCCGCGGGGGTCAAGGCGCGCATTCCTCGCTGGATAGAGGGACAGGACGCGCAGGCGGACTGCCTACCCGGGCAGGGTAGCAACGGGCCTCGACGCGGCCGTCTTCGGCCGGGGAGACGGCCGCGTCGAGCCGCTGGTCAGCCGCCCGAGGAGGACTTCCCGCTGCCGCCCTTGCCTTCGCTGCCGCCCTGCGGAGGAGCTTCGAGCGCTTCTTCGACCTGTTCTTCCACCTGTCCCTGGACTTCGGTGGCCGCCGTTTCGCCGGCGTTCGTGGCGGCGCTTTCGGCGGCGCTGGCGGCTGCGTTTCCCGCGGTTTCAGCGGTCGACTTGGCGAAGAGAGTCCCGAGCCCGCCCGCGGCGAGCAGTCCGAAGAGGACGCCGACGACCGCGAACACCTGTTTTGCGATGTCGGGTTTGTCGCTGTCGAGCGCCCGCCAGCAGAGCACGGTGCCGGCGAAAAGAACGAGAGCCGACAGGATGAGGGTGGCCCAAACCGGATCGAGCGACCCCATGGCGAAAACGATCATGACTCCTCCCCAAGAATCCAGATGACTGGTATGGGGAACTTACACGGTTTTCTCTAGGTCCCGGCTTCGACCCTGTCGGCGAGCGAGCGCCAGGCGCGCTCGGCGTCGGCGAGGGGGACGGTGAGGCTGCGGTCGCCGGCGGCGATCTCGATCGCCTCGCCTCCCACCTCGCCGAGATGGATCGCGCCGAGCGCCTCCAGCTCCGCCCGCTCGCCGCTGAGCAGGAAGCCGCCGCTGCCCTCGCCGAACAGCGCCACTTCGGGGGAGCAGCCGCGCTCGCGCAGCGGCTGCAGGTCGACCCGGGCGCCGAGCCCGGCGGCTATCGCGGACTCGGCGAGGGCGCAGGCGAGGCCGCCGTCGCTGACGTCGTGGGCGGAGGCGAGGCGGCCGGCCCGCACCGCGTCCCGCACCTTCGCGCAGGCGGCGGCGACCGCGGCGACGTCGGGCTGAGGCAGCCCGACGTCGAGCTCCCCCCGCAGCTTCGCCAGCTCCGACCCCGCCAGGGTCGGTTCGAAGGGCCCGAGCAGCGCGATCGCGTCGCCCTCGCGGGCGAAGGCGCTGCCCGCCACCCGCGCCGGGTCGGGCAGCTCGCCGACCATCCCGACCACCGGGGTCGGGTAGATCGGCCCTTCCGGCCCCTCGTTATAGAGGGAGACGTTGCCGCCGACCACCGGGACGCCGAGCGCCGTGCAGGCGTCGGCGAGGCCGCTGACCGCGCGGTCGAGCTGCCAGGCCGGGGCCGGTTTCTCGGGGTTGCCGAAGTTGAGGCAGTTGGTCAGGCCGAGCGGCTCGGCGCCGACGCAGGCGAGGTTCTGGGCGCACTCCAGCACTGCCTCGACCGTGCCAGCGTAGGGGTCGCAGGCGACCCGGCGGCCGTTGCCGTCGATCGAGACCGCGATCGCGTTGCCGGACTCCGGCAGCGCCAGCACCGCCGCGTCGGCCGACTCCGGCCGCCGCACCGTGCGTGAGCCGACCACCGAGTCGTACTGCTCGAAGGCCCAGCGCTTCGAGGCGACGTTGGGAGAGGCGAGCAGGGCGAGCAGCTCCTCGGCGGGCGAGGCGCCCGCCGCCAGGGTCGCCCGGTTGCCGTAGATCCAGCCCTCCGGCTCGGCCGGCTCGAGGTCGTAGAGCGGGCAGCCGTCGACCAGCGCCTCGACCGGCATCTCGCCGACCGGCTCGCCCTCGCGCAGCACCCGGACCAGGCCGCTGGCGGTGACGACGCCGATCTCGGCCGCGCCGGTCTGCCATTTCTCGCAGAGCGCCAGCACCTCGGCCACCTTCGCCGGCTCGACCACCGCCAGCATCCGCTCCTGGGACTCGGAGACCATGATCTCAAACGGCTCCATGTCGGCCTCGCGCAGCGGCACCCGGGCGACGTCGAGGTCGATCCCGACCCCGCCCGCCGAGGCCATCTCCCCGGCCGAGGAGGTCAGCCCGGCGGCGCCGAGGTCCTGCAGGGAGACCAGCAGCCCCCGCTCCAGCAGCTCGAGGCAGCACTCGAGCAGCTTCGACTCCTCGAAGGGGTCGCCGATCTGCACGGTCGGCCGCTTCGCCTCATCGCCGTCGCCGAGCTCGGCCGAGGCCAGCACCGAGGCGCCGCCGATCCCGTCCCGCCCGGTCGAGGCGCCCATCAGAACCACCGCGTTGCCGACCCCGGCGGCGGCGGCGCGGACCATCTCCCCGGTCTTCGCCAGCCCCACGCACATCGCGTTGACCAGGCAGTTGTGCTCATAGGGGGGCTCGAAGCAGATCTCGCCGCCGACCGTCGGCACGCCGATCGAGTTGCCGTAGTGGCCGATCCCGCGCACGGCGCCGTCGAGCAGATGGCGCGAGCGGACCGAGTCGAGCTCGCCGAAGCGCAGCGAGTCGAGGATCGCGATCGGCCGCGCGCCGAGCGCGAAGACGTCGCGGAGGATGCCGCCGACCCCGGTCGCCGCCCCCTGGAACGGCTCGACCGCGCTCGGGTGGTTGTGGGACTCGACCTTGAAGGCGACCGCGTAGCCGCCGCCGACGTCGACCGCGCCGGCGTTCTCCCCGGGCCCCATCACCACCCGCTCGCCCTCGGTCGGCAGCCGCCGCAGCAGCTTGCGCGAGTGCTTGTAGGCGCAGTGCTCGGACCAGAGCAGGCTGAACATCGCCAGCTCGACGTCGTTCGGCTCGCGGCCCAGCTGCTCGACGATCAGCTCGTACTCGGCGTCGGTGAGGCCGAGCTCGCGATGCTTGGGCGCGCCGACGGTCATGCCGCGAGCGCCGCCATCGCCTCGAACACCCGCAGGCCGTCGGCCGAGCCGGTCAGCGGGTCGACCGCGTGCTCGGGATGCGGCATCAGCCCGACCACGTTGCGGGCCTCGTTGCTGACCCCGGCGATATCCCGCGCCGAGCCGTTCGGGTTCTGGCCCGGCGCGTAGCGGTAGGCGACCTGGCCGTTTGCCTCCAGCCGGTCGAGCACGTCCCCGGGCGCGTAGTACCGGCCTTCGCCGTGCTTGGCTGGGATCGAAAGCCGTTCAGGACTCGAGCCACTGGCGTTTTTTCCTGCCTCTGGGGAGGACAATTCGCCAGCCGACGGATCCACCACCAGCTCGACCTGCCGGCAGACGAAGCGCAGGCCCTCGTTGACGAGCAGGGCGCCCGGCAGGAGACCGGCCTCGCAGAGGACCTGGAAGCCGTTGCAGATCCCCAGCACCGGCGCCCCGCCCGCGGCCATCTCCGCCACCGCCTCCATCGCCGGCGCGAAGCGGGCGATCGCCCCGGCGCGCAGGTAGTCGCCGTAGGAGAAGCCCCCGGGGACGACCACGCCGTCGAGGCCGTCGAGGTCGCGCTCCTCGTGCCAGACTAGGCGCGCTTCGCCGACCAGAGAACAGGCGTGCAGGGCGTCCCGCTCGTCGCAGGACCCGGGGAACTGGAGCACTCCCCAGATCACAGGGGCTGGATCTCGTAGTCCTCGATCAGCGGGTTGGCGAGCAACTTCTCGCAGAGCTCGCCGAGGCGCTCGGGATCCTCGGCCTCGAGCTCGACCATGCGCCCGACCCGCACGTGCCCGATCCCCTCGAAGCCGAGCGCCGGCAGCGCCCGCTCGACCGCCTTGCCCTGGGGGTCGAGGATCCCCTCCTTCGGCCGGATCAGCACCCGCGCCCTCGCCATCAGCGCCCCCCCGTCATCAGAACGAGGTTTCCGTGATCCGCTCGAAGGCCTCGACGTATTTGGCCCGCGTCTGCTCGACCACGTCGGCCGGGACCTCCGGCGCCGGCGGCGCCTTGTCCCAGCCCGCCTCGGTCGCCCAGTCGCGGACGTACTGCTTGTCGAAGGAGGGCGGCGTGGCGCCGGGCCGGTAGCTGCTCGCCGGCCAGAAGCGGGAGGAGTCCGGCGTCAGCACCTCGTCGCCGAGGACGATCTCGGCGCCGGCGTGGCGGCCGAACTCGAACTTGGTGTCGGCGAGGACGATCCCGCGCTCGGCCGCGTGCTCGGCGCCGCGCGAGTAGACCTCGATCGAGATCCGGCGCAGCTCCTCCATCAGCGCCCGGTCGCCGACGATCTCCGCCGCCCGCTCGAAGTCGACGTTCTCGTCGTGGTCGCCGATCTCGGCCTTGGTCGCCGGCGTGAAGATCGGCTCCGGCAGCTTGTCGGACTCCAGCAGCCCGCCCGGCAGCTCGATCCCGCAGACGGCGCCGCCCTCGCGGTATTCCTTCCAGCCCGAGCCCGAGAGGTAGCCGCGGACCACGCACTCGACCGGGTACATCTCCAGCCGCCGCACCCGCATCGCCCGTTCGCTCACCTCCTCCGGCACGTCGTCGGAGAGGAAGTGGTTGGGGACGATGCCCCCGGTCAGCCCGAACCAGAATTCCGACATCCGGTTCAGCACCTTCCCCTTGTCGGGGATCGGCGTCGGCATCACCACGTCGTAGATCGAGATCCGGTCCGAGGCGACCATCAGCAGGTCGTCCTCCCACTCGTAGATCTCGCGCACCTTCCCGGAGGAGAGGAGCTTCAGGTCTGACACCGCGGCGGGCACCGGGCCGATGCTAGCTGGCGCGGAGGCGGGGGAGCGGTGGCCCGCCCGACCGCCCGATCTCTGCGAACCTATCTCCGATGCTTCCACCCGAACCAAGCAGCTCGCCGCTGGCGCAGACGCTGCGCTGGGCGTTCCGGCCGCTGCCCTTCATGCAGGAGTGCCGGGAGCGCTACGGCGACTCGTTCAGCGTCAAATTCCTCGGCTTCGAGCGGCCGATGGTGATGATCTCCGACCCCGCCGCGATCAAGGCCCTATATACGGAGCGCTCGCACGGGCTGCCGCCCGGCCGCGACATCGTGCTGAAGCCGGTGCTGGGATCGAAATCCGTCCTCCTGCTGGAGGGGAGCGAGCACCTCGCCCGGCGCAAGGTGATGCTGCCGCCCTTCCACGGCGAGCGGATGCGCTCCTACGAGCCGGTGGTGGAGGAGATCGTCGGCGCCGAGATCGACTCCTGGCCGCTGGAGCGCGAGTTCCCGATCCACTCGCGGATGCAGGCGGTGACCCTGGAGGTGATCCTGCGGGTCGTCTTCGGCGTCGCCGACGGGCCGCGGCTGGAGCGCCTGCGCGGGATGCTCGGGCGGGTGCTGACGGAAACCGCCTCGCCGCGGGCGCAGCTGGTCGGCCTCGCCACCCGCCGCCTCGGCGGCCGCGGGCCCTGGGCGCGCTTCGAGGGCCAGCTGAAGGAGGTCGACGAGCTGCTCTACGCGGAGATCGCCGAGCACCGCGAGCGGCCCGACCTGGAGCAGCGCGGCGACGTCCTCTCGCTGCTGATGCAGGCGCGCTTCGAGGACGGCGAGGCGATGAGCGACACCGAGCTGCGCGACCAGCTGATGACCCTGCTGCTGGCCGGCCACGAGACGACCGCGACGGCGCTGGCCTGGACCTTCGACCTGCTGCTGCGCCACCCCGAGCCGCTGCGCCGCCTGCGCGAATCGCTGCAGGCGGGGGAGGACGACTACCTGCGGGCGACGATCTCCGAGTCGCTGCGGCTGCGCCCGGTGGTGCCGCTCGCCGGCCGCCGCCTGGCGACGGAGCTGAAGGCCGACGGGCTCACCCTGCCCGCCGGCACCGACGTCACCCCGGCGATCTGGCTCGCCCACACCCGCGCCGACGTCTACCCGGAGCCGTTCGCCTTCCGCCCCGAGCGCTTCCTCGAGGAGGCGCCGGACACCTACGTCTGGATCCCCTTCGGCGGCGGCATCCGCCGCTGCCTCGGGGCCTCCTTCGCCGAGTTCGAGATGCGGATCGCGCTGCGCGAGATCCTGACTCGCTGCGACCTGCGCAAGGCCAGCCCGCTGCCGGAGAAGACCGGGCGGCGCAACATCACGCTCTCGCCGCGGGACGGCACGCCGGTCCTCGTCACCGCGCGGCGGCCGGCTTCCCGGCGCGATCTGGCCTCCGTTTGACGCTTCGGTAGCACTTCCGGCGCCGAAATTTTTGTTTCCGCGCGCCAAACGCATGAGGTGTTCTGTCTACAATCCTGCCATCATGGAGGCAGCGATGATCCAGCACTGGAACGACGACAGGCTCGACCACCTCGGCGACCGGGTCGACGAAGGGTTCAAGCGCGTCGACGAGCGATTCGAGAAGGTCGACGACCGATTCGAGAAGGTCGACGGGCGATTCGAGAAGGTCGACGGGCAGTTCAAGCGGGTGGACGAAAGGTTCAACGAGATCGATCTGCGATTCGCCGACGTCGATCACCGGTTCAACCTGGTGGACGAGCGCTTCAAGAAAGTCGACGAACGCTTCGACGTGGTCGACTTGCGGTTCGATGTAGTCGATCGGAAGCTCGAACAGGTCGATCGCGGGTTCGACAAGGTGGATCGTCAGCTCCAGAACCTCAACGATCGGTTCTTCTCGTTGCAGAAGATGATCGCTCAGTTCTGCTGGGGTTTGGCCGGTACGCTGATTGTCGCCTTTGCGGGGATCATTGCGACGCAGCTTTGAGCCCGCGGCGAAGTCGGCGGTTGCCGCGCTTGCCCCCGCCGAGTGAGCCTCCTACCATCGGGGGGTGGCCGCCGAGCAGCCCGGAGACCGGCTGACCTTCATGCAGCGGCGCGCCCTGCGCCACGTCCGCCGGGCCGCCCGCAAGGCCGACGACGAGCCGCTCTCCGCCGAGGACTGGTCCGCCTACTTCGAAATGGCCTCACAGGGCGTCGGCAGCCTCGCCGGCAGGGTCCTGCGCGCGCTCCCCTCCAGCCCCCGCTGCGGCATCTGCGGCGCCCCCTTCGCCGGCTTCGGCGCCCGCCTCGTCGCCCCGCTCGGCTTCCGGCCCTCGCGCAAGACGCCGAACCTCTGCGCCACCTGCGTCGAGGCGGCCCCGCCGGGCGGGATGACGACCGAGGTCGGCGTCCTCTTCGCCGACCTGCGCGGCTTCACCCGGCTCTCCGAGCAGGCCGACCCGGAGGCGACGAGCGCGCTGCTGCGCCGCTTCTACGCCTGCGCCGAGGACGTGATCTTCCCCGAGGCGATCGTCGACAAGCTGATCGGCGACGAGGTGATGGCGCTCTACCTGCCGATGTACCGCGCCTTCGAGGAGGCGGCGCCGCTGATGCTCGACCACGCCCAGGCGCTGCTGCGCCGGGTGGGCTACGGGAGCGAGGAGGGCCCCTTCGCCGAGGTCGGGATCGGCCTCGACTACGGCGAGGCCTACGTCGGCAACGTCGGCCGCAGCTCGCTCAACGACTTCACCGCCGTCGGCGACGTGGTCAACGTCGCCTCGCGCCTGCAGGGAGAGGCGAAGGGAGGAGAGATCGTCGCCTCCGCCCGCCTCGTCGACCGCCTCGTCGAGCCGCGGGGAGAGCGGATCGAGCTGGAGCTGAAGGGCAAGGCCGAGCCGGTGGCCGCCTACCGGCTCGCGGCGTAGGGCGCCGGCCTCAGGCCGTCGCGGACTTCGCCGGCGAGCTCGGGTGTTCCTTCGCCCAGCGGGCGATCGCGCCCGAGCCGGAGACCACCTCGCCGCTGTCGAGGACGAGGATCGGGACCTCGTTGGTGCCGCTGAGGCGCTTCACCTCGGCCCGGTCGGCGCTGCGCCTGCGCCAGGTCCAGGGCATCAGCCGGTAGCCGCCGACGACCTTCAGCTCGTAGTCGTAGCCGGCGTCGTCGAGCGCCTTGCCGGCCTTGCCGCAGGGATGGGCGAAGGCCGGACCGTGAGTTTTCTGCCCGCAGGTGTAGAGGACCACGACCGGGGACTCTAGCTCAGCCCCGCAGCGCTTCCAGCCGCTCGAAGATCTCCGGCAGGTGGATGAGGTAGGCGCCGTGGTCGAAGACGGCGTCGAGGTCGAGCTGGGGCGCGGCCTCGGCGAGCAGGTCGCGGAACTCGGTCCCGGTGTCCCAGGCGCGCTGGGCGTTCTCCTGGACGACGCGGTAGGCGTCGTCGCGGCTCATGCCCGACTCGACCAGCGCGGTCAGCGCCCGCTGGCTGAACAGGGCGCCGTGGGTGAGGCCGAGGTTCTCGCGCATCCGCTCGGCGTGGACGGTCATCCCGGCGGCGACCTTGGCCGCCAGGTCCTGCATGTAGTCGAGCAGGATCGTCGCGTCGGGCAGGATCACCCGCTCGGCGCCGGAGTGGGAGATGTCGCGCTCGTGCCAGAGGGCGACGTTCTCGGTTCCCGCCTGGGAGTAGCCGCGCAGCACCCGGGCGAGCCCGGTTATCCGCTCGGTGCGGATCGGGTTGCGCTTGTGCGGCATCGCCGAGGAGCCCTTCTGCCCGGCGGCGAACGGCTCTTCGACCTCGCGCACCTCGGTCCGCTGCAGGTTGCGCACCTCGGTCGCGAAGCGCTCCAGCCCGGCGCCGGCGATCGCGGTCGCCGCCAGCAGCGCCGCGTGGCGGTCGCGCGGCACCACCTGGGTGGCGACCTCCTCGCGCCCCAGCCCCAGCCGCTCCATCACCCGCGCCTCGACCGCGGGGGGGATCGAGGCGTAGGTGCCGACCGCGCCGGAGAGCTTGCCGACCGCGAGCCGCTCGAACGCCTCGGCCAGCCGCGCCAGGTTGCGGTCGGCCTCGAAGGCGAAGCCGGCGAGGCGCAGGCCGAAGGTGGTCGGCTCCGCGTGGACGCCGTGGGTGCGGCCGACGCAGAGGGTGTCGCGGTGCTCCAGCGCCCGCTCGACCAGCGCGTCGCGGTAGGCGCGGGCGCCGGCGAGGACGATCTCGCCGGCCTCGCGCAGCTGCAGCGCCAGCGCCGTGTCGAGCACGTCGGAGGAGGTGAGCCCGTAGTGGATCCAGCGGCCGTGCTCGCCGACCGAGCCGGCGACGACGTCGACGAAGGCGGCGACGTCGTGGTCGGTCACCCGCTCGCGCTCCTCCACGGCCTCGACCGTGAAGGCCGCGCTCGCCCGCGCCGCCGCGGCCGCCTCGCGCGGCACCGTGCCCTGCTCGGCCCAGGCCTCGGTCGCCGCCAGCTCGACCTCCAGCCAGCACTCCATCTTCCGCGCCGGGGCCCAGACCGCCCCGATCTCGGGGCGGGTGTAGCGGGGGATCATCAGCAGTTGATTATCCGCGCCGCCAGGACGCCGGCGTTCTTCGCCCCGTCGATCGCCACGCAGGCGACCGGGATCCCGGGCGGCATCTGCACCGCCGAGAGCAGCGCGTCGAGGCCGCCGAGCGACTTGCCGAGGATCGGCACCCCGATCACCGGCAGGTCGGTGTGGGCGGCGGCGACGCCGGGCAGCGCCGCCGACATCCCGGCGCCGGCGATGATCACCCGCAGGCCGCGCATACGCGCGTTGTGGCAGTACTCGCGGACCTGCTCGGGGTCGCGGTGGGCGCTCATCACCCGCACCTCGTAGCGGATCCCGGCTTCCTCGAGCGCGGTGCCGGCCGGCTGCATCTTCGGCTTGTCGCTCTTCGAGCCCATGATGATCCCGACATGGGGCTCGTCGACGTCGATTTCGTCGAACGCCTCCTCCACGGCGGGCATCGTCGCCGGCTGGGGGGACCCGCCCGACCCGGTCGGCTGGGGCTCCTCTGAGATCTCGCTCATCTCTTCCTCTCTGGGTTTAGCTGGGGACGCGCTCGACGGCGCGGGCGGCGATGTCGGTGCGGATCTGCATCCCGTCGAAGGAGATCCGCCTCGCCGCATCGTATGCGCGATCGCGCGCCGCGGCCGGCCCGGCGCCGAGGCCGGTGACGTTGAGGACGCGGCCGCCGGCGGTGACCAGCTCGCCGTCGCGGCGCGCGGTGCCGGCGTGGGTGACCTCGGCGAGCTCGGCCGCCTCCTCGACTCCGCGGATCGGGTCGCCCTTCGAGGAGGACTCGGGGTAGCCGGCCGAGGCCAGCACCAGCGTCACCGCCCAATCGGGGGAGAACTCGGCCGTCGCGCCGGCCAGGCCGCCGGGCTCGCGCGCGGCGAGGAAGAGGTCGACGAGGTCGGATCGCAGCCGCGGCAGCACCGCCTGCGTCTCGGGGTCGCCGAAGCGGGCGTTGAACTCGAGCACCTTCGGCCCATCGGCGCCGATCATCAGCCCGGCGTAGAGGACGCCGTGGAAGGGGATGCCGCGCCGCGCCATCGCCGCGACCACCGGCCGGTGGACGCTGTCGACGATCTCCTCCACCTCGGCCGGGCCGAAGCCCGGAACCGGCGAGTAGCTCCCCATCCCGCCGGTGTTCGGCCCCGCGTCGCCGTCGAAGATCCGCTTGTAGTCCTGGGCGGGGGCCAGCGGCACCACGTTCTCGCCGTCGCAGAGCGCCAGCAGCGAGAGCTCCTCCCCCTCGAGGAACTCCTCCAGCACCACGGTCGTCTCGCCGAAGCGGCGCTCGGTGAAGAAGACGTCGATCGCCTCGCGCGCCTCGGCCTCGCTCTGGCAGACGATCACCCCCTTGCCGGCCGCCAGCCCGTCGGCCTTCAGCACCGCCGGGTAGGAGGAGCGCGCGAGCTGCTCGATCGCCTCCTCGCGGCCGCGCAGGAGGACGTGGGAGGCGGTCGGGACCCCGGCCTCGGCCATCAGCTCCTTGGCGAACGCCTTCGAGCCCTCCAGCCGCGCCGCCGCGGCGCTCGGCCCGAAGGCGGGGACGCCGGCCTCCTCCAGCGCGTCGACCGCGCCGGCGACCAGCCCCGCCTCGGGGCCGATCGCGACCAGGTCGACGCGGCGCTCGCGCGCGGCGGCGACGATCGCCTCGACGTCCTCGACGCCGACCTCGGGCAGGCACTCGGCGTCCGCCGCGATCCCGGCGTTGCCGGGCGCGCAGAGCAGCTCGGGGGCGTGGGCGGAGCGGGCCAGCGCCCGCACGATCGCGTGCTCGCGCCCGCCGCCGCCGACTACGAGGACCCTCAAGGAGCGATCAGAGCGCCCCGGCCAGGTCCTCGGCCGGGATCGCGGTCAGCGTCTGGCTGGTCATCGTCCCGCGCGAGCCGAGCTCGACCGAGACCTTGGCCATCGTCTTCTCGTCGGGGGCCTCGACCACGGTGACGAAGTCGTACTGGCCGAGCGTCGCGTACTGCGCCACGACCTTGGCGCCGATCTGCTCGACCTCCTTGTTCACCTCGGCGACCCGGCCGGGGTTGTTCTTCAGCGTCCGCACGCCCTCGGCGGTCAGGTTGGTCAGCATCAGATAGGTCGGCATCTCCGCTCCTCCGTGTAGATCGGGCCTTGGGACAAAGTTACTGCCTCGGGGGCGGAGGAGCCCGGTGGGGGTCGCTCGGAGCACCTCCGCCGCGAGCATCGCCCACGGCTGACACCCGAGCGCCCCCGGCGCGGCTCCATGCTGAGTACCGATCGACCCCCACCGGACTCCTCCGCCCCGCACCCATCAGCTCGACTCAAGGTCCGGAAGCTCCTGCTCGAGGGGAACGAAGACCGCTCGACCGCTTCCGCCAGCTCCTGCACTCCGGGCGTCAGCCGGAGCTCGTGTGGTGAGGGAGCCCGGTAGGCCCCCGGGCGAATGTCGCCGAAGGCGGCGAAATGCAATCTGATTCCTGCGCCCCATAGGGGCGCACCAATATCCGGAGCAGCGCGCGAAGCGCGCGCGACTGAATTCGCCCGGAGACCTACCGGGCTCCCTCAGTACCCAACCGGATGCCGCACAACGAACCCTTCGGGATACGGCGGCTCGGTGTGCCAGCGGGGGCCGGTGCCCTGGGCGTCGCCGACCGTGTCCCATCGCAGCCCGGCGATCACCGCGTAGGTGTGGGTCGGGCTGGCGTAGATCGTGATCCACTTGCCCGGCCCCGGTTCGCCGTAGCTCTCCAGCGCGCCGGAGGTGAGGGGGGTGTCGAGCAGGCCGGCGCCGTAGAGGGCGAAGCTGACCGCGCCCGAGCAGTCGTAGCCGGGGGCGTACCAGGAGCCGTGGCCGCCGCCCCAGATGTAGGGGGTGGTGGAGATCGAGTTCGCCGCCTCGATCGCCGCCTTCACCGCCGGCGGCGCGCTCTGGGGGGCGCTGGCCAGGCTGCCGACCAGGACCGCGCTCGGGCCGGGCGTCTCGAATTCGGTCGCCAGCGGCGCCACCCGCCAGTCGACGTAGCTGGCCTTGCAGCCGCCTTCCATCTGTTCGGCCTCTTGCAGCGCCTCCTGCACGAACCACTCGGCCTGGTTGTGGGTGAAGAGGCCGGCGCGGATGCCGCCGCGGGCCCAGATCAGCCGCGCCAGGGTCGCCGCCGAGTCGGCGACGTCGCCGCGGCGGATGTGGCCGTCTTCGTCGCCGTCGACGCCGTAGCGGCGCCACTCCATCCGGTCGAGGCCGAGCGGCCCTTCGCGGCGCAGCTGCCGTTTGTCCATGCCGCGGCCGAAGTTCGACTCGAGCCGGGCGACGGCGGCGAGCGCCCAGACGCCCCGCCTGCGCAGTTCGTAGCGGGCGGCGGCGCTCTCGAAGGCGCTCAGGTAGTCGGCGGGGATTTCGTCCTTCCAGGCCGGCGCCGGGCTGCAGCGCAGCACTTCGATCTGCGGGCCGAGGCCGGCGGCGGTGAAGGCCGGCCCGCCGACTTCGTCCGCGTAGCAGCCGGCGTTGGCGAGCACCTCGCTGACGTACCAGTCGGCGTGGTTGTAGGCGAAGATCGCGCCGTAGGTGTCGGCCGGCATGCCGTTGGCGCTGAGGTAGCTGGCGGCGGCGAAGATCGCGTCTTCGGGGTTGTAGGGGTCCTTGACCCCGTCGCCGTTGGCGTCGACGCCGTAGCCTTCCCAGGTCGACGGCATGAACTGCATCCAGCCGACCGCGCCGGCCGAGGAGACGTTGAGGTTGGTGCCGAAGGCCGTCTCGACCTCGTTGATCCCGGCCAGGATCGCGGGCCCCTGCGGGCCGAGGCCGTAGGTCGCGGCGGCCCGGCGGAACATCGGCACGAGGACCGGCGGCACCCCGGTCGCGGCGCAGGTCGAGGTCGGCAGCGAAGGGATTTCGAGCAGCGGGCCGGCCGGCGCGGGCGGGACGGCCGAGGCGCCTTCTTCGGCTTCGCCCGCTTCCTGGGAGGGCGCGCCTTCTTCGTTCTTCGAGCCCTGCTTTCCCCCGGCGCCGGCGGAAAGGCCGCCGCCGCCGTTCGCCGCGCCTCGAGGCGACTTGGGCGCGGGCGGGGGAGGGACGATCGTCGCCCCGTGCTTGAGCGGCGCCGCCGGCTCGGTGGTCGTGCTCGCCGGTTCGGCCAGGGCCGGGCCGAAGCTGGGCGGCGGGGTCGCGGCCCGGGCCATGGCCGGCGCCGAGAGGGCAACCGTGGCGGCCGCGGTCGCGGCGACCGCGCGGATCTTCATCGCGGCCCTCATCACCCGAGCACGTTGGTCACTCGCCAGCCCTTGCCCTGCCGTTCCATCTGCAGCCTCAGCTCGCTGGTCAAGCCGACCCGCAGGAGGGAGACGCTGACCGCGTAGACGCGGCCGTGCGAGGGGCCGGCGACCACATTGACGACCCGCGCCTTCGGCACGGTGACGCCGGCCGGCAGCCGCGGCGGCCGCCGCAGCAGGGCGTGGGCAAGCGCCGGCGTCGCCGTCTTCCCGAAGGCCGCGCTGACGGAGCCTTCGCCGCTTCCGGTCTCGTAGAGGACGAAGGCCTCGGCGAATTCATGCGCGACGGCGATCGCCGCCGGGCCGGCCGGCGGCCCCTCGACCGCGGAGGCCTGGGCGGTCGAGGCGGAGGCGGTGGAGGTCGAGGAGACCTTTTCCGAGTCGGCGGCGGTCGCGGTGGAGGCGGAGGCGTCGCCTTCGCCCGTCGCGTTCACCGCTTCGGCCGAAGCCACCCTCGAGGCGCCGGCGCCATCTGCCGGTTCGGGACCGAAGACCGGGGCGGCTCCGTGCAGCGTCGGGCCGGGGGCGGCGTCCGCCGCCGGCTTCGCCGCGGCGAGCGGCTGGCGGGCTGGGGCTGCGAGGCGCGTCGCGGTCTCGCGGCCGTCGGGAGCGGCCCAGAGCAGCGCCGCCACCCCGGCCACGGCGGCGAGCAGGACGACGGCGCCGAAGGAGATCGCGCGGGCCGGGGCGCCGAGCGCGCCGGCCCGGTCCTCCAGCGGCCAGAACACCCTGCGGCGCAGCCCCCAGGCGACTCCCTCGAAGGGACGGCCGGCGGACTCGGCGCCCCGGCGCAGCAGGTCGCCGCCGTCGACGACGACGCGGTCCCCGACAGCGTCGAGGGACTCCCTCAGCCTGTTGTTATGCCTCTGTTCCGCCATCCAGGGATAAGTTTGCACAGGTTGAAACCCGTGACCGCACAGGTTAGATCGGAAGCACCGCCCTCCACCTGAAGTCGGAGGACGGAATTTCGCCGCCCATCCGGCCCGCCCGCGGCGCACAGTTGTAACAGCCGAGGCTCAGCGAGACCTAAACGCGGAGGACGGGCGTCGCGGCCGCCCGCTCGGACATTTGTCTTCCGTCGCCGTGCCTGCCCTAGGGTCGGCCGCCGCGGAAACACCGCTGTCTGGAAACCGACCGAGAGGAAGACCGTGAGCATCCGTCCCGTCCAATCCCAGTCCCGCAGAGGCGCGTTCGCCGTCCTGCTGGCCGCCGCATCGCTGCTGAGCGGAGCGCTGGCGCTCGCGCCGTCCCCCGCCATGGCGGAGACCGCCGAGGGCAACAACTGCGCCAACCTGGAATGGCAATGGGAACAGATCGCGTGCGAAGAAGGCGACGGAATGGGTGGCGGAGGCTCCAGCGACGCGGCAGCGAATACGGGCCAGGACAGCCGGCCTGAGCTGGGCCCCAAATGGTTCGTCGACTCGTACTTCGACCACACCTTCGATGAGCCGGTGGGCGCCTTCAGGAGGATCTTCAAGGATTCGCCGCTGGACCGGCTGTCGACCGCCTACATGGCCTGTCACATGGTCTGGGCGCACGCCCGCCGAGCCAACCACACTCATCCCCATCGCTGGCTGACCTTGCATAAGGAGGACCCCAACGACGAGTGGAACCAGTGGGAATACAGCCAAATCTGGGACGAATACCACTGCGGTCAGGTATTCGATCCGGTCGGGCTCCCTTAGCTGACGCTGCCGCCATTTAGACCAAGAGGAGAGTAGAGAGACATGGGCCAGACCCCGCACCTAGCGCCGCTGCGTCGGTACCGCACCACAGTGCTTGCGCTGCTTGCGACGATGGCCACGCTCGGCTGCATGCAAGCGCTCGCGCCGTCCCCCGCGATGGCGGCGACCGACCAGGGCGACAAATGCGCCAGCCTCCCCGAAATCTGGGAACAGCTTGCCTGCGAGGAGGAACACGGCGGCTCGGGCGGGAGCACGCAGCCCAGCGAGCCTGGAGAGGTCAGCAAGGAGGACGCAGGCAAGAAAGCCACCTACCAGCCGTTCACGGTGGACCCGTACTTCGACAGCATCTTCGATGAGTCGAAATACGGTCGCTTGGAAAAAATCTGGGGGGTAACGTCGTTGCAGCGGCTGTCGGTGGCGTACGCCCACTGTCGCAAGCTCTGGTGGATCGCCAGGCAGGCAACCCACCGAAATCCTCGCCGGCTGTTCTGGCTCCTCCGAAGCGATCCCAACGATGTTGAGGTCCAGGAGGACGTCGGCGCCCGCTGGCAGGACAACCACTGCAGCCAGGTCTTCGACACGGTGGGCCTGCCGTAGCCCGACCGAGTCAGGCCGGGGCCGGCTCGGCGGCCCCGGCCTTCTCGAAGGCCAGCTCGCCGTCGGACGCGTCGACCCGCACCCGGTCGCCCTCGCCGAACTCGCCCTCGAGGATCTTCAGCGCCAGCCGGTCGACCAGCTGCTTCTGGATCACCCGCTTCAGCGGCCGGGCGCCGTAGGTCGGGTCGTAGCCGAGGTTGCCGAGCAGGGTGCGGGCGCCCTCGCTCAGCTCGATCTCGATCCCGCGCTCGCGCACCCGGCCGACCAGCTGGGCGACCTGGAGGTCGACGATGCGGCCGATGTCCCGCTTGGAGAGGCGGTGGAAGATCACCGTGTCGTCGATCCGGTTGAGGAACTCGGGCTTGAAGGTCGAGGCCAGCACCTCTTCGATCTGCTCGCGGATCCTCTCGTCGACCGACTCGCCGACGATCCGGTCGCTGCCGACGTTCGAGGTCATGATCAGGACCGTGTTGGTGAAGCTGACGGTGCGGCCCTGGCCGTCGGTGAGGCGGCCGTCGTCCATGATCTGCAGCAGCGTGTTGAAGACGTCGGGGTGGGCCTTCTCGATCTCGTCGAGCAGCACCACCGCGTAGGGGCGGCGGCGCACCGCCTCGGTCAGCTGCCCGCCCTCCTCGTAGCCGACGTAGCCGGGCGGGGCGCCGATCAGCCGCGCCACCGTGTGCTTCTCCATGTACTCGGACATGTCGAGGCGGACGATCGCCTGCTCGGAGTCGAACATGAACTCGGCCAGCGCCTTCGCCAGCTCGGTCTTGCCGACCCCGGTCGGGCCGAGGAAGAGGAAGGAGCCGATCGGCCGGTTGGGGTCGGATAGGCCGGCGCGGGAGCGGCGCAGCGCGTTGGAGACGGCGGCGATCGCCTCGTCCTGGCCGATCACCCGCTCGTGCAGCCGCTCCTCCATCTGGATCAGCTTCTGCACCTCCCCCTCCATCAGGCGGCTGACCGGGATCCCGGTCCATTTGGCGACCACCTCGGCGACGTCCTCCTCGGTCACCTCGTCGGCCAGCATCGAGCCGCCGCCGGCATGCAGCTCGGCGATCCGCGCCTCCTGCTCCGCAACCGTCTTCTCCAGCTCCGGGATCTCGCCGTAGCGGAGCTTCGCGGCGCGCTCGAGGTCGGCCTCGCGCTCGGCCCGCTCGGCCTCGCGGCCGGCCTCCTCGAGCTGGGCCTTGGCCTCGTTGATCGCGTCGATCGCCCCCTTCTCGTTCTGCCAGCGGGCGTTCATCTCGCTGAAGCTCTCGTTCAGCTCGGCGAGCTCGGCCTCGAGCGCTTCCAGGCGCGCCTTCGAGGCCTCGTCGGTCTCCTTCTTCATCGCCTCGCGCTCGATCTCCAGCTGCTGGATGCGGCGCTTGACCTCGTCGATCTCGGTCGGCATCGAGTCGATCTCGATCTTCAGCCGCGAGGCCGCCTCGTCGATCAGGTCGATCGCCTTGTCGGGCAGGAAGCGGTCGGCGATGTAGCGCTCCGAGAGGGTGGCGGCGGCGACGATCGCGGAGTCCGTGATCCGCACCCCGTGGTGGTTCTCGTAGCGCTCCTTCAGCCCGCGCAGGATCGCGATCGTGTCGTTGATGTCGGGCTCGCCGACGAGCACCGGCTGGAAGCGCCGCTCCAGCGCCGCGTCCTTCTCGATGTGCTTGCGGTACTCGTCGAGCGTGGTGGCGCCGACCGCGCGCAGCTCGCCGCGGGCCAGCATCGGCTTCAGCAGGTTGGCGGCGTCGACCGCGCCTTCGGCGGCGCCCGCCCCGACGATCGTGTGCAGCTCGTCGAGGAAGAGGACGATCTGGCCCTCGGCCTCCTGCACCTCGCTGAGCACCGCTTTCAGCCGCTCCTCGAACTCGCCGCGGTATTTCGAGCCGGCGAGCAGCGAGCCGATGTCGAGCGCGATCACGCGGCGGTCGCGCAGGCTCTCCGGCACGTCGCCGTCGACGATCCGCTGCGCCAGGCCCTCGACGATCGCGGTCTTGCCGACCCCGGGGTCGCCGATCAGCACCGGGTTGTTCTTGGTGCGGCGGGAGAGGACCTGGATCACGCGGCGGATCTCCTCGTCGCGGCCGATCACCGGGTCGAGCTTGCCCGCGGCGGCGTCGGCGGTGAGGTCGCGGCCGAATTTCTCCAGCGCCTGGACGCTGTCCTCGGGGTTGGGGGAGGTGACCTTGTGCGGCCCGCGCACCTCGGCGATCGCCTTCTCCAGCGCGCCGCGGTCGGGGAGGATGCCGGCGACGCCGGAGCCGGGGTCGGTCAGGGCGAGCAGCATGTGCTCGGTCGAGACGTACTCGTCGCCCAGCTTCGCCATCTCGCTCTCGGCCCGCCGCAGCGTCTGCGCCAGGGTCGAGGAGACGCGCGGCTCGACCCCGTGCTCGCTCAGGGTCGGCAGCTTCTCGATCGCCTCGTGGGCCTTCGCGCCGATCGCCGCCGGGTCCTCGCCGAGCTTCTGCAGGATCGGCGCCACCAGCCCGTCCTCCTGCACCAGCAGCGCCACCAGCAGGTGGGGCGGGGCGATCTCGGGGTTGCGCCGCGCCGTCGCCAGCTGCTGCGCCGCGGCAACCGCTTCCTGGGACTTGACGGTGAATCGATCCGGCTGCATCAGCGCCCTCCTCCGGTCCACTGCCGTTCCAGCTCCTCGGCCCGCCGCCGGACCCGTTCCAGCTCCGCCCGCATCCTCTCCACCCGCCGTTCCATCGACAGCACCATCTCGACCCCGACCAGGTTGAGGCCTTGCGCGGTCATCCGCTGGATCCGCCGCAGCAGCTCGACGTCGCGCTGGGAGTAGAGCCGGGTGTTCTTCGGCGAGCGCTTCGGCGAGATCAGGCCGCGCGCCTCGTAGATCCGCAGGGTCTGCGGGTGCATGTGGGCGAGCTCGGCGGCGACCGAGATCATGAAGACGCCGCGATCGGAATCGATCGGCTCTTCGCGCCGGTGCTGGCGGGAGGCCATCAGCCCGCCGCCCTCCGCAGCAGCGCCTCGCGCGGGTCGCTGCCGTTGAGCGCCTCGGCCAGCTTCTCGGCCGCCTCGCGCTGCTCCTCGGTGAGCTCGTCCGGGACCTCGATCTCCAGCCGGTAGCGGATGTCGCCGCGGCCCTTGCCCCTCGGCTTCGGCGCCCCGACCCCGCGCAGCCGCTGGATCGTTCCGTGCCTGGTCCCCGCCGGCACCTTGATCCTCTTCGTCCCCTCCAGGGTCGGCACCTCGATCGTGCCGCCGCGCAGCGCCTCGGGGATCGAGATCGGCACCGTCACCTCGAGGTTGCCGCCGTCGAGCCGTTTGAAGATCGGCGAGGAGGCGACCCGGGTGGTCACGTAGAGGTCGCCGGGCGGGCCGCCGCGGGGCCCGGCCTCGCCCTTGCCGGCGAGCCGGATCCGGGTCCCGTTCCTGACCCCGGCGGGGACGTTGACCTTGTAGCGCTTGGTCTGCTGGGTGAGGCCGGAGCCGCCGCAGGTCGGGCAGGGGTCCTCGATCACCTGGCCGCCGCCGCCGCACCGCGGGCAGGGCTGGCTGATCGAGAAGAAGCCCTGGCTCTGGGCGTCGATGCCGCGGCCTTCGCAGCGCGGGCAGGCGATCGGCGCGGTGCCGGGCTTGGCGCCGCTGCCGTGGCAGGTCGGGCAGCGCCCGGACTTCGGCACGGTGACGCTGACCTGGGCGCCGTTGACCGCCTGGTCGAAGCTGAGCGGGATCTCGGTCTCGAGGTCGCGGCCGCGCACCTGCTGCTGCTGGGCGCGGCCGCCGCCGCGGCTGAAGATCGAGGAGAAGATGTCGCCGAGGTCGGCGTTGAAGGCGCCGCCACGCTGGGCGCCCGGCCCGAACGGGCCCTGGCCGCCGCCGAAGCCGCCGAACATCCCGCCGGCGTCGTACTCCTTGCGCTTCTCGGGGTCCGAGAGCGTGTCGTAGGCGCCCTGGACCTCCTTGAACTTCTCCTCCGCCGCGGCATCGCCGGGGTTGCGGTCCGGGTGGTATTTGCGCGCCAGCTTGCGGTACGCCTTCTTAATCTCCTCGTCGCTCGCCTTCTTGGAGACGCCCAGCGTCTTGTAGAGCTCGTCCGCCACTACTCGCTGACGACCACCCGCGCCGGCCGCACCAGCTGCTCGCCCATCCGGTAGCCCTTCTGCATCACCTCGACCACGACGCCCGGCTCCGTGCCATCCGCGGGCTTGGTGGTCAGGGCCTCGTGCCAGGCTGGGTCGAAGCGCTCGCCAACCGGATCGACCGTCTCGACGCCGTGGTTCTCCAGCGCCATGCAGAGATCCCGGTAGGTGAGCTGGATGCCCTGAATTAACGCATCCTCATTCTGCGAGCTGTCGTTGGTGGCGTCCAACGCCCGCTCGAGGTTGTCGATGACGTGGACTAGCTCGCCGACCAATGCGGCTTTGCCGCGCGCAGCAGCCGCCTGCACCTCGGACGCCATCCGCTTCCGGTAGTTCTCGAAGTCAGCCTTGGTCCTCTTGGCGAGTTCCAGATACTCGTCCCGCTCCCGCTGAGTATCGGCCAGCAGCGCCTCGAGGTCCTGCTCGACCTGATCGGAGGCCTCTCCCGCGGGTGGCGGCGTAGGGGGGCCCACCCCCGAGGAAGCTTTAGCTACCGCAGGGGGTGGGGGGTCCCCTGCGGCGACAGGACCCGCGGGCCGGGGCTCATCCGTCCCTGAGCCGTCTGGCTGGCCGTCCCTCACTTGTCGTCACCCTCATCGACCACCTCAGCATCAACGACTTCCTCCTCCTCAGAGGAGGAGTCGCCCTCGGCGGAAGCCCCGTCAGCCGAAGCCTCCTCCTGCGCCGCCGCATAGATCTGCTCGGACACCTTGGTCATCGCCGCGGTCAGCGCTTCGGTCTTCGAGCCCAGCTCCTCGGCGCTGCCCGAGTCGAGCGACTCGCGCACGCCCTTGATCGCCTCCTCGATCTCCTCCTTGTTGGAGTCCTCGATTTTGTCGCCCAGCTCCCCGACCTGTTTCTCGGCCTGGTAGGCGGCGTTCTCGGCGAGGTTGCGGGCCTCGGCCAGCTCGCGCTGCTTGCGGTCCTCCTCGGCGTGGGACTCGGCGTCGGCGACCATGTTCTGGATCTCCTCGTCGCTGAGGCCGGAGCCGGACTTGATCTCGATCTTCTGCTCTTTGCCGGTGCCCTTGTCGGTGGCGGTGACGTTGATGATGCCGTTGGCGTCGATGTCGAAGGCGACCTCGATCTGCGGCAGCCCGCGCGGCGCCGGCGGGATCCCGGTGAGCTGGAATTTGCCCAGGCTCTTGTTGCCGCTGGCCATCTCGCGCTCGCCCTGGAGCACGTGGATCTCGACCGAGGGCTGGTTGTCCTCGGCGGTCGAGAAGACCTCCGACTTCTTGGTCGGGATCGTCGTGTTGCGCTCGATCAGCTTCGTCATCACGCCGCCTTTGGTCTCGATCCCGAGGGTCAGCGGGGTGACGTCGAGCAGCAGCACGTCCTTGACGTCGCCGGCCAGCACGCCGGCCTGGATCGCGGCGCCGACCGCGACCACCTCGTCGGGGTTGACCCCCTGGTGGGGCTCCTTGCCGGTCAGCTCCTCGACCCGCTCGCGCACCGCCGGCATCCGGGTCATGCCGCCGACCAGGACGACGTGGTCGATCGTCGCGTCGGCGTCGTCGAGCGCCCGTTTGACCGGGCCGACGATCCGCTCCAGCAGCTCGGCGGTCAGCTCGTTCAGCTTCGAGCGGGTCAGCTTCAGGTCGAGGTGCTTCGGCTGCCCCTCGACCGCGGTGATGAAGGGCAGGTTGATCTGCGTCTCCTGGGTCGAGGAGAGCTCGATCTTCGCCTTCTCCGCCGCCTCGTAGAGGCGCTGCAGGGAGTTCTTGTCCTGGGCGAGGTCGACGCCCTGGTCGCGCTTGAACTCGGCGACCAGCCACTCGACGATCGCCTTGTCCCAGTTGTCCCCGCCGAGGTGGTTGTCGCCGGCGGTCGCCTTCACCTCGAAGACGCCGTCGCCGATTTCCAGCACCGAGACGTCGAAGGTGCCGCCGCCGAGGTCGAAGACGAGGATCGTGTGGTCGGCTTTCTCTTTGTCGAGGCCGTAGGCGAGCGAGGCGGCGGTCGGCTCGTTGATGATCCGCTTCACCTCGAGCCCGGCGATCTTGCCGGCGTCCTTGGTCGCCTGGCGCTGGTCGTCGTTGAAGTAGGCGGGGACGGTGATCACCGCGCTGTCGACCGTTTCGCCGAGCTTCGCCTCGGCGTCGGTCTTCAGCTTCTGCAGGATCATCGCGCTGATCTCCGGCGGGCTGTACTGCTTGTCGCGCACGTCGATGCGGACGTCGCCGTTGGGGCCGGCGACGACCTCGTAGGGGACGATCGTCTCCTCCTCTTTGACTTCGGCCTCCTTGCGGCCCATGAAGCGCTTGATCGAGAAGATCGTGTTCTCCGGGTTCATCACCGCCTGGCGCTTGGCCACCGTGCCGACCAGCCGCTCGCCGCCCTCGGTGAAGGCGACCACCGAGGGGGTGGTGCGGCCGCCCTCGGCGTTCTCGAGCACGGTCGGCTCGCCGCCCTCCATCACGGCGACGCAGGAGTTGGTCGTGCCGAGGTCGATCCCGATCGTCTTTCCCACTTTTTCGCGTACCTCCAGGGGTTTCGTGGTGCTTGCCTAAGAAATCTAAGTGGCAGTATGTCAGATCATCTGAGAATGTTCAACCTGCTCCAGAGGCCGGCGTGGTCGGAGTCCCAGTAGCCGCCGCTCATCCTCCGTCCCGTTACCCCGGACGCGAGCAGCTTCACCCGCTTCGGGGCGTCGGTCATGATGTGGTCGACCTTGTGGTCGAATTCGGCGGCGCTGCCGCCCCGCAGGTCGAACGATTCCTCGATGCAGCAGTTGAGCGGCTCGTAGGTGCTGCGTTCGCGGAAGCCCGCCCCGGTCAGCACCCGGTAGGCCTGGCCGTCGCCCGGGGCCGTTTCGGTCCTCACGTCGGAGTTGAGGTCGCCGACCAGGACCGTTGGCAGCCTGCCGCCGGTCGGGCCGCCCGGGGCGACCAGCTCGGCAGCCTGCTGGGCGCGGACGCTCGGCACGACTTCGCGGCTGTCGAAGGACTCGAGGTGGGTGTCGACGAGTTTGAGCCTGGCGCCGCGCACGTCGGCGACCACGCTCGCCCAGCCGCGGTTGATCGTCACTTCGGTCGAGCCGGCCACCTTCACCGTCAGCAGGTGTTCGAAGCTGTCGCTTTCGGGCCGCGAGGTGGTCACCCCGGCGTCGACCCGGGCGAGGATCGCGTCGCGCATCGTCAGCCGCCCGTTGACCTCGGCGTTGGCGAGGACCCCGGTGCCGCCGCCGGGCCCGTCGCCCGGCACCCCATTGGCGTCGGCCGGCGCCTCGAAGTCGAACTCGGGCTGGACGACGACGGCGCGGTACCGCGTCCCGTGCCTGTTGAGCTGCGCCAGCAGCAGCTTGAGGAAGTCGTACTTGACGGTCGTCGCTTCGGGGTGCTTGGAGAAGACCGGCCCGAGCGAGGGCGGCGCCGTCCGCCACAGCGCCACCTCCTGCAGGCCGACCAGGTCGGGTTCGGCCTTGACGATCTCCTTCGCCAGCCCCCTGGCGCGGACCGGGAAGTTGGTCGCTTCGACCTGGCGCAGGATGCCGCCGTTGGCCTCGATGAAGGCCGCGGTCGAGCTCGCCTGGATCGCCGGCGTGAGGTCGGCGCCGAGGTAGAGGTTGCGGGTCATCACGGTCAATGGCACTCCCCGTCGGGGAGCCGGCGTGCCGGACTGTTCCCCGACGATCTTCGCCGGGGCGCTCGCGGGTGCGGCCAGGCAGCAAAGCGCGGCGATCGACGATGCGACGACGGTCCTGCGAGTCGGTGCGGTTCGGCGGTTCAACTCTCGACTCCTCCTCTTCAGCCCGCCCCTGCCGGGCGGCGTTTGCGGAGGCGCTCCCCGCGGCCGCGCTGGCGCGACCGAGCCTTGGCTCAAGCCTACGCCGGATCGGTTCGCGGCGGTCGGCGGATCAGCCTTCGCCGGCCGTGCGGGCGACGAATTCGGCGACTTCCTCCGCCTGCTCCTGGTTGAGGATGCCGCCCGGCATGCGGCCGGGGGTGGAGCTGTCGACGCCGTTTTCGACCGCGTTGAGGACGCGGCCTTCGGTCTGCTTGATCGTTTCGCCTTCCAGCGGGCCGTTGGGGGCCAGGAGTTCGTCGAGGTTCGGCGCGTAGTTGCCGTCGGTCCCGGCCGAGTAGAGCGTGTGGCAGGTGCCGCAGTTGGTCTGGAAGAGGGACTGGCCGCTCTTCAGGTTGGCGGCGACCTCCTGGGCGCCGGTTTCCGCGTCCCCTTTGGAGCGGAAGGCGAGCCAGGGGATGAGGACCGCGAGGACCAGGACCAGCAGCCCGAAGAGGATGAAGGTGCGCTTGCTCATTTAGGCGGCGCGCATACTACTGGCGCTCCCCGCCGCGGCGCTGCCGCGCTGGGCGCGGTACCAGGGGCACATGCGCCGCAGCGCGCACTCGCCGCAGCGCGGCTTCGGCCGGCACAGCTCGCGGCCGTGGCGGATCAGGTTCATGTGCAGCTCGTAGGCGTCGTCCGGGTCGACCAGCGCCAGCATCTCGTCGTGGGCGCGCTCGAAGGAGGCGGCGGCGGGGAAGAGGCCGAGCCGGCCGCCGACCCGGTGGACGTGGACGTCGACCGGGATCTCGGGGATGCCCCAGGTGAAGATCAGCACGCAGGCCGCGGTTTTGCGCCCGACGCCGGGCAGCGAGAGCAGGAACTCGAGCGACTCCTCGCGGCTCGCGCACTCGGTCCAGTCGAGGTCGGGCGGCTCGCCGAGCAGCTCCAGGATCGCCTGGATGCGGGGCGCCTTCTGCTTTCCCAGGCCGCCTGGGCGGATCGCGTCCTCGATCTCCTCGACGGGCGCGTCCCTGACCTCCTCCCAGGTCGGGAACCGCTCCCTGAGCGCCGCGAACGCCCGGTCGCGGTTGCGATCGTTCGTGTGCTGGGAGAGGACAGTCTTGATCAGCTCCGCGATCGGGTGCCCGTGCGGCTCGTTCACCGGCCGCCCATACATCTCCCGCAGGCGATCTCGGACCGCCCGCACGCGGCGCTTGTCGGGGCGCTTCCAGGACATGCGCGCGGACCCTATAGGCGCCTTCCTCTCGGATAGCGAGAGCAAGGCGCCTTTCCCTCGTATGGTTCGTGCGGTGGAGGAGCGGGAGCTCACGGTCGACGGGGTGCGCGTCTTCTACCGACGAGTCGGGGGAGACGGGACGCCTGTGGTCTACTGCCATGGGAATCCCACCCACGGCGAGGACTGGCTGCCGTTCCTCGAGCGCGGCGGGCCGGCGATCGCGATCGACATGCCGGGGTGGGGGCGCTCGGAGCGGCCCGACCCGGCGCGGTTCGACTACTCGATGCACGGGCTGTCGGCGTTTCTCGAACGCTGCCTCGAGGAGCTTGGGGTCGAGCGGCGCAAGCTGGTCGTCCACGACTGGGGCGGGCTGGCGCTGATCGGCGCCCAGCGGCGGCCGGAGCTGGTCGAGCGCCTGGTCGTGATCGACTCGGTGCCGCTGCTGCCCGGCTACCGCTGGCACTGGATCGCTCAGCTATGGCGGCGGCGCCCGGTCGGCGAGGTCCTCAACGCGACCACGACCCGCTCCTCGCTGGCGCTGCTGCTGCGCCAGGCGCGCGGCGACCGCAGCGCGATGCCGCCCGAGTTCGTCGACCTGATCTGGAAGCACTGGGACAGGGGGACGAAGGCGGCGACGCTGGCGCTCTACCGCGACGCCGATCCCGACCGGCTCGCCGCCGCGGGCGCGGACCTCAGGCGGATCGACTGCCCGGCGCTGGTGCTCTGGGGCGACCGCGATCCCTACCTGCCGATCCGCTTCGCCGAGGCCTACGCCGCCGCCCTGCCCGGCGCGCAGCTCGAGATCGCCCGCGGCGCCGGCCACTGGCCCTGGATCGACGATCCCGCAATCATCGACCGCGTCCTCGACTTCCTGCGTTAACCGCCGGATTACAATTGCCAGATGTCTCGTGCGTTTCAGGCGCTGACGGCAAAGCTCCCCAAGGGATGGGGCGACGCCGGGCGCCAGATCGGCATCCTGGTCGGCGTCGACGTCGGCTACGAGCTGGTGCGGGGGATCGCCGACTCGGAGCGCTCCGCGGCGATCGCCCACGGCAGCCAGGTGATCGACTTCGAGCGCTCGACCCACACCTTCTTCGAGCCGGCCCTGCAGGCGTTCTTCCTGCCCGCCCACTGGCTGATCGACGTCGCCAACCAGCTCTACCTCAACGCCCAGTTCTCGATCGCGCTCGGGTTCCTGGTCTGGCTCTACGTCTTCCGCAACGAGTCCTATTACTTCGTCCGCAACATGTTCGTCGTCTCGATGGGGCTGGCGCTGATCGGCTACACGCTGTTCCCGACCGCGCCGCCGCGGATGTTCCCCGAGCACGGCTTCGTCGACACGATCACCGACTTCTCCAACGTCAACCACGACTCGGCGCTGGCGAAAATCTTCATCAACCCCTACGCGGCGGTGCCGAGCATGCACTGCGCCTTCGCGCTGATGATCGGCGGCACCGGTGTGATGGTCGTCCGCAACTGGCTCGGCAAAGCGCTGTGGGCGGCCTGGCCGCTGCTGATCGCCTGGGTGGTGGTCGTCACCGCCAACCACTACTGGGTCGACGCGGCGCTGGGCTGGACGGTCGCGCTCGCCTCGGCCGTGGTCGCGCAGCGGCTGCTGGGCCGGGCGCGCCCGGAGGTCTGGGCCTGGCGCTCCTCGCGGGTCCCGCAGGAGGCCGAGGCGTAGCCTCGTCCGCTCGCGGCCGAACCTCACCAACCTCCTCCTAAACGACTAGCCTCACTCCCAATGGACCAATCGGCGCCCCCCAGGGCCCCCGCCGGCCGCCGCAACGGCCGCGCCGCGAGCCGCAACGGGCAGGAGCTGCGCGCCTACGCGCGCGAGCGCCTGATCGAGTCCCGCCTCACCCCGAACGCGATCTCGATGGTCGGCCTGTTCGGCAACCTGGTCGCCGCGGCGCTGGTCACCCAGCGCCTCTTCTTCCTCGCCGGCGTCGCCTTCGTGCTCGGCTCGGTGATGGACACGCTCGACGGCCGCTACTCGCGGATGTCGGGCAAGGGGACGCTGTTCGGCGCCTTCCTCGACTCGACGCTGGACCGGCTCGAGGAGGGGATCGTGCTCGCCGCGGTCGCCGGCTACTTCGCGGTCCGCGGCGAGGACTTCGCCGCGGCGATGTGCGTGATCGCCGTGCTCGGCTCGCTGATGGTCTCCTACACGCGGGCCCGGGCCGAGGCGCTGGGGGTCGAGTGCAAGGTCGGCTTGGCTACGCGGCCGGTCCGCGTGGTGCTACTTTCGATTGGTCTGATCTTCGCCAAGGGCGCCGGCATCGGCGATTTCGAGCTGCTGGCGCCGGCGATCTACGTGATTGCCGCCCTGACCACGATCACCGTCATCCAGCGGGTATGGCATGTGCGAAACGAGCTATCCGGCGAGTCACCCGAGCCACCGAGCGGAGACTGAGCGAGCCGGGAAGGCTGTAACCAGCAAGGCCGCCGGGTGTGTTCTGCCACTCAGCGCGATCCAGGAGGACTTCCAATTCCATGAGTGAGAGCAACGGAGCAAACGGCAGCGCGAACGGCCTCGGGCGCACCGAGGACAAGGTCCGCGTCGCGATCGTCGGCGTCGGCAACTGCGCCAACTCCTTCATCCAGGGCGTCCACTACTACAGGGACGCGGACCCGGCCGACGAAGTGCCGGGCCTGATGCACGTCGACCTCGGCGGCTACCACGTCCGCGACGTCGAGTTCGTCGCCGCCTTCGACATCGACGCCGAGAAGGTCGGCAAGGACCTCTCCGAGGCGATCTGGTCGGGGCAGAACGACACGATCAAGTTCGCCGAGGTGCCGGAGCTGGGGGTCAAGGTCGAGCGGGGGATGACCCACGACGGCCTCGGCAAGTACCTGAAGGAGAAGATCACCAAGGCGCCGGGGGAGACCGCCGACATCGTCGGCATCCTCAAGGAGACCCGCGCGGACGTGCTGGTCTGCTACCTCCCGGTCGGCTCCGAGCAGGCGACCAAGTGGTACGTCGAGCAGGCGCTGAAGGCGGGCGTCGGCTTCGTCAACTGCCTGCCGGTTTTCATCGCCCGCGAGGACTACTGGGACAAGCGCTTCGCCGACGCCGGGCTGCCGATCATCGGCGACGACATCAAGTCCCAGGTCGGGGCGACGATCGTCCACCGCCAGCTCGCCCGCCTCTTCCACGACCGCGGCGTGCGGCTGGAGCGGACCAGCCAGCTCAACGTCGGCGGCAACATGGACTTCTACAACATGCTCGAGCGCGAGCGGCTCGCCTCGAAGAAGGAGTCGAAGACCAACGCGGTCACCTCGATCATGGGCCACGAGCTGCCGGACGAGGACGTCCACGTCGGCCCCTCCGACTACGTCGCCTGGCTGACCGACCGCAAGTGGGCCCACATCCGGCTCGAGGGCAAGGCCTTCGGCGACGTGCCGCTGACCGCCGAGCTGAAGCTCGAGGTCTGGGACTCGCCGAACTCGGCCGGCGTCGTGATCGACGCGGTGAGGCTGATCAAGCTGGCGCTCAACAACGGCATCGCCGGCCAGCTCGATGGCCCCTCCAGCTACCTGATGAAGTCGCCGCACACGCAGCGGCCCGACGACGAGGCGCGCGAGCGGACCGAGGAGTTCATCGCCGCCAACGCGCGCGGCAGCTCGGCCGGCGCCGCGCCGGCGGACACGCCGAGCGCCGCGAAGACCTGAGGCCTCCCACCCCGTTCCGTGGTTCCTTTGTCACCTCAGCCGTGACAAACGAACCACGGAACGGCGGGGCGATCCCTCATATGCTGGAACCGTGAGCCCGGAGCCGCTCTCCATCGCCCAGGTCACGCCTTTCCGGCGAGGTGTCGAGAACCAGGTGACCCGATTCGCCGACCGCGTCGGCGAGGAGCTGGAGCGGCGCGGGCACGAGGTGCTGCGGGTGAGGACCGCCGACCCGGTGAAGCGGCTGCTCGGGGGGCGCGACATCGACATCGTCCACGTCCACGAGCCGTTCGCGCCCAGCGTCTCCTCGGCGGCGCTGCGGCACTCCTACTCGCTCAACGTCGCCACCTTCCACGCGCCGCAGGAGCGGGTGCTCTCGACCCAGGTGGCGCGGCCGCTGGTCGAGGTCTTCTTCGGCCGGCTCGACGCCCGCACCGTGACCCGGCCGGAGACGGCGGAGCTGCTCGGGCGCTACTTCCCGGCGACCTACGAGCTCATCGAGCCGGAGGGGGAGGGACGCGGCTGGGCCGCGGTCGCCGCCGAGCTGGAGGCGCTCTACCGGCGCCTCGTCGCCCGTCGCCATCCCGAGGACGGCGACCCCGAGCTGCGCGAGCGGATCTCCTCCCGGCCGCTGATCGAGGTCGACCTGCACATGCACACCGACCACTCGCCCGACTGCGCGACCCCGGTCGAGGTGCTGCTGGAGACGGCGCGCGACCGCGGCCTCGGGGCGATCGCGGTCACCGACCACAACGAGGTCTCCGGGGCGCTGGAGGCGCGGCGGATCGCCGCCGAGACGGGCGGGGTCAAGGTGATCGTCGGCGAGGAGGTGAAGACGGCCGAGCAGGGCGAGGTGATCGGGCTCTTCATCGAGGAGAGGATCCCGCGCGGGATGACGATGGCGGAGACGATCGCCGCGATCCGCGAGCAGGGCGGGCTCGTCTACGTCCCCCACCCGTTCGACCGCTTCCACTCGGTGCCCGACTACGAGCACCTGATCGAGATCGTCGAGGACGTCGACATCCTCGAGGTCTTCAACCCGCGGGTGGCGCTGACCGCCTTCAACGAGGAGGCGGAGCGGTTCGCGCGCAAGTACCGGATCGTCCCCGGCGCCGGCTCCGACAGCCACGTCGCCCAGGGGCTCGGCAGCGTGCGGCTGCGGGTCCACGACTTCGACGGGCCGGCGGAGTTCCTCGAGGCGATGCGGGACGCCGACATCACCCGCAAGCACAAGAACCTGGTCTACGTGCAGGCGCTGAAGCTGCTGCAGACGACCGGCCGGCCGAAGGCGCCGAAACGGCGCGTCGCCGACCCGAAGCCAGCGCGCGGCGGCCGGCCGCGCAAGCGCCGCTCGGCGAGCAAGAGCTGATGCATCGGTCCGGCGCGAAAGGAGCCGCGCCGGCCTCGTCAAAGAAGGCGAGGCAGATGCGAGGCACCGACGACGAGATCCGCGAGAAGTACCTCGAGCGGGCGATTCGAGAGCTGAACCAGATCAGCCGCGAGATCCAGGAGTGCCCGCACTGCCCGCGCGGGAAGCTGATGCCGGTGCTCGGCTCCGGCCACCCGCAGGCGGACATCTTCATGCTCAAGCAGGCGCCGATGCCGGCGGAGATCGAGGAGGGCGTCGCCTTCTACGGCCGCTCCGGCAACGCGCTGATGAAAAGCTTCAAGCGGCTCGGGATCGACCCGCTGGTCGTCTACGGCACGCTCTGCGCCAAATGCCCGATCGCCGAGCCCGACCTGGCCCCGGGCGAGTGCGTCGGCCGCCTGGTCGAGGAGTTGGCGATCGTGCAGCCGAAGATCGTCGTCGTGATGGGGGAGCCGGCGCTGCGCATCCTCAACGGCCTCCAGATCCCCCTCTCCCGCCCGATCGAGCAGCGCGAGGGTGAGATCCAGGCCTTCACCCCGACCGTCGACGCCCTCTACGTCCCCGACATAGACGACGCCCTCGACGAGGAGGGGGCGAAGCAGCGCTTCTGGCGGGCCTTCAAGGTGCTGGGCCTCTGGTACGACGACCTGCCGCCGTACTGACGCGGTAAGAGGGATCTGTGGTGTCGCTCCCAGCTTTTTCCCAGCCATAGGGAGGAAAATGCTGGAAACGCGGGGTGGCTCAGGGGGCGGCGGCTTCGGCTACCGCGGTCATCGACTCGACGGTCGCGGAGGCTAGGCCTCGGACTACGACGGTGTCGAGGGCGGTGTAGGCGGCTAGGGCCGGCTGGGCGGCGGTGCGGTCGGGGACGGCGACGCCGACCGTGCCCTCGGGCTCGCCGAGGCGGTCGAAGTGGTTGCGGTAGCCGGCGTGGAGGTCGCGGTAGAAGCCCTCCTCCTTGGCGAGCCGGTCGGCGGCGTCGGGGCCGACGGCGGTGCGGACGTAGCCGAAGACGGGTGGGGTCTCGCGGTCCGCGTCGCGGGCGCCGGCCTCGACCTGGGTGCGGGCGGCGGCGGCGAAGGCCGGCGTCATCCAGTTGAAGAAGGCGCCGTCGAACTCCGCCCCCGCGAGCTCGCACATCTTCGGGCCCATCGCGGCGAGCACCAGCCGCACGCCCGGCAGCTTCGCGCGCAGCTCCGGCAGCGCGTCGCGCATCCGGGTCAGCGGCCTCTCCGAGAAGCCGGCGCCGACGCCGAGCCAGAGCCGGGCGGGGTCGAGGCGGAGCCGCTCGATGTCGGCGGCGATCTCCTCCGGCCCCTGTCGGTCGAGGGCGATCACCGCGACGCCGAGGTCGAGCCCGGGCGCGGCGGTGCCGAACTCGGCCAGCGTCTCCAGCCCCTTCGCGCCCGGGTGGTCGTTCGACCACATCGAGTCGTAGCCGAGCTCGGCGCAGAGCGCCGCCAGCGGCCGCGCCACCTCCGGGTCGAGCCCCGCCGCGACTCCGAACCCACGACTCATCGCCACATCCCGATCCGGTTCATGCCGCGCAGGCTATAGCTACGCGACACTGCCACGGGGCACTATCCATTGCGAGGCTTGACCCGTCAGCTCGGCGATGCGATCGAAGTCCGAGTCGTAGTGGAGGACGGTCAGGCCAGCCTGCTCTGCGCACGCCGCAATCAGCAGGTCGGGCAGCGGCACGGCCCGGTGCCGCGAGCGCTCTGCCAGCATCGCTTGGACCTCGAGCGCCCGCCTCACGCCCGCCTCGTCGATCGGCGCTCGCGGCATTCCGCGGAGCGCCTCGGAGAGCGCGCGATAGGTGGCTCGGCCGGTCGCGCTGTACAGCAGCTCCAGCTCGACGATCCCGCAGGTGGCGATCTCTCCGGCGACCAGCAGCGGCTCCAGCACGTCGCGCACCTCCGGCCGGGTCCCGCGCCTGGTTAGCGCGCTCTTGTCGGCGAGAAAGGTCGACACGGCTCAGCGCCAGGCGCCGGACATGACGTCGTCGTCCAGCTCCAGCGCGCCCGGCCTGAACAGCAGCTCGACGAGTGTCCTCCTCTGACGCAGCCTGACGACTTCCGAGAGGGCGGCGTCGACCGTGTCAGTCAGCGTCCTGGTGCCGAGGACCTCTTTGGCCGCGTCGACCTTGGCTGGGTCGATCTCAAAAGACGTCTTGCGACGGGAGACGGCGTTCACTCTTTGAAGATAGCGAACTATCCCAAATGAGAGAGGATCTGAATGAGATTTCCCTCTCCTACTTCTCGAACAGCGCCACGCACTCGATGTGGGGGGTCTGGGGGAACATGTCGACCGGCCTCACTCGCAGCAGCCTATAGCCGGCCTCGCCGAGCTGGGTCGCGTTGGGGGCGAGCGTGGTCGGGTTGCAGGAGACGTAGACGATGCGAGGCGCCTCGCACTCGATCACCCTGCGGACGATCTTCTGCGAGAGGCCGGCGCGGGGCGGGTCGACGACGACGACGTCCGGCCGGCCCGCCCGCTCGAGCAGCGGCCGCACCCCGGTGCGCGCGTTGGCGGCGAGGAAGCGGGCGTTGGAGATCCCGTTGGCCTCGGCGTTGCGCTCGGCGTCGGCGATCGCCTCGGGGACGATCTCCAGGCCCCAGACCTCGCCGGCGCGGCCCGCCAGGGTGAGCCCGATCGTGCCGATCCCGCAGAAGAGGTCGAAGACGCGCTCGCTCCCGCTCAGGCCCGCGTACTCGGCGACGACCCCGTAGAGGCGCTCCGCCATCTCGGTGTTGGTCTGGAAGAAGGCGCCGTGGGACATCTCCAGCTTCAGCCCGCAGAGCTCCTCGCGCAGCCGCTCCTCGCCGAGCGCGCCGGTCGGGCCGTCGGTGCCGCCGGAGTCCCCCTCGATCGCCGTGTGCAGGTCGACCGGGGGGCGGGGGAAGCGGGAGGCGGTGGTGATCAGCCGCGTCTGGACCTGGCCGGTGCGCCGGCCCTCGCGCACGGCGAGGTTGCGGAGGACGCCGCGGCGGGCGCGGCGGTCGTAGGCGGGGATCGCCTCGAGGCGGGCCCAGTCGCGGACCGCGTTGCGGGCGGCGTTGCCGGCCTCCGAGGCGAGCTGGCAGTCGTCGACCCCGACGATCCGGTCCCAGCGGCCGCGCGCATGGAAGCCGAGGACGAGCTCGTCGTCGCGCTCGCCGAAGCTGTACTCGAGCTTGTTGCGGTAGCGCCAGCGCTCCTCCGCCGGCACGATCTCCTCCAGCTCGAAGCCGTCGAGGCCGCCGATCCGCCGCAGCGCGTCCTCGACCTGCCCGCTCTTGGCGGCGAGCTGGCGCTCGTAGGCGAGGCCCTGCCAGGGGGCGCCGGGGCAGGGCTCGCCTTCGTGCGCGCAGCGGTCGGGGACGCGGTCCGCCCCCGGCTGCAGCAGCTCGACCGCGCGCGCCTCGGCGAACCGCTTGCTCGCCTTCGTCACCTGCGCCCGCACCCGGTCGCCCGGCAGCGCGCCGGCTATGAAGACGACGAAGCCGCCGCTGCGCGCGACCCCCCGCCCGCCGAAGGCGAGCGAGTCGACCTCGACCTCGAGCAGCTCTCCGCGACGCGGCCCGCGGGCCGCCGGCCCTTCGCCGGTGGCCTTCTCCACCTAGCCGAGTTTTTTCCGCGCTCGCCGCGCCGCCTGCGTCGCCTGTTTGCGGACCGGTTGCGACCGCCCGCCAACCTCTTTGCGGACCTGTTTGACCAGCCGTTCCAGCTCGCGCAGCAGCGCGTCGGTCTGTTTGCGGCCGCGGTTGACCAGGTCGGTGAGCATCTTCTCGGCGTCGCCGCGGGTCATCCGCCCGCGCCGCACGGCGTCGTCGACGACCTCCTGCAGGCGGTCGCGGCTGAGCGTGACGCTGTGCTCGAGGTTCTCGCGGAAATGGGCGACGCTCTTGTCGAGCCCGCTCGTCGCTTTGGCGCTGCCGCGTTTGGCGGCCGGTTTGCGAGCGGTTGCTTTGCGCGCCGGTTTCTTCGCTTTCGCTTTGGGTTTGGCTTTCGCTTTCGAGGCGGCTTTTTTCGCTTTTTTGCCTTTGCCGGCTGCTTTTTTCTCGGCCATGACTGGGGTTGCCTCCAGGAGACGGGGACGGGCGGAACCGACTATCTCACGTCAGCATAGGCGGCTCGGCCGCCGCAAAGCGAGCTTCCACCGGCGCGTGGTCGGAGAGTCGCAGCGCCCGCCCGTCGAGCGGGAGCTCGCGCCGCCGCGCCGGCCAGGCCGTCGCCGGGGCGAGCACGTCGAGACCGCGGGCGAGCAGATGGTCGATCGCGTCGGGGCCGGTGGGCGCCGCCAGCCCGAACTCGTCGCGCAGGCGCTCGAAGACTTCCGGGCTCTCGGCGGGGCGCAGGTTGAGGTCGCCGCCGAAGAGCAGCGGCGCCCCGCCGGCGAACTCGGCGGCCGCCCGCGCCGCCCCCAAAACGTCCTCCCCCGCCAGGTCCGGGCGGTCGTTGGTCGCGTGCAGGTTGGCGACGCAGACGCCGGAGGCGGTCCGGGTCAGCGCCATCGCCCGGCGCTCCGGCGGCCCCTCGTGGATCGCAATTTCACGCCGCTCGGCGATCCCGCCGAGGCGGCCGGGGACGCGGACCAGGGTCAGGTTGGAGCCGCCCTCGCCGGCGGCCATCAGGTCCGGGTTCTGGCGGGCGAGCAGCGCCCGCAGCGGCGCCAGCGAGTTGCGCGAGGTGAGCACGGGGTGCGCCTCGGCGTCGCAGGCGCGGGCGAGTGGCGCGGCGAAGCGCGGCGGGCACTCCTGCAGCAGGGCGACGTCCCAGGCGGCGCTGGCCAGAAGCGTCGCGAACTCGGCGCTGAGGTCGCGGTTGACCTGGACGTGGGTGTCGTTCCGCTCGTCGATCCGCAGCAGCCGCGAGCGCCAGCTCCGCAGCGCCGGGTCGGGCGGGAAGTCGCGCCCGTGGAAGAGGTTCCAGGCGATGGCCGTGAACTCCAAGGCCCGTAGTATCTCCGCCTTGAAGCGGGACTTCCTCACCGGAGAAGAGCTCGGCGGCTTCGAGCTCGGCAAGCTGCTCGACCGCGCCGCGGCGCTGAAAGCCGGTCGCCGGGAGCGGCTCGGGGCCGAGTCGCTGGCCGGCCGCAGCGTCGCCCTCGTCTTCGAACGGCCCTCGACCAGGACCAGGATCTCCTTCGAGGTCGGGGTCGCCGAGCTGGGCGCGAACCCGGTCGTCCTGCGCGGCGACGAAATGCAGCTCTCCCGCGGCGAGTCGGTCGGCGACACGGCGAGGGTGCTCTCGCGCTACGTCGACGCGATCGCGATCCGCTCCGGCTCCCATGAGGCGGTGGCGGAGCTGGCGGCCGGCGCCGAGGCGCCGGTGATCAACGCGCTGACCCCGCTGCACCACCCCTGCCAGGCCCTCGCCGACCTGCTCACCCTGCGCGAGCGCTTCGGCGACCTCGAGGGGCTGCGGCTCGCCTACGTCGGCGACGGCAACAACGTCGCCCGCTCGCTGGCGGTACTCGGCGAGCTGGCCGGGGTCGAGGTGGTCGTCGCGGCGCCGGCCGGCTACCAGCTGGAGGAGGGTCACGGGGTGAAGCTGACCGACGACCCGCGCGCCGCCGCCTCCGGCGCCGACGCCCTCTACACCGACGTCTGGGTCAGCATGGGCGACGAGGAGGAGGCCGCGCGCCGCCGCGCCGACCTGGCGCCGTTCCGCCTCGACGCCGACCTGCTCGCCGCGGCCAAGGACGGGGCGATCGTCATGCACTGCCTGCCGGCCCACCCGGGAGAAGAGATCGACGCGGATGTCCTCTACTCCGACGCCTCGGCCGTCTGGGACCAGGCGGAGAACCGGCTGCACGCGCAGAAGGCGCTGCTGGAGGCGCTGCTCGCCGGCTGAGCCGGCCGCGACCGGGGATGTATCCGCAGATCCACATCGGGCCGCTGACGCTGCAGACCTTCGGCCTGATGTTCGCGCTCGCCTTCCTCGCCGCCGGGGCGCTGGTCTGGAAGCGGCTGCGGGAGCTCGGAAAGCCGGGGGACTGGGCGTATGAGATGGGCTTCGCGGCGCTGGTCGGCGGCATCGTCGGCTCGCGCGTCTACTTCCTCGCGCAGAACTACTCCGAGGTAAAGCACGACCTGCTCGGCAATCTCTTCTCCGGCTCGGGCCTGGTCTGGTACGGCGGCGCGATCGGCGGCGCCCTCGCCGTCCTCGCCTGGGCCCGGTACCGCGACTTCCTCGGCCTGGCGCTGCTCGACCTGGCGGCGCCGGCGCTGGCGCTCGGCTACGCGATCGGCCGCTGCGGCTGCCAGCTCTCCGGCGACGGCGACTACGGCAAGCCCTGGAACGGCCCGTGGGCGATGTCCTACCCGCACGGCACCGTGCCCACCGACCGCACCGTCCAGCCGACGCCGATCTACGAGACGCTGGCGATGGGGCTCGGCGCCTGGATCCTCTGGCAGCTGCGCGACCGGGTGCGGGCCGGGGTCCTCTTCGCGCTCTACCTCGTCTACGCGGGAGCCGAGCGCTTCCTGGTCGAGTTCATCCGCCGCAACCACGACGTCGCGCTCGGTCTCACCTCGGCGCAGCTGGAGAGCCTGGGGATGATGGCGATCGGGGGGATCTGGATCGCGGTGGTGGCGCGCCGTCACGGCGGGATCGCAAGGCCCTCTCGCTCAGCGGTCGCGCAGGCCGCTGTCTGATCCCGCAGGGATCCGAACCTCGGCGAAGAAGCGAGCGGTCAAGGTGCGCGCGCACCTTGTCGAAATAACGTCCGACCAGTGTGCTAACTGCCGCCATCTTGTTAGGGTTTGAATCTCTGCCACGCGATGAAATGGTCCGCAAAGTGGTCGCTGGGGACCGGAGATAAGGAGCGCCGTTCGTGACGAAAGCCCGCGAGATGCTGGAACTTGCCGATGCGAGGATGGCGGCCGCCGGCTGCGAGGAATCTCGCGAGGACGCGCTCGCGCTCATCGGAGGGGTGCTGGACATGACTCCCGAGGCGGTTTCGCAAGACGGCGACACGCAGGTCCCGGACGAGAAGCGCCAGCGGATCGAAGAGCTGATCGCCCGCCGGGAGAATCGCGAGCCGCTGGCCTACGTCCTCGGCTGGGCGCCCTTCCGCGGCCTGCGGATCGGGGTCGACGAGCGGGTGCTGTGGCCGCGCCCCGAGACCGAGCTGCTGGTCGAGGCGAGTCTTGAGCACCTGCCGGAGGGGGCCCGCGTGCACGAGGTCGGCACCGGCTCCGGCGCGATCGCGCTGGCGCTGCTCTCCGAGCGGCCCGACCTGCGGCTGACCGCGTCCGATCTCTCGCCCGAAGCGGCGGAAGTGGCGCGCGACAACGCAGAGCGGCTCGGGATCGAGCTCGAGGTCATCGTCGCCACCGGCCTTCCCGACTCGCTCGCCGGGGTCGACCTGGTGATCGCCAACCTTCCCTACGTCGCCGACTCGAAGATGGACGACCGCTCGCCGGAGATCAAGCGGGAGCCGCGGATCGCGGTGACCGGCACCTGCGGCGAGGACGGGCTCGGCGTGATCCGCGGCCTGATCGAGGAAACGCCGTCCGGCTGGAAGCTGGCGATGGAGCACGACACCTACCACGGTCCCGCGATGCGGGAGATGCTCCGCGACGCGGTCACCCTGCGCGACTACGAAGGCGGCGAGCGGGTCACCGTCGGCCTCGCTCCATGAAGCGCGGCCGGAGGCGATGAGCGAAGCCCCGGCGCGGGCCGAGCCGGAGACCGGCGCGGCTGAGTCGAGCTCCGGCTCGACCGAGGCGCAGCGCCGGGCCAAGGTCGAGCGGCTGCGCGAGGCCGGCGTCGACCCCTACCCGCACTCCTTCGAAGGCCGCAACAAGATCGCCGACGTCCTCGCCGCCCACGACCCCGCCGAGCTGGGGGAGGGCGAGCACGCCGCGCACTCCTACCGGGTGCTGGGACGCGTGGTCGGCAAGCGCGGCCACGGCAAGACCGCCTTCCTCGACGTCCGCGACATCACCGGCACGATCCAGGCCTACGCCCGCCGCGACGAGCTCGGCGAGGAGGCGTTCGAGCGGGTCGAGGACCTCGACATCGGCGACCTGGTCGGGGTCGAGGGAGTCCTCCACGTGACCAAGCGGGGGCAGCTGGCGATCGGGATGCGCGAGTGCACGCTGCTGGCGAAGTCGCTGCGCGACCCGCCGGACCTCTTCCACGGCATCTCCGACGTCGAGACCCGCTACCGCCAGCGCGAGCTCGACCTGATGGCGAACGAGCGCTCGCGCGAGGTGTTCAAGCTGCGGGCGAAGGTGGTCGCGGCGATCCGCGAGCACATGAACGAGCGCGGCTGGGTCGAGCTGGAAACGCCGATCCTGCAACGGCTGACCGGCGGCGCCGCGGCGCGTCCGTTCAAGACCCATCACCACGCGCTCGACCGCGAGCTGTACCTGCGCACGGCGACCGAGCTCTACCTGAAGCGGGCGATCGTCGGCGGTTTCGAGGACGTCTACGAGTTCGGCAAGTTCTTCCGCAACGAGGGGATGTCGCCGCAGCACAACCCCGAGTTCACGATGCTGGAGATGTTCGTCGGCGGGGCGGACTACCACGGGGTGATGGCGTTCGTCGAGACGCTGGTCTCGAGCGTGGTCGAGAAGGTGCTGGGGACGACGAAGGTGGAGCGCGACGGGGTCGAGATCGACTTCGCGGCGCCGTGGCCGCGGGTGACGCTGCGCGAGGAGCTGCTGCGCGAGGCCGGGATCGACATCTACGAGGCGAGCCGCGACGAGCTGGCCGAGGTGGCCGGGGAGGACGCCGAGCCGAACGACGACTGGGCGGCGCTGGTCGACACGCTGCAGGGGAAGCTGGTCGAGCCGAAGCTGATCCAGCCCACCTACGTGATCGACCTGCCGATCGAAATCTGGCCGCTGGTGAAGGTGCACCCGGACGACCCGAAGATCTGCGAGGCGTTCGACGGGATCGTCGCCGGGATGGAGATCGTCGGCGGCGGCACCGACCTCAACGACCCGATCGAGCAGCGCGAGCGCTTCGTCAAGCAGCGCGAACGGCAGGAGTCGGGGGCGGAGTCCGATCCCCATCCGCACGACGAGGAGTACGTGCGGGCGCTCGAATACGGGATGCCGCCGGCGAGCGGCTGCGGCCTCGGGATCGACCGGCTGATGATGATCCTCACCGGCTCGAAGTCGCTCCGCGACGTGATCATCTACCCGGCGATGCGCGAGGCCCCGGGCGAGGGCTGAGCCCGGCTCGTCCTCCCGGCCCAACATCCGTCCGCCTCCAGCCGCGCGCGTCTACGGTGCGGCGAACTTCCCCCGAACCGCCCGCGACTCGCGGCGCGGAATGAAGGAATGAGGAGATGAGCGGAGCCGCCGATTTCAGATCCGACCGGGTGAGCAGGGCCGTGGTCGCCATGCTCGCCGCGATCGTCGTCCTCGCGGGCGGCCGCCTCCTCGCGCCGCCGCTGGCGCCGGCGGCCGTCGACCAGGGAAACGACTGCACCAAGTCGTGGACCGAATGCGAGTGGGAAGAAGACAAGAGCGGTCCCGGCGGGGGCGGCGACTCCGGCTCGTCCGGCCCCTCCTACGAACAGCCCGGGGAGGTGATCGTGATCGACGACACCGGGCCGGCCGACGATCCGCCGATCGGCTCCGGGAGGTGCGGAGAGCCGGGGGCCGGGATGGTCTGCAGGTGCCCCGACGGCAACTACGCGATGGGGGAGTGCGGCAGGCCCGGCGGGAGGGACGACGGGGATCGCCCGCGAGAGGTGAAAAGGAAGGAAGACGCCGCCTACGCCGCCTGCCTGAAGGCGCGCAAGAAATACATGCTGCCCGAGGAACGGCCGCTCTGCCCGGTGTACTGCCCCGACCAGCACCGGTACCGCTTCGACGGCTGCGCGTCGGCGACGATGCTCCCCAACTCGAAGGAGAAGCGGGCGGGGCGGAGGACGCTGGAGCAGTACATGGGCGACGTCAGGTTCTGCGACCGGGTCGGCCGGGAGCGCGCGAAGGTGGAGGGCAGGCTGAAGTGGCTGGCGGCCGATCCGCCTCCCAACCGGGACATCGCCCTGAGGGAGAAGCACGCGCTGGACCGGGTGCTCGAGAAGGACGAGCTCGCCTGGGGCATGTACGGGTGCGACGAGGTGTACGCGCCCTCGATGTGAGCCGGGCCGCCGCGGCGGCTAGACCGAGTGGACGCGGCCGCCGTCGATCGGGATCACGGCGCCGGTGATGTAGGCAGTGCGCTCGGAGCAGAGGAAGGCGACCAGGTCGCCGTACTCCTCGGGGCGGCCGAGGCGGGCGGCGGGGATCTCGGCGCGGGCGGCCGCTTCGGCCTGCTCCAGCGAGCCGCCTGCGTCGGCGAGCCGTTCGGTGGCGAAGCGGCCGGTGGCGACGGTGTTGACGGTGATCCCGTCGGCGGCGACCTCGCTGGCGAGCGTCTTCAGGAAGCCGACCGCGGCCATGCGGTGGGAGTTGGAGAGGTTGAGGCCGGGGATCGGCTCGATCGTCGAGGTCGAGCCGACGTTGACGATCCGCCCCCAGCCGCGCTCGCGCATGCCGGGGACGACGGCGCCGGCGAGAATGCGGGGGGCGAGGACGAGCGAGTGGTAGGCGCGCTCCCACTCCCCGAGGTCGTGCTCGAGCGCGGCGCCGAACGGCGGCCCGCCGGTGTTGGCGACGAGGATTTCGACCTGGCCCAGCGCCGCGGCGATCTCGCCGGGGAGCGCCGCGAGCCGCTCAGCGTCCTCGGCGTCGGCGACGAAGGGCGTCGCGCCCCCGCCGATCTCGGCGGCGGCCTCCTCCAGGCGGCCCCGCGAGCGGCTGGCGATCGCCAGCCGGGCCCCCTCGCGCGCCAGCGCCGCCGCGATCGCCCGGCCGATGCCACGGCTCGCGCCCATCACCAGCGCCACACGTCCCTCCAAGCCTAAGTCCATTGTCCGCATCCTCCCACGCCGCAACGCTCAAGCCTCGCTGCGCGGGTACAGTTCCCCGTGAGCGCCCGTAGCTCAGTGGTCAACGGGTCCTTTCGGGGGCCCAAAGAGCGTCGGTCTTTCAAGCCGAAGGTCGCGGGTTCGACTCCCGTCGGGCGCATTCCTCGGTGTTCCTGGGCATGCCGGATTTTGCGCTTGCTAGAGCCAGATCCTCGGTCCAAGCGCGCAAGTGCCTTCCGTTCCGTTCTTGTCGATTCCGGGGCGTTCCGGGACCTATGTGTCTCATTTCTGTCTCATCTCGGCGACGGGCCGAGCGGCTATTCGTGCTTCTCGGAGAGCTTGGCCAGCCCGCTGACGGAGACCCCGAGCGCAGCGGCGATGTCGCAGACCGTCGCCCAGGTCGGGTTCGCGTTCCCCGCCTCGATATGCGACAGCGTTTGAACCGAAACCGCAGCTTTGTCTGCGACGGCTTGCTGCCCAAGCCGCTTCTTTTCGCGTAGGTCTCGAATCGCGTTGCCAAGCGCTGGCTGTGGTCGCGCCGAATGCCGCATCTTCGGCGAGACACTCTCAGACGAGGGTGAGGCGAAGCGCTGCTTAGAACATGTTCTAAGTTCTTGGTAGGCTGGTCGGTGCCGATACACAAGCGGCCCCCGGCGGTGCGCAAACACCAACCGAGGGCCTGACCACAAGGAGGCGTGGCTCCTCATGGCTAACGAGAACCCTATGGGCGGCGGGCGCATGGCGCTCCTCGACCTCCCTCCCCAGCACGTAGTGATCCTGCGACGCACCCTCACCGACTGCCTGGAGGGGGTGAGAGGCGATCTGAAAGCCCCGGGCCGCATGCCCAACGTCGTCCAGGCGACCCGCGAAGCAACCGCCTACAAGCGACTGCTGAGAGCCCTCAGCTACGGCTGGGTAAAGCTCCCCGACGAGGCGGCGCGGGAAGCCGTCGCCGTGATCGCGGCGGCCTCCGACAAGCAGAACGAATACGAGGCGGTCGTAGCCGAGCACGACGCCCTGAACGGACTGCTCGACCGGCTCAGCGTCGGATAGGCGGCGGGGACATGGAAGACATCGCGACTCGCTTCGGCGAGAACCTGCTGCGCGCCCGCAGGGCCGCCCGCCTCTCCCAGGAACAGCTCGCCCTGCGCGCCTCACTCCACCGCACGCAGATCGGCATGCTGGAGCACGGGCAGCGGGTGCCGAAGATCGACACCCTCCTCAAGCTTGCCGGCGCTCTCGAAGTCCCGCCCGGCGACCTCCTTGAGGGGATCGTGTGGGTGCCGTCGAGCACCGACAAACCCGCCGGGTCGTTCTGGTTCTCAAAGACCCCGAGAGCTAAGGCCACCAGCAGCGAGCCAGTATGAGGTCAGAGCCAGCATCCAGGCCAGCGAGGTCAGAGCACGGAGGTGCCACTCAGCACCCAGGGCAGCCAGATCAGAGCGGGAAGGAGCTAGTCAGGCGGTCCCAGCCACCTCCCCCCGGCCCCAGCCCCATACAGCCCGACGCACTACGAACCCTCCGGATTCGTGCCTGGGCCGCAGCTTCTTGATCAGGAATCTCAGCAAGGGGCCAGCGGAACCGGGGGAGACCCTCGCCGCCCCTCCGGGCGGCCGATCTTGGCACGGCTTCGCCGTGCTGAGGCCGCCGGTAGGGAGGGGCGGCAGGAGGCTGAGCTTCGGTCTCATCCGGGACCCCGCAATCCGCCCGGTACAGCAACCCTCCTTCACTGACAGAGGAGGCATGCAGAGGAAGTACACCGCCCCGGCCTTCTTCACCGAGCGCAGCCTCGCCGCCTACCTCGCGGTCTCGGATCGCACGATCCGCAACTGGATCAGGCGCGGCGACCTCCCCAGCTACAAGCTCGGGGCGGCACGGAGGATCGATCCCGCCGACGTCGAGGACTTCCTTGCTCGCCACAGGGACGAAGCGGCATGAGGCGGGAGTCTCCGGTCAAGCGCCGCAACCCGTCCGGGGAAGTCGTGTGGGTCGCCCGCTACACCGGACGCAACGGCAAGCGCCACATCGCCAAGCCGGCCTGGAACCGCGGCCAGGGCACCTTCAAGAGGAAGGCCGACGCTCAAAGGGCGATCGACGAGGCATACGGCCTCTCCGACCGCCCCGACACCCTCGGCGAGTACGCCGCCACCTGGACCGAGCGCCACCCACGATCCGAACGCACGAACGCCACGAATGAGCACCGGATCAGCCGAGTCGCGGATGTCGAGGTCGAGGGCATCCCGCTGAAGGACTGGCCGCTCCGCGAGCTGCGCCGCCGCCACGCGCTGGCTTTGGTCGACCACATGCTCCGGACCGAAGGTCGAGCCACCACCGGAGCGGTCGGCATCCTCCGCGCGCTCTCGGCGATGGCCGAGGACGCGATCACCGACGAAGTCTGCGACCTCAACCCGTTCAAGGGCGTGCGCATCCGGGCCAACGACCCAAGAGCGCAGAAGAAGCCGAGGCCGATCCGGGTCTTCGGCTTCGAGGAGATGCACCGCTTCGCCAAGGCGGCAGGACGCTATGAGGCGATGGTCCGCGTCTTCACCGACTGCGGCTTGCGACTGGGAGAGGTGCTGCCCCTCCGCCCGGAAGACTTCGACGGCGAGACCCTCCAGGTCCGCCGCACCGCCCATGAGGGACGAATCCTCGAGGGGACCAAGACCGACCACGGCGAGCCCGACGCCGGCCGCGTCGTCCCCGTCCCCGCGACCATCGCCTGGATGCTCGAAGCCCAGATCAACCTAAACGGCCCCGACTGCCAGCTCCTCTTCCCAACCCCGCGCGGCCGCCTCTGGCGCGAGCGCACCTTCTACCGCGACCTCTGGAAGCCGACCCAGGAAGCCTCCGGCCTAGACATCCGCCCCCACGAGTGCCGCCACAGTTACGTCACCCACCTCCGTGCGGCCGGCGTCAATGACGCCGATTTGGCCGAGATCGCCGGGCATCGAATCGAGACGATGCTGGCGCGGTACACGCACGCTGTCGGCGTCAGTTACGGGGCCGTCAAAGCCGTCATCGGATGACGGACTCCGCGGATGGGCAGAAAGCGCCTCAGGCTATTCGATGTCGTCGCAGAGGTCGCGAGTGCCGGCAACGCTGCCTCCGACTAGCCGGGCTGTGCGTTCCCATAGGACGCCCAATCTGGCTCGTGTAAAAGTCAGCCCGTAGATTCGAGCCTCTAGATGGTGAATGAGAGGCGTATCCGGGGGATGTCTCTTCTGGCCCTGAGGTGGCGACGCCCGCCAAGCAGATGCAGCGAACAGCCTTAGATGGCGAGTCGCTGACTAACGGATATCTGTAGATCGGCGTATGGCAGAATCACGCCGCGATGCGCGACTTCAGGCAGGCAGCGTGACCGAGGGCGATCTCTCAAACCCTGTTCTGAACTCGCCCTTCGGACCCCCGGAGCGCCACTTTGAGTTGGGCTCACAGGGACCGACCGGCGAGGTTCGTAGCGGTCGCCGCCCTAGCGAATCCTTCATCCCCGTTGCAAGGAGCAAGAAGGGTGTGGTGAAACAAGAAGTCCTCGACTTCGATCCGACCGGGGAGCGCCTGGAGCAGAACTCGCTGATCAATGACATCCGCGTCGAGGTCGAGCGCTGGCGGGTGCGCGGCTGGAACGGCGTCACTCCTTACACCCGCAAGCTGCTGACACATTGGTCTCCGGGACCCCATCGCGAGGACGCCGTCTTCTTCTGCCAGCGCGAGGCCGCCGAAACCGCGATCTTTCTCGCGGAGGTCGCCGGTCGGCACGGCACCGCCGACTACCGGCGCCGGCTCGAGCCCGTCAATGCTGAGCATAACTCGGGGCTCCCACGAGTGGGCTTGAAGATGGCAACGGGCACCGGCAAGACGGTGGTGATGGCGATGTTGATCGCCTGGCAGACGATCAACAAGCTGATGGCGCCATCGGACGCCCGGTTCGCGAGCCGCTTCCTCGTCGTCACGCCCGGGATCACGATCCGTGACCGCCTTGGCGTGCTCCACCCCGAGCGCGAGGACAGCTACTACCGGGAGCGCGACCTCGTCCCGCCGGACCTGTGCCATGCGCTGCTCCGGGCCGAGATCGGGATCGTCAATTACCACACGTTTCTTCCCCGTGACGCGAAGGAGATAAAGGGGGTCGCGGCGAACACGCGCAAGCTGCTCCGCGGCGGGAGGGGCGAGGAGGCCGATACCTTCCGCGAGAAGCCCGCCGAGGTCACGGCGCGGATCCTGCGCGACCTCTCTGGCGGGAAGGGAGGGATTGTCGTCCTCAACGACGAGGCTCACCACTGCTACCAGGACAACCTGGATCCGGATGAGAAGGCGGAGAAGGAAGACAAGGACCGAAACCGCGAGGCGCGGGTCTGGTTCAGGGGTCTCGAGGAGCTGCAGAGGACGGCCCCGGTCAGGGCGGTCTACGACCTCTCGGCCACGCCCTATTACCTGAAGGGCTCCGGTTACAGCGAGGGTTTCATCTTCCCCTGGGTGGTTTCGGACTTCTCTCTGATGGACGCGATCGAGTCCGGGATCGTCAAGGTCCCACGCCCGCCCGTCGACGACGACGCCAAGGACGATCAGGTCGTCTATCTGAACCTGTGGGACAACATCCAGCCGCCGCTGCCGAAACGGGTCAAGCGCAGCGAGCTCAGTGTCGCCGACTGGACCATCCCCGTGACGCTCGAGGGAGCGCTCCAGAGCCTCTACCGGAGCTACGAGCGCAGCTACTCCCACTACCGGAGCGAGCTGATGGAGTTGGGCGAGCCACCACCAGTGATGATCGCCGTCTGTCCGAACACGGCCGTGTCGAAGCTCGTATTCGACTGGATCTCGGGGTGGAAGAAGGAGCTTGAGGACGGCGCGACCGTGCTCGTCCCGGGCGAACTTGAGCTGCTCTCGAACATCGAGGACGGGAAGTGGACGGCGCGGCAGCGGACCATCCTGATCGACACCGTCCAACTCGAGTCCGGCGATCCGCTCGGGAGGGATTTCAAGCAGGACGCCGCACATGAGATTGAGGCTTTCAAGCACGAGTTCCGCCGGCGCAACCCAGGCGCTGAAGTCGCCGAGATCGACGACGCCGCCCTCCTGCGCGAGGCGATGAACACGGTCGGCAAGAAGGGAAAGCTCGGCGAGCAGATCCGCTGCGTCGTCTCAGTTGGGATGCTGACCGAGGGCTGGGACGCCAACACGGTCACCCACATCCTCGGGGTTCGTCCCTTCCGCAGCCAGCTCCTCTGCGAGCAGGTCGTGGGACGGGGGCTGCGGCGCCGCAGTTACGTCGTCAACGAGGACGATCGCCTCGAGCCTGAGTACGCCGAGGTCTACGGGGTCCCGTTCGCGTTCATTCCCTCCGACAGGCCTGTTCCCAGGCCTCGTACCCCGCGGCCCGCGATCGAGGTCCGTGCCCTGCCGGAGCGAGATGAGCTCGCGATCGAGTTCCCGAAGCTCGACGGTTACCGGATCGAGCTGCCCGACGAGCAACTCCATGCCGACTTCACCGGCGACTCGCACATGCACCTCGAACAGGAGAGGGTCGCGCTCTGGGTCAAGACTAGAGGGGTGATCGGCGAGACCGAGGAGGTCGATCTGGAGCAGATCCGCGAGGCGCGTCCGCAGGCAGTCGCATTCGCGCTCGCCAGGGAGCTGATGAGGCGAAAGTTCGCGGCGCACGGCGGCGTCGCGCGACCCTGGCTCTTTCCGCGCCTCGTCGAGATCGCTAGGCAGTGGCTCGACGAGTGCGTGACGACGGACCCCGGCGTGACCAAGGGGACCCTGCTGCTGGCGCAGCCCGCTGCGGATGCGGCGGAGAAGATCCACGGAGCGATCGTTCGCTACGGCGAGGAACGGGACCGTCCGCAACTCGTCATGCCGATCATCCGCACCTTCGACCCCCGGGGTTCGACCCGCGAGGTGAGCTTCCTCACGCGCAAGGTCGTAATGGACCCGCCGCCGACGAAGTCGCACCTCAACCACGTCGTCCTCGACGGCCCCCGCGGCAACACCTGGGAGGAGGGCCTGGCGGGGCACCTTGAGGGCGATCAACGCGTCGCCGCCTACGTCAAGAACGAGCGCCTCGGCTTCACGATCCCCTACGTTCACCAGGGGCGCAGCCACGAGTACGTGCCCGACTTCCTAGTCCGTCTCGCGCGCCAAGAGGGCGATGACGTTGTGCGGACCCTGATCGTCGAGGTCTCGGGCACCCAGAAGTCGCCCGGCCCGACCAAGGCGAAGGCGGAGACCGCGCGGGACCAGTGGTGTGCGGCGGTCAACAACTGGGGTGAGTTCGGGCGCTGGGGCTACGTCGAGGTCCACGACCCGTGGAAAGAGTGGCACCGCCTCGATGCGGCGATCGACCGCCTCTACGGAGACGACCGCGAGCTGCTCGGACTCGCGGCCTGAAAGGGTTCACCTAATGGCGGCGCGAAAGACCAAAGCCAAAGGGCCGAAGCCGGTCGAGGCCATCACCCACGCTGACAAGCGGGTCAATCTGCCGACCGCCGATGCGCAGGAGTTCGTCGCCCCCGAGACCGAGGTGGCGATCCCGCTTCGCTATCCGCGCGACCCGACGCTCGACCCCCAGCTCGTCTGGAAAGGCAAGGACGAGCTCGACGGCGAGGACCTCGTAGCCGAAGCGCCGCCGATCTACATCCAGGAGAAGATCGACCCGCGCGTCCTCGTCGAGAACCTGCGGAAAACGGCGGCGAGACCCGAGGACGAGCCCGAGCTGCAGCTGTTCGAGGCCTTCGACGGCCTCGACGAGCTCGACCTGGTCGAGTTCTACCGCCACGACGCGAACTGGTCGAACCGGATGATCCTCGGCGACTCGCTCAACGTGATGGCCTCACTCGCCGAGCGCGAGGCCCTCCGCGGCAAGGTGCAGATGATCTACATCGACCCGCCGTACGGAATCAAGTTCAACTCGAACTGGCAGGTCTCGGCGCGCAAGCGCGACGTCACGGACGGGAAGATCGAGGATGCCAGCCGCGAGGTTGAGCAGATCAAGGCGTTCCGGGATACCTGGGAGCTGGGGATCCACTCGTACCTGACGTATCTGCGGGATCGGTTGATGGTGGCAAGAGACCTGCTGACGGAGAGCGGGTCGGTGTTCGTTCAGATCGGGGATGCAAACATTCATCTTGTCCGCGCGCTACTTGATGAGGTGTTCGCATCGGAGAACTTCATCAATCAGATAACGTTCAAAACGACGTCTGGAGCCACCAGCGAGTTTCTCGGCGGAACCACCGATTTTATCCTTTGGTATGCCAAGGACAGGGACCACACGAAGTTTCGCCAGCTGTACCGGCAGCGTGTCGTGGGGTCGGGCGGGGATGCCACCTACTCGAACATAGAACTGGAGGACGGGTCTCGTCGGCGCTTGACGAAAGCTGAGGTTGAAAAGCTCGAAGACCTGCGGGGCCGTGTGTACCGGAAGCAGATTCTCACTTCCCAGGGGGCCGGACGTGCAAAGGGAGAAGGTGCCGCGTCCTGGTTTCCGGTCGAACTCGACGGCAAGACCTATCGCCCCTCGATGCAGGCTCGATGGAAGACTAACGAGACAGGTATGACCCGCCTTATCGCTGCTCGGCGCGTTGAGGCCGGCGCTTCGTCTCTCAGCTACGTCCGATTCCACGACGACTTTCCAGCGATCCCGATTAACAATTTGTGGGACGACACGCAGTCGGGAAGTGGGATGGGCAAGGTGTACGTCGTCCAGACGAACACCAGGATTATCGAACGCTGCCTCCTCATGGCCACCGACCCTGGCGACCTCGTCCTTGACCCGACCTGCGGCTCCGGCACCACTGCCTATGCTGCCGAGCAGTGGGGGCGGCGCTGGATCACGATCGATACCTCCCGTGTCGCGCTCGCGCTTGCCCGCCAGCGACTGATGGGCGCCAAGTTCCCCCATTACCTCCTGGCCGACTCCCCCGAGGGTCGCGAAAAGGAGGGCGAACTGAGCGGTGCACCGCTCCCCCCGGCCGAGACCGTTGGCGACATCCGTCAAGGCTTCGTCTGCGAGCGCGTGCAGCACATCACGCTGAAATCGATCGCCAACAATCCGGACATCGAGGAGGGCATGAGCCGTGAGGAGATCGACGCGGGGATCCGCCGTCACGCGGACTTCGAGCTGCTCTACGACAAGCCCTACGAGGACAGGCGGAAGGTCCGCGTTTCGGGGCCGTTCACGGTCGAGAGCCTCTCGCCGCATCGCTCGCTCGCCTTCGCGGGCAGCGCGGTGGATGCGACCGGGGCCCGCAACGCGGATGCGAGCCGGCCGATCAGGGAGGAGCCGTCGGGCGAAGGCTCCCGCGGCGATGCGCAGTTCGAGCAGACGATCCTCGACAACCTGCGCTCTGCGGGCATCCAGACCGGGGAGAAGGACAAGCGGATCGAGCTCGAGTCGCTTGAGCCCTATGCCGCCGCCTACATTCAGGCCGTCGGCGTGCGAGGCGACGCCGGCGACGACGCCCCGAAGCGGGTCGGGATCACGATCGGCCCTCAGTACGGAACGGTTGGCCCCGAGTTCATTAAGAACGCCGCGCGAGAGGCGAATCGGGCCGGTGATGTTGACCTGCTCTGCGTGCTCGCCTTCGCCTTCGATCCCCATGTTGTCGACACCACCGATGAGTACGTGACCGCTGAGGACGGATTCGCGAGCGTCGCCGCTGAGCGCAAGCTCGGGAAGATCCCTGTCCTGCTCGTTCGCATGAATGCCGACCTGGTGATGGGCGAGGAGCTGAAGAAGACCGGCGCAGGGAACCTGTTTACGGTTTTCGGCGAGCCTGACATCGAAGTCGTCGCCGAGGGCGACGAGCTGCGGGTCGTCCTCAAGGGGGTCGACGTCTACGACCCGAACACTGGCGAGCTGCGCTCGAACGACACCGACCAGATCGCGCTGTGGATGGTCGACACCGCTTACAACGGCGAGTCGTTCTTCGTCCGCCATTGCTACTTCACCGGCGGCCAGGATCCCTACAAGCGCCTGAAGACTGCGCTCAAGGCCGAGATCGACGCGGACACCTGGGCGTCCCTCAACGCGACGGAATCGCGGTCTTTCGCCCGTCCCGAATCCGGCAGGATCGCCGTCAAGGTGATCAACGACTACGGCGACGAGGTGATGAAGGTCTTCGAGGTCTGACCTAGCCGGCGGCGTGGGGGCACATGTGCCGCACGTCGCACTTGCGGCATCTCGCCCCGGGGTTCGCCGCGTAGGAGCCCTCCCGCAGGCGCGCACCGGCGTCGAGGACGAGGTCTTCGGCCTGCGCGATCGCATCGGGGTCGACCGGCACCGCCTCCCGCGACGCGTTTTTCAGGTCGTGCACGTACGCCGCCCGCACCTCGAGCCCCTCGCGCCGCCCCGCGTCCGCGTACACCTGTAGCTGGAGAGCATGCTCGCCGACGTCACCTTCGGTCGACGTCTTGTAGTCGACGATCGCCAGTGAGGCCGGTATCCCTCCCTCCATGTCGAGGATCACGTCGGCGCGACCGCTGATCGTGAGACCGTCGAGGTGCAGTTCGAACGGGCGCTCGGTTTCCCAGACCCGGTGCAGGTCCTCGGCGTGCTCCTTCGTATAGGCGACGACGAGGCGCTTCGCCGCCTCCTTGAGCTGCCGGTGCGCCGGCTTGTTGGCCGCAGGGAGGAAGAAGCTCTCGTCGAGTATTTCGCCGATCTCCTGCTCGTTGGGAACCCGCCCGAGGCGGGCGGTCTCCTCGGCCATCCTGCGCATCACGTGATGGACCGCCTTGCCGTACCCGAGCTCGGCGGCAAGTCGCGGTTGAAAGCCGAGGAGGTTGCGAAGCCGGTAGGCCAGGCCGCAATCGATGAAGAGCGCCAGCTCGCTGTAGGTGAGCGCGAGCTCACGCTCTGCGTCGCCCTCGGGCGACCCGAGCTCGGGAACCTCGATCTCCTCGGGTTCTACCTCGTACTCCGCGAGCTCCTCGTAGTACGGGCTCGCGGCGGTCCTCTGCTTCGTCACCCGCTCGTGGCGGGAGAGCGAAAGCCAGTCGCGAGCACGAGTCATTCCCACGTAGAAGAGCCGGCGCTCGTCGGCATCACCGCCCTCGTAGCGCTCGGCGTCGAAGCGATCACGGGGAATGAGCCACTCCTGACGCGAGCCGGACTTCGACGAGGGGAAGCGGTTGGCGGTCAGCGAAGGTAGGAAGACCGCCGGCCACTCCAGTCCCTTAGCGCGGTGCACGGTCGTCAGGTCGATCGCCTCGAGGACGGATTCCGGCTCCCCGTCGAAGTCCTCGTAGGCTCCCTGCGCGTAGTTGACGATGTGTAGCGCGAGGTTGCGGTAGTACCAGGTTCCGCGGTCCTGACCACCAACCTGCTCACCCGCGGCGTCGGCGTCCAGGCGTGCCCGCCGGCGCACCGACTCGTAATCCGTCAGAAGTGCGGAGAAGCGAGCGAGCGTACCCATCCGGTTGAGCGCGAGCGGGTCGCCCAGATCCCAGCTGCGAACCTCTAGCACTTGCAGGAGCTCGTAAAGCTCCCCGACGAGGTCGGCGGTGCGGTTCTCTTTCGGCACCGCCGCCTTCCACTCCCGCAGCAGACGCGCGACGTTGCTGTGCATGGCTCCCGAGAGCGCGAAGACCGACCGGTACTCGTCGAGTAGTCCCTTCGTCGTGACGAGGCTTCCGTGTCCGTAGCCTTCACGCCACTCGATCTCAGAGAGCCAGGCAAACGTCCTGCCGAGCAATCGCGCCTCCGGTTGCTCGAACAGCCCCGTCCGGCCTTCGGGCTGCACGGGGATGCCGAACGTGGCGAACTGCTCGACCAGGCGCGGGTAGGCCGCGCGTCCGCGAACCAGCACCGCTATGTCTCGGTGACGGGCGCCGTGCTCGAGCAGGTCGAGGATCAGGTTCGCGATCCAACCCACCTCGTCCTGCTCGGTGTCGGCCGCCCACGCGACGAGTTCGGGCTCTGCACCGCCGGTCGGCGGGCGGTACGTGCCCATCGTCTTCGGGATGCGGTCCGGAATCGATTCGGCGAAGCGGTTGGCCGCCTCGATCAGCCCGGGACGGCTGCGCCGGTTGACGGTGATCTCGAACGTCGTCACAGACCGGTACCGCTCGCCGAAGGTGACGATGTTGTGCACCTCGGATCCGCGCCACTGATAGACCGCCTGCTGATCGTCCCCGACGACGCAAAGAGACGCCTCCGGTCCGGTGAGAAGTTTGATCAAGCGCTCCTGGGCCGGATTTACGTCCTGATACTCATCGACGATGAGGTGGCGCAGGGTAAAGCGGGTTCTCTCCGCGAGCTCCGGCCGTTCGAGTTCCGCTACGGCGCGGACGATCTGCTGGCCGTAGGTGAGAAGGCGATAGCGATTGAGCGTGTCGTAGTAGTCGTGAAGGACAGCCCGGAACGGCTCGGGCATGGTGTCCGGGTCGAGCAGCTCGTTCTCGACGATGTCGACACCCTTAAGGAACGCCGCGATCGAGGCGAAGAGCCGGTATTTCGGGGGATCAAGCTGCTTGAGTCCCAGCTGCTTTGCCTCACGAGACAAGAAGGCAGTCAACTGCTTGTCGTCCAGCACGTCGTACGTCTCGTAGCGCGGAACGTACCGCTGGAGTAGCCGAAAGCAGTAGGCGTGGATCGTGCCCACGAAGAGCCCGTTGAGGCCATCGAGCGCGGTGCTTCCGAGCCGCTGCTCGACTCGCCGAGCCACGCGTACCTTCAGCTCCGCAGCCGCGCGCTCCGTGAAGGTGAACGCAACAATTGATTCCGCCGCAATTCCGTCGGAGATGAGGTCGGTGATGCGTTGTGAGACAACCTCAGTCTTACCTGAGCCCGCTCCGGCGATGATCTGGAGGTGGCCTCCACGGTGGCGAACCGCTCTCAAGGCTTCACCTTCGAGCTGGGGTGGCGGCTGACTGGTATCCATCGAACTAACTGCCGTGCCCCTTCCTCGAATCGTTATCGGATGCCTTTCGCGTCGCCATCAGCCCGCGCTCACCACTCGTTCCGACTCGGAGAGCTTTTCCCAGAATTCTTGGTGGCGTGCATGTCCTTGGCCGATGACATCACGCAGGCCCACATGCTGCTCTGCACGCGGGGTGAGTTCTTCGAGGGTTGCCGGCAGGTGATCTCTGGTGACGATGATGACGCCGACCTGATGGCGCGACGCCATCACACACAGGCGACCGGTTTCGAGGTCGAAGGCGGTCGGTTCCGTCACTCCTGAGACAGGATGCACGACGATCATCAGCGGCCTCTCCAGTCCTTGCCAGCGCTCGGGGGTGTCGACCATCACCTCGCTGGCGATGCTCGCGGGCAGCGCCTCGGTCATCCGCGCATTCATCTTCCGATGGGTCGCAGAGAGGCCAATGTGGCCCGGCCAGACCTTGGTGCGCCTACCGTCGATCAGGATCTCGCCTCCGCGCTCGACGGTCCGCATCGCAATCGCGGCCGCCAACTCGGCGATGTCGCGGTCTTCCTCGAGTGGCGGACCCTCGATTGGGGTCGGAAGGGTTAGTGCAGCCATCGAGCCGGCGGAGAGAAGGTCCAGGGCCCGGTCGATCGCATTCTCACCACCGGGTCTGGCGAGCAGGGAGCGATCGCCCGGCTCGGCCCAGGATTCAAACTCGAAGTCATAAAACGCGTTGACAACGCGGGCCGAGTCATGAGGCAGGCGCCGGGTGGCCGGCAGCGCGAGCTCGACCGGCGCGAAGTCCGAGTCGGCGGCGAGGAGGAGTTCCGGTGCCGGGCGGTGCGGTGGCTTCGGAGCCGTCGCCCAGCGGGCCGTGTCGATGTCGACCACCGGTGGGATCTGGCCCGGGTCACCGACCATGATGAATCGGGGGGCAACCTGCCGGAGGAGCATGAAGTCCGCCTCGGCCATCTGCCAGGCCTCGTCCACGAGGGCCCAGTCGAACTCCTCTTCGAGTTCGATCAGTCCCCACTTTGCCGTCGTTCCGACCGCGATACATGGGCCCACCGGCAGATCGGCCTTCTTCTCGACCCAGGTCACCAGCGAGCCGATGTCCTCCGGTCGGGTGCTCGAAGAGTGAAACCGGGTGACCGGGAAGGGGAATTCATGTGCCAGACGTCGGCAGATGTCGGTTGCCTGGCTGTTGGTCTGGGCCGCGATCGCAACCCTCAGGCCGCGATTGCGCGCGAACGCTGCCGCCTCGAGGATCAGCCGGGTCTTGCCCGAGCCGGGCGGCGCTTTGACGATCACCAGCGGCGCCGCAGAGTCGATGCTCTCGAGAAGCCCTTCGCGGACCTCGTCGACCTGTCGCGCTATCGCCTCGTTCACGCGACCCGGATCCCTTCCAGCTCGGCGAGGAGTTTCGCAGCCTCTCCGTCCGCTTTCTCGGTTGGGGGCGGCGTACCCTCGCCGTGGGTCAGCCACGCCCCGGGGCCTGTGTCGTCACGAACCCGACGGCTCTTCAGGGCACTGATCCCCTCGAGGGAGGAGGACAGCAGGACGATCTCGGTCCCCTCCAGATCTGGGTCGATCGCCGCCAGCACGTGTGCGAAGCTCTCGTCCTTCGGCCTCCGCTTCCACCCGTTGATCTCGACCTCGACGCGGCGGACCCCGTCGTCCTCGCCGATGTCGAGGACGAGGCCCGAGCGCTTGGGCACTCCCGCGACACACACTCCGCTGCCGCGCCGGAACTTGGTTGGATCGGAGCTGGGCGCCTCGATCGTCCATACGGGAACGGTGCCCCTGAACCCCTCCGGCGAGCGATCCTCGACCTTCGTGATCGTCCCCCTGATCGCCTGGCCGTCCGAGACCGCGTCTTCCTGAAGCTCGGAGTCGAAGTGGATCAGCGCCGCCGCGAAGGTCTCGGCTCCGCCTGAGAGTCGGTGGTAGCGCGCGGCGCCGGTCCTCGCGTCGCGGTCGGTCTCCGGCGAGGGTGGGAAGAAGCCGTTGTCCTCGCCGCTCGTGACGATCTGGCCCTCCAGCCAAAGGAAGTCACGCTGGCGCGCCTCGGTCGACTCATGGGCCAGCCGGACCGCGCCGGCGTTCATCTCCCTGGCATCTCCCTCGAGTACACGGACGGCCTCGAGGGTGAGATCGAGTCGCCTCTCGACCTCACGGGCGAGCAGCGCCGTGATCGCCTCCTCGTGCCTCGCGGCGCTCGTTGGGTCGCTGCGCCTTGCGGAGTTGTAGCGCTCGACCACGGGCTCGAGCCGATCCCGCTCGAAGTCGGGGTCAAGCGAGGTCGAGACACTCAACCGCTCGGCCTCCTCGGCTCTCTGCATGCGCACGCCGCGATGCAGATTCGGCTCGAGTAGCGCTATCAGGAAGCCGAGATGCTGCTGGCGAAGATCGTCGGCAGGGAAAGTGAAGGCCTCGCGGAGTGCGGCGGATCCGTCGACGATCGTCGACTCGCCGGCTCGACCGGCTTCCCGGAACAGGTAGCCGGCCATGCGCCCGAGGATCCTCAGCATGGCGGCACGGTCGGGGTCCCCTCCTCTGGCGAACGTGTAGCGGAGGTTCAGCATGTGCAGGAGCTCGACGTGGGAACCGTTCGGGACCCAGATCTGTCGAAGAGGTGGTTCCTCATCGCCGGGCTCCTCCTCGGCCCACTGTGGATGTTCGAGATGTATGGCGAGGAGCGGCGTCAGCTCGACGAGCATCGCGGCGACCCGGTCGCGGTCACGTGCATCCGGGACCGCGAAGATCCGCGCTTCCTCGAACGGCTTCTTGAGCCCGATCGCCCAAGGAAGGGACTCGCCTCCCATGCGGAGGAATGCGAGTGCGAGCAGATCCTCGGGGTCGGCGCACTTGAGGTGGAGGGTGGCGCCACGGGGTAGCGGTCCGCCGGCGTCGAAGGCTTCGAGCCTGCGGACGACGTCCCGGCTGCTCACGCCGACTCCTGCGTGGTGACGGATCGCATCCGAAGCTGCAGATCGACCTCGGCCTCGCCTCCGGGCTCGGCCCCATGGAGCAGTTCGATGGCCCGAGGAAGAGGGACGTTGCCGAGGAAGCGTTTGACGTCGTCGCCGAGGATCGCCCCGTCGCCTGCCTCTTCGGCACGGTGCCTGCAGCCTGGCGCCCGGTCGCAGAAAGCAAGGCAACTCGGTCGGTAAGAGACCGAACCGTTCCGGACGGCGTCGATCGCCCCGTCCTCCTTCTCGGGGTCGAAGGGGTCCAAACGGATCGCGGCCTGACGCAGACGCTCAAATCCGCGGGCTGCGCGCCTCGCCTGAAACTCAAGATCCTCGGCGGGGAGAATCGCGGGGTCGTTCCGTCCGGCTTTAGTAAGTACGAGGAACCCCATACTCGAAAGGACTAGACGATCGCCAAGGTCGAGCTCGTCGACCACCAGACGTAGCGCGTGGAGGTAGACACCTGCCTGTGCCCGGCTCGTCGCCAGGTCGTCGGACTCCGTGTTGCCCGCCCTGAACGGGTAGGTCTTCACCTCCCCGATCACTAGTTCGACCAGATCGTCGGTCTGGCTGGGCCGGAGGAGGAGGGCGTCTATCGCCACCTTTCCTTCCGGGAGCATGACGGGCTGCCCGGGCACGGTCAGGGTGGCTGCGGCCGCAAGGTTCGGCACCTTTTCCAAGCAACCGACGCCCTCCTCGGCGACCTCGACGAGCAGCCTGCGGGTTGCCTCGACGGCCGAATCGAGGTCTTTCATCGGCCCGCCGTTCATCCGCATCCGGAAGTCCACGAACCCCGAAGAATCGGCAGGTAGGAGATTCGCCTCGGCCAGCGCCTCGTAGAGCCGCGCCGCCCGATCCTCGAAGAGGCGGCGCTCGAAGGTCACGCCTCTCGCCAGGGCGAAAGGTGACTGTCCCATGCTCGACTCGAGGCCTTCGGCGGTCGCCACCTTCTGCATATCGACCCCGGCGACGGCGGAGATGGTGTTCGCCTCGCAGTCGGGGTTCTTCGCCCACTGCTCGAAGCGTCGGCGGGTGTCGTGTCGTATCGCCATTGCGCTCGTCCAATTGACCCATCGGGATCGGGATGGGATCCCTCGACCGACGCACGAAGCTTTGCTCAGCTTCACCTGGATTAATTGACGGTCGCCAGGAAAGCACCGTTCTCGGCGCGGGTCAAGGATCGCGGGTGTCAAGATCCGGCCGACCCTAGAACGGGTAGCAGAATTGCTACCGTATGTCCGTGGCGACGATCCCACAGAAAGAGCTACGCAACAACGTTGCCGAGGTGCTGCGCCGTGCAGAAGCGGGCGAGGAGCTGACGATTACTGTTTCTGGGCGGCCGGTCGCTTCCCTGGGGCCGGTCAGAGGCCGCCGATGGGTGCCCAGCTCCCAGCTCGCTGAGCTCTGGAAGGCGCCCGCCGACCCAACCCTTGAGGCTGACCTCGAGAAGATGGGCGGCGAGCTTCGCGATCCCTGGGCGCAGTAGCGGCTCGGTGCCGGCCCTGCTTGACACCTCGGTCCTGATCCGCGGCAGCGAGGACCCCGATGAGGAGGTTGCGATCAGCGTTGTCTCGCTCACCGAGCTTCATTTTGGTGTCCTCGTCGCGGCGGATGAGGAGGTCCGGGCCGTGCGGCTGCGCCGCCTCGGCACGATCGAGGAAAGCTTCGACCCGCTGCCCTTCGAGGCGGCAGCGGCGCGCGAGTGCGGTCGCCTCTACGCAGCCGTGGCGCAACGCGGCGGCCAGCCTCGGCGCCGTGCCTTCGACCTGGCGATCGCCGCGACCGCGAATGTCCACGGCGTGCCGCTGCTGACCCTGAACCTCGACGACTTCAAAGTGATCGACGACCTGGTCGATGTCCGCGTGCCCTGAGTAGGTCGCATTCGGGTCACTTCACCGCCACAATCCCGCTCGCCAAGCCACCGCCCCGCGTCCTTTCAATCCGGAGATGTAGCCGTCTTCGCCAGGAGCCAGTATTTGCGGCCCGCTGTTGCGCTCGCAGGTCTCGGGGGACCGGATCCTGCGAAATCCGTGCTCGCTTCAGCGTACGATGGTCCTATGGCGGACATCAGACAAGGCATTCCAAAGTCTCTTGCCCTAAGCGAGCGAGAGGACATCAATCGGATTGCATCTGCCCACGGAGCGCGGAACGTCCGGGTGTTCGGGTCGGTTAGGCGGGGCGACGCTAGCGACTCCAGTGATCTCGATCTGCTCGTGGACATGTCCGAGGGTAGGAGCCTTTTCGATCTCGTGGCTCTTGGGGATGAGCTTGAGGAGGAGCTTGGCGTCGAGGTCGATGTGGTCACGGAGGGGAGCCTTTCTCCCTATCTCCGGGACCGGATTCTGGCCGAGGCGGTAGCGCTCTGAGGGACGAGCGGGTTTACCTCCTCCACATTCGCGACGCCATCGATCGGGCGCTCGCCTATACCGAGTCGGGCCGAGAGGAGTTCCTCGCTGGCTCGATGATTCAGGACGCGGTTGTGCGGAATCTCGAGATTGTCGGTGAGGCAGCGAAGCGAGTGCCGCCGAGTCTGCGGGAGCGAGCGCCGGGGGTTCCCTGGCGTGAGATGGCAGGAATGCGGGACAAGCTCGTCCACGACTATTTCGGCGTCGATCTCGATCTCGTCTGGGACGTCGTCGCCTCGGAGCTTCCGGCCGCCCGGACGCGGATCATCGCTCTCCTGGCGGAGTTGAAGCCGGAGGATCCAGACGCCGCCTGACAAGGGCGCCGGCGCGGGTGAGAAGCGCTAGGCCGACAAGAACCCCTGCTTCCCACAGGATGGTCAGTCGCCCGGTGCAAGCTGCTCAGAGTTACTGCGGGATCAAGGGGAAGCCGTGTTTGTGAGCGGCATCGCGCAGTTCTTTGTCCCAGCAGGCGAATTCGAGTCCTTCGCCCTCGGCGAAGGACAGAGCGCCCGCGAGGTGGACGGCGTCGTAGGCGCGGAGTGAATGTGCGAGGGCACTCTCGGCGGCTCGTGCGAGAAGTGCGTCGCTGACGGAGTGGATGTAGATCCCGCGCCAGAGGTTCTCCAGGTCATCAAGTCCTCTGCGGAGCTGGGTGGGAGTCAGGCGTCCCCCCTTTCGCATCCGAGCCAAGGCGGCGGTTGCCTCCACATGGGCAATCGCGGTAGTGCGGAGGCCGTCCGCCTCGCTGTAGGCGCTCTGCGCATCCTCCGTTCCCGGCTCGTCGACCAGCAGCTTGACCAGCGCGCTCGTATCGAGATAGAGGCTCAGCGCCGACCCTCGGAAACGTACTCCGCAGCGCTCTTGCCGGTGCCTCGGAGCTTCGTGGGCCTGGGCAGGTACCGCGGTCCCTCGCCGGGCCGGACGGTGCCCTCGGCGACAAGCGCAGCAAGATGAGGCGGCGTTGCGGTGGAGACGATTCTCGCCACGGGCCGCCCATACTTGGTCACCGTGATCGCCTCGCCCTCCTCGACCCGGTCGATGATCGAGCTGGCCTTGTCCTTGAGTTCGCGGATGCCTACGGTCGCTTTCTCCATTGTGGCCACATTCTATCGTATGGTGGCCACCTACCTGCGGGAGTTCCTGGCGGTCTCATTTCGGTTACATCTCCACTGGAATCTCGCTGGGCATGCGGAAGACCCTCGTCCTTTCAAACCGAAGGTCGCGAGTCCTCCGTTTCCGCGCCACGGCGGCCCGTCAATGGGTGGCACGATCCTTGCTCGCAAGGCGAACGTGCCGGGGCTAACCGAGCCTGTGCCTAAAATTTGGGATACGTCTTATTAAGATGTATCTGAATATCAATCCCCGGTATGGCTTTCTTCAACCGAAAAGATGAGTTGACGGCGCTTTCCGAGCGGTTGCGATCCAGCCGTGGGGAGTATTTCGTGCTCTATGGCCGACGCCGAGTCGGGAAGAGTGAACTCCTCCGCCACTTTGGCGAGGACTGTCGGCAATTCTATTTTGAGGCGAGCGCTGGAAGCCGACTGGACCAGCTCGAAGACCTCGGGGCCGAGCTCTCACGGTTCAGCGGCCGTGCCATCTACGCCGAGCAGCCTCTGAGCAATTGGCGCGCGGCCTTTGCCGCATTCTCCGAACTGCTCGAAGGTGGGCAGACGATGATTGTGCTTGACGAGTTCCAGTTCATCGCACGCCAAGAGCCGGAGATTGGCTCGTTGCTCAACCGCTTCGCCAGCGAGCACGCCGACAACCCAGGCCTGTTCCTTTGTCTGTCGGGCTCAGACATCAGCTTCTTCGAGCGCGAGGTTGTCGGATATGGGGCGACCACCTATGGACGTCGAACCGGCTCGCTGCGCCTGCTGCCGTTTCCCTGGCGGGAGATCGGTGCCTTCGTTCCAGCCTGGAGCATCGAGGAGAGAATCAGGGCGTGGGCGGTGTTCGGCGGCGTCCCCTACTACCTGAAGGAGATCGATCCGGAGAACACCCTCGCCGAGGCCATACGCCGCGCGGTCCTGTACCCGGACGGACTCTTGCGAGAGGAGCCCCGCTTCCTTCTCTCCCAGGAGAGCCGGCTGCGAGAGCAGGCGACCTACATGTCCTGCCTGCGGGCGATCGCGGGCGGCGACACCCGCCTCAACGAGATCGCCCAGCGAGTTGGCCGTTCCGCGCCGGACGTTCGCGCCTTTCTTGAGGTGCTCGAGGAGATGGGCTTGATCGAACGCCGCTATCCCGTAACCCGGGCCACGGGGAAGAAGGTCACCTACGCAGTCGTCGATCCGTTTCTGCGCTTTTGGTTTCGCTTCGTCGCGCCGCGGGAAAGCCGTCTCGGCACCCGTCGAGATTCCGATCGGTATCTCGAGGAATCGGTGATGCCAGGGCTCGACAAGTTCGTCTCCGAGGACGCGTTCGAGCGTGTTTGCCAGGCTTGGCTGGGCGAGGAGCTCGCCGCTGCTGAGGTTGGTTGGTGGTGGGGATCGATTCGCCGGCGCGAGAACGGGCAGCTGCGCAACCGCAGCTATGAGGCCGACGCGGTTGCGGTTGATGGAGACGGGAAGGCGATAGCGCTCGGGTCCTGCAAGTGGCCGGACGCCGGCAACGATCGGCATGTGCACGAAGCTGCCGAGCTGGACAAGCTGGAGACGATTAGGCAGGAGCTCGACGCGCCCAACGCCGCGCTCTACTTCTTCGATCGAGTTGGGTTTTCGCCCCGCTTGGAGGAGCTGGCATCGGAACGCGACGACGTGCGCCTGGTGCTAGCACGCGACCTGGCGTAATGCGACTCCCGCTGAGAAAAAGCAAGCGGGGCGGTTAGCGGTGTGTTGATTTGACGTGGGGAGAAGACAGAGCGCTCCGATTTGGGTACCCTATAGGTACGGTGTGGACTGAAGGAGACACTGATTTGGTGACTCCGACCGGCGTTGCCCTTGTGGTCGATGGCTTGGTCTTGACGACCAATGGCTAGCTCGATACGAGCAGTTCAGGGTGCGTCGAGGTGCTTCGACGAGGTCTCTTGGGCGCTTGGAGCCAACTTAACAACCCTCGGGGTCAGCTGACCCATAGCCAGGGAGGAGAGGAAAATTGGGCCTTTTCGGTGCAACGCCAGAATTGGATCAAGGACTGGCGCAGTGGATAGTCGCGGAGGAGGGGAAGTCTCGGCGTTCGATTGAGAAGGCCCTCGCAAAGAATCAGACGGGTCTAGCGATGCTGTTAGAGGACAGCGAGGATGTTCGGGCTATCACCCATGGCGATGGGGTCAACGAGATTCTTGTCACCACCGACCGCCGGTTGCTGCGTGTGAAGAGAGGCAAGATGAACTGGGCCCCGATTCCGCTCGACGAGATCGCCGAAACCAGTATCGCCGCTCGGGATCTTGGGGGCGGAAGGGTGAGATATACGCTGATCGTCGACACCTACACGAGCAAGCAGTACGCTGACGGAGATCAGAGGCGCTATCTCCCTGATCATTTCTTAATGGTCACCTACGACGACCCACGTGACGCGCGTGCCGTTTGTGCGGTCATTGATCTGATGGTCGGAAGCTCGCGGTAGTCGGGAATGTGCCTGACCGCGACTTTGGCGCAGACGCGAGGAACTCTGTCCCTCGTTGGGCGTGGGAGCTCTTGGCCAGTGGCGTCTTCCCCCTTGCGCGGAACGAGATGCCTGAACAGCTGAACGAGTTGGGTGACGAGGCTTTTGGTCGCGACCATCGATTCGCGAACGGCCGGCGTCGAGGATCTGAGCGCCACGATCGTGAACGCCCAGGCGATCACCGATGCTGGGAGCGCAGCGGGGCGTCAAGCAGACGACTGAAACGTCGAGCGTAGTCGCGATTCCGTCGCAAACGGCTCAGCCTTCGCGGGATGAGGCGACGAGCTCGGTGAGCCTTTCGAGGTCCCAGCTCGGCTGCCGCTCGTTCTCGACGGCAAGGTCGGCCGGGAACTCCAGCAGCCCATGGAGATGGACCTTGAGTTCCTCGAAATCCATGAATCCGTCGAGCCCGTCGCCAGCGTGGTCCGCGAAGAGGGCCTGATCGGACATTCCGTTGCGGACCGCCTCCTCGATGTCGTCCCCGGCGCCGACGCTCAGCTCACCATGGCGAAAGCGCACGTAGACGACGCGGCCGTCCTCGAGAGCTCCCTCCCACTGCGATGGACAGGCGAGGGACGTTCTCTTCAGCGCCACCACCTTCGGGCGTCCATCCGGCTGCTCGGGAGCGATCCGCAGCACCCCGCCGGGGTGGCGCCGGAGGACGACGTAGTCGCCCTCCAGATCACCGCTCAGTCTCACATGTCGCAACGCTTCCATGCGGGCATGGTTGCAGGCAATGCAGACAACTACTTTCGGTGGCCTTCACTCACGCCGGGGGAAACGCGGCCGCCAGCCTCTCGGCGACCTCTTGCCTCGAGTGCGGAGCAAGCGTCCCCGGCGCGCCGAGGCGCTTCGACAGCTTGCGCGGAGAGAACAGCGGGAAGCCGGCGATGCTGAGCGTGCGGAGGAGGGGCAGGCCGCTGCCGCCCGCCTGGCCGGCTGGATTCAGGAAGCAGAAGCACGCGTGGACGGGCAGCTCCGGCGCCGTCATCGCGAGCGCCGCCAGCACCGCCTCGCGCTGCCGCTCCAGCCCCTCGACCAGCTTGGTCTTGTCGCGGCCCGCGATGAACAGGCGCGGCTCTCCGAAGAAGGGCTTTCGGACCTCGATCTTCCCTCTGTAGCGCTTGGCATCGATCACGAAGACGCCGGAGGGGGCGATCGCGAGGTGGTCGATGTTCGTGCGGCGGCGGGGCATCCGGCGGTCGTGGAGGACGATCGCGTCGGGGCAGGTCTTCGCCAGATGGGCGGCCAGCGCCTCCTCGCCGGCGGCGCCGGTGCCCAGGCGGCCTCACCCGCCGGCGCGGACTGCAGCTTCAGCATGAGCCCGCCGACGCGAGGGTGGCGCTCCCGAGTGGCCGCCTCGCGCTTCCGCCGCCGGCGCTCGTACTCGCGACGAGCGCTGCCTCCCGGAGTGCCAAGGTCTAGCTCGGGTCCCTCTGCCATTGCCGGACTCATCGGCCGAGTGGCGTCTCGCCTGAAGTCTCGGGCGCTGGAGCGCTCGTTCCTCAGCGAGCAACAGCCGGAGGCGAAAGGCGAAGTCGCCTCAGGGCTCGCGCGTGGTGAAGCAGTTGCGGATGAAGCCGATCGAGGCGGAGAGGAGTTGGGAGAGGAAGCCGGGGTCGATGTTGTTGATGCTGTCGGCCGAGAGGCCGGCGTCCTGGTAGATCTGGAGTTGGATGTCCAGCGGGTGGACGAGCTCGGTGAAGTAGGGGCAGAGGAGCGGGCCGCTGATGCGACCGACGAAGTCGTTCCAGAGGTGCTGCTCGGTCCTGATCCCTTCTTCCTGGCGCTGTTCCTGGGGCGTCGGTTCCGGGCGCCCGGGGCAGGTCGAGCCTCCCGGGCACTGGACGAACTGGACCGGTTCGCTGTCCTCGCTGGGTGGGGCGGCCGTCTCCTCGTTGCCGTTCCGACCGCTGTTCGGGGGCGGTGGCGGGTCGACCACGTGCGCAGTCACGGCGCTCGGCCTCGAGACGCGCGGGACGACGACGGGCTCAGCCCGGGCACTCGGCGCGAGCGGCGCAACCCCGAAGACCGCTGCCAGTGCCGCAATCCCAAGGACCGCCGCGACCGCGAGCACGCCTCCCGCCGCACCCACACGGGGCGCGCGTCCCGGCCCGGCTATTCGGCGATTGTCATCCCTGCGCATTGACGTCCCTGGATCGACTGGTGGCGGCCAGAAGCCGCGGCAAGTTATCAGCGCTGATTGAGCGCTCGACGGATGTCGCAGCTCAGCTCGCGACCGCCCGCGGCCCGGGCAGGCGCGCGCACCAGATCGCGAAGATCGCGACGGCGAGCGCGGCGCCCGCCCAGTGCAGGTCGAACAGCACGGCGATCGCGCTCGGCAGCCCGGCGAGCACCGCCCCGGTCAGCGCCGGCACCAGCGGCAGCCCCAGCATTCGCGCCGTGAAGGCGGCGCAGAGCATCCAGGCAGCCGGGCCGACCAGCCATCCCCAGTCGACGAAGAAGTCATGCGGGGTGACGAATGCGAGCGCGACGGAGAGCACCGCCACGGCTAGCAGCTGCAGCAGCGCCGCCCGCCAGAGGGTCGGTATGTCCATGCCGGCGACGCTACTGGACGACGATCTTGCCGTGCATGAAGGGGTGGATCGCGCAGTGGTAGGCGAACGTCCCCTTCCGCGAGAAACGGACCGCGACCGACCTGCCCGGCCTGATGTGCCCGGTATTGAAGGAGCCGGCGCGCGTCGCCGTGTGGGTGACCCCGCTGGTGTTCGAGAAGACGACCTTGCTCCCGACCCCGACCGTCAGGGTGGGCGGGTGGAAGGCGAAGTGGTCGATCGTGACCGTCCTGGCGCGGCTGGCCTGCGCCGCCGTGCCGGCGGAGGCGATCTGGCTCCGGATCCCGAGCAGGGCGATCGCGAAGACCGTCGCGGCGATCGCGATCCCGACCGCCAGCCATCTCCGACCAGGCCTCGAACTTGCCATCGATCGGGATACGGAGCCAAGTTTGCGCCGGTTCACGCCGCCCTGCATAATCGCTGGGCGCCGGTTGCACCGGGGCGGTTAGCTCAGTTGGGAGAGCGCCTCCCTTACAAGGAGGAGGTCACTGGTTCGAGCCCAGTACCGCCCATCGCCCGGGCCGGCGGCGCAACGCGGCGGATTCCTGGTCGGGCCCAGAGGCACGAAATGGCGATCCGAGGACACGCGCCGTCCGATTGGGGCGCGAGTATCGAGGCCGCTACGGTTGTCCTGTGCCCAGGCTAGAATCCGAACATATGTTCGATAACGAAACGCTCGTTAGCACCAGGGAGCGAGCGGCTGTTCTCGCCCTTATGGCTCGGCGCAGGGTCGAGTGGAACCGGCTGGCTGGCTCGATCGAGGAGGCCGGAAGCGCTCTCGCCCTCTTGGAGCAGCTGGAGGAGGCCGGGGATCCGCGTCTCTTCGCGGTGGAAAGCGCTGAGGTCACGCTGGATCAGCTTGAGGAGCGGGTGATCTCCTACGAGCAGGAGGGGATCCGTTTGATAACGGTCCTCGACGCCGCCTATCCGACGAATCTGCGGATGGTCCATGACCGCCCGCCCGCCCTCTTCGTGCGAGGCGAGCTGAGTCCCGCCGATGAGCGCTCCGTGGCAGTGGTGGGCAGCCGCAAAGCTTCGCCAGAAGGCCTCGAGAAGGCAGCGGAGATCGCTCGCGATCTGGTCGCCCACGACTTCGTCGTCGTCAGCGGACTCGCCGCCGGCATCGACAGCGCGGCCCACCGGGCGACGCTCGACGCCGAAGGGCGCACGGTGGCGGTCATCGGCACTGGACTACGGCACCACTTCCCGAAACAGAACGCCGAGTTGCAGGACCGGCTGGGCCGTGAGAGTGCCGTCGTCTCTCAGTTCTGGCCGGGCCAGGAGCCGCGTCCCTGGACGTTCCGCCAGCGAAACGCGGTGATGTCCGGCCTCGCTCGCGCCAGCGTCGTCGTCGAGGCGGGCAACAAAAGCGGAGCGCGCATGCAGGCTCGCTTGGCGATCGAGCAGGGCAGGCCGGTTTTCCTCTTGCGCTCGTTGCTGCGCCACCAGTGGGCGCAGACCTACGCGGAGCAGCGTCCCAGCACCTACGTGGTCGACAGCGGCGAGGAGATCGTGGGGCACCTCGAGCGGCTCTACTCGGACGACCTCGCCCTGATCGCCTAACGCCACCATGGCCCTGGGGGTCGATGAGGCCAGCCAGGCCTACGAGCGGGCAATGCGGAACATCGTGGCGGCGGGTCCTGGGATCTGTCGGGTCTGCTGGACGTTCAAAAATCCGGACTTCGAATCCTGCCATAGTTGCGACAACCAGCCGGATTGCCTCGATGCGGTGGTGCCCATCACCTACAGCGAGCACCTCGGGCAGATGCATCTGGCGCTTCGCAACTACAAGGACAGCCGCAACGCGGGCATCCGGCGCCACGACGCGGTTCGCCTCGCGGCGATCCTCTGGCGTTTCCTACGAGACCACGAGTCGTGCGTTGCCAGCGCGGCCGGCGTGGACGGCTTCGACCTCGTCACGATCGTCCCGTCGAGCAAGCCCAAGCGGGACAAGCATTCTGCCTTTGCAGAGCTGACCGGCTGGATCGAGCCGATCAAGGAGCGCCTGCAGCGCACGCTCGAGCCGACTGGCGAGGTGGAGGGGCGCGAGTTCGACTCCAATCGCTACAGGGCGATCGCGGACCTCTCCGGCAGGTCGGTGCTGCTGCTCGACGACACGTGGGCTGCGGGTGGCCACGCTCAATCTGCTGCGCATGCTCTGACTGCGGCCGGGGCGCAGAAGGTTGCGCTGGTGGTGATCGGTCGTCATGTTCGCCGGAACTACGAGCCCATCCAGGGCAGCGGCGAGACCTGCGGCGACATCCTCGATGCGCTCCCCGAGGCCTTCGACTGGACCACCTGCGCCGTTCACGCCCGCTGAGCGACCTCATTGCGTTCGGGCACTCGGCGCCACGAGTGCCCTTGGAGTCCCCGATTACCTGGGAGGCATCCACTACGATCGACGGAGTGTCCGGCCTTTCGACGATCGACGTGCGGCCCAGTCCTCCGGGTTTCGCTGGAGGCCGCGAAGCGCTCCTGCGATCGTTGTCGCACCAGCGGCGTGCCCTGGCGGAGTCGATCGTCTTAACGCCGGTGGACAGCCTCCCCTTCACTCTCGCCGACCGAGAGCACACCTCCTTCCTCCATGGCCTGTACCTGACTGACAAGGATCGGAGCCGAGAGGCAAGTAAGGACGCCCTCATCCTTTTCGGTGGCCGTGAGCAGGCGGTTCATGACCTCGCCTACATCCACCGCCTGATGGCGGATGCGTTCGGCGCGGCGGAGGGCTCGCTTCGGCTGCTGTCCGGCCTCCACGCCCACGCAGCGACCTTCATGAGCGTGAGCACAGCGGGGCAGAAGGTGATGCTGCTCTCCGAGGAGGCCGGAGGCCACTTCAGCACCCACACGATCCTGCATCGGCTCGGTCTCCAGACCATCAACATGCCGGTCGACCGGGAGCGCATGTGCGTCGACCGGCCCGCGACCCTCCGCCTTGCCCGAGGCGAGCGGCCGGACTTCATCTTCGTCGATCGCAGCGAGGGTCTCCGATATGAGGACTTTGCGTTCATCGGGGAGATAGAGGGACCCAAGAAGATCTTCGACGCCTCCCACTACGTCCCCCAGACCCTCACTGGCCGTTACGCCAACCCACTCGCGTGGGGCTTCGACCTCATGCTCTTTTCCCTCCACAAGAGCTTCCCGGGCCCTCAGAAGGCCGGGATCGTGAGCCGTCAGACCGACGGCCTCTGGCATAAGTTGGTAGATGGTCTCTCGACCTTGGTGTCGAGCTCACACGCGGAGGACAGCTACTTGCTGGGCTTGGCGCTGCTCCGGGACGAGTGGATCGAGACATACGCGGACCGACTGCTGGGGACCGCGCTCGAGCTTGAGACACAGCTGCTGCGCCATGGTCTCGACGTGGTGTCGCGGGCTTCCCAGGGCTCGGCCGAGTGGCCGGGCACCCACCATGTCTGGCTGCGGGCTCCAAACAGAGATGTCGCACTCGCATGGTATGAACAGCTGTCTCGGTCGAATGTTCATACGAACTATCGGAAGCTACCCTATGGCCTCGGTTACGGACTTCGCCTTGGGACGAGCTTTTCTGCGGCGGCAGGTCTGAGCTTTGGCCACGTTGAGGAGCTCGCGGACATAGTCGAGACCGCCGTCAGGAACGGTGACGACCAGATGCTACGCGACCGTGTTCGTGAGCTTGCCGAGAGCGCGAGGGCAGGTGCGTTAGTCCCGCCGGAGTGTTGGACATAGCTGCCACTGACGCGACTTAGGTCGATCGTGATCGCCCATAACTCACATTGATACTTAGACGCTGTATGCTCCCGGCGTGTTTCGGCGACTGACGGCCGCGAGGGGGAAGCCAGAGGAGCCTCGACTTGCCAAGGTGCTTCACCGGGACAACACCCGCGCCTACATCATCCTCCTGGTCTTCGCGATTCCGGTGCCGGTGATATGGCTGTCTCATCATTTCGATGTGAACAGGATGCTCGGCGTCGAGGCGGTTGCGCTGGCGGTCGCGGCGGTCCTTATCGCGATTCTGCACACCAACAAGCTCGAGGGGGTGGCGGACGATCTTCACGATGTGTCCAGGTCTCTGCCGACTCGTACGGTGGGCGTGTTTCCCAGCTATCTTCCGGAGGTGGTCGAGCTCGTCGGTCGGGCTACGAAAAGCCTCACGATTCTCTGCGACACCCCGGCGCATGGGGCATTCAGCAACACCGACACCTTCACCGAGTACTGGATGAAGCTCCGCCATCTGATGGTCGATGGGGACGTCAGCATTAAGTGCACCTTCTTCGATAACGGCGGCCGCGAGGCGCTGCACCGCGCGCAGATCGAGGAGGATTTTGAAGTATGGGACGCGCGCTCTGACAAATGGGATGCGTGGAAGGTACGCAACTGCGCGAACTGCAAGGCATTCGACCGGTTGGCGCGGGACCGTGGGAGTGCCTTTAAGCTGCAGGTTCCCGAGGGGGGCGGCGGGCCGACAGATACCTGGGCAGACACTCCCAAAGCTTACGTGGAGAGCATGATGGCGATTAATGAGGCCGTGCTTTCAAGCTTCGACGGGAGCACCAAAGTCGAGGAGCTGGAATTCAAGGAGCCGCTGCGTGAAGGGCCGAGCGTGTACTTCTGGCTTCGCGACGACGACCAGGAGGCGGTGTTTGTGATCGTTCCCGTCCGTGGGATCGGTGTGCGGGACCTGGCTGGATTCCACACCAGGGAGCCAGAGCTGATTCGCGCACTGGGCACCGTCTACGCCCATCGAGAGGAGGGCCGTTAGGTCGCGCTAGGCCTTTCGGCTTCGCGCTGCAGAGTTCGCGACCAGCTTCGAACTTACAAGGAGGAGGAGGTCACTGGTTCGACCCCAGTACCGCCCATCGCCGCTCTGACCCCGGCGCGTCCTCAGCCGCCGAGGCCGCCGAGCACGACGAACGGGTTCCGAGGGCGCTCGGCGTAGACGGCCGCCCAAGTGCCCTCCACGTTGACGCGGCTCTCCGGGGGAGCCTCGGCGCGAATCCGCTCGGCCAGCGCCTTGGCCATGTCCTCGTCGGTGGCGCCGACAAGCAGGTACCTCCAGCGGTGAACGGCGGGAAGGCCCTCGCTTTGCAGCTGCTCGGCGAAACGCACCGCGTCGTGGCGCGAGGGCAGGTCGACCCGGACCTCGAACTCGGGATGCCCGGCCGCCGCCTCCTCCCGCTCGCGCGCGATCACAGCTTCGTGCTCGGCCAGGCGGGCGGCGTCGTCCTCGGGCAGCGGCTTGTCGGGATCCTCCCAGTCCTCGGCCGAGGGATGCCAGTGGCGGAGCTCCATATCGACCCTCCATCCGTGCTGCCGGGCGTCGGTCTCGACGGCGTCGCGGGCGCGTTCGGCCTGGTCGCGGGCGCCGGCGTAGAGGAACACCCCCGCCCCATCCCGACTGACGATGACGCGGTCATGGAACGCCTCGCTCAGATCGTGCTCCAGCTCGTGGGCGTCGAGCCGCTCGGTCAGCGCTTTCGCGTGACTCTCGTCCCGCACCGCTATCTGCAGCCGCCAGTCGTCGTTCATCGAGGTACCTCTTCCTCCGAATCGGCCGGCGGATCGGCGGCCGGCGGGGTCACGACCGACGCCGGCGCGCTATCCCACCGCGCCTGGAGGTCGTAGTAGAGATCATCGAGTATCCGGGGGGACCCTATATGGGAACGTGCTGATATCGTGCCCTCAACGGCTGCGTCGGCGCACGATCGCCCGGGCGCCGCGCCCCGGCAGCATCGTCACGTTGCGGTGCAGGGCGCGCTCCGGCGCCGGGTCCTCGGCCTCGAGGTCGAGCCGCTCCGCCATCGCCCGCAGCACCACCCGCTGCTCCGCCATCGCCAGCGCCGCCCCGAGGCAGCGGCGGATGCCGCCGCCGAAGGGCAGCCACTCGTAGGTGCCCGGCTTGCGGTCGATCCAGCGCTCCGGCCTGAACTCGAACGGGTCGGGATAGCTCTCCTCGCGATGGTGGACGAGCAGGATGCTGATCAGCACCGGGGTGTCGGGAGGGACCGCGTAGGGGCCGAGCCGCCACGGCCGCATCACCCGCCGCCCGACGATCGGCACCACCGGCCGCGAGCGCATCGTCTCGACGATCGTCTGCTCGACCACGTCCTCGGACCCGGCGCCGGCGCGGACCGCCTCGATCAGCCGCTCGTGCGCGGACGGGCTGCGCAGCAGCCGCTCCCAGGCCCAGGCGAGCGAGTTGGCGGTGGTCTCATGGCCGGCCAGCACCAGGGTGAGCAGCTCCGAGCGCAGCTCGTAGTCGGTCAGCGTCTCGCCCTCCTCGGTCCGCGCCATCATCAGCAGCGAGAGGATGTCGCGGCGCTCGGCGAGGTCCGGGGTGCCGCGCCGCCGCTCGATCAGCGCGTAGATCGGCCGCTCGATCAGCCGCAGCAGCGGCCCGGTCAGGCCGACCGGCTCTTCGCTGCGCATGTTCATCAGCTCGACGATCTGCGCCGGCGGCTTGGTCGAGGCGTTGACCAGGCGCTTGGTCACGGTCCGCAGCCGGTGCTCGGGGCTGCCGCGCTCGGCCCGCCCCTCGATCCCGAAGATCCCGGCCATGATCACGTCGAGGGTGATCGCCTGCATCCGCGGCGCCAGCGCGAAGGCGCGGTTCAGCGGCCAGCGGTCGATCTCGCGTTCGGTCGCGTCGGCGATCCCCTGCGTGTAGCGCTCGATCGCCTCGCCGTGGAAGGGCGGCAGGAGCAGCTTGCGCTGGCGCATGTGGCGCTCGCCGAGCGAGGTCAGCACCGAGTCGGGGCCGAGGATCGGCCGCAGCGGCGACTCGGCCGAGAGCGAGGGCGCTTCCTCCCCCTTCGCGGTGAAGAGCGAGCGCACGTCGTCGGGCAGGCCGGTGACGATCAGCCCGCCGGGTTCGCCCGTCCGCATCCTGAAGACCTCGCCGAGCCGGCGGCGGGCGCCGAAGACGAACTCGATCTGGCGCTGGTTGAAGCGGAGGAGCTGAAGCAGCGGCGGCAGCGGGACGACGGGAGGGCGGGGGAGGGCGGCGAGCTCCTCGGCGCCGATCGGGCCGGCGGTGGGAGCGCTCTCCGCCGGGGCTGCGACTGCCGCGGTGGCCTCCATGCCACCACAATACGGGTCGAACGGAGCGAGGCGCGCCGCGTCGTCCGCCGGTAGCGTGGGCGCCGTGACGGTCGAAACGAACGTGGGGGTGGCGCTGTCGTGGAGCGGCGGCAAGGACTCGGCGCTGGCGCTGCGGGCGCTGCGCGACGAGGGGACGGAGCCGGTCGCCCTGCTGACCACGGTCACCGAGGACCACGGGCGGATCAGCATGCACGGCGTGCGCCGCGAGCTGCTGGTGGCGCAGGCGCGGACGGCCGGCGTCGCGCTGGTCGAGGTGGCGATCCCCGCCGCCTGCCCGAACGAGGTCTACGAGGAGCGGATCGCGGCTGCCCTGCGCGCCCCCGAGCTGGCCGAGGCGCGCGCCTTCGCCTTCGCCGACCTCTTCCTCGAGGACATCCGCGCCTACCGCGAAGAGCGGCTGCTCGGCAGCGGCCGCGAGGCGCTGTTCCCGCTCTGGGGCCGCGACACCGCCGCGCTCGCCCGCGAGTTCGTCGAGGCCGGCTTCGAGGCGGTCCTCGTCTGCGTCGACCCGTCGCAGCTCGACCCCTCCTTCGTCGGCCGCCGCTTCGACGCCGAGCTCCTGGACGATCTCCCGGCGGGCGTCGACCCGTGCGGGGAGAACGGCGAGTTCCACACCTTCGTCCACGCCGGTCCGGTCTTCGATCGCCCGATCGAGATCTCGCTCTGCGAGCGGGTGACGCGAGACGGCTTCGCCTTCCAGGACCTGCTGCCCGCCGGCCCTCCCGGCTGACCCGACCCCGGGCGCCGGCACATGCCCGCCGGTCAGCCGCGGGTCAGGTGCTTGGCCGGGTAGGCGAGCACGTATCCGTACGCGGACCGATCGTCGGGGACCTCGAATTCGTCCACCTCTTCGACCAGGGCGCGCTGATGCAGCAGGTAGTTGCCCTCCCGGTCGACCAGGTTGTAGACGCCGCTGATCGAGACCTTCTCGCCCGGGAGATGGACGGTTGGGGGATGCGGAGGCGGCAGCTCATCCGGCGCCAGGTGCACGGCCTCATAAGCGAGCGCGTATTCGTAGCCGCCGGGGTCCGGGACCTTGGCCTCGGCCGCGACCCACCTCAGGATCGCCTCGTGACTCGCGGGTGGGAACCGCGTTCCCTTGTGACAGGTGATCTGGTGCTCGAGGTAGCGGCCCCTTTCGTCGACCACGTCGTAGACGCCGCTGACCCGCACCGGAGCACCGGGCTTGAACCGCTCGCGATCGGTCGGGTGTTCCGGGGCCGGGGGAGGAGCCGGCTTGGACGGCTGGGGCGCGAGCAAGGGGATCTCGGGTCGTCGCAGCTGCAGGTTCCCGGCCATCGGTTCGAGCTCCATCCCCCCCTCGCCCGGGACCCTGGTCGGGACCCTCTCGGTCGCCGTCCGACGCTCGCCCCCGGTCACGCGATCTCCACGAGGAAGGTGATCAACAGGAACACGAGCCCGATGCCGACCGCCCAGACGGAGAGGCTCAGCCGGGCCTGGGACCTCTCGTTCGCGTCGCGGACGTTGTTGGTCGCCTCGACGTACATCCGGGCGAAGTCCCGGGCGTGGTTGCGCACATTGGAGTTCTGGAACCCACGAGTGGTCCAGTTGTCGAGCTCAATCCGGCTGGGCCGGTCACCGGGCACGACGGCCACCGAGAGCGCCGCCGCGGCGAACCCGATCGAGACCAGCAGGGCGAGGATCGTGCAGAGGAGGAGCCAGCGGGTGGAGCGGTCGTCGAGGCCGGCCAGGTCGAACGCCGGTCCGGCCAGGATCGCGATCAGGGCCGAGGAGAGGGTGGCGATCGCCGTCGCCTTGGTCACCGTGGCGTCGCGTTTGCGTTCCGCCACGTCGTGCTCGGTCTCGGCGCGTTCGAACAGGAAGATGTCCGTATCGCTCGGGCTCTCCGAAACGGTCATGAGTCTCAACCTATGCGGCGAAAGGGTCTCCGGCATCGGTCCTCTGCACCGTTTTCGCTGCGGGTTACTACTGCTTGCGCCGGAAAAGGCGGCGCCACAGCGGGGGCGGTCGCGGCTGCGTCCTCCGCCACTCCTCCTCGGTCGGCAGCCGCCCGGCCCTGCGGGCGCGCAGCACGCAGGAGGTGTGGGCGTGGCGGCGGCGCGAGGAGTCGCCCTCCGGCGCGATCAGCACGTGCTCGCTGAGCGCCGGCAGGTGTTTGCCGCAGAGCGGGCAGCGGTAGGTGGCCGGCTTCAGGTTCTGCGCCGGCCGCATCGACCACCAGCGCGCCGGCTCGGCCACCTACTCGGGCCGGTCCTTGGAGAGCGCGACGAGCTTCGCGCCAGACCCCCGCGAGGGGACCAGGCCCCGCAGCTCGTGGGCGGCGAAGATCTCGTCGAGCTCCTCGCGAGTCAGCGTCTCGCGCTCCAGCGCCGCCGCGGCGAGCCCGTCGAGGCAGGCGCGGTTGGCGGCGATCAGCGAGCGCGCCCGCCGGTAGGCCTCGCGGGCCAGGGTCATCGAGGCGACGTCGACGTCGCGCCGCGTTTTGTCGGAGATCGCGTAGTCGGAGGTAGGCATCGCGATCGGCGGCGGCCCGTCGGCGTCCAGCGAGACCCCCATCCCGAACTCGCCCACCATCTGCTTGCAGACCATCTGCACCCGCGCCAGGTCGTCGCTGGCGCCGGAGTAGGACTCGCCCAGCACCTCCTCCTCGGCGGCGCGTCCGCCGAGCAGCGTCACCACCTCGTCGAGCAGCTCGTCGCGGGACTTCAGGTAGCTGTCCTCCTGCGGCGAGTGGCCGACGAAGCCGAGCGCCGGCCCGCGCGGCACGATGCTGAGGATCTCCGGCGGGTCCAGCCCGAGCAGCCGCCGGCAGAGCGCGTGCCCGGCCTCGTGGTGGGCGACGATCCGGCGCTCCTTCTGGCTTAGCCGCCGCGCCTGCTGGGAGCCGACCGACTGGCGCAGCAGCGCCTCGTCGAGGTCCTCGCGGGCGGTCGCCGAACGCCCCGCCCGCCCGGCGATGATCGCCGCCTCGTTGAGCGCGTTGGCGAGCTGGGCGCCGGTCATCCCGGTCGTCTTGCGGGCGACGTCGGTGAGGTCGAGGTCGTCGGCGAGCGGCTTGCCGGCGGCGTGGCTGCGCAGGATCGCCTCGCGCCCGGCGCGGTCGGGAGGCGCCACCAGCACCTGGCGGTCGAAGCGGCCGGGGCGCAGCAGCGCCCGGTCGAGCTTGTCGACGTAGTTGGAGGCGGCGATCACGATCACCGTGCCGGGGTCGCGCTCGAACCCGTCGAGCTCGACCAGCAGCTGGTTCAGCGCCTGCTCGCGCTCGCTCGAGCCGCCGTCGCCTCCCCCGCCGCTGCGGGCGCCGCCGACCGCGTCCAGCTCGTCGATGAAGATCACCGCGCGCCCGGACCTGCGGGCCTCCTTGAAGAGGCGGCGGATGCGCGCCGCGCCGCGGCCGACGAACATCTCGACGAAGCTCGAGCCCGAGGCGGCGAAGAAGTCGACCCCGGCCTGGGCGGCGACCGCGCGCGCCAGCATCGTCTTGCCGGTCCCGGGCGGGCCGAAGAGCAGCACCCCGCGGGGCGGTTGCGCCCCGAGCGCGGCGAAGCGATCGGGTTCGCGCAGCCACTCGGCCACGTCCATCAGCTCGTCCTTGGCGGCGTCGACCCCCTGCACTTCGTCCCACAGCACCGGCGCCGTCCTGCTCGCCTTCACCGTTTCCGGCTTGGTCGTCCCCATCGTGCTGCGCAGCAGGCGCAGGAAGACGAGCAGCAGACAGGCCATGAAGAAGACCCCGAAGACGGGGTACCAGTCGAAGAAGAAGGACTGGACTTCGCTGGCCTGGACGGCCTCGCTCAGGTGCATCGAACCTGCCTTCCGAGAATTGGGGTGACCTCAGTGTGAGGACGACGGCGCTCTATTACAAATCGACACCCCCGGCGGGAGCTTGAATGCGGTCGCGGCCCGCCCGCCGGGCCCCGGGCTTCGCACGAGTCTGCTGTTGGGCCCCATATAGGTGCCTAAAAGCAGACTCGTGGGGGGGGTCTACCCCCGCACGACCTGGGAGCCGCCGACGATCGCCTCCTCGCCGCTGTCGCCGAAGACGATCCAGGCCTTGTTGCCGCCGTCGTAGTCCGGCGCCCACAGCTTCAGCGTCGCCGGCCGGTCCCAGACCGTCACCTGCTCCTCGCCGGTCGAGTCGAGGCCGCGCCAGATCCGCACGAACGGGTTGCCCTCCCACTCCTCGCCGATCGTCGTCGGCTCGCGGTGGCCGGGATGGACGCGCGTCTCCGGCGGCAGCTCCATCAGCCGCATCACCGAGCTCTTCAGGTCGGCGAAGCCGCTCGCGCCCGGCGCCATCGTGCCCCCGACCGTGCCCTTGAAGAGGACGTCGGCGGTGAAGACGTCGCCGCCGTCGATCAGGTAGGCGAGGTGGCCGGCGGCGTGGCCGGGGGTGTATATCGCCTCGATCGCGAGGCCACCCGCGGCGAGCTTCTCGCCGTCGCCGAGCGTCACCTCGACCTCCTCGCCCAGCTCGGCCGCGGTCTCCTCGTGGGCGACCAGCGGCGGGTTGCCGAGCCGCGCCCGCGCCTCGGCGAGCCCGGCGACGTGGTCGCCGTGGGGATGGGTGACGAGGACGTGGGTGATCTCGATCCCGTCGCGCTCGGCCCGCTCCACCAGAGGCCCCAGCTCGTCGTTCCCGTCGATCAGCACCCCGGTCCCGGCATCGGGGTCGGCGACCAGGTAGGCGTTCGACAGCCACATCGGATTCTCAGTCCTCTCGACGATCAACATCTCCTCCTCGGTTCGACGGCTGGCTGCCTGAGCTTAGGCGGACCAGTCCGGCTTCGCGAACAGCGCCTGCACGTCGCCGATCCGGCGCTCGCGGAACCCCGCCTCCGAGGAGGAGAGGTAGAAGTCCCAGAGGCGGCGGAAGCGCTCGTCGTAGCCGCGCCGGCGCAGCCGCTCCCAGGCGGCGAGGAAGCGCTCGCGCCAGGCGGCGAGGGTGAGCGGGTAGTGGGCGGTGATGTCGTCGATCCAGACCTCGCGCATGCTGGTGACGCGGGCGACGCAGTCGGCGATCGTCCGCCTGGACGGCAGGCAGCCGCCGGGGAAGACGTGGGTGTTGGCGAAGCTGCGGGCGCCCTTCTCGGCCTCGTAGATCTCGTCGTCGATCGTGATCGCCTGCAGCAGCATCAGCCCGTCCGGGCTGAGCAGCTCGTCGCAGCGGCGGAAGAAGCCGTCGAAGTACTGCCAGCCGACCGCCTCGATCATCTCCACCGAGACCAGCCGGTCGTAGCTGCCGCGCAGGTCGCGGTAGTCCTCCAGCAGCACCGTCACCCGGTCCTCCAGCCCGGCCTCGCGGACCCGGCTCCTCGCCAGCTCGTGCTGCTCGCGGGAGATCGTCGTGGTGGTCACCCGGCAGCCGCGCTCGCGGGCGGCATGGACGGCGAGCCCGCCCCAGCCGCCGCCGATCTCCAGCAGGTGGTTGCCGGGGCCGAGCCGCAGCCGCTCGCAGATCCGCTCCAGCTTCGCCAACTGCGCCTCCTCGAGGCTGGCGCCCTCGCGCGGGAAGTAGGCGCACGAGTACATCATCCGCTGGTCGAGGAAGGCGGCGAAGAGGTCGTTGCCGAGGTCGTAGTGGGCGGAGATGTGGCGCCGGGCGCCGGCGCGGGTGTTCTCCGGCACCAGGCCGCGGAGCCGGTGCAGGGCGCCGCGCGGCCTCGCCACCGCGCCGCGCAGGCCGTCGAGCTGGCGCAGCTCGCGGGCGGCGATGCGGATCAGGGAGACGAGGTCGTCGGTCTCCCAGAGGCCCTCGACGTAGCCCTCGCCGAGGCCGACGCTGCCGCGCAGCGGCCCGCGCCAGGCGGCGGGGTCGTGGACGGTGACCGTTGCGCGGAGGTCGGCGCCGGGCGGGCCGAAGCCGCGCGCCCGCCCTCCCTCGACCACCTCGACCCGGCCGGAGCCGACCCGGCCGAGGACGGTCGAGACCGCGGCCCGGGCCAGCCGGTCGCTCGCGGTCATGGCGAGATGAACCCCCGCGGGCGGCTCCCCTCCGGGTGCGGGAAGTAGCGCGCGCCCTTCAGCTTCAGCCGCAGCGACTGCGCGTAGATCCTCGCCACGGTCCGCAGCGAGGCGGCCGGGTAGCGGGCGAGCAGGCCGAGCAGCAGCGGGCGGCTGAGCTCGCGGCGGCGCAGCGAGAGGGTCGCGTCGAAGGAGCGGCCTGGCCCGCCGCGCGGCCGCGACTCGATGTGGACGGCGAGCCGCTCGCCCGGCTCGCTGGCGCGGAAGGCGTAGGTCTGGTCCATCCCCATCAGCGGCGAGACGTGGAGGCCCTTGTCGAGCTCGTCCGCCAGCACCGGGCCCTTTCGCTCTCCCCGGGCGAGGACGTAGGCGTGGCGCTCCCCCCAGGGGATGTTGTTGACGTCGGCCACCACTGCCTCCACCCGCTTCCCGGCGGAGTCGAAGCAGTAGTAGAGGCAGATCGGGTTGAAGCAGTGGCCGAGGTAGCGCAGGCCGGCGAGCAGGCGGACCGGGCCGGCCGGCCGGGCGCCGGTCTCGGCCTCGACCGCGTCGCGGGCGCACTCGGCCAGCGGCCGCGCCGGGTCTCCCATGAAGTCGGCGCGGCGGAAGCGGGCCGGGGCGGGGCGGCGCGCCGACCACAGCGGGTAGGGATCGAGCGCCTGCGGCAGCTCCCCGAGGTCCAGGTACACGAGGAAGAGCCGGTAGCGGAAGGCGTGCTCGACCGGCTCGAAGCGCCGGTGCCGCACCCAGCCCTCGTAGACCGCCGAGGCGGGGGCCGTGGCCTCGGTCGAGGCGCGGGCCGGCGTGCCCGCCGCCGTCGTCGCGGACGCCCTCACGCAGCCAGCTCCTCCCCAGCGGGGGTGTCTGACTTTTCCCCCCATATATGTGGGTCAAGCTCAGAAACGCCCGCGGGACGGGGGCTGGGGAGGAGGGTCCCTGCGCCGGCGGCCAGTCCCTCGCAGGCGCGCAGCGCGCTGACCACGCCGTCCTCGTGGAAGCCCCAGCCCCAGTAGGCGCCGCAGTAGCGGGTGCGGCGCGCGCCGCTGATCTCGGCGTGGCGCGCCTGGGCGGCGACGCCGGCGGCGGTGTAGACCGGATGGTCGTACTCGAAGCGCGCGAGCACCGCCGCGGGGTCGATCTCGCCGCTGCGGTTCAGCGTCACCAGGTACTGGCGATCGGCGCGCAGGCGCTGCAGGTTGTTCATCCAGTACGTCACCGTACTCCGCCCCGCCGGGCGCTCCGTCAGGTGGAAGTTCCAGCTCGCCCAGGCGGCGCGCCGCCGCGGCAGCAGCGCGGCGTCGGTGTGCAGCACCGCCTCGTTGCGCTGGTAGGGGATCGCGCCGAGGACCTCCCGCTCCGCCTCGCTTGGGTCGGCGAGCATCGCCAGCGCCTGGTCGGCGTGGGCGGCGATCACCACCTGGTCGAACTCCTCGCTCTCGCAGCCCTCCGCCTCGATCCGCACCCGGTCCGCCAGCCGCTCGATCCGCCGCACCGGCGCCCCCAGCCGCACCCGCTCGCGCCACGGCGCCGAGATCGCCTCGACGTAGCTGCGCGAGCCGCCGCGCACGGTCCGCCAGCGCGGCCGGTTGCGGAGGCTGTACATGCCGTGGTTGTCGAAGAACTCGGCCATGAAGCTGGCGGGGAAGCTCCACATCTGCTCCGGGTCGGCCGACCAGACGGCGGAGGCCTGGGGGACGATCAGCCGCTCGACGAAGTGGCGGGAGAAGCCGCGCTCCTCGAGCCAGGCCCCGAGCGAGGGCGCGGTCCCGTTCGTCCCGATCAGCGCCCGCGCCTCGCGGTTGAAGCGCCGCCAGTCGCGCAGCATCCCAAGGAAGGCCGGGCTGACCAGGTGGGCGGGACGCGCGAAGATTCCCCACGGCGTGCCGGAGTACTCGAAGCGGCCGTGCCCGTCGGAGACCGAGAAGCTCATGTGGGAGGGCTGGCTGGCGACGCCGAGCTCGGCCAGCAGCGCTTCGAAGCGCGGGTAGTTGCGGTCGTTGAAGACGATGAAGCCGGTGTCGATCCAGTGCTCGCCGCTGCCGTCCTCGACCCGCGCCGTGTGCGAGTGGCCGCCGAGCCGCTCCGCCGCCTCGTAGACGACCAGCTCGTGCTCGCGGTGCAGGAGATGGGCGGCAACCAGCCCAGAGATCCCGGTTCCGACGATCGCGATCCTCATCCCAGGTTCAATACGGAGCGGAGCGCCAATCGGATCTCAGCCGTAGGGGCGGTAGAGGATTCGGTGGCCGAGCAGCTGGGTGACGGTCTCGAAGCGGTAGCCGCGGGCGCGCAGGGTGTCGATCACCTGGGGGAGGGCGGCGAGGGTCTCGCCGCGGTCGCCGCCGCCGTCGTGCATGAGGACGATCGAGCCGGGCTGGGCGGTGCCGACGATGGTGCTGTAGATGGCGCCGGCGCCGGGCCGCGACCAGTCGCGCGGGTCGACGTCCCAGTTGATCGTTCGCATCCCGAGCCCGCCCGCGGTGGCGATCACGCTCGTGTCGACGGCGCCGCCGGGCGGCCGGAAGAGGCAGGGGGCGAAGTGGGTGTAGGCCTCGATCCGGGAGCGCGCGCCGGCGATCTGCGCGTAGCCGGGGTATTCGACGTGGTTCATCGTGTGGTCGCCGATCTCCCCGCCCTGGGCGAGGATCCGGCGCATCGTCGCTTCCCGGCCGGGCATCTCCTGGCCGACCTCGAAGAACGTCCCGGGCACGCCCTTTTCGCGCAGCACGCGCAGGAAGGCAGGCGTGTATTCGCTCGGGCCGTCGTCGAAGGTGAGGGCGACGGCGCGGCGGTCGCGCGGGCCGTTGGTGAGGAGCCCGGCCCCGCCGCCGGTGCAGCCGACCGCGCGCACCGGCCGCAGCCGGAACGCGAGGCTGCCCGTGGTGGGGAGGGAGGAGGCGCAGCGCTCCCCGGGCGCGCAGCCGGGGCTGGCGAGGACGCGCCAGCGGTAGCGGTGCGGTGCGAGGCGGGCCGCGGCGGGGACGAAGGAGGCGACGAGCTTCCGCGGGCTCGGTCGCTTCACCGTCGCCGGCGCGCTTCCCATCCGAGCGGGCCTGCCTTCCGCGTCGACCGCCTCGACCCCGACCCGGCGGTGCGCCCTCGGGCCTCCCAGGCAGATCCGCCGTTCGCCTTCGCCCCCGGCGCGGCTGAGGCCGAGGCAGACGTAGCGGGAGGCGGCGCTGCGGGTGTCCGGCCGCGGTTCGAGCCGGTCGAGCGGCAGCGGCGCGCTCGTGCGGACGCTGAAGACGAGCTTGCGCCCGGCCTGGGAGAGGCCGGCGCGCAGCAGGGTGGCGCGCCGCCGCGGTCGTCCGGGATGCGGCGCTCCGCCCTGCGCCGAGGCGATCGCCGCCGGCCCCAGCGCCGCCGCGGCGGCGAGGAGGGCGATGCACGGGATCTTGCGAGAGGTGGCCATCGGCGTCGGCGGAGGCGTCTCTTTAGGAACCGTGGGCATACTAGGGACGCGTGAGGCCAGCCACCACCCGCGGGCCCCGCCCTCGGCCCCTGCTGCTCGTGCTTCTCGTCGCGCTCGCGGCGCTGGTCGCGCTGCCCGCCCTCGCGGCGGGCGAAACCGGCGGCGCGGGGGAGGTCGAAACGGCGCCGGCATCCCTGGCCCCGGGCGGCGCCCCGTTCGACCGCCAGGGGATGTGGATCTGGTACGTCAGCCGTTCGGAGGGCGGCAGCGTCCCGGCGATCGTCGCCCGTGCAAAGAAGGCCGGCATCGGCACCGTCTATATAAAGGCGGGCGATGGCGCCGGCGTCTGGAGGCAGTTCAGCCGCGGCCTGGTCGGCGCCCTCCACGCCGGCGGCCGCGACGTCTGCGCCTGGCAGTTCGTCTACGGCGACAGTCCCGTCGCCGAGGCGCGGGTCGGCGCCGCCGCGGTCGAAAAGGGCGCCGACTGCCTGGTGATCGACGCCGAGAGCGAATACGAAGGCAAGTACGCCGCCGCCGAACGCTACCTGCTCGCCCTGCGGGCGCGGATCGGCGCCGGCTTCCCCCTCTCCCTCGCCGGCTTCCCCTATGTCGACTACCACCCGGCCTTCCCCTACTCGGTCTTCTTCGGCCCCGGCGGCGCCACCTACAACCAGCCGCAGATGTACTGGAAGGCGATCGGGACCTCGGTGCGCGCCGTGTACGAGCACACCTACCTCTTCAACCGCCTCTGGGGCCACCCGGTCTATCCCATCGGCCAGACCTACGAAGGCCCCGGCAACGGGTCGCTGCTGCGCTTCCGCCGCTTCGCCGCCAGCTACGGCTCGCCGCCGAGCTGGTGGGACTGGCAGGAGACGAGCGGGCGCGAGTGGGGGGCGCTCGGCGCCACCGCCGCCATGCGGCCGCTGGCGGGCTACACCCAGGACCTGACCCAGCCGCTGCTGAAGCGCGGCAGCCGCGGCGACCTCGTGGTCTGGGCGCAGGAGCACCTGCTCGGGGCGGGGGAGTCGATCCCGGTCACCGGCCTCTACGGCAGGCAGACGGTCGCCGCGGTGAGGGACTTCCAGGTAACGCACGGGCTCCCGGTCGACGGCGCGGTCGGCACCGCAACCTGGCAGGCGCTCCTCAATGTGGCGCCGAGCCCGGTGCGCTGGTCGGGCGTCCGCGCAAGCGCCGCGGCTTCGAGCGCCTCCTCCTCCGCGACGGCGCCGCCGCACCGACCGCTCTCAGCTCCGCTGCCGGCCCGGGCCTACGAGATCGGCCGCGGATCGGCGCGCTAGAGGTCAGTCCCGGTCGGGGTGGAACGTCTTGTACTTTTTCGGCGCCGACCATCTCGGACGGTCACAACCGGTCCACGAAAAAGTTAAGTGGAACCCCGACCGGGACTGGCCTCAAGGACCCGCAATCCGAGTCTCCAGCCGGCCCAGGGTCGGCGATTCGATCACGATCTCATCGCCGTCGGCGAGCCAGACCCGCGGCTCGCGGACGCTGCCGACGCCCTCCGGCGTCCCGGTCGAGACGACGTCCCCGGGCTCCAGCGTCATCAGCTCGGAGAGGTGGGAGAGCAGGCGCGGCATGCTGAAGATCAGGTCCTCGGTCGAGGCGCTCTGCATCTCCTCGCCGTTCAGCGTCAGCCGGATCCCGATCGCGTCGTGCGGGCCGGCCTCATCCGGGGTGACCAGCGCCGGCCCGCAGGGCGCAGACCCGTCGAAGACCTTGCCCGACATCCACTGCGGCGTCGCGAACTGAAGGTCGCGGGCCGAGAGGTCGTTGAGCAGCGTGTAGCCGGCGATGTGGTCGAGCGCCTCTTCCTCCGCGACGGCGGCGGCGCGCCTGCCGACGACGAAGGCGACCTCGGCCTCGTAGTCGACCTTGCGGCTGCTGGCCGGCAGCTTCACCGTCGCCCCGGGGCCGACGAGCGCGTTGCGGTACTTGGCGAAGATCGTCGGCGCGCTCGGCGGCTCGAAGCCTCCCTCCGCCGCGTGCCTGCCGTAGTTGAGCCCGATGCAGACGATCTTGTCGGGGTCGGGGATCGGCGGCAGCAGCCTCACCGCGGCCAGCGGGTGGGAGGGAGCGCCGCGGTCGCCGAGCGTTCCCCGCAGGTCCTCGACCCGCCCCGCCGCGATCAGCTCCCGCAGGCCGGCGCGGCGCGGCTCGCCGAGCGCCGCCCAGGCGTCGAGGACGCGGTCCTCCGCGAGCACCCCCGCGCGGGCCCCGTCCCCCGCGTCGTAGCTGACCAGCCGCATCGGGCCCAGCCTATTCGAGGCGCTTCCGCGGTCGGGGGCGAGGTCGAAGCGGTGGCGCGCGTCGGCCGCCAACGTATGTCCGAGCCCTGAACGCCGGCCGGGACGGCGACGTAGGACCCCTGCGTGGCTCCCACCCCGAAAGCACCTCTCGGCGCCCGCCGCGCGGTCGCCACGCGCCTTGCGCTCCTCGCGATCGCCCTCTCGGCCCTTGCGCTGGGCGCGCCGTCCCCCGCGGTCGCCGGGGAATACGAAGTCAAGCTCTGCTCCTCCGGCTCGGCGGAGGACGCCGGGATCGTCGTCGGCGACGACAACCGGAACGGCGAACCCAGCCGGGGCACCTTCGTCGTCGAATGCGGCGCCTCCTCCGGAGGCCTGCGCCAGCGGAAGGTCGGCGAAGTCGGCGGCGGGCAGCACTGGACGCTGCTGGCCCCCCCGGACACGAGGCTCCGGCACGTCTCCTATGAACGGCGCCTCAGCCATAACACGCAGTCGTTCGTGGAATGGAATCTCTTCGCCCCGATTCCGCTCTTCCACGTGCTCGATGCCGGGGCCGGGTTCCCGCCCGACAAGAAGGAAGAATTCGTGCTCAACTCGACCTTCCTGGAGGGAGACCTCGCCTGCCCGTTTCCCGCCGGCTGCCCGGGCGGTGAATTCCAGGTCCAGCTCCACGACCTCTCGGTCGTGCTCGAAGACGAAGCCTTCCCGATCCTCTTCGGCCCGCTCGTGCCGAGCGCGGCGCGCGGCACCACGAGGATCGCCTTCAGCGCTACCGACGCCGGCTCGGGGCTCGAAAGGGCGACCCTGTTCGTCGACGGCGCCGAAGCGGCGACCAGCCGCGACCGCAACGAAGAAAAATGCGAGCACCCGTTCGAAGTCGTCGTCCCCTGCAAGCAGGCGATCAACTCATTCTTCCCCCTCGACACGACGCGGCTCCCGGACGGGCAGCACCAGGTGCAGGTGAGCGTCGCCGACGCCACCGGCCAGGAAACGAAGTCCCAGCCCGTCACCTTCACGGTTCGCAACGCGCCGATCGCCAGCCGGCGGCCTGCCATCTCGGGCGCCGCGGCGATCGGGAATCAGCTCAGCGTCGATTCCGGTGCCTGGGAAGGCAGCCCCACCTCGTTCTCCTACCAGTGGCTGCGCTGCCCCGCCGCGGTCCGGCTCGGGGAAATCGCCGGCTGCGCTCCGATCCCCGAAGCGACCGGCGCCGCCTACACCCCGGTCGCCGCCGACGGCGGGCAGCGCGAGGTGGTGGCGGTGACGGCGAGCAACGCCGCCGGGTCGGGGTCGACGCTCAGCGCTCCCAGCGACGTCGTCGTGAAACCGCAGCGCGCCCGGCAGCCGCCGCGGCTCTCCCACGTGGTGCTGAGCCGCAGGCGGTTCCGGGTCGGGCTGGGATTCGCCAAGGGGCGGGGCACCGTGCTGCGCTTCTCGAGCAGCAGGGCCGGGCACCTGACGATCGTGATCGAACGGATGCGGGGCGGGAAGGGCAAGGTGGTGACGAAGCTCGCCGCCCCGGTCAGGTCCGGCCGCAGCAGCGTCCTGCTGACCGGGGAATTCGCGGGACGCCGGCTGCGCCCCGGCAGGTACCGGATCACGATCGCGGTGCGCGGGGATAACGGCGACGTCTCGGCGCCGGCCCGCGTCGCCTGCACGGTCCTCCCCGGCTGACCGCTGGGCGCTGACCCGGCAGGGACGACGAGGGACTCGGCTCTCGCCTGCGCGGAAGCGCGGCAGTCCTTTGTCCTGTATAGCCGGACAAAGGACTGCCGCGGTGCGGAATCAGGCCCGGGCCGCCTCCGGCTCCGCCTCGAGGCCGCGCTCGGCCACGGTCTCCCGCTCGATCTCGCCCTCGCGGACCAGCCACAGGGCGAGGACCGCGCCGGCGAAGGAGAGCAGGCCGCCGAGCAGCAGGATCTCGTTGAGCCCGTGCAGGAAGCCCTGTTCGGCCGCGTTGCGCAGCAGCGGCTGGGCGTGCCGGGGCGCCGAGGCGATCGCCTGCGGCAGGGCGCCGGAGGAGGTCGCTTCCACCAGGTGGCGGGCCTGCGAGCCGTCGACCGCCCCGGCCGCGACCTGCTGCGTCTTCGCCGCGCCGGCGCCGAGGAAGATCGCCCCCCAGGCGGCGATCCCGACCGCGATCCCGACCTGGCGGAAGGTGTCGTTGATCCCGGCCGCCATGCCGCTGCGCTCCTTCGGCACCACGCTGAGCGCGACGTCGGCGATCACCGGGTTGAGCAGCCCGACGCCGGCGCCGCTGATCAGGAACCCGGCCAGCAGCGCGGTCCAGGTCGAGTGCATGCCGAGGCCGGTCATCAGCGTCATCCCCAGCCCGGCGAGGAGCAGCCCGGCGCTCATCAGGTAGCGCGCCTGCACCCGGGCCAGCGCCAGGCCGGCCAGCGGCGCGACGACGAAGGAGGCGACGGTGATCGGCAGGTAGCGGATGCCGGCTTCGATCGGCGAGTAGCCGAGGAAGCTCTGCAGGTAGAGCGTCAGGTAGAGGAACAGCGCGAAGAGCGAGCCGGAGACCGCGAACGCCGCCAGCTGCACCCCGGTGAAGGCGCGGCGCCGGAACAGCCCCAGCGGCAGCATCGGCTCGGCGACCCGCCGCTCGATCGCGGCGAAGGCGGCGAGCAGCGCGCCGGCGCCGGCGAACAGCGAGACGATCAGCGGGCTGCCCCAGCCCTCGTCGTTGCCGCGGACCAGCGCCAGCACGAGCAGGAAGAGCGCGGTCGAGAAGGTGGCCAGGCCCCCCCAGTCGATCCGGGTCGCGTTGGGGTCGCGCGACTCGGCCAGCTTCCAGTAGGTGACGACGAGCGCCGCCGCCCCGATCGGCACGTTGAGCAGGAAGACCGACTGCCAGCCGAAGCCGTCGGTGAGGAGGCCGCCGACCAGCGGCCCGATCGCGACGGCGACGCCGATCGTGGCGCCGTAGATGCCCATCGCCATCCCCCGTTCGGGGCCGCTCGGGAACTCCTGCGCGACGAGCGCGAGCGAGACGGCGAACATCACCGCGCCGCCGACGCCCTGCAGGCCGCGGGCGAGGTTGAGGAAGGTCGGGTCGGGCGCCAGGGCGCAGAGCAGCGAGGCGAGGGAGAAGATCCCGAGCCCGGCGGCGAAGACGCGCCGCCGCCCCAGCCGGTCGGCGAGCGAGCCGGCGGTGAGGACGAGCGCGGCGAGCGAAAGCGCGTAGGCGTCGATCACCCACTGCAGGTCGGTGAAGCTGCCGCCGAGGTCCTGCTGGATCGCGGGGAGCGCCGTGTTGACCACGGTGATGTCGAGGAGAAGCATGAAGGTCGCGACGCAGACCGCGCCGAGAGTCCACCACTTCCGGTCCATTTCGGCCTCCTTTGGGTGAGGTACAATCGTCAGGAAGCCTTGTCAGACTGCCTGTTCAGGGCACCTTATCAGGCTTCCTGACGAAATGACCTCACGTATCGAAAGCTCCCCCGGCTACGTGCCGCTCCCCGGCCTCCTCGACGTCGTCAAAGAGGCGATGCTGGGCGAGTTCCGCGAGGAGCTGATGGCGACCGGCTACGCCGACATCCGGCCGACCCACGGCTGCGTCTTCCGCTTCGTCCGCGGCGAGGGGATGCGGCTGACCGAGCTCGCCGGCCTGGCTGGGATGACCAAGCAGTCGGTGGGGGAGCTGATCGACGACCTGGTCGCCCTCGGCTACGTCGAACGGATCCCGGACCCGGCCGACCGCCGCGCCAAGCTGATCTGCCTCACCGAGCGCGGCAAGCACGCGCAGGGCGTCGGCTTCGGCCTCTTCGCCCAGGTGGAGGAGCGCTGGGCCGAGCGCTACGGCCCGGAGCGGATCGCCGAGCTGCGCGCCTTCCTCGAGGAGCTGGCCGCCAAGGAGGCCCCCGAGGCCGTCCCCGAGCTGGCCCGCCGCGAGCTCGCCAAGGCCTAGCCTCGCCACCTCCACCCGGAGAAGCGGCCCCCCGGCCCTCCCACCCGGTAGATTTGCGATCCGGGCCGCACCCACCGGGCCCGTCCGATTCCCTCGGGGGCGTAGCTCAGCTGGTTAGAGCGCCGGCCTGTCACGCCGGAGGTCGCGGGTTCGAGTCCCGTCGCTCCCGCTCTGGGCACCGCTTAATCGATCCGAGCCCAGAACTCATCAGACACAAGTTGGGTTTTCATGGCCTGGCATTCGCCAGGCTACCCGCCGCCCCTTCATTTTGAGACATCGTCTAAGGACCGTAGAACCTGAAAGCGTGGTGCCGTCTGCGGCAGCGGGTGAATAGAGGTGGATCGCGCGGCGGACCGACGGGGGATTCGCAGCCAAATCCACGGGTCGAGAAGATTTCTCCGCCGGGCGTTTGCTCGAACCTGCCGCGTCTGGTCGCTTTCTTCGCCTTCGGACAGGTGAGCTTGGAGACCTGCAGGTTGCGGACCCTAGGTGGATGTCCATGGCATCGCGTCCACGCCGAGTGCTGCATGGGTCGAGCGGCTCGGGCTCGACCCCCGCGTCGCTGCAAGCGGATTACCCGATTGCCGGCGACGAGCTTCAGGTGTCCATGCCATAAGCGTCAGCGCGGATTCGACCGGAAGAAACCGTCGAGCCAGGCATCTTCCCGCGATGGGCGCCCAGGGCAAAACTTGTCGGTGTTGACCTCATGGTTGGTCACCAGTCGGCTTGACACGGCCGGGAGTCGGTAGTTGTAGATGTTGCACCTGGCCTGCAAGAAGAGGGTGGGATGAAGCAACTCGACCAGCGTGAACGAGACGTGCACGCTCATGGGTCGGGTGATCGGCGGCTTTGGTCCATTTCTGTCCCTCACCGAGAGGACGACAAAGCTCTTGTTCTGGAGCACGCTCCAATCGTGCCTACTGCTCTCGCTGGGCCGTCCGCTTCGGGTCCATGCCGAGCGCTGCGTGGGTCGCGCGGCTCGGAGGCCAACCCAGAAATCCGCCTGCCCTCGGGGGTTATTTGCGTATTGAACAGAAACGTCGAGGACGTTGCCGCCCTTTAGGTCACGCGGGAGCTTCGTCACCCAGCGATCTCGGCTTGACGAGACTGGCCTGGAACCCAAGTGCGCGAGGACATCTCCAGCTTCGTGGCCGATCGGTTCTTCGCCAGTGACGTGGAGGAGCGAGACCACGACCCGTGCCGCAGGGGTCCCGATCCGCAGCGACACCCTATCGCCGGGGGAAACCGGAAGCCGCTTGTGGATCGGCAGCGGGTAGCCAGCGTCCACGATCGCTCCGCCCCATTCATAGGAGCCCAAGGATGCCGATACAACCGCATCGCCCCGCTTGGCCGAAAGCGGCGGAGGGTGCGCAGGTTCCCTACTCATCTTCAGGGCCGACGCCGGTGCCCCACCCGCGACGGCGAGGAGACACCCGAGCGCGAGCACGACCGACATTCCAGCTTTGCTACCGCTCAGCCGGACAGAACTGCCGGGCAATCCAAACCTCATCGTCAAACCTCCGTAAGTCGCGGGCCGAATCTGAGTCGCGCTGCTGAGCACTTCCACGGCGACACTCCTTCTACGGAGACACGTCGTCCCCGTCACGACGGCCTGGCCGAAGGTATGAGAAGCCGCAGATGGGCAGGCCGGCTGTGCCTGCTTCCTGCCGCCTTTGGCCTGAGCCGCTGAGTCAGTCGAGGCGGTTCAGCAACTCGCCAGGCTCGATGCCGAGTCCATCGGCCAGGGGCAGGATCGTCATCAGCTTCGGCTCGCGGCCACGACGCTCAAATCGGTCGATGCTTGGTCCCGGGGTACAGCCGAATCTCGATGCGGTGCCCAGAGGGGGTTTGACCCCCGTCGCTCCCGTTGTGGCGGCATCCCGCCATTTCAGTTGGCGCCCCCAGCTCCCCTCGCCAGGGGTTTGGGCATCACATTTGGGTGATGGAGCATCCTCACCGTATGGGTCTACGGTGCGCCCGGGCTCGCTGCGATCCGTTCTATTGAGCAACCAGCTGTGTCTATGGGGCACGCGGGCGCGCCAGACTCATTTCGGCCGGTGGCGAAAGCATCAGGGACCTCGCGGAGCACCGCGCCGCTACTCTGGCGTGGGCAATGTGGCGGTCGAGATGGGGAGCGTGAGATTTTGGCGAGCTGGCCGGAGCTAAAGCAATACATTCAGGACACCTATGTGGTGACGCGAGATGTCGGGGAGGGGCTCGAACTGGAATTCCACGGGGAGGGCCGCAGCCAAAAGATGTTCGTCACCCACATCCAGCTCAATGATGGGAACGACGGGGATTGGGTATCGATCGAATCTCCGATCGGCAAGTCCGCGGAGGTCGATATCGTGCAGGCACTCGCAGCTGCCGGAGACGTGGTCTGTGGCGGGCTGGCGCTGTGGGCCATTGATCCGACATTTCTCGTGATGAAGCATGGAATCCCGCTTGAGAATGTCGACCTCAACGAGTTCCAGCTTCCCGTTCAACTGCTGGCGGGAACGGCGGACAGGATGGAGAAGGAGCTGACCGGGGAGGATCGGCTCTAGGGGCGCTTTTTTTAGAGGCCGGGTCGCCTCGCTCATGAGGGTCCATCGCCCCCGTCCTTCGGGCTAAACGCAACCATCGGCAGCGCCTCGATCAGCCTGTGGCGCGACTCGGCTGAGCCGTCGTAGCGAAAGCCGGCCACACGGGATAGAACCGCACGCACGATCGGGCCGGCGATTCGATTTCGGCGCTCGTAGTCAGCGAGGACGCCGAAGGCCTCCTCCCGCTCCGGCGAGCGCACCCGCGGCGCAAAGCGAACCCCGGCGATTCGCACCTCGATCGCTCCCCCGGCAAGCACGTTCAGCCGCCAGCTCGCATCCGGACCGAACCCCGACATCACGATCGCCTCCCGCCTCTCGGGATTCCAGCCCACGACCTCCAGCATCGTGCGATACAGCCGGCCGCTGCTGCGGCCACGATGAGTGAGCAACAGGAAGCGATGCCCAAAGAGCCCTGCCCGGTGCTCAACCCGATCGGTTGGAAGTGACTCCCAGGCCTCGGAGCTACTGCGGCTGTCGGAAAATCAGGAGTGGGGCGGCGAGCGCTCCAAGCGTCAGCCGGGGACCTTGACGGCGGGCTCGGGAATCTCGATTCGCGGCAGGCTGAGCCGCAGATCGCTGCCCAGCGCGTCGGCGAAGCGCGCCAGCTGGCCGACCGTGAGGTTGACGCGCCCCGCCTCGACGTTCGAGACGTAGGGAACGGTGAGCTCGAGCCGCAGCGCCAGCTCGGCCTGGGTGAGGCCGGCCGCCTTGCGAGCACGGCGAATCTCATCGCCGACCCGCTGGGCGGCGAGCTCGGAGGTCCGCGTACGCGGCATCAGCCAAGCGCTGCGGTCGAGTGAGCCGCTGCGCGCCCGGCCGGGTCGGCGATCTGGACCGGCTCGATCGATACGTCAAGGAGGGGGTCCGTGTCCTCGACGATCTCAGCCCACAGGTAGGGGGTGCGGTAGCCGGCGGCGATGCCCCGCGCCCACTCCTCGCCGTCCTCGGAGAAGGAGATCGTCGCGCCGCTGCGCAGGCTCAGGACGCGCTGCTCGAAGTCGACGACGGACGCATCGCCCTCAACGCGCGCATCCTGGCCGTCGACGGTGAGGCGGGCGAGGGTCTCGCAGCCGGCAACGTGTCCGGACTCATCTCGCGTGGAACTGCGGAAATCGAGAACGACCATGAGGGGATCCCTTCTGCGACTCCTGGGCAATCGCAACGTAGTTTATCTCTTGGATAAAGTCAAGGGCGTCGAGTTACAGCTCTCCCGGCGGCAGAATCTCCCGACCTCGCTGCAGGCGCTGCCCACGGGAGAGAAGGGCGGCGGCGCGATCCGCGGCGAGGTAGCCGCGTAGATCGCCGAGGTCCTCAGTGAGGCGCGACACCGCTGCGAGCTCGGAGTCGTCGAGGGCGCGCGGGCCGCGTTGCCAGCGCCAGGCCGTCAGCTCCTGGTGACCGGCGCGGTCACCGGGTCGAGCGAAGGCGAAGCCGTGGTCGATCAGGTGGATGCGCGAGCGCTGCTCATGCCAGAGCACGTTGCCTGGGTTCCGGTCCTGCTGCCCTGCGAGGCAATCGAAGAAGGCGCCGTTGGCCGCCTGCTCCGGGACGGCGTGAACGTAGTTGCGCCTGCGGGCCTCGCCAGGGCGGAACAGCGCCATCGAGCCGACTTCGTGGCCACGGTCGGGGAGCTTGACGCCGCGGAGCACGGTGGGGGCGACCAGCTCCTCCCAGCGCTTGCCGAGATGCTTGGCGAGCTGCCAAGCCGCGCACTCGCCGATCAGCGTCGAGACCGGCGTGTGGCCGTAACCGAGAAGCGCCCGCTTCAGCGGCGTGGCGGCGTCTTGGTAGGCGTTGAGCGGCTTGAAGAAGGCCATTCGCCCCGTCTCCAGGACGACCTCATACAGATCGACCGTATGGCTGGCCTTGTCGCGGTAGGCATCGACGCGGGCAGGGAGGGCTTCGATGAGCTCGAGCTCAAGATCGCTCGTCACCTGGGCGGCGTAGAGCGCGTCGACTTGGTCCTGCTCGGTCATCGGCGGGTGGGTCTCGCGGTCAGCCGTCCCTCGAAGTCTCCGCTCGTCCAGGCCATGTTTCTCCCCTCGGGTCGTTTCCCCGTTAAGGCCCGGGTGGCCCTCGATTAACCCCCCCCATCGCCTGGCCGCCGCGCATGGGGGCGGTGGGTGGCGTCCTTCGACCGCAGGGTGCTGCCCGTGGCCTACAGCCGCGTCCAGTGGGCGCCGCGCCCGGAGCCCTCCGGCCTGATCGCCCCCTCGTCGCGAAGCTCCGCGAGAACGAGGCGGATCGTGGCGGTGCTCACGCCCGGGAGGGCTCGCTCGATGTCGCGTCGACGAAACCGCTTGGGTGCCTGGCGGAGGGCGTATTCCCTCACCCTCACCTGCTTGCTGCCCGTTTGCGTCCCCGCCTCCGCGACGCGACGCCCGAAGTCGTCATAGGCGTCGGCGAGGATCCGGCAGAGGTAGGCGATCCACGGCCAGACGTCGTGTTCTGCCTCATTCCAGTCGCGCTGGGACTCATAGAGGCTGGCGTAGTAGCTGTTCTTCGATTCGTAGACGCGCTGCTCGATGCTGACGTAGCGCGCGACGCCGTAGCCCTGTGCCAGCAGCTCGTGGGTGGTGAGGAGGCGGGCGAGGCGGCCGTTGCCGTCGGCGACCGGGTGGATCGCCAGGAAGTCGAGGATGAGGGCGCCGATCAGGATCAGGGGATGCGCGCTGGCATCGCGCTTTGCCTCCTCATAGCGGACCAGGAGCTCGCCGAGGAGGAACTCGGTCTCCTCAGGCGAGGGCGGAGTGAAGATGACCTCGCGCCTGCCTGACTCATGGGAGACGATCAGGTTCTCGTCGCTCTTCAGGCTGCCCGCTCTGCCGCCGCTGTGGGCGAAGAGAAGCCTGTGGAGGTGGAGGACGAAGGGAACGTTCAGCGGCTCATACGAGTCGAGGGCCACGAGCATGTCGACGGCGTCGCGATAGCCGGCGAACTCCCTCTCGTTGCGGTTGCGGTAGCGGCGGCTTCCCTCCGCGATCTGCTCGGCCCGCCGGCTCTCGACGAGCACTCCCTCGATTGCGTTCGAGGCGGTGATGGAGGCGATACGGGCATGCTCGGAGAGTTGGCGGAGGAGCTCGGGACCAATTAGCGCGATTCTCCACCTATGCACTGTTGCTACCGCCGGGCCTTGAACTCCATCTGTTCCCAGAACTTCCGCAGGTTGCGGCGGCTGATCCTGCGCTGCCAGGGCGGGACGCGGGTCCCGGGCCGGGCGAGTCGTCGCTCCCCGCGGCTGAAGCCGCGGCTGAGGCCGCGGTGCCCCTTCGGCTCGTCGGGGGAGGAGGCCCGGTAGGGGCAGAAGCCCCAGCCGCAGTGCGGGGGGCAGCCGGTGCCGAGGATCTCGTGGCGGTTCTTGCTGGCGCTGAGGCAGTGCGGCAGCTCCTCCATGTGGCCGAAGGCCTCATGGAGGTCGGGCGGGCTGCCCTCCTTCAGGTCGACGAGGAGGGATACGTCGCCGACCAGCTGCGCCGCCTTGCGGTTGAGGATGGCCGGCAGGCCGCCGGCGTCTTCGACCTTGTCGCTCCAGACGAACGCTTCCCACCGCGAGCTGCCGAATTCCCCGCGGCGCTGCCCGGCGCGGGCCAGCTTCGCGGCGCGGCGCGCCAGCGGGTGCCGCTCGCGGGTGCCGTGCAGCCGGTATGAGAGCACGTCGAGGGTGTCCTCCCGGCTCGCCCCGGCGACCGCGTACATCGCCAGCGCCTGGTAGAGCAGCATCCGCGCGTACCACGATTCGGCGTGGGGGAGGCAGACGTCGGCGGCGAGCCTGCGGTTGGGGGCGACCCAGCCGGGGCCCTTGTGGGCCTCCTCGGAGGCATGTCGCATCGCGTCGGCCTTGAACCCCTGGGCCAGAGAGTCTTCGAGCTTCGGGCGACAGCCCTCGTAGGCGAGGGTGGCGAATTTGACCAGCTGATCGCGGGCGCGGGTGAGCCGCTCTCCGGGCGACTCGCCCGGCGGCTCCTCGCTGAGGCCGCTGACGATCGCCGGCAGCGCCCAGCCCAGCGCCTCGAACGCGTCCCAGGAATACCTGTCGCTATTCGCTCTCTCCGACCTCGCCTCCTCCGACTGCAACGGCCGGCCTTCGGCCGCGAGCAGCCCGGCGCGGAGGATGTGGCTCTCGATCTTGTCGTGGAGCGCGTCGTAGGCCTCGCAGGCGTTGACCTCGAGCTGCTGGCCCGCGGCCCGGCGGACGTTGTAATCGCTGTCGCCGGCGAAGTCCCGCCAGATCGCGTTCCAGGAATCCTGGCCACCGAGCTCGGCGAGCGCCGACACCGCCCGCAGCTTCGTCCAGCGCATCGCCCCGGTCGTCTTTTTGACCCGCGCGACGATCTCCCCACGGTGGCGGAGCGGATTTGGGGAGCCCTTGGGGCGCCAGAGGAGGCCGGCGGCGGTCCCGGGCCAGCCGGGCCGCTTCCGGCTCGGCGCCGGATGACGCAGCAGGGAGGCGAGCTGGGCGGCGGTCGTCAGCTTGATCAGGTCGTCGTCGGGGTCGAACCGAGAGTCGATCTGGGAGAGGCGCGTCGGATCGAACAGCTCCGCTCCCTCGGGGCAGTCGGCCTTCTCGGGCCCTTTCTCCGCCGTCGCCTTTTCCTCCCTCTTGGCGGTGGACTCCTTCACGGAATACAGAAGCGCCTTCACGATCCAGTCGGCCAGCGTGCCCCAGGATTTGCCAGGCTTTCGGATCGACTGGGCGTCGGCGTGGACGGCGGCGAAGACGAGGACCAGGTGGGCGGTGAGCTTTTCGGGGTGGCGGGCGTCGAGCAGCGTCCGCACCCAGGCGTCGAAGCGGCACACCCGCTCCCTGGCGCGGTCCAGCTCGACCTCCTTCAGCTCCCCGGCTTCGGCCTCCTTTCGCCCCAATTCGGCAAGGGCTTTGCCGGCGAGGAACGCCTGCATGATGCGGTGCCGGAACTGCGGCTCGCCTTGCCAGTCCGGCTCGAGGATGCGCAGCCGTTCGCAGGTGTCGATCGCCTCGTGCTGGGAGACCTCCGGGCGGCGTCCCCGCCGCCCGCCTTTTGCATCTGGGTCGTCCTCCCGGTCGTCGGCGCTTATGAAGTCGACCAGTTTCCCGCGTTTCGGCTGGCCCTCCCGGGTCTCCACCGGTTCGTCGCCGTGCTCGGCCGCTGCCGCGGCCTCGAGCCCGGTCGCCCCGAGCGCCCCGAGCGCCGCGCCCTCGAGCGCCTTGACGCTTCGCTCGCGGTCCTTGCGGTCGATTCCCAGGCTCGGCCGCACCCTGCCCTTGACGATGCCTCCGTAGTAGCGGTCGAGGAGCATGTAGCGCACCCACAGCGGGCTCCACGACCGGCGGGTCGCGGAGCGCTCGCGCCAGCGGCCGGGACGCTCGGCCGCGCCCCAGTACCCGGGGTCGTCGGGGAGGTCCGGGCAGGCGTTGACGGCGGTCAGCTCGGCGAGCGCCTCCAGGTACAGCGGCGCCTCGGTCAGCTCCCCCTCCGTCACCCAGCGCTCGATCTCGCCGCGCGGGATCGAGTCGGCCTCTATGTTCGCCCCGGCCTCTCGCTCTTTCGGCTTCGCGGCGATCTTGACCGCGATCTCGGGGTCGAGCGGCTCGATCGAGATCGCGGAGGCGGCGATTCCCATCGGCACGCCGGCGGGACGGGCGGTCACGATCACCGCCTGGCCCTCGGTCGCGACGTTCTCCAGCAGCCGCCGCATCACGAAGCCGGGCTCGCCGTCGCAGCCGATCTGGTCGATGTCGTCGACGAGGATCGCCACCCGCTGCCGGCGGCAGAGCCAGCGCCAGACGACGTTCGCGTCCGCGTCCGTCTTCAGGAAGGGGCGGGCCTGCTGTTCGAACCGCTTGCGAGCGCGGTCGAACAGGTCCTCGTCGGTCAGCTCGCCTCGCAGCTCGAGCAGCACAGGCACGAAGCCGATCTTGGCCAGCACCCTGGCGAGGTCGAGGAGCGCCGTCGTCTTGCCCGCCCCCGGGTCGCCGACGACGATCTGCACGTCCTTCTTGCGGGCGAGCGCGCCGGGCAGCAGTTCGTCGTAGAGCTCGTCGCGGGGCACCGTGTTCACCGGGGGGTCGAGCTGGACGATCGTCGCCCCCTGCTTGGCGAGAGTCGTGCGCAGGAGCGCCTCCGGTTCGGCGGCGATTCGACGTCGCACCTGGCGGACGACCCGGGGGCCCTTGACGACGTCGTGCCAGGCGACCGAGACGAGCGCCGCGAGGGCGCCGCTGAGGGCCCAGGTCAGGACCCACTTTTCATCTTCGTCGCGCTTCGTCTTGAACGCCAGGTACGCGCACCCGCCTGCGACGACCAGCCAGAGCAGAAACCAGAAGGAGAAAGTCTTGGTGACCCTGAGCATCTTCACCCTGCTGATCCCGCGGCCGGGAAGCTTGTGCGAATCGCCGAGGCGCCGTCCCAGCCGCCCGATCAGCTCGGCGATCCGGATCAGGACCAGCTGCAGGCGGCGCCCCACCCGTCTGGTTCGCGGCCAGGAGACCGCCTCGATCGTCCCGCGAGCCGCCCGGTGACTTTCGGCGACGCCGGCGATGTGGGCGAGCGCCTCCGCCTTTTCAGCCTCCGACATCTGTCCGGAATCCTGCGGGCTCAAAACGCCCTCATTCGACCTGCACCGCCTCCCTCGGACACCCCGGCAATCACAAAGTTAGTGTGAATCCGTTAACCGTAAGGTATTTGCGGACTAAAAGGAACGCGGTCGTCACGGGGGTGGCCCGCATGGGAAGGGAGTGAGCCGAGCGTCGCGGTCCTGCCGGAGCGGCCATCGCCCGGCTCGGACATCCGCCTAGCGGCGGTCGATCCGGCGTAGCGTCGGCTCCATATGGCCAGGCGCACGATCGCCGTCCTCGCGACGGCCCTGACGGGGCTGCTCCTCGCGCCGCTCGCGCACGCGGACACCGCCAACATCCTCGAACCACAGCACCATCCGGCGACCGCCGCGGACGGCTTCCAGGCCGGGCCCTGCACGGGCGACACCCCGAAGTGCGCCCCCGACACCCCGGCGCAGTTCTTCAAGGCCGCCGGCGGGCACCCCCCGGTCGGGTTCGTCCAGTTCAACGTCAGGCACGAAGTCCGCCCGCCGTTCGAACTCGAGCCCAACTTCTTCGTCCCGGTCGAGCCCCTGGTGCAGCCGATCGAGAGCCGCGCCGTGAAGACGGTCAGGGTCGACCTGCCTCCCGGCCTCTCGGTCAATCCCGAAGCGACGCTGGAAAAGTGCACGCTCGCCGAATTCCTCCACGAAGAAAAAGGCGCGATCGTCCCCCAGTGCAAGCCGGGCAGCAGGATCGGCGAAAGCCAGGTCAAGGTCGTCGCCGGCCCGGACGGCTGGCCGCTTTTCGGCCTCCCGCCCGGAGTCGCGTTCCCGCCCCTGAACCCGCTGGCGCCGGGGCTGACCCAGCTGGAACTGTTCAACCTGCAGCCTTCGTCCGGCGAGCCCGCCCTGTTCGGCTTCGTCGTCGCCGCCTCGATACCGGTCCTCCTCAAGCCCGAAGTCGCCTGGCAGAGCGACTTCCACGAGAGCTTCACGATCGAAGGGCTTCCCGACTACAACACCGCCCACGTCGGCGCCCTGCCCGCCCCGGTGGTGATTCACGACTCGAGGCTGGTCACCTTCGGCGACGCGGGCAACGGCACCCTCGCCACCAACCCCACCACCTGCTTCAACTCCGACGAAGTGCCGTTCAGGCACCTCTACTCGAGCTGGATCCGGGAGGACTCCTTCGGCGAACCGGACCCCGCCTTCCCGCTCGGCTCGACCCCGCTCGAGTCGGCGCTGCCGGCGGGGGTCCACCCGGAAGGGTGCGAATTCATCCCCTTCAGCCCGTCGATCGAGGTCTCGCCGGGGACCGCGGACGTCGACTCCGCCGCCTCGCCGACGGTGACCACCCGCCTCGACTCCCGGGCCCCCGGGCAGGGCGGCGGCCCGATCGCCCAGTCGCACCTGCGCCGCGCCGAGGTGACGCTGCCGGAGGGGATGGCGCTCAACCCGGGCGGCTCCGCCGGCCTCCTCGCCTGCTCGGACGAGCAGTTCCGCAAGGGGGTGAGGGAGCTCGAAAACGCCTGCCCCGCCGGGTCGGCGATCGGCACCGCCGAGGTCAGGACCCCGGTCCTCTCACAGCCGCTGCAGGGCGAGGTCTACGTCGGCGAGCCGAAGAGCGGCGATCCCGCCTCCGGCGAAGAGTTCCGCGCCTTCGTCGAAGCCAAGTCCGGGGAACGGGGCATCGCCGTGAGGCTGATCGGCAACGTCAGGGCCGACCCGGCGAGCGGGCGGCTGACGGCGGTGTTCGACGAACAGGAGACGAGCCCGCTCTTCGGCGACCTGCCGCGCGGCCTCCCGCAGCTGCCGTTCGAATCACTCTCGCTGCATTTCCACGGGGACCACAGGATCCTCAGCAGCCCGCCGACCTGCTCGCCGAGCACCACCACCAGCCAGCTGGAACCGTGGGCGCGGCCCGGCGACCACGCCACCCCGACCGCCGCGTTCTCGCTCTCGAGCATCCCCAGCGACGGCCGCTGCCCGCAGACCCTCGACCAGCGCCCCTTCGCGCCGGGCTACACGGCCCAGCCGGACACCGGCCAGGCGGGGGCATACACCCCCTTCCGCTTCCACCTCAAGCGGCCTCCCGGCCAGCAGGAGCTGAAGCGCATCTCGCTGAGCCTGCCGCCTGGGGTGATCGGCAGGCTCGCCGGCATCCCCTACTGCCCCGAGGGGGCGATCGCCGCCGCTCCGGGGCGCAGCGGCGCCGCCGAGCGGGAATCGCCGAGCTGTCCCGCGGAGAGCATTGTCGGCACGACCGCGACCGAATCGGGCACCGGCGACCCGCTGAGGCTCCCCGGAAAGGTGTATCTGGCCGGCCCGTACCGGGGCGCCTCGCTCTCGCTGGTCTCGATCACCCCGGCGATCTCGGGCCCCTTCGACCTCGGCGACGTCGTGGTCAGGGTCGCGCTCGGGATCGACCCGCGGAGCGCCCAGGTCAGCGCCGTCTCCGACCTGCTCCCGCACGTGTTCGGCGGCGTGAAGCTCGACCTGCGCGGAATCGCGTTCGACCTCGACCGCGGGCATTTCACGCTCAACCCGACCAACTGCTCCGAGAAGGCGACCACCGGGACGATCGCCGGCGGCGGCGGCGACCCCGCCAACCCGGCGGCGTTCAGCTCCTTCGGGCTGCGGGCGCCGTTCCAGGCGACCGGGTGCGGCGCGCTCGGCTTCCAGCCGACCCTGACCACGACCCTCTCCGGCCCGACCAGGCGAGCGAAGTACCCGCAGCTGACCGCGACCCTGGCGGCGCGCCCCGGCGACGCGAACGTCGCCGGCGTCGACCTGACCCTGCCGCACTCCTTCTTCGTCGCCCAGGAGCACATCTCGACCGTCTGCACCCGCCCGCAGCTCGCCTCGCGGAGCTGCCCGGCGGCCTCGGTCTACGGCGAAGCCGAAGCGAGCTCGCCGCTGCTCGACGGCAAGCTCAGCGGCCCGGTCTACCTCGTCCCCGGCGGGCACAGGCTGCCCGACCTGGTGGTCGACCTGCACGGCCAGGTGGACATCCAGCTGGAGGGAGTCGTCAGCTCCAGCCGGGGCAGGATCAGGACGGCCTTCGAATCGGCTCCGGACGTGCCCCTGCGCGAATTCACCCTGCGGATGGCGGGTGGGAAGAAGGGCCTGATCGTCAACTCGACCAACATCTGCAAGAAGAGGCGCCCCGCCGCCCTGACGATCCAGGCCCAGAACGGCAAGCAGCTCAAGAACAACCGCTACAAGCTGCGCCTCCCCGGCTGCAGGAAGCGCCGGAAAGTCCACGTCAGGCCCCACGGTCGCGGCGGCGGTGTGGTTCCCCACCCGGTCGTCCCGCACTGAGGACCCTGCTCCGAAATCAGCCGCGCAGGATGGTGAGGGATGCGCGGGCCGGGTCGGAGACCGCCCCCTGCGGGTTCTGGACCGTGACGGTGAGGCGGTAGCGGCCGCGCCCGAGCGTCCTCCTGCCGATCCTGCCGCTGAGCAGGACGTCGCTCGGTCCCGCTTTGATCAACGCCGCGAGGCTTGCGACCGCCTTCGCCCTCCCCCCGCGGATCCGTTCGACCACGATCGTCAGCCGGCCGGCTTCGCTGCTGGTCAGGCGCAGGATCGTCCCGCGGCCCTTCGCGGCGCCGACCCGGAAGCGCCGGCGGGACAGCTTCACGCGGGAGAGGACCGGCTGCGGCTGCGGCGCCACCGGGTTGGCGACGACGTCGCTCGGCACGCTGGCGGCGCTCAGCGACCCGGCGGCGTTGCTCGCCGTCACCCTGACCAGGTCGCGCTGGCCGAGGTCGCCCGGCGCGACCGTGTACTCGGCGGCGGTCGCGCCGGCGATCGGCGCGCAGCCGGTCCCATTGTCGGCCGCCCTGGTCGCCGCCGGGCAGCGGAGCCACTGGTAGGCGAAGCGGGTCGGGGCTCCTTCCCACTGCCCGGCGCTGGCCTGCAGCCGCTCGCCCACCGTCGCCCTGCCGCTCAGCGCCGGCAGGCCGGTGTTGGCGGGGGCGTTGCGCACGGTCAGCGTCGCCGCCGCCGATTCGGCGCGCTGGCCGGCGGCGTCGGTGACGGCGACCGCCACCGCGTGCTGGCCCTCGCGCAGCCGGGTCGTGTCGAGCGGCAGGGAGGAGTCGACCCTGAGGACGCAGGGGACGAGGGCCCTATATGGGGGATGCGGCAGGCACCTGCCTTCGTTGCCGAGCAGGACGCTCGGCTGCTCGACCCCGTCGACGACGAGGGCCGCGGTCGAGACCCCGGAGCCGTCGTCGCTGGCGCTGAAGGGGACCTTCAGCGCGCCGCGCGCGGGCACGCTGGGGACGCTCGGGGTCGCGATCAGCGGGGGCGCCGAATCCCGCAGGGTCACGTCGATGTCCGAGAGCGAGATCGAGAACGAGTTGGCGGCCGTGCCGGGGCAGGTGTGGACCGAGAAGGGGGGGCAGAAGAGGCGGGCGCCGACCGAGCTCGATTCGACCGTGAGCCTGGTCCGTTCCGGCGGCGGGATGAACGGGCGGCCGTCGTCGATCACCGGGCCGATCAGCGGGGCGCCGCCGCCGGTCGAGAGCACCCAGCCGAGGAACGATTTGCCCAGGGCGAAGTTGGAGGTGAGCTCGATCGCGTCGATCCGGGTGTTGGCGGGGGCCGCGAGCGTCCAGCTCTCCAGCGTCCCTTCCGGCACGGTGCCGCCGCTCGTCCCCTCCAGGATTCCGCCGACGACCGCGGTCCCGCAGGGTTCGAAGAAGACCGGCGGGGCGGCCGGATGCGTCACTTCCAGCCCTTCGCCGCTCGGCGAGGCGGGGGTGCAGACTTCGACTTCGTACTCGGCCGCGGCGGAGAAGGCGGGCGAGCCGGCAGCCGGGATCGCCAGGGCGGCGAGGGTCAGCAGCAGGAGCGCGGACAGCCTTCGGGCCCGGCCGCGCGGTGAGATCGGCTCCCCGGTACGCACATCGGAGATACGCTCGGCCACTCAGGCCAGTTCAGGCAATGGTCCATCCGTCCAAGCCTGCCGGCGGCCCGGAAGCCTGACCCTCAGCCGCGCAGCGGCCGGTACTCGCCCCGGTGGAAGACCAGCGGCTCGCCCTCGCCGGTCTCCAGCTCGCGCACCTCGCCGGTGACGATCACGTGGTCCCCGGCGGCGATCACGTCGCGCAGGTCGCAGGCGATCCAGGCCAGGGCGTCGTCGATCGCGGGGACGCCGCCGCGGTCGGTCCAGGGCACGCCGACCCACTTCTCCGCCACCGGTGCCTTGGTCGCGAAGGAGCGCGCCAGCGCCTCCTGGCCCGCGTGCAGGACGCTGATCCCGAAGCGGTCGGCGGCCTGGACCGCGAGCAGCGTGCGGGAGCCGCGGTCGAGGCAGGCGAGCATCAGCATCGGCTCGATCGAGAGCGAGCAGACGGCGTTGGCGGTGGCTCCGGCCGGCCCGTCGGGGCCGCTGGCGGCGACGATCGTGACCCCGGTCGGCAGGGTCGCCATCGCGGCGCGGAAGCGGGCTGGGTCGGGGAGCGGCATTCGTCGGGAGATCGGGATCTCCGCCAGACAATATGATGCCCGCCGCGTGCGCCCCGCATTGATCTCAGCCATCTCCGCCGCGGCGATCGCCGCCGCGCTCGGGCTTTCGGCCTGCGGCTTCGGCCGGGAAGAAATCGCCGTCTCCAAGAGCGACCCCAACTACGGAGGGGCCGTCCTCTTCGCCACCCACTGCTCCGGCTGCCACACGCTCAGCGCCGCCGGCACGCAGGGGACGGGCAACCGCGGTCAGCGCACCCAGGGCCCGAATCTGAACGGGCGGACCGAGACCTACGAAGACGCCCTCTTCGCGATCCAGAACGGCGGCTTCTCCGGGGCGATCATGCCGCAGAACATCGTCGTCGGCCAGGAAGCCGAAGCGGTCGCCCGGTTCGTCGCCAAGTACGCCGGCGAAGACGCGGAATCCTCGCCGCGCCCCGGCCAGGCCTCGCCCTAAGCGGAGGCCCGGATGCTCGACCTGAAGCTGATCCGCTCCGACCCCGAGCGGGTCAAGTCCGCGCTGGCGCGCCGCGGCGCGGCCGAGCGCGTCGACGAGCTGCTCGCCCTCGACGCCCGCCGCCGCGAGCTGCTGCCCGAGGTGGAGAACGCCCAGGCCGAGCGAAAGGCGCTCTCGAAGCGGATCGGGGAGGCGAAACAGGCGGGGGAGGACGCGTCGGAGCCGATGGCCGCGGTGGCGGGGCTGAAGGAGCGGATCGAGGCCGGGAAGCAGGAGCTGGAGAAGGTCGAGGCCGAGCTCGACCGGCTCGCGCTCACCCTCCCCAACCTGCCCGACCCCGACGCCCCGGACGGGATGACCGAGGAGGACGCGGTCGTGGTCCGCGAGGTCGGCGAGCGCCCCGAGTTCGACTTCGAGCCGCGCGACCACCTCGAGATCGGCGCCGAGCTGGGCCTGATCGAGATGGAGGCCGCGGCGAAGCTGTCGGGATCGCGGTTCGCCTACCTGAAGGGCGACCTGGTCCTGCTGGAGCTGGCGCTGGTCCGCTTCGCGATCGAGCTGGCGCGGGAGGAGGGGCACGAGCCGGTGGTGCCGCCGGTCCTGGTCCGCGAAGAGGCGCTGGAGGGGACCGGCTTCCTGCCCGGCGACCGCGACCAGATCTACGAGATCCCCAAGGACGAGCTGTTCCTCACCGGCACCTCGGAGGTGGCGCTGGCCGGCCTGCACGCCGACCAGATCCTCGACGCCGACGCGCTGCCGCTGCGCTACTGCGGCTTCTCGACCTGCTTCCGCCGCGAGGCGGGGGCGGCCGGGCGCGACACCCGCGGCATCTTCCGCGTCCACCAGTTCGACAAGGTCGAGATGTTCTCGTTCGTCGAGCCGTCGGCCTCGGCGGCCGAGCACGAGCGGCTGCTGGCGATCGAGGAGCGCATCCTCGGCGAGCTGGAGATCCCCTACCGGGTCGTCAACGTCGCCGCCGGCGACCTCGGCGCCCCGGCGGCGAAGAAGTACGACTGCGAGGCCTGGATTCCCAGCCAGGGGCGCTACCGCGAGCTGACCTCCTGCTCGAACACGACCGACTACCAGGCCCGTCGAATGCGCTGTAGGTATCGACCGCTCGACGGCGAATCACCGGAGACGGTGCACACCCTGAACGGAACGGCGCTGGCCGTGGGCCGCACGATCATCGCCCTGATCGAGAATCGGCAGGATCGATCGGGCGGCTTCGACCTACCTAAAACTTTGCATCGATACGGATCGCCTGAAAGAATCGCGGCGGGATGACGGCAAGCATGCGGGACGCCAAGCGCGTGGTTCTCTGCGACGACCACGAGATCGTCCGCGAGGCGATCAAGGCTCGCATGCTCAACTCGAACACGGTCGAGATCGTCGGTGAGGCCGGCAACGGCCGCGACGTCGTCGACGTTGTGAAAGATCTGGAGCCCGACGTCCTGATCATCGACGTCGAGCTGCCGAAGCGCGACGGGATCGAGGCGACCAAGGAGGTGCTCAAGGTCCGCCCGCGGACCAAGGTGATCATCTTCACCGCCCACGCCCAACCGGACCTGCTGGCGCTGGCGCTGCGGGCCGGCGCCTCCGGCTACGTGCTCAAGTCCGCGCCGGCCGAGGACATCGCCCGCGCGGTCAAAGCGGTGACCGGCGGCGGGACCTTCCTCGGCGGCGACTTCGCCGGCGGCAAGCCCTCCGAGGTGGAGAAACTGCTCGACCTCTCGCCGCGCGAGCGCCAAATCCTCGAGCTGCTCGCCGAGGGGCTGCGGGTGAAAGAGATCGCCGAGCGCCTCTCGCTCAGCCCGGCGACCGTCCACACCCACGTCCGCAACGCGATCGCCAAGCTCGAGGTCGACACCCGCACCGAGGCGGTGGCGCTCGCGGTCCGCTTCAGCTACCTCGGCGCCGGCGGCGGCGCCGTCTGAGCGCCGCCACGCCTACTTCGGCTCGAGAGTGAGCGCGCAGCCGTTGATGCAGTAGCGCTGGCCGCCGCGGTCGGCCGGCCCGTCGTCGAAGACGTGGCCCAGGTGGGCGTCGCAGTGCTTGCAGACGACCTCGGTGCGGCGCATGAAGTGGCTGCTGTCGGGCCGCAGCTCGACGTGCTCCCGGTTCGCCGGCTCGGTGAAGCTGGGCCAGCCGGTGCCGGAGTCGAACTTGGTGTCGGAGGAGAAGAGCTCGGCGCCGCAGCAGACGCAGCGGTACATGCCCTCGCCCTTCTCGTCGACGTAGGGGCCACTAAACGCCCGCTCGGTTCCCGCATTGCGCGTCACCTCGAACTGCTCCGGCGTCAGCTGCTCGCGCCACTCCCGCTCGGACTTCTCAACCTTCGTCGCCATCCTTCTCCTTTCGTCCCCACCAAGGCTACGCCGTCCCCCTTACGCGCCGATTACGTCACACCCCCCAACGGGGGTGTCTGAGCTTGACCCCCATATACGTGGGGGAAAGTCAGAGACGCCGGGGGGTGGGGCGGCTTGCCCCGGGGTGGGGCGGCTTGTAGGGGCGGGCGCTCGTAGGATGCGGGCGTGGCCGAGGCCTTCTACGAGCGCGCTGGGGAGGGGCCCGATGGGGGAGGGCGCGACGGGGAGCGCTGCGTCGCGACCGGGCTGACGCGGGGGCCGTGGGACCCCGCCGCGCAGCACGCCGGGCCGCCGGCGGCGCTGCTGGCGAGGGAGATCGAGCGGCTGCCCGACGCGGCCGAGTTCCAGGTCGGCCGGGTCACCTGCGAGATCCTCGGCCCGGTGCCGATCGGTCCGGTCGAGGTGAGCGCGCGGGTCGTCCGCCCCGGCCGTCGCGTGCAGCTGGTCGAGGCCGAGCTCGGCGACGGCGAGCGGACGCTGATGCGGGCGAGCGCCTGGCGGCTCCGCACCGCGCCGCTCGAGCTGCCCGCCGACCTTCCCGCCGGGCCGCAGCCGCCGCCCGGCCCCGAGCAGGGACGGGAGGTCGACTTCTTCCCGACCGGCGAGGACGAGGGTTACCACTCGGCGATGGAGGTGCGCTTCTTGGAGGGCGCCTTCCTCGAGCCCGGCCCGGCCCGGGTCTGGCTGCGGATGCGCCACCCGCTCCTCGAGGGCGAGGAGCCCTCGCCGCTGCAGCGGACGATGATCGTCGCCGACGTGGGCAACGGGGTCAGTGCCACCCTCGACTACCGCCGCTTCCTCTTCATCAACGTCGACCTCACCGTCCACCTTGAGCGGATGCCGGCCGGCGAGTGGATCTGCGTCGACGCGGTCACCCTGCCGCAGCCGAACGGGGTCGGCACCGCCGAGTCGGTGCTGTTTGACCGCGAGGGCCGGGTCGGCCGCGCGGTGCAGACGCTGCTGGTCAGCGGTCGATAGCGCGCGCCGCCAGCAGTTCCCGGCCGCGCGGCGCGATCACGGTCGCGATCAGCGTCGCCGAGCCGAGCGCGATCGCCGCCGCCAGCAGGAAGGAGCCCTGGTAGCCGCTCAGGGCCGCGGCCACTCCTGCCAGCGGCGCCCCGAGCCCGACCCCGGCGTCGAAGCAGGCGGTGAAGGTGCCGAGCGCCGCGCCGCGCCGCGCTTCGGGGACCTGCTCGACGACGATTAGAGAGAGGGAGGGGTAGAGCAGCGAGAAGGCAGCGCCCATCGCCAAGGCGCCGGCCAGCGCCACCGGCAGGCTGTGGGCGAAGGCGATCGCGGTCAGCCCGACCGCCTCGACCACGGCCGCCGCGCAGGCGACCCGCGCCGGCCCGACCCGGTCCGGAAGGTCGCCGCCGAGGAGCCGCGTCACCACCACCATCGTCGCGAAGGCGCCGAAGACGAGGGCGCCGTGGCCGACCCCGCGCGCGTCGAGGTGAAGGACGACGAAGCTCGCCACCGCCGCGTAGCCGATCGAGCCGAGCGCCAGCGCCGCGCCCGGCCGCACCGCCTCGCGGGCGATCAGCGGGTGCTTGTCGTGCTCGTGCGCGGGGCCGGGCCGGAACGGGTCGGGGACGCGGGAGGCGACCAGGGCGCCGAGCAGCGGCACCGCCCCGGCGAAGACCCAGACCGGCGTGTAGCCGGCGTGGTGCTGGATCAGCTCGCCGAACAGAGGGCCGACGCTGAGCCCGGCCCAGACCGCGAGCCCGTAGAGGCCGATCACCCGCCCGCGGCGCCCGGCCGGGGCGAGGTCGACGATCCAGGCGGAGCCGGCGGTGAACACGGTGCCCTCGCCGGCCCCGAGCACCAGCCGCGCCGCGATCAGCCCGCCGACCCCGAGCGGCAGCAGGTAGAGGAAGCCGCCGCCGGCCATCAGCAGGGAGCCGACCAGCACGGTCGGCCGGCGCCCGACCCGGTCGGCGAAGCGCCCGGCGAAGGGCCGCAGCAGCAGGCCGGTGATCGCGTAGGCCCCGATCACGACGCCGACCGCGATGTTGCCCGCGCCGAGCGGGCCGTTGACGTAGCGGGGCAGGACCGGCAGCACCGCGCCGACCGCGAGCATGCCGCAGAAGGTGACGGTGAAGATGCCGGCGAAGGCGGCGCCCGGCCGGGGGATCGCCGGCGCCGCCCCGGCGCGCGCCTCCACCGGCTTCATCGCAGCAGCGCGGCGAGGTCGCCGACGACGTGGCCGGGAGCCGGGTCCGCCGCCTCGGCCTCGGCGCGGTCGGTGGTCCCGCTCAGCACCAGGATCGTCTCCAGGCCAGCCCGGCGGCCGCCCTCGATGTCGGAGGAGATCCGGTCGCCGACCATCGCCACCCGCTCCGCGCCGTCGAGCGCCTCCAGCGCCATCTCGAAGAGATGGCGCTCCGGCTTGCCGCCGATCGTCGCGCGGCGCCCCGAGGCGACTTCGACCGCGGCCAGCACCGCCCCGGTGCCGGGCCACTCGCCGCCGGGCATCGGCATCGTCGGGTCGTGGCTGGTCGCGAACAGCTCGGCGCCCTGGTCGAGCGCCAGCTTCGCGGTCAGCAGCTCCTCGTAGTCGAAGCCGCGGTGGCCGGAGACGACGACGACGCCGGCCTCGCGCCCCGCCTCGCCCTCGGCCAGGACCGCGCCGGTCGCGCCGATCATCTCCTTCAGCGCCGTCGCCCCGATCGCGAACACCGTCCCGCCGGCCCCCGCCGCCTCCCCCGCCAGGCGGGCGACGACCATCCCCGCGGTGACGATCCGCTCCGCCCCCACCTCGACCCCCATCTCGGCCAGCCTCTCGGCGTAGGCGGCCGGCGGCCGGCCGGGGTTGTTGGTGACGAAGGCGACCCGCTTGCCGGCGGCGAGCAGCGCCCGCAGCGCCTCGGCCGATCCCGGCACCGGCTCGCGGCCGATCCAGACGACCCCGTCCAGGTCGATCAGAAATCCGTCGAAATCGTCGGCCAGCGGCACCGGCCGCAGGCTAGTGTCTCCCCGCCATGCCCCGCTTCAAGCCACTTGCGATCACGACGCTCGCCCTCGCCCTGCTCGGGGGCGCGAGCGACGCCGCCGCGACGAAGTCGGGGAACGCGAGCGGCCTCGGCCCGACCAGCTTCGCGGTCTTCAGGCTGCCGGCGGGGGACGGGCTGACGGCGCTGCTCGAGCGCTCGGGCGACACGACCACCCTCTGGATCACCGGCCCCACGCAGTTCAACGCCTACCGGGTCCACGGCAAGGTCGCCGCCGGTCGCCTCAGCGCCAGGTTCGGCGGCCTCGGGCGCCTCTCGCTGCGCTTCAAGCCGACCAGGACGCTGCCGGTCGAGCGCCCCGGCGGGCGCTGCGGCGGCCTCACCGTCCAGACCGAGCTCGGCGTCTTCACCGGCGGCATCCACTTCGCCGGCGAGGGCGGCTACTCCCACGTCGACGCCTCCCGCGTCCCGGGCGAAGTGCTGAACCCGATCCGCTACGACTGCGCCTCGCCGCCGCCGACGGTCAGGCACAGCTCCCACCGGACGATCGACGAACGCGTCCTCCCGCTCCTCCGGCTGGAACGCGAAGCCGAAGGCGGCCACGCCGCCGTGCTGCAGGCCTCCTCCGGCCCGCAGGCGCTCACGGCGGTCGCCGTCGACCGTCCTCCGAGCCGCGCCGGCGCCTACCTCTTCGCCGGCGGCGCGGAGGAAGCGGGCGGGATGAAGATCCTCCGCGGGGGCGCGGTGAAGGCGCCGCCGACCGCCTTCCAGCCCGACCTCGCCGCCGGCGCGGCGACGCTGGCGCCGCCGTTCCCCTTCACCGGCAGCGCGAGCCTCGCGCGGAACCCCGACGGCACGTCGTCGTGGTCCGGCGACCTCAGCCTCAGCGTGCTCGGGGGAGGCTCGGTCCCCCTCGCCGGCGCCGCGTTCAAGGCCTTCCTCGCAAAGGACTTCCCCGGCTAGGTGCGCCTCGCGCCCGAGCGGATGCACTCGCTACGGTGAAGTCGTGCGTGCGAACGGACAGGTTGTCGTCGCCACCGACCTGACCAAGCGCTACGGCGAGGGCGATGCCGCCGTCGACGCGCTGGCCGGGATCACCACCGGCTTCGATCGCGACCGCTTCACCGCGATCATGGGGCCGTCGGGCTCGGGCAAGTCGACCCTGATGCACATCCTCGCGGGCCTCGACAAGCCGACCGGCGGCCGGGTGGAGCTGGACGGCGTCGACCTCACCACCCTCGACGACAACGAGCTGACCGAGCTGCGCCGCGACAAGCTCGGCTTCGTCTTCCAGTTCTTCAACCTGCTGCCCGTCCTCACCGCCGAGGAGAACCTGGTGCTGCCGCTCTCGATCGCCGGCCGCAAGCCGGACCGCGAGTGGGTCGACCAGCTGATCCGCACCGTCAACCTCGAGGATCGGCGCACGCACCGGCCGGCGGAGCTCTCCGGCGGCCAGCAGCAGCGGGTCGCGGTGGCCCGCGCGCTGGTCTCCAAACCCGCCGTGGTCTTCGCCGACGAGCCGACCGGCAACCTCGACTCGAAGGCCAGCGCCGGCGTGCTCGAGCTTCTGCGCCGGGCGGTCGACGAGTTCGGCCAGACGGTGATCATGGTCACCCACGACCCGGCCGCCGCCGCCCACGCCGACCGGCTGATCACCCTCAGCGACGGGAAGCTCGTCCACGACGACTCGCCCGGCTCCGCCGACCAGGTGATCGAGCTGATGAAGCAGATTGACTAGCCTCGCGCTGAGAAGCCTCTGGGCGCGCAAGGCGCGGGCCCTGGCCACGGTCCTCGCGGTCGTGCTCGGCGTCGCCTTCGTCGCCGGCAGCTACGTCCTCACCGACACGATCTTCGCCGCCTTCGACGAAATCTTCAGCGAGTCGCTGAAGGGGACGAGCGTCGTCGTCACCGCCGAGAACCCGGTCAAGCAGAACAACGGCGAAGTGCCAACGGTCAGGGCCTCGCTGCTGCCGCGGATCCAGCGGACGCCCGGCGTCAAGCTCGCCGCCGGGGCGATCTTCACTCCCGGCGGCTTCTTCGACTCGAAGAACGAGAAGATCGGCAACAAGTTCGCGCCGAAGTTCATCTCCTCGACCCTGCCGGACGGCCTCGAGTCGCTCAACTACGTCGACGGCCACCGCCCGCGCGGCCCGACCGAAGCCTCGATCGACAAGGCGGCGGCCGAAGGGTCGAGCCTCGAGCTGGGCGAACGGATCAAGATCATCGGCCAGGGCAGCGCCCGCTCCCTCCGCCTGGTCGGCTTCACCAAGCTCGGCAGCGCCTCTTTCGGCGGCGCCAGCATCGCCCAGGTGACCCTGCCGGTCGCCCAGCGCCTCACCCACAAGCTCGGCCGCTTCGACCAGATCTCGGTCGCCGCCGCCGAAGGGGCCTCGGCGACGACGCTGAAAAAGCGGATCGCGAAGGAGATGCCGCCCGGCGTCCGGGTCGAGACCGCGCAGGAAAACGCCGACCGCGGCTCCGAAGAAATCCGCGAAGGGCTCGGCTTCCTGCAGACCTTCCTGCTCGTGTTCGGCTTCATCGCCGTCTTCGTCGGCTCCTTCCTGATCTTCAACACCTTCTCGATCACCGTCGCCCAGCGGGTGACCGAGTTCGGGATGCTGCGCACGCTCGGCGCCTCGCGCGGGCAGATCCTCCGCTCGGTCCTCGCCGAAGCGCTGGCGGTCGGGCTGGTCGGGGCCGTGGTCGGGATCGCCGGCGGCCTCGCGATCGCGAAGCTGCTCAACGCGCTGCTGGAACTGTTCGGGGCCGACTTCCCGACCACCGGCCTGAGGATGGAGACGCGAACCGTCGTCGTCGGCCTGCTGGTCGGCGTGGTCGTCACCGCGCTCGCCTCGATCGTGCCGGCGCTGCGCTCGACCCGGGTGCCGCCGATCGCGGCGATGCACGCCTACGTCCCGACCCCGACCCGGCGCCGCCGGCTCGCCTTCGCCGTCCTCTCCGGGCTGCTCGGCGCCGCCGGCCTGGCGATGCTCCTGCTGGGGCTATTCGGCGGCGGCTCGTCCGGCGCCAGGGCCGGCCTGATGGGCGGCGGGGCGGCGGCGATCGTCTTCGCCGTCTCGCTCTTCAGCCCGCGTTTGGTGCCCCCGCTGGCGACCGTCGCCGGCTGGCCGCTGGAGCGGCTGCGGCGGCTGACCGGCCGCCTTGCGCGCGAGAACGCGCAGCGCAACCCCAGCCGCACCGCGGTCACGGCCGCGGCGCTGATGATCGGCCTGGCGCTCGTCGCCTTCGTCACCGTCTTCGCCGCCGGCCTGAAGAGCTCGGTCGCGCAGGTGATCGACGAAAACTTCGCCGGCGGCCTGGTGATCCAGAACAGCGACGGCTTCTCGCCGATCCCCAACGGCACCGCGTTCGCCGCCGGCAAGGTGCCGGGGGTCGAAAGCGTCCAGACGATCCGGGCGGCACAGGCGAAGCTCCTCGACGGCGGCGCCGGCGCGACCGTCTCGGCGCCCTCCCGCGACATCGAAGCGGCGGTCGAGGTCGAATGGAAGCAGGGCGGGCCCGCGGCCCTGCGCCGCCTCTCCGACGGCCAGGCGATCCTCTCCGACTCCTTCGCCTCCGACCACGGGCTCGAACTCGGCGACCGCTTCCGCCTCCTCAGCCAGACCCGCAGGCGGCCGAGCTACGAAGTTGCCGGCACCTTCTCCTCCAAGCTCGGCGTCTTCGGCAGCGTCTTGATCACCCAGCGGGCGCTCGCCAGGGATTTCGGCCAGACCGAGAACACGATCGACTTCGTGATCCCGGCGGCGGGCGCCGACGCCGCCACGGTGCAGGCGCTGCTGAGCAAAGTGATCGAAGTCGGCTTCCCGGTGGCCGAAGTGCTGAACCAGCAGGAACTGAAGGAAACCCGGGAAGAACAGGTCGACAACCTGGTCAACCTCGTCTACGCGCTGCTGGCGCTGGCGATCGTGATCTCGCTGTTCGGGATCGCCAACACGCTGGCGCTCTCGATCCACGAACGCACCCGCGAGCTGGGGATGCTGCGGGCGATCGGGATGTCGCGCCGCCAGGTGCGGACGATGGTCCGCTACGAGTCGGTGATCACGGCGCTGATCGGCGCCATCCTCGGCATGGTCCTGGGGATCGTCTTCGCGACCCTGGTCGCGCAGCCGCTGAAGGACGAAGGCTTCACCCTCTCCTACCCGATCGGCTCGCTGATCGCGCTGCTGGTCCTCGCCGCGCTGGCCGGGGTGATCGCCGCGATCCCGCCGGCCCGCCGCGCCTCGCGGCTGAACGTCCTCGAATCCCTCCAGTACGAGTAGCCGAGGCGCAGCGTGGCGCTGCGCATATCGGCGTCCTCGCTCGCTTGCGTGCAGAGCACGCGGCGCTCACTGCGTCCTTGATCTGCTTGGCCACGCCGCGCCTCGGAGGCGCGTACGCTGGCGCCATGTCGCGATGGCGATTTCCGGGGCTGAGTGGCGAGCCGCCGTCGGGCTGGCTCGGGCTGCTCGCCTCGCTGGCCGCGGTCGCCGCGGCGACCGGGCTCGTCTACCCGCTGAAGACGGTGGCGCCGGCGATCTCGCTTGGCGTCGTCTACATCCCCGGGGTGCTGCTGATCGCGGCAATCTGGGGCCTGCCGCTGGGGCTCTTCACCGCTCTGCTCAGCGCCGCCGCCTTCAACTGGTTTCACCTGCCGCCGATCGGCCGCCTCGATATCGCCGCGGACCACGACCTGGTTGCGCTGATCGTCTTCGCGATCGTCGCCCTCGCCAGCGGCACCCTGGCCGAGCTGGCCCGCGCCCGCGCCGCCGAGGCGGAGCGCGGGCGCGAGGAGGCCGACCGGGCGCTGGCCGAGCTGGAGGCGATGGCGCGCGAGCGCGACCGCATGCAGGCGGAGGCGATCGAGGCCGAGGCGCTGCGGCGCAGCGACGAGCTGAAGACCTCGCTGCTGCGCTCCGTCTCCCACGACCTTCGCACGCCGCTGACCTCGATGATCGCCGCCGGCGCCGCCCTCGACTCGCCGAGCGCGACGGCGGAGGAGCGCCACGAGCTGAGCGAGGCCGTGGTCGAGCAGGGGCAGCGCCTCTCGCGGCTGGTCGAGAACCTGCTCGACGTCTCGCGGCTGGAGAGCGGCCACGCCGAGCCGCACCGCGAGCCGGTCGACCTGCCCGGCGTCCTCGAGGCGGCCCGCCACTCGATCGGCCCCCGCGGGGAGGCGGTCCGGCTCGGTCTCGACCAGGACCTGCCGGCGCTCAGCGCCGACCCGACCCAGCTTGAGCGCGCCTTCGCCAACCTGCTCGAGAACGCCGTCGTCCACGGCAGAGGCCAGCCGGTCCTGGTCCGCTCGCGGGTGGTCGGGCGGCGCGTCGTGATCCGCATCGTCGACCGCGGGCCCGGCATCCCCGAGCGCGACCGCAAGCGCATCTTCGAGCCCTTCTACCGGGTGCCGGGTGCCGAGGCGGGCAACGGATCCGGCCTCGGGCTGGCGATCGCCAAGGGCTTCGTCGAGGCCAACGACGGCGAGGTCGAGGTCGAGTCGCTGCCGGGGCAGGGGTCGAGCTTCGTGGTCAGCTTCTCCGCCCCCGCGAACGGCGGGGCGGCGTGAGCGCGGCGCCGCGCATCCTCGTCTGCGACGACGAGCCGCAGATACTGCGGGCGCTGAAGGTGATCCTGCGCGACGCCGGCTACGAGGCGGTGACCGCGAGCACGGGGGAGGAGGCGCTTGACCGCGCCGCCGTCAAACCGCCCGAGGCGGCGATCCTCGACCTGATGCTGCCCGACCTCGACGGGGTCGAGCTGACGCGGCGGCTGCGCGAGTGGAGCAAGATGCCGATCGTCGTCCTCTCCGCCGTCGGCGAGGAGGACCGCAAGGTCGAGGCGCTTGAAGCGGGCGCCGACGACTACGTGACCAAGCCGTTCGGGCCGCGCGAGCTGATCGCCCGCCTGGAGGCGGTGATGCGCCGCGCCCAGCCCGAGGGAGCCGAGCCGAGGATCGCCGCCGACGGCCTCGAGATCGACCTCGCCGCCCGCCGCGTGCTCCGCGACGGCGAGGAAGTGCACCTGACCCCGACCGAGTTCGGCCTGCTGCGGGAGCTGGCCCGCAACCGCGGCAAGCTGATGACCCACCGCGATCTCCTGGTCGAGGTGTGGGGACTGGAGTACGAAAACGACCTCCAGGTCCTGCGCGCCCACATCGCCAACCTGCGCCGCAAGATCGAGCCCGAGGACGGCCCGCGGTACATCCGCACCGACCCCGGAGTGGGCTACCGCTTCGCCGCGTAGCGGGGCTTCACGAGATCTGTATACGCGGAGGCCCGCAATTCATGCGGCCTTGACGGGGTGGGGTGGATGATCGATCCGTGTTCGCTCCCGCAGACATCTTCCCCGGCGGCGGCAGCCCGATCGCGGACGTCTTCGCGATCGTGGTCTCCGTCGCCCTCTTCGCCCTCGTGTACTGGGCGATCGACCGGATCGACCGGATATGAGCGCGCTCCCGATCGCCGCGCTGAGCGGCGCCGACGTGTTCGGGCTGATCGCTTCGGCGCTCGTCTTCGCCTACCTGGTCTACGCGCTGCTGCGCGGGGAGAAGCTCTAAGTGGCTCAGGGCTGGCTGCAGGTCGCGATCTTTGTCGGCGTCGTCATCGCGCTGACGCCGCTCCTCGGCAAATACATGGCGCGGGTCTTCGCCGGCGAGCGCGTCTTCCTGACTCCTGTCCTCGGGCCAATCGAGCGCTTCACCTACAAGGTGCTGCGTGTGCAGCCCGAGGAGGAGCAGGATTGGAAGGCCTACGCGAAGAGCCTCGTGCTCTTCTCGGTCTTCTCCTGGATCGCGCTGTATTTGATCCTGCGCACGCAGGGCATCCACCCGTTCAACCCCGAAGGCTTCCACTCGGGTCCCTGGGACGTCAGCTTCAACACCGCCTCCTCCTTCGTCTCCAACACCAACTGGCAGTACTACGGCGGCGAAACCACCCTGACCTACTTCTCGCAGATGGCCGGGCTGACGGTGGAGAACTTCGTCACCCCAGCGGTCGGCATCTGCGTCCTGCTCGCTTTCATTCGCGGGATCATCGGCCGCAACGGCCCCGGGCTCGGCAACTTCTGGGCGGACCTGACGCGCAGCCTCTACTACGTGCTGCTGCCGCTCTCGGTGATCGTCGGACTGGTCCTGGTCTCCCAGGGCGTCGTGCAGACGCTCTCCGGCGCCAGCGTCGCCACCACCGTCCAGGGCGCCGAACAGGCGCTGGCGATGGGGCCGGCCGCCTCGCAGATCGCGATCAAGCAGCTCGGCACCAACGGCGGCGGCTTCTTCAACGTCAACTCGGCGATGCCGTTCGAGAACCCGAACCAGCTGACCAACTTCATCGAGCTGCTCTCGATCGTCCTCATCCCCGCTGCGCTCACCTACACCTACGGGAAGATGGTCGGGCGCCAGCGCGAGGGCTGGTCGATCTTCGCCGCGATGCTGGCGGTCTACCTCGCCTTCATCCTCGTGATCATCCCCGCCGAGCAGCACGGGACGCCGGCGCAGCACGCCGCCGGCACCCCGACCGCCGCGATCGACGGCTCGACCGGCGGCAACATGGAAGGCAAGGAGCAGCGCAACGGGATCGCCGAGTCGGCGCTCTGGGCTACGACGACGACCGTGACCTCGAACGGCTCGGTCAACTCCGCCCACGACTCCTACACCGGCCTCGGCAGCGCCGTGCCGATGTCGGGCCTCGGCACCAGCGAGGTCGTCTTCGGCGGCGTCGGCACCGGCCTCTACTCGATGCTGCTCTACGTCCTGCTCGCCGTCTTCATCGGCGGGCTGATGGTCGGCCGAACGCCTGAGTACCTGGGCAAGAAGATCCAGGCGAGGGAGATCAAGCTGGTCTCGCTGGGGATCCTGGTGACGCCGCTCGCGGTGCTGGTGACGGCCGGCCTCGCGATCGCCACCCGCGCCGGCACCCGTTCGATCTTCCAGCACGGCCCGCAGGGCTTCTCGGAAACCCTCTACGCCTACCTCTCGCAGGCAAACAACAACGGCTCGGCCTTTGCCGGCTACACCGGCTTCATCCAGCCCAACGCGCCCGGCAACGTCGGCGCCTACGGGATCTCCTTCGCCGACCTGCTCGGCGGCGCGACGATGACCCTGGCGCGCTTCCTGCCGATCGTCCTGATCCTCGCCGTGGCCGGCTCGCTGGCCGGCAAGAAGGTCTCGCCGGCCGGCCCCGGCACGATGCGCACCGACACGCCGACCTTCGTGATCCTCCTGATCGGTGTCGTGATCCTGGTCGGCGCCCTCACCTTCTTCCCCGCCCTCCTGCTCGGACCGATCGTCCAGAGCCTGACCACCCAGCTCTTCTGAGATGCGACGCACGGTAATCACCTCGATCTTGGCGGTAATCGCCTTCACCCTGGTCTTCGGCCTCGCCTACCCGCTGGCGATGACCGGCATCTCGCAGGTCGTCTTCCATGGCAAGGCCAACGGCTCGAAGATCACCGTCAACGGCAAGCTGGTCGGATCGAGCCTGATCGGCCAGTCCTTCTCTCGGCCGGTGATCGGCAGGAACGGCAAGCCCAAGCTCGACGAAGAAGGCGAAGAAGTCCTGGCGCCCGACCCGCGCTACTTCCAGCCTCGCCCCTCGCAGTCCGGCTACTCGGGCAACGCCACCTTCTTCAGCAACTCCGGGCCGAACAGCGTGGAAGAGCGCGAAGCGGTGCGCGAAGCGCTCGCCGCCTACGTCGGGCTGGAGAAGCCGTTCGACAAATCGCTGACCAGGGAAGGCGTGCCGGTCGACGCGATCACGATGTCGGGCTCCGGGGTCGACCCCGAAATCTCCGAAGCCAACGCGCTGATCCAGGCGCACCGGATCGCCGCCGTCCGCAAGCTGCCGCTCTCCAGGGTCGAAGGGCTGATCTCCGACCACACCAGCAGCCGCTTCCTCGGCGTCTTCGGCGAGCCCGGCGTCAACGTCCTGCAGCTCAACCTCGCACTCGATGAAGAGGCACCGATCAAATGAACACCGAAACCAAGCCCCGCTCCCTGTTCGATCCCGAGATCCTGCGCCCGGCGCTGCTCGAGTCCCTGCGCAAGCTCGACCCGCGGGTCCAGGCCCGCAACCCGGTCATGTTCGTGGTCGAGATCGGCGCGCTCATCACCACCGCCGCCTGGCTGATCCAGCTCTTCGGCGGCAAGCCGCTCGGCGGCGGCCACGAGCCCTCCTGGTTCACCTTCAGCGTCACCGCCTGGCTCTGGCTGACGGTCGTCTTCGCCAACCTGGCCGAGGCGCTGGCGGAGGGACGCGGCCGCGCCCAGGCGGCGAGCCTGCGGGCGATGCGGACCGAGACGACGGCGATGCTGCGCGACGGCGGCGAGAAGCCCGCCTCCGAGCTGGCGCGGGGCGACGTGGTCGTCGTCGTGGCCGGAGAGACGATCCCCGGCGATGGCACCGTGGTCGAGGGCATCGCCTCGGTCGACGAGTCGGCGATAACCGGAGAGTCGGCGCCCGTCATCCGCGAGGCCGGCGGCGACCGCAGCGCCGTCACCGGCGGCACCAAGGTGCTCTCCGACCGCATCGTGGTCGAGATCACCCAGGAACCCGGCAAGTCGTTCCTCGACCGCATGATCGCCCTGGTCGAGGGCGCCGAGCGGCGCAAGACGCCGAACGAGATCGCCCTCGGCATCCTCCTCGCCGCCCTCACCCTGGTCTTCGTCACCGTCGTCGTCGCGCTGCGTCCCTTCGCCCTCTTCGCCGGCACCGAACTCTCCGAGACGACGCTGATCGCCCTGCTAGTCGCCCTGATCCCGACCACGATCGGGGCGCTGCTCTCGGCGATCGGGATCGCCGGCATGGACCGCCTCGTGCGCCGCAACGTGCTCGCCCTCTCCGGCCGTGCGGTCGAGGCCTCGGGCGACTGCGACGTGCTGCTGCTCGACAAGACCGGCACGATCACCCTCGGCAACCGCGAGGCGGTCGAATTCAAGCCGATGCCCGGCGTCGCCCCCGAGGAGCTGGCGGAGGCGGCGCAGATGGCCTCGCTCGCCGACGAGACCCCGGAGGGCCGCTCGATCGTCGTCCTCGCCAAGACCTACGGCGTCCGCGAGCACGACTTCGCCGGCCACGAGCCGACCTTCGTCCCGTTCAGCGCCGAAACGCGGATGAGCGGGGTCGACTTCAACGGAACCCGGCTGCGCAAGGGCGCCGGCGACGCGATTCAGGCCTGGGTCGTCTCCGAGGGTGGACGCGCCCCGGGGGAGCTGCAGGCGGAGCTGGACCGGATCGGGCGCGAGGGCGGCACGCCGCTCGCGGTCTCCCGCGACGAGCGCGTGCTCGGCGTCGTCTACCTCAAGGACGTGATCAAGGAGGGGATGAACGTGCGCTTCGACCAGCTGCGGGCGATGGGCATCCGCACGATCATGGTCACCGGCGACAACAGGCTGACCGCGGCGAAGATCGCCGAAGAGGCCGGCGTCGACGACTTCCTGGCCGAAGCGACGCCGGAGCGCAAGCTCGAATTGATCAAGGAGCAGCAGGCCGACGGGCGGCTGATCGCGATGACCGGCGACGGCACCAACGACGCCCCGGCGCTGGCCCAGGCCGACGTCGGCGTTGCGATGAACACCGGCACCCAGGCGGCCCGCGAGGCGGGCAACATGGTCGACCTCGACTCCAATCCCACCAAGCTGATCGAGATCGTCGAGGTCGGCAAGCAGCTGCTGATCACCCGCGGCGCCCTGACCACGTTCTCGATCGCCAACGACGTCGCCAAGTACTTCGCGATCCTGCCGGCGATGTTCGCGGCCACCTATGCCCTCGCCGGGCACAGCGGCCCGCTCGACGCCCTCAACGTGATGTCGCTGGGCACCCCGGAATCGGCGATCCTCTCCGCGGTGATCTTCAACGCCCTGGTCATCCCGCTGCTGATCCCGCTCTCCCTGCGCGGGGTCGCCTACCGGCCGATCGGCGCCACCTCGCTGTTGCGGCGCAACATGCTGATCTACGGCCTCGGCGGGCTGATCGCCCCCTTCGCCGGGATCAAGCTGATCGACCTCTTCGTCCACAATCTGCTGGGGGCGTGAGGGGCGCGCCGTGCCAGGCGGCCGCTACAAGATCTTCCTCGGGATGGCCGCGGGGGTCGGCAAGACCTACCGGATGCTCCAGGAGGGCCACGCCGAAGCCGACGCCGGGCGGGACGTCGCGATCGGCTACCTGGAGCCGCACAAGCGCCAGGAGACGAGCGCCCAGGCGCGCGGCCTGGAGGTGGTGCGGCGCCGCCAGGTGCCAATCCGCGAGGTGGTGGTCGAGGAGATGGACCTGCCGGGGCTGCTCGCCCGCGCGCCGGAGCTGGCGCTGATCGACGAGCTCGCCCACACCAACCCGCCCGGGCTCGAGCACGGCAAGCGCTACGAGGACATCGCCGAGGTGCTCGCCGCCGGGATCGACGTCTTCTCCACCGTCAACGTCCAGCACCTCGAGTCGCTCAACGACCAGGTCGCCGAGTTGACCGGGGTGAGGGTGCGGGAGACGGTGCCGGACTCGGTCCTCGGCACGGCCGACGAGGTGGTGCTGATCGACCTCACCCCGGAGGCGCTGATCGCCCGCCTGCGCGAGGGCAAGATCTACCCCGGCGAGAACATCGACGCCGCGCTCAACAACTTCTTCAAGATCGAGAACCTGGCGGCGCTGCGCGAGGTCAGCCTGCGTCAGGTCGCCGAGGACGTCGAGTCCAAGCGCCTCGTCTACGCCGAGGTCGAGCCGGTCGGGACGCGGCGGGAGGAGCGGGTCTCGGCCGACGCGCCGAAGGCGGTCGGCGAGAGGCTGCTCGCCCTCGTCCGCCCCCAGGCCAGCTCCCAGCGCCTGGTGCGCCGCGCCTGGCGCAGCGCCCAGCGGCTCGGGACCGACCTCGACCTGCTCTGGGTGAAGCCGCCGGGCCGGCCGGTCGAGGGGGAGGAGGAGCGGCAGGTGACCGCGCTGCGCCAGCTCGCCTCGGTGCTCGGCGCGACCCTCTTGATCGAGGAGCACGACGACCTGGTCGAGGCTGCCGCCCGCGTCGTCCGCGAGCGCGGCAGCACCTACATCATGGTCGGCGAGTCCGAGCCGCCGCGCGGCTTCGCCCGCCTGCGCGAGCCGCTGCCGCAGCGGCTGATGCGGGCGACGCCACCCGGGGTCGACGTTCGCATCGTCGCCCGCCGCGGCGCCAGGGAGGAGGGGCCGTGATCGAGCACTTCCTGGTCGGGTTGGCGCTGCTGCTCGGGCTCGCCGGAGGCTTCCTGCTGGCGCGCTCGCGGCGGGGGAGGGGAGGCGGCGAGCCCGACGCGGTCCACCAGATCCTCCTCCCCTTCACCGGCACCGAGATCTCCCGCCGCGCGGTCGACGCCGCGCTGCGGCTGGCCCGGGCCGAGAACGCGACCCTGATGCCGGCCTACCTGGCGCAGGTGCCGAAGAGCCTGCCGCTCGAGTGCGCGATCCCGAAGCAGGCGGCGAGGGCGATGCCGATGCTGGAGGCGATCGAACAGCGGGCCGGCGCCCAGGGCATCCCGGTCGACGCGCGGATCGAACGCGGCCGCTCCTACCGCCACGCCCTCGCCCGCCTGCTCGACCGCGAGGAGTTCGACCGCGTCGTCGTCTCGGCGACCGCCACCGGCGCCGCCGGCTTCTCCGGCGACGACCTCGTCTGGCTGCTGGAGAAGGCCCCGGCCGAGGTCCTGATCCTGCGCCCGGGGCCCGGCGACCGCCGCTTCCTCAGCGCCGCCAACGGCCGCGGCGCCAAGTCGCCCGTCTGAGCCGCCGCGCGTTCAGACCTCGATCAGCGAGCCCATGATCACGGTGCGGTCGCGGGGCAGGCCGAAGTACTCGGCGGCGTCGGGCGGCGCCTCCAGCCCGGCCTCGGCGGCGAGCCGCCGGCTCACTCGGTCCTTGTTTCGGGCGCCTTTCTCGGCCTATGGCCGAATAAGGCGCCCGAAGAGTCTGAAGGTCTCAGGCGGACGCGAGACCCATCCGCAGGGCGCCGGCCGCTTCGAACATCGCGGCGCGCGCGGTGCGGCTGATCGCCGTCTCGTTGGCGAAGCTGTGGATCAGCCCGGGGTGGCGGCGGAAGGCGACCCGCACGCCCGCCTGGCGCAGGCGCTCGGCGTAGGCCTCGCCCTCGTCGCGCAGGGGGTCGAAGCCGGCCGTGGTCAGGTAGGCGGGCGCCAGGTTGCGCAGGTCGGGAGCGCGAAGGGGGGAGACGCGGGGATCGGCGGGGTCGGTGCCGGGCGGCAGGTAGTGCCTCTCGAAGAAGTCCATGTCCCCCCTGGTGAGCAGGAAGCCCTTGGCGAAGAGCTCGCGCGAGCGCTGGCCGCCGACCGCGTCGGTGACTGGGTAGATCAGCAGCTGCAGGGCCGGCGCCGCGCCGCCGCCTTCGCGGGCGAGGAGGCTGATCACGGTCGCGAGGTTGCCGCCGGCGCTGTCGCCGCCGACCGCGATCCGCGCCGGGTCGGCGCCGAGCGAGGCGGCGTTCGCGGCGGTCCAGGCGTAGGCCGCCCAGCAGTCTTCGACCGCGGCCGGGAAGCGGTGCTCCGGCGCCAGCCGGTAGTCGACCGAGAGCACGGCGACCCCGGCCGTCGCGGCGAGGAAGCGGCAGAGGCCGTCGTGGGTGTCGAGGTCGCCGATCACCCAGCCGCCGCCGTGGAAGTAGACGAGCAGCGGCGCGGGCGCGTCGGCCGGCAGCCCCGCGGGGACGTAGTGGCGGGCGGGGATCGGGCCGGCGGCGCCGGGGATCTCCAGCATTTCCAGCCGCGCCATCGGGATCGGCGGCCGCGCCCGGGTCGCCTCGGCGCCGTAGCGGTTCACCTCGCGCGCTTCCTCCACCGGCATCCCTTCGGTGAACGAGGTGCTGCCCGCCATTTCCGCCAGCCGGATCAGCACGTGGACGTCGCTGGCCAGCGTCTGGCCGTCGAGGCTGGGCGGCGGCCCGAAGAGCCGCCGCTGCACCCGCGGCGAGAGCCCGCAGAACCGCTTCAGCACACGGTGCTCGGCTTGCGGCGAGAGACGTGGGAGCGCGGCCATCCGCGCCGGCAGGCTACGCCAATCCCGCCTGGCACGCGGTTCGCGAGGCGCCTTTCTCTCCCATACGGAGAGGAAAGCGCCTTGGAGCGTCCTCGAACCGGACTTGAGGAACGTCACACCAAATCGTGTACGGCCGGAGTACGGTGGGCTGCGCGCGATGGAGGCGATGACCGCAGAGGCGGCTCCGACGAAGGCACCGTCCCCGGTCACCCGGGGGCTGCCGCCGGGACCGCGGATGCCGCGGGCGCTGCAGACGGCGATCTGGTCGCGCCAAGCGCAGTGGATGCTCGGGCAGTGCCGCGCCCGCTTCGGCGAGATGTTCACGCTGAAGATCGCCTACGAGGGGGACTGGGTGATCGTCTCCGATCCCGAGCTGGTCAAGCAGATCTTCACCGGCGACCCGAAGGTCTTCCACGCCGGAGAGGGCAACAGCGTCCTGCGCCCGGTGCTCGGCGACAACTCCGTGCTCGTCCTCGACGAGAAGCCGCACATCGGCCAGCGCCGGCTGATGCTGCCGCCCTTCCATGGCGAGCGCATGCAGGGATACGGCGAGAAGATGGCCGAGATCGCCGCCCGCGAGATCGAGAGCTGGCCGACCGGCGAGCCCTACAGGCTGCGCCCGCGGATGCAGGCGATCACCCTGGAGATCATCCTCGAGACCGTCTTCGGCGTCCACGGCGGCGAGCGGATGGCGGCGCTGCGCGATGCGCTGCGGGACTTCCTCGACCTCACCACCAACCCGAGCTTGCTGGCGCCCTTGCTGCTGCTCGGCCCCGAGCGGGCTCGCCAGGTGCCCGCCTTCCGCCGCCGGATCGAGCGAGTCGACGCGCTGATCCACGCCGAGATCGCCGAGCGGCGGCCGGCGGAAGACCTGGCCGAGCGCGACGACGTCTTCTCGATGCTGGTCAGCGCTCGCCACGAGGACGGCAGCCCGATGAGCGACGCCGAGATCCGCGACGAGCTGCTCACCCTGCTGGTCGCCGGCCACGAGACCACCGCGACCGCGCTGTCCTGGGCGATGGAGCGACTGGTCCGCCACCCGGCCAAGCTCGAACGCCTGCGCGACGAGGCGCTGGCCGGCGAGGACGCCTACCTGACCGCGACGATCCAGGAGACGCTGCGGCTGCGCCCGGTGATCGTGCTGGTGATCCGGCGCCTGACCGAGCCGGTCGAGCTCGGCGGCTACGAGATCCCGGCCGGCGCCTCGGTCAACCCCTGCATCCACCTCATCCACCGCGACCCGGAGATCTACCCGGAGCCGGACCGCTTCCTGCCCGAGCGCTTCCTCGAGAACCCGCCCGGCACCTACACCTGGATCCCCTTCGGCGGCGGCGTCCGCCGCTGCCTCGGCGCCGCCTTCGCCCAGTTCGAGATGCAGGTCGTCCTGCGCGAGCTGGTCCGCCGCCGCGACGTCCGCCCGTCCCGCGCCGCCCCCGAGCGCCCCTTCCGCCGCGCGATCACCGAGACGCCGAGGCACGACGCCGAGGTGATTCTCGGCTGACGGCGTCACTCTCCGGGCGTCGCGGTACCGTACGGGCATGAAGCCCAGGAAACGAACGGGCAACTGGACTCCAGAGGGGATAGCGGAGCGCGTCGCTCTGCGGCGGGACTACACGGAGCTGACGCCGTCCCAGCGAGTGGAACAGGTCTTCGAGCTGTCCCGCGTGATCTCCCAGGTGGCTGAGGCCGGACGTCGTCAGCGCGGTGTCTGAGCTCGACATCCGAGGACTCTTCGAAGCGCTTGTCCGGGAGGAGGTTGAGTTCCTGGTGATCGGCGGCGTCGCTGTCGGCTTCCACGGCTATGTCCGAGCGACGAAGGATCTCGACATCGTGCCCGCGCCGGAACCCGGAAACCTCGAGAAGCTGGCACGGCTGCTCGCGGCGCTCGATGCCCAGGTTGAAGGGGCGGAGGAGTTCAAGGAGGAGGAGCTGCCAAATCCCCTCGACCCCGAGGCGCTCGCGCTGGGCGGCAACTGGGTGCTGCGAACTCGACTTGGGCGTTTCGACCTGATGCAGTGGATCGGCGATGACGCCCTCTGGGAGAAGCTCTCGCCGTCTGCGATCGAAGCAGAGGTGGACGGCTTGCCCGTCAAGTTCGTTGGCTACGAGGACCTTGTCGCGCTCAAGGAGTTTGCCGGGCGCCCCTCGGATCTGCTTGACCTGACGCGTCTGCGAGAAGCACGCGGGGAGGAATAGGAAGCCGTCAGTCGCGGCACCAGCCGCAGCTCAGCCGCAGCCGGTGTTGTTCCCGCACGATGGGCACGTGTAGCAGGAGCCGGTGCGCTGCATCATGCCGCCGCATTGCTCGCAGGCCGGGCCCAGCTCGAGGCCGGACATCTTCGCGGGGACGACCGGGGGCGTTTCGGTGAAGGCCGACGCCGCGGGCGCCGCGCCGCCGCCCGCCTTCGCCTTCTCGGCCCCGTTGCCGCCGTTCCCGTTGCCGGGCTTGGCGGCGCCGTTGGCCGGGCCGGCGGTGTCGGTGGTGGCGATCCCGAGGCCGAGCTGGGTCGTCTCGGCTTCGCGCTTGGCCCGCACCTGGGGGGTGAGGATGCCGAGGTCCTCCAGCGTTTCGGTGTCCTCGATGAAGCGGCTCGCCAGCCAGCGCATGATGTAGTCGGGCATCGACTTGGCGAAGGGGATCTCCGGGTTCTGGGTCATCCCCTCCGGCTCGAAGCGCATGTAGCTGAACTTGCGCACGAAGACCTCGAGCGGGACGCCGTACTGGAGGCCGATCGAGATCGCCGTCGCGAAGGCGTTGAGCAGCCCCCGCATCGTCGAGCCCTCCTTGCCGATGTCGGTGAGGAAGATCTCGCCGACCGAGCGGTCCTCGTACTTGCCGGCGGTGATGTAGCCCTCGTGGCCGGCGATCGAGAACTTGTGGGTGATCGACTCGCGCTCGCGCGGCATCTTCTTGCGCACCGGGACGACCGCGGCCTCCTCGGCCTCCGCCCCCTTTTCCTCCTGGGCGTCGGTGCGCAGCGCCTGCGCGGTCTTCGAGCCGTCGCGGTAGATCGCCAGCGCCTTCAGCCCGCCCTTCCAGCCGCGGGTGTAGGCGTCGGCGATGTCGCCCACCGTCGCCGACTGCGGCAGGTTGACGGTCTTCGAGATCGCGCCGGAGATGAACGGCTGCGTCGCGGCCATCATGTCGATGTGGCCGGTGTGGGAGATCGCCCGCTCGCCGACCGCGACGTCGAACACCGGCAGATGCTCGTCCTTCAGGCCCGGGGCGCCGACGATCGTGTTCTTCTCCGCGATGTGGGCGTCGATCTGGTCGATCTCCACCTCCGAGTAGCCGAGCGTCGCCAGCGCCAGCGGCACCGAGCGGTTGACGATCGTCATCTGGCCGCCGCCGACCAGCTCCTTGAACTTGACCAGGGAGAAGTCGGGCTCGATCCCGGTCGTGTCGCAGTCCATCAGGAAGCTGATCGTCCCGGTCGGCGCCAGCACCGTCGCCTGCGCGTTGCGGTAGCCATGCTCCTCGCCCAGCTCGACCGCCTGGTCCCAGGCCCGCTGGGCGGCCTCCAGCAGCTCGCCCTTGATCCCCACCGGATCGATCTCATAGGCGGCGTCGCGGTGCATCCGCATGACCCCGTTGTGGGGCTCGCGGTTGCGCCCGTACTCCTCGTAGGGCCCGGTCGCGCCGGCGGCGATCAGCGCCGACTGGCGGTAGGCGCGGCCGGTCATCAGCGCGGTGATCGCGGCGGCGACGTTGCGGCCGGTGTCGGAGTCGTAGGGAAGCCCGTCGGACATCAGCAGCGCGCCGAGGTTGGCGTAGCCGAGGCCGAGCTGGCGGAAGCGGTTGGCGTTCTCGGTGATCTCCTCGGTCGGGTAGCTGGAGAAGCCGACCACGATCTCCTGCGCGAGGAAGACGACGTCGACCGCGTGCTCGAAGTCCTCGACGTCGAAGCTGCCGTCCTCGCGGCGGAACCTCATCAGGTTGAGCGAGGCGAGGTTGCAGGCCGAGTCGTCGACGTGCATGTACTCACTGCAGGGGTTGGACGCGTTGATCCGGCCCGACTCGGGGCAGGTGTGCCAGCGGTTGATCGTGGTGTCGTACTGGATGCCGGGATCGGCGCAGCGCCAGGCGGCGTCTGCGATCTGGTTCATCAGGTCGCGCGCGTCGACCGTCTTCACCGGCTCGCCGGTGGTGCGGGCGGTCAGCTGCCAGTCCTCGCCGGCCGCGACCGCCTCCATGAAGTCGTCGGTGACCCGCACCGAGTTGTTCGCGTTCTGGTACTGGATCGAGGTGAAGCCCTCGCCGTCGATCGACATGTCGAAGCCGGCGTCGCGCAGCGCCGCGGCCTTCTTCTCCTCGTCGGCCTTGCACCAGACGAAGTGCTCGATGTCGGGGTGGTCGACGTCGAGGACGACCATCTTCGCCGCCCGCCGCGTCTTGCCGCCCGACTTGATCGTCCCCGCCCAGGCGTCGGCGCCGCGCATGAAGCTGACCGGGCCGCTCGCGGTGCCGCCCTTCTGGAGCGGCTCCATCGAGCCGCGGATGTTGGAGAGGTTGATCCCAGACCCGGAGCCGCCGCGGAAGATCTTGCCCTCCTTGGTGTTCCAGTCGAGGATCGACTCCATCGTGTCCTCGACGCTGAGGATGAAGCAGGCCGAGCACTGCGGCTTCTCCTCGAAGCCGACGTTGAACCAGACCGGCGAGTTGAAGGCCGCCTTCTGGTTGAGCAGGATCGCGGTCAGCTCCATCTCGAAGGCGTCGGCGTCCTCCTCGGAGGCGAAGTAGCCGCCCTCCCGGCCCCAGTTGGAGATCGTCCCCGCGACCCGGCCGATCATCTGCTTGACCGAGGACTCGCGCTCGGGGCTGCCGAGCTGGCCGCGGAAGTACTTCTGGGCGACGATGTTGGTCGCGTTCTGGGACCAGCTCTTGGGGAACTCGACCCCCCGCTGCTCGAACGCCGGGTTCTCCGGGTTGCCGATCACGGCGTCGCGGATCTCCCACTCGACCTGGTCGAAGGGATGCACGCCGGCAGTCGAGAACCGCCGCTCTATCGAGAGGCCCCGCAGACCGTTCTTGGGAGTGCTGGTGGCGGTCTTGGACATCGAACTTCTCCTCTCGCAGCGGCTTTTGGGGTGAGCTGCCGAGGATCTTCAATCGATCGGACGGACTTTGTGTCACCCGACTCCGCAAAAGCCGCAGAATTCAAGGCCTTCTCCCTCTATGGTGACAAGACGATGGCGCGGACGGACCTCGGCGGGAAGGCCGAATCTGCAAAGGAAGTTGCAAGCGAGGCGATCGCCCTGGTCAAGCCGAGGCTGCGCGGGGTCTCGCACCAGTGGGCGTTCTTCGCCTCGCTCGTCCTCGGCGCGGCGCTGATCCTCCTCGCGAAGACGCCGAAGGCGACCCTCGCCGTCGGCATCTACGCGGTCAGCCTCTCGGCCCTGCTCGGCACCAGCGCGCTCTACCACCGGGTCGACTGGAAGCGCCCGAGCGTGCGCCTCTGGATGCGGCGGCTGGACCACTCGATGATCTTCTTCCTCATCGCCGGCACCTACACGCCCTTCGCCCTGCTGGTCCTGCACGGCCCGCTCGCCAGCGCGATCCTCGTCGTCGTCTGGATCGGCGCGATCGCCGGCGCGATCGTCGAGATGATCTGGATCGACCACCCGAAATGGGTGGCGGCGCTGATCTACATGTCGCTCGGCTGGGTCGCGGCGGTCGCCTTCCCGGAGCTGTGGTCGGCGATGGGCGTGGCCGGCACCCTGCTGGTCGCAGCCGGCGGATTGCTCTACACCGCCGGCGCCGTCGTCTACGCCACCCAGCGACCCAATCCCAACCCGGCGATCTTCGGCTACCACGAGGTCTTTCACCTGCTCGTCATCGCCGCCGCGGTCGCCCACTTCTCAGCCGTCGCCTTCTTCGCCCTGCCGCGCGCCTGACGAGGAGTGCATTTCCCTTCATATGGATGGGAAACGCACTCCTCGTCCTGGGAAAGGGTTCCGGGTAGTCAGGCGGCTACGGGGTCTCGGGCGGCTTCCGTGGCCCCTTCCACCGAGGCCACCAGCTCGGCGAGCAGCTCCTCGAGCCGCTCGGACAGCTCGGGAGGCAGCTCCAGCTCGCCGTTCGCGTAGAGCTCGGCCGCCCGCGCGACAGGCAGCTCCGCCTCGACCACGCGGCCGCCCATCGCGCCCAGCACCTTGCGCAGCTCGGCCTGCGCCCAGACGGCGCCGAACATCCCGGTCGAGGCGCCGACCACCGCCGCGGGCTTGCCGTTGAGCGCGCTCCGGCCGGCCGGGCGCGAAGCCCAGTCGAGCGCGTTCTTGAGCTGGCCGGGGATCGAGTGGTTGTACTCCGGCGTCGCGATCAGGACCGCGTCGGCGGCGCGGATCGCCTCGCGCAGCTCCCACACCGCGTCCGGGGTCCCGGCCACTTCGTCGTCGTAGTCGTAGGGCGGCACGTCCCGCAGCCGCCCGAACTCGACCAGCTCGGCCCCGGCGGGGAGCCGCTCGGCTGCCGCCCGCAGCAGGGCGCTGTTGAGCGAGTCGCGTCGCAGGCTGCCGGAGATGCCGAGGACCCGCATCGCTGACTACGCCTCCTCGGCGACCAGCTCGAGCTCGACGGCGATCGCCACCTCGTACTCGAGGGCGCGGCCGCCGCTGGGCAGGTCGGCGTTCCAGTCGAGCCCGAAGTCGCGCCTGTCGACCGCGGCCTCGAGCGAGAAGCCGAGCCGCTCGTTGCCGGCGATGTCGGCCCCGATCCGGCCGAAGCGGCCGGTGGCCTCGATCGCGTGGGTCTTGCCGCGGATCTCCAGCTCGCCGCGGAGACGGACCGAGCCGTCCTCCTCGACGCCGACCTCGGCCGAGCTGAACCTCAGCCGCGGGTGCCGCTCGGCGTCGAAGAACTCGGGGGAGAGGAGGTGCCCCTTCAGCATCTCTTCGGAGATGTCGACGCTGGCGACGTCGACCGTCCCCTCCAGCCGTGGGCTGTCGCCGCCGGTGAGCGTCGCGGCGTAGGAGGCGAAGCCGCTGCGGAAGGTGGCGACCCCGTTGTGGGTGATCGCGAAGTTGATCGAGGAGTGGACCGGGTCGACGGTCCAGGTCCCCGCTGGAAGCTGCTGGTCGAGGGTCTCGGCGCTCATCTGAATCCTCCCTAGGTTTTCTTGTCTCTCAAATAGTTGCCGCAGAAAGCATCATAGCAAATAAAGTTTCGGATACAAATATTGCCTAGACAAAGATCGTATGAGACAATCTGCGATATGAGCAGAGGCACGAGCGCCAGCACGGCTTCGCGGAGCAACGGCGCCGCGGCCATCGGCCCCCACGCCGCGGCCTGGGCCTCCCTTGGCCGCACCTACGCCGCGGTCAGCCTGCGCCTGCAGGAGGCGCTGGCGCAGAACGACAACCCGCCGCTGCCCTGGTTCGAGGTGCTGGCCGCGGTCGCGGCCGCCCCCGAGCAGAGACTGCGCATGGGCGAGCTTGCCGAGGCGCTGGTGATGACGCGGGGCGGCCTGACCAAGCTGGTCGACCGCCTGGTCAAAGCCGGGCTGCTTGAGCGGACCTTCTGCGAGACCGATCGGCGGGTCAGCTACGCGACGCTGCTGCCGGCGGGCGCCGAGATGCTGGCGGAGATGCGGCCGGTGATCGCCGCCGAGCTGGACGCGGCCTTCGCGGCGAAGCTGAGCGCCCGCGAGGCGCGCGAGCTGAGCGGCGTCCTCGACCGGGTCCAGGCCTCGGCCTGCGGCAACGGCTGAGGCGCCGACGCGCGCTCAGGCCAGCGCCGCCGCGGCCCGCTCCTTGGCGGACTCGATCAGCGCCAGCACCGCCGGCTCCCGTCCCTCGCGCAGCAGCGCGACCGGGTCGGGATCGCCGTTGACGACCCCCTCGAAGAACTCCTTGCGGTCCCGGTAGGTCGGCAGGTTGCCCTTGGCCCAGCCGCGGGCCTCGTTGAGGATCACCGCCAGGCGCGCGTACTCCTCGCCGAACAGCTCCGCGATCTCGCGCTTCATCCGCTTCGCCAGGGCCGGCGAGGCGCCTGCGGTGGAGATCGCGATCGCCAGCGGCCCGGTGCGGACGATCGCCGGCAGGATGAAGTTGCACAGCGGCGGCACGTCGACGACGTTGACCAGCATCGCCCGCTTCTCGGCGTCGTCGAAGACGCCGATGTTGACCTCGCTGTCGTCGGTGGCGGCGATGGCCATGAAGGCGCCCTCGAGGTCGGCCGCGCCGGCGTAGGGACGCCGCTCCCACTCGATCGAGCCCTCCGCGGCCAGGGCCTCCAGCTCGGGATGGGCGACCGGCGCGATCAGGGTCACGGCGGCGCCGCAGACGAGCAGCCCCTCGACCTTCTCGAGGCCGACGTCGCCGCCGCCGACCACCAGGCAGCGCCGGCCCGTCAGCTTCAGGCAGGCGATGTAGAAGGGCGTCTCCAGCATGTCCCGCACGCAGGACTGGTCGCAGATCCCCTTGCGGAGCTGGCAGACGCACTCCTTGCCGGCGTAGGCCTGGGCTGGCATGGACACAAAATAGCCGTGCTCAACTGTCGGCGATCTGCCCTGCGGTGATGCGAGGAAGGCGCCGCCCGTGGCGGTCGATCAGGTCAGCGACAAGTTCACTGGCTTCATCGGCGGAGATCTGGCTTTCTCGAACGGCCACCGCGAGGACTGAGAGCGTGGTGCCAGTCGGGATATCCAGGGCTTCGGCAAGGCGCTTCGCGTCGCGGTCGTCGCTCAGGACTCCGGCGCCAACCCGTTCGGCAAGCGCAATGCATGTCGCCTCCCCGTGATGTCGGTCGTCGGTCGAGCGCCCCCCGAGGCGCTGGCGGAGATTCTCGACTCGGGCGGTGTCGAATACCGGCTGAGGCTCACCGAGCCAATCGGCCGCGACGGCATCGCCGAGCAGAGGCTCCTCCCGCATCCCGCGAATCAGCTCGTCGTGCACGACGAGCGTCCACATCGCGCGATCGCCGTACAGCCCGCGGACGATGTCCAAGCGTCCCGCCAGGGCAAAAGCCGAAAGAACGGTGGTCTCGAAGATCCAGTCGCGCCCTCCTGCCGGCATTTTCACCTCGGAGTCGTTTCCGCCCACCATTTCTCCTTTACACCGATGCCCTGGTCTTCCAGTTCTCGCCGCAGCCCATCTGGGTCTTTGCGGCCGAGCAGATCCGCGAGGGGCTCGATTCCGATGATGCCCCGGTCATAGGCGGAGGTCGCGCGTTCGCGAAGGCGCCTGGGCGGCCTCCGTGCGCCCTGTTCAGCCTCCGTGGCCTGCCAGGCATCGCCGTAGCCATGGCGGATCGACATAGCCTTCAGGCCGGCCTCCAGCATCTTCGTCATCTGTCTCTTTGAAAGGAGATCTAGATTGAACAGGTGCCAGAGCAGAGCCTGCAGGCTGACCCCGAACGTGTAGACCAGCTCAACGACGACCCCCTCGCTCGGCTCTCGCGAGCGCAGGTATCGACGGATGCTCTTCGGGGGCATCAGGAAGTGGGCTGCGAAGGCGTTGGCACGCCGCTCGGCATCGGTGCGGCCCGTCAGGCGTTCGTCGACGATCAGGCGATCGGCATCCCTGAGGAGGAAGTGGCAAAGCTCATGAGCAACCGTGAAGCGTCGTCGCCCGAGGGGAACTGAGCTGTCCACCAGGGCGATGGCAGTCTCATCGATGCAGGCGTAGAGGCCAGCCACCTGCTCTCCCAGGGGCTCGAGGGCAATCGACAGGCCGGAGAGATGCTCCACGAGGTTTTCGAAGTTGTTTGGGAGGGGGTCGTCGTCCAACTGCCAGCGTTTCCGCATCTCTTCGGCAAGTGTCTCTCCTGCCGAGATCGGACTGATGCCGTTCACGTCAGGCGCATCTTCCATTGGCTCAGGCTGAGCGTCCGGCGCACCATCCAAGAGCTGTTGGAGGCGGACCAGGTCGACGACGCGGTTCAGCGCTCGATCGAGCCCAGCGCTCTCCTCGACTTCGGTGCGTGCGGCGACCAGCAGCTCTTCCATGAGTGGCCGCTCCTCGAGCAGGTCGAGCACCGAGATGTCGAGTGCCTTCGCCAGCTTGGCCAGCTCGAGCGACTCGACCGACCGTTCGCCGGTCTCGATTCGCGAAACGGCGGACTGGGTGAGTCCCACCAGCTCCGCGAGGCTCCCCTGGGAGAAGTCGGCCCGCTCGCGAGCCCTGGCGATTCGCTTACCGAGAAATGCCTGCGTCAGCTCCATGGCGAGAAGGGTACAGAAGCGCTATGCCTTTTTCACATAGCAATCTCCGAGCTATGCGGGAACCTGTCTAGAGGCAGCTGCGTTGTCGAGCTTGGGGAGGCGGGTGCGATCCGCCCTTTCGCCTCAGATGGAGTCGAGGGTGAGGCGCAGGCCCTCGTCGAGGCCGGTCCGCGGGCGCCAGCCCAGCTCGCGCTCGGCGCGGGAGGCGTCGAGCGCGATCCGGTTGACCTCGCCGGTCCGCGGCGGCGCGAACCGGGGCTCGAAGCCATCGACTTCGCCGATCCGCCCCAGCGCCTCGACCAGCTCGAGCACGTTGGTCTCCACCCCGGTGCCGATGTTGACCGGCCCGGTCGTCTCCGAATCGGCGGCGGCCAGCGCCGCGCCGACCACGTCGGCCACATATATGTAGTCCCGCGTCTGGGCGCCGTCGCCGAACACGGTCGGCTGCCCGCCCGAGCGCACGAGGCCGCAGAAGATCGCGATCACGCCCGCCTCGCCGAGCGGGTCCTGGCGCGGCCCGTAGACGTTCCCGAGCCGCAGCGAGATCCCGGAGAGGCCGTAGAGCCGCTCGTACAGCGCCAGGTATCCCTCCGCCGCGTACTTGCTCTGCCCGTAGGCGGAGAGCGGCGCGATCGCGGCGCTCTCGTCGAGCGGCAGCCGCTGCCCCTCGCCCTCGCCGTAGATCGCCCCGCCGGTGGAGACGAAGACGACGCGGCCAGCCTCCGCCGCCCGCGCCGCCTCCAGCACGTTGGCGGTGCCGCCGACGTTGACCGCGGCGTCGAAGGCCGGGTCCTCGACCGAGCGGCGGACGTCGATCTGAGCGGCGAGGTGGAAGACCGCCTGCGGCCGTCGCTCGCGGGCGAGCGCGCTCAGCGCCTCGGCGTCGCGGACGTCGAGCTCGGCCAGCTCCGCCCCCGCGGCCAGCGCGCCGTCGAGGTTGACCCGGCGCCCGGTCGAGAGGTCGTCGACCACCGTCACCTCGTCGCCCCGCGCGAGCAGCGCGTCGACCAGGTTCGAGCCGATGAAGCCGGCGCCGCCGGTGACCAGGGTCCTCATGAGGGCGCCGATCCTATGGGGATCGGCGAGCGCCAGGCACGGGGAGCGGCCGGGCGCCCCTGCTACCCTCGCCGACCCATGCGCCTGATCGTCACCGAGAAGAACAACAGCGCCAAGAAGATCGCCGAGATCCTCGGCGCCGGCGGCGGCCCGAAGGAGGACAAGACCTACAAAGTCCCCTTCTACACCTGGACCGACGAGAACGGCGTCGACCAGATGACGATCGGCCTCAAGGGCCACGTGCTCGGCCCCGCCTTCCCCGAGGGCTACTCGAACTGGCAGAAGACCGACCTGCACGACCTGATCGACGCCAAGCTGATCAAGGAGCCGACCGACAAAAACGTCGTCAAAGCGATCAGGAAGGTGGCGAAAGAGGCCGACGAGCTGGTGATCGCGACCGACTTCGACCGCGAGGGCGAGCTGATCGGGCTCGAGGCGCTGGAGGAGATGCTCGACGCCAACCCGGCGCTCGGCTCTCGCGAGGGGACCGAGGACGGCACCCTGCGGATCAAGCGGGCGCGCTACTCGGCCCTGACCAAGGAGGAGATCGAGCGCGCCTTCGGCGACCTCGACGAGCTCTCCTACCCGCTCGCCAACGCCGGCGCCGCCCGGCAGGACATCGACCTGCTCTGGGGCGCGACCCTGACCCGGGCGGTATCCCTCGCCAGCCGCCGCTTCGGCTCCAACTTCCTCTCGGTCGGGCGGGTGCAGAGCCCGACCCTGGGCCTGATCGTGGAGCGCGAGATGGAGCGCCGCGCGCACGTCGCGAAACCGTTCTGGGAGCTGTTCGCCAAGTTCCAGCACCCCGACGGCGCCTTCGAGACCCACCACAGCGTCGACAAATTCTGGGAGAAGGCCGAGGCCGACGCGGCGCTCGCCGGCACCTCCAGCCCCGGCACGGTGAAGTCGGTGACGGCGCGCAGGAACACGCGCCGCCCGCCGACGCCCTACAACACCACCGCATTCAGCACCGACGCCTCCAGCCGCCTCGGCATCACCCCCGCCAGCGCGATGCGGATCGCCGAGGACCTCTACATGGACGGCTTCATCTCCTACCCCCGCACCGACAACACCGTCTACCCGTCCTCGCTGCCGGTGCGCGAGCTGGTCTCCTCGCTGGTGCGGATCAAGGAGTTCTCGGCCGCCGCCGGCCTGCTGGATGGCGAGCTGAAACCGACCCGCGGCAAGAAAGAGACGACCGACCATCCGCCGATCTACCCGACCCAGGCGGTCCACCCGGGCGCCCTGGATGGGCCGAAGAAGCGCGTCTACGAGCTGGTCGTGCGCCGCTTCCTCGCCACCTTCAGCCCGCCGATGATCACCGAGTCGACCCGCGCCGACATCGAGGCCGGCTCGGAGACCTACTTCGTCCGCGGCTCGGTCGTCGTCGACCCCGGCTACGCCGGCATCTACACCTACGCCCGCTCCGCCGACGAGGAGATCCCGAAGCTGGAGGAGGGGCAGAGCCTGGAGCTCGACGGCGAGCCCTGGATCGTCGACAAGGAGACCCAGCCCCCGGGGCGCATCTCCCAGGCCAAACTGATCGAGATGATGGAGGAGCGCGGTCTCGGCACCAAAGCGACCCGCGCCGACATCATCCAGAAGCTGTTCGACCGCGGCTACGTCTACGGCAACCCGCCGGTCCCGTCGGAGACGGGGATCGCTCTGTACGAGGCGTTCAAGAGCTACGTGCCGGCGATGGCGACGCCGGAGATGACCGCCCAGCTCGAGGCGGAGATGGACCGGATCGCCGCCGGAGAGATGACCAAGGGCGCCGTCGTCGGCGAGAGCCGCGACCTGCTGCACAAGACCTGGACCGAAATCGACGGCAGCCGCGAGGACCTGGCAAAGGTCATCTGGAAGGGGATGGACGAGGACCGCATCCTCGGCCCCTGCAAGGTCTGCGAGGAGGCGGGCCGCACCAAGGAGGACGGCTCGCCCAACATGCTGCGGATCATCCGGGCGAAAAAATCGGGCAAACGCTTCGTCGGCTGCAGCGGCTGGACGGCGGACGACCCCGAGTCCTGCGACCAGACCTTCCCGCTGCCCCAGCGCGGCGACGTCTTCCGGCTCGAGGAGCGCTGCTCGGTCTGCGGCCAGACGCCGCGGCTGAAAGTCGTCCCCTTCCGGGGCCGGCCCTGGAACCTCTGCCTCAACGACGACTGCGAGTCGATGCAGGAGATGAAGAAACGGCGGGCGGAGCGCGAAGCGGCGCGGGCGGCGAAGGAGGAGATGGAGAAGCAGCCGAAGCCGAGCGGGGACGAGGACAAAGCGGGCACCGCGACGCGGCGGCGCAAACGCGCCAAAGCCGCGGCCAAAGGCTGAGGCCAGCGGTTGTTCGTCTCGCTCGAGGGGATCGACGGCTCGGGCAAGAGCACCCAGGCGCGGCTGCTCGCCGAGGCGCTGGGGCCGGACACGGTGGCGATCCGCGAGCCGGGGGGGACCGAGGCGGCTGAGCGGATCCGCGAGCTGCTCGCCGACCCAGCGCTGGAGCTGGATCCGCTCGCCGAGCTGCTCCTGTTCTGCGCGGCAAGGGCCGACCTCACCGAGCGGGTGATCCGCCCGGCCCTGGAGGCCGGCCAAGACGTCGTTTCCGACCGCTTCTCCGATTCCAGCGTCGCCTACCAGGGAGCGGCCCGCGGCCTGGGCGTGGGCGAGGTCATCTCCCTCTGCGACACGGCAACCGACGGTCTCTGGCCCGACCTCACCATCCTGCTGAAGCTCGACCCGGAGGCTGGCCTTGCGCGCGCTGACAGCAACGACCGCTTTGAGGCAGAGGGCCTGGAGCTCCAGCGCGCCGTCGCTCAGGCCTACGACGAGATTGCCAAGATCGCTTCCGACCGCGTCATCGTCATCGACGCCGCCGGCACCGTGGACCAGGTCCACGAACGGATCCTGAAAGCTGTTGAGTCCTTCCGGTAGGAGATAGGCGCCCCTCCCGCGGGTGGCGCCGTAGGGGGACCCACCCCGAGGAAGCTTTAGCTACCGCAGGGGTGGGGGTTCCTGCGGCGACAGGACCCGCGGGCCGGGGTGGTTAGGCTCAGCCTCCATGACGACCGGCCTCGAAGAGAGCACCGAGCACCAGGGGCGCGTCAGGGTCGCGCTGACGGCTGCGCTTGAGTCGGGGCCGTCGCATGCGTACCTGTTCAAGGGGCCGCGAGGAGCTGGGAAGCGGGCGGCGGCGCGGGCGTTTGCGGCCGAGATCCTTGCCGCGGCGGCCGAGGACCCTGAGGACGCGCGGCGCCGTGCGCTGCTCGACCCGTCGCCGCATCCCGACCTGGTCTGGCTGGCGCCGCGCGGGGCTCAGCATTTGGTCGAGGAGGTGCGGGAGCGGGTGATTCGGGCTGCCGCGTATCGGCCGTTCGAAGGGGGCAAGCGGGTCTTCGTGGTCGAGGCGGCGGAGGCGATGCGTGACGAGAGCCAGAACGCGCTGCTGAAGACGCTCGAGGAGCCCGCGGAGTTCGTCCATTTGATCCTGCTCAGCTCCGAGCCGGAGGCGGTGCTGGAGACCGTGGCCTCGCGCTGCCAGCAGGTCGAGTTCGCGCCGCTGCCGGCCGAGATCCTGGAACGGGAGCTGGCCGCGGGCCCGGAGGCCGGCCCCGACCGGTCGCCGGACGAGGTCGCCGCTGCCTCCCGCCTCGCCGCCGGCGACCTAGAGCGCGGCCGGCTGCTGCTGAGCGAGCGCGGGCGCGAGCTGCGCGCCGAGGCCGAGGCCTGCGTCGCCGCGGCCCTCGCCGGCGAGCTCGGCTCGGCGCCCTGGCGGCAGCTGCTCCGAGGCGCCGAGGCGGCGGGGGAGGAGGCGGAAGCGGCGACCCGCGAGGCGCTCGAGGAGCAGGCCGCCGCCGGCCTCAAGCGCACCTCGCGCGAGATCGGCGAGGAGGCCAAACGCGCCGGCCGCCGCCGCCGCACCGAGATCCTCGACCTGGCGCTGGAGCTCTGCGCCGCCTGGCTCCGAGACCTCGCCGCGGTCGGAGCCAGCGCCGAGGAGGTCGCCTTCAACCGCGACCGCCTAGCCGAGCTGCGCACCCAGGCAGCAACCACCGACCCCCCGCGCGCCCGCCAAGCAGCCGAGCTGACCCAGCAAACCCGCCGCAGCCTAGACCTCAACGTCTCGGAGGAGCTAGCCCTGGAGGCGCTCTTCTTCAAGCTGAACCGAAGGCTCGGCTAGAGCCCATCCGGCAGGGGTGGAGCGTCTTGTACTTTTTCGGCGCCGCCCAACTCGGACGGCCCCAGACGCCTCACGAAAAAGTTAAGCGGAACCCCTGCCGGATGGGCTCTATGTGTCCTCCGACCTAAGCGGAACCCCTGCCGGATGGGCTCCCACCACCGTCCTTTGCAGCTTGCTGATCCGCCTTGGCCCGCTCGATCGCCCGTTCCTGCGCCAAGCGCGTTATCTGCGCCGCCTGCCGCGACATGATCACGCTGAAGTTGAGCGCCAGCCCGAGCAGCAGCAGCAGCACGATCGAGAACAGGGCGACGTTGGTGTCCCGCACCCCCATCGCGTCGGCGACCAGCTTCAGCAGGCCCGGGAAGGCGGCCCCGGCGAGCATGCCCAGGCCGGCGACGAACCAGATCACGCTGTAGCGCTCCTGCATGCGGTCGCGCCGGATCAGCTCGAGGATCAGCAGCATGAAGGCGACCGCGAGGATGGCGGCGAGGATCCGGGTCTGCGAGGTGAGGCGGACCGTGGTCGATTCGGCGCTCGCGGCCAGCAGCAGCGTGCTCATCGTCCCGCCTCCATGTGGCGCGGCCGGAACTGGCCGACGACCAGCACCACCACGCCCTTGAAGATGAAGAAGGCCGAGCGCAGCGGCGTCAGGAAGGAGCTGCCGCCGGCGCGCTCCAGCATCCGCACCGGCACCTCCTCCACCCGCAGGCCCTCGCGCACGGCCAGCTGCAGCGACTCGATCTCGGCGAAGTCGGGCGAGTAGTGCTCGCTGAACAGCGACATCACCCGCCGGTTCGCCGCCCGCATGCCGCTGGTCGTGTCGGTGAAGCGCTGGCGCGTCGCCAGGGTGAGGAAGAAGCGGAAGACGCTGGTCCCGATCCGGCGCGAGAGGGTCGGCTTGTAGTCGTCGCTCTCGGCCTCGCCGGCGGCGGCGTGGTAGCGGGAGCCGATCACCAGGTCGGCGCGGTCGGCTTCGACCTCGGCGAGGAGGCGCGCGACCTCCGCCGCCGGGTGCTGTCCGTCGGCGTCGAGGTGGGCGCAGAAGTCGTAGCCCTCGCGCAGGGCATAGAGGTAGCCGGTCTGCAGGGCGGCGCCGAGGCCCTGGTTGAAGGGGAGGGAGGCAACGGGGACGCCGCCCTCGCGCGCACGCGCGGCCGTCGCGTCGGTCGAGCCGTCGTCGACGACGAGGATGTCGGCCGCCGGCAGGTGCCTGCGCACGTCGGCGATCACCGCCGCGATCGGCTCCTCCTCGTTCCAGGCGGGGATGAACACAAGGGTGCGCACCGCGGCCGATTCTCCCATGATCGTCCGCCGGTCCCGCGACAGAGCCGCGCGGCGACAGGCGGCTTGTGTTACTAAGGTTTGATGACGTTTCGCTATGGGATGGCTAAGAGTGCATGACCGCGGGTGAGGGACAGACCGCTGCGCCGGCCGGCGGGCCGCGCATCGGCATGCGCCTGTGGCTCACCGCCGCCTTCGCCGCGGTCAGCCTGATCACCGCCGCCGCCGTCTACCTCTTCGGCAGCAACCACCAGGCGCTGATCGGCGCGGTGACGATCGGCATCCTCGCCGGGTTCCTGATCGCGGTCGCGATCTCCCACCGGGTGGTCCAGCTGGCGCGGTCGGCCAGTGAGATGGCGGGCGGCTCCTTCGACGCCACGCTCAACGTCTCCGGGCCGGACGAGATCGGCGACCTCGCCCGCGCGCTCGACTCGATGCGCGCCTCGCTGAAGGAGAGCTTCGGCGTCCTCACCGCCGACCGCAACAAGCTCGCGGCGATCTTCGACGGGCTGACCGACGCGGTGATGGTGGTCGACTTCGAAGGCCCGGTGCGCTTCTCCAACAGCGCCGCCTCGCGCCTGCTCGACCTCGGCGGCAACCCTCCCGAGGTGGTCCTGCCGCAGCTGCGCCGCGCCTCGGAGATCGGCTTCTCCGCCCATCCGGCGATGCGGATCGGCGACCGCGCCTACGCGATGACCGCCCGCTCGCTGCCGGACGAGCGCGCCGTCCTGGCGGTGCTGCGCGACCGCACCGACGAGCTCCGCCGCGAGCTCGCCGAAGCCGACTTCGTCTCCAACGCCGCCCACGAGCTGCGCAATCCGCTGGCCGGGATCTCGGGTGCGATCGAGGTCCTGCAGAACGGCGCCAAGGACGACCCGGACCACCGCGACCACTTCCTCTCACGGCTCGCCGACGACACCGAGCGGATGAACCGGCTCACCCAGTCGCTGCTCACCCTGGCCCGGGTAGAGTCGCGCGGTGCGGCGGAACGCGAGGTGGTCGACGTGCCGGTGGCGGTCCGCGACGTGGTCGCGGCGGTCGAGGCGCCTTCGCACGTCTCGCTTGAGGTCGACGTCGACCCGGACCTCGCCGCGACCGGCGACCCGACCCTGCTGCGCCAGGTGATGATCGGCCTGCTGACCAACGCCTTCAAGAACACGCCCCCGCCGGGGACGGTCACGATCCGCGGCCGCCGCGAAGGCGAGTCGGAGGTGGTCCTCGAGGTGGTCGACACCGGCGTCGGCATCCCGGCAGCGGAGATCGAGCGGGTCTTCGAGCGCTTCTACCGGCGCAGCGAGTCCCGCAACCAGGAGGGCTTCGGCCTCGGCCTGGCGATCGCCCGCCGCATGGTCGACGTGATGGGCGGCCGGATCGGCGCCGAGTCCGTCGAGGGGCACGGCAGCACCTTCTGGGTCCGGCTGCCCGTCGCCCAACCGAGCCCGACCCCGGTGGCCTGATGAGCAGCGGACGGATCCTGATCGCCGACGACGAGCCCTCGGTCCGCGACTCGGTCGGCTACGCGCTCACCCAGGAGGGCTTCGAGGTGACCTCCGCGGAGGACGGGGACCAGGCCACCGAGAAGCTCGGCGACGGGATCCCCTTCGACCTGCTGATCCTCGACATCATGATGCCGGGACCGAGCGGCCTCGACATCTGCCGCGACGTCCGCGCCCGCAGCGCGGTCCCGATCATCGTCCTCACCGCCAAGGACGCCGAGGTCGACAAGGTGGTCGGGCTCGAGGTGGGGGCCGACGACTACGTCACCAAGCCGTTCTCGGTCCGCGAGCTGCTCGGCCGGGTGAGGGCGCAGCTGCGCCGGCGCGAGCTCGACCGCTCGCCGCTCGCCCAGGCGGTGAAGATCGAGTCCGGCTCGGTCTCGATCGACCTCGTCCGCCACGTGGCCACCGTCCGCGGCGTCCCGGTCAACCTGACCCGCTCCGAGTTCCAGCTGCTGCGCCTGCTGGTCGGCCGGCCCGGCGAGGTCTTCGGCCGGGCCGAGATCATGGAGGAGCTGTGGCAGACCGAGTTCGACGGCGACGAGCGCGCCTGCGACGTCCATATCTCCAACCTGCGCCAGAAGGTCGAGCGGGACCCCCAGAAACCGGAGCTGGTGGTGACGGTGCGCGGCGTCGGCTACAAGTACGAAGGCGTCCGCATATAGGGCTTCAAGCCAGCGCCGACGCGGCTGCGAGCGGGTCGCGACCGTCCCAGCTCCCCCGCGAGGCGTAGGGGCGGAAGCGGACGAAGGCGGACTCGTGGTGGAAGGGGCGGGCGCGGTGGGCGCGGATCGCGGCGTCGTGGGCGCCGTCCCTGCCGTAGGCGTAGTCGCGCATCGCGGCGGCGCTGCGCCAGAGCGAGAAGGTCGCGACGAGGCGCGGCGGGCGCGCCAGGCCCGTTCCCGCCAGCAGCGCAGGGCTGGCCACCGCGGCGGCCTCGGCCGGCGCCGCGCTGCGCCGGAAGGCCGAGGTGCGCAGCAGTCGCAGCTGGCCGAGGGTGAGGATCGCCACCGGCTCCTCGTCGTCGACCGGCAGCGGCTCGGCCGGCAGCTCGGGCATCCCGGGCCAGAAGCCGGAGACGCGCAGCGGCTGCAGGCGTGCCTGCCAGCCTCCCGCCAGCCTCTTCGCGACGGGATCTCGAGCGAGGAAGCCCTCGAGCGCCGCCTCCTCCTCCCAGGCGGCGATCATCCCGATCCGACCGAGCCGTTTGGGCGGCAGCAGCGGCTCCCCGAGCGGGGCGGTGGTGAGGGTCACCGCGTACGTCAGGCCGGGAACCCGCCGCGGCCGCGGCGGGCGCGCGAGGACGCCGAGCGCGGCTCGCGGGCCGAGGTCGGCGATGTGCACGGAGACGACCACGCCTCCAACGGTAGCGTCGCCTCGAATTGACACACAATTGGCACACATCCGTTACCCATGGACCGCGACGAGTTGTCTAAGGTAGGGTCCATGGAGGCGATGAGAGAAGCGTGGACCGACGACCGGCTCGACGACCTGGCCATCCGGACGGACCGGGGCTTCGACCGCGTCGACAAGGACGTGCGCGAACTGCGCGCGGAGATGAAAGCCGGCTTCGACCGGGTCGACGACGAGTTCCGCGAAGTGCGAGCGGAGATGAAAGCGGGCTTCGACCGGGTTGACGAGGAGTTCCGGGAAGTGCGGAGCGAGATGAAGGCCGGCTTCGAGCGGGTCGACAACGAGTTCCGCGAAGTGCGCGCCGAGATGAAGGCCGGCTTCGACCGCGTCGACGACGAGTTCCGCGAAGTGCGAGGCGAAATGAAAGCGGGCTTCCAAAAAATGGAAGCTCGCACGGAGGCGCGCTTCGACGCCCTGCACGGAGCGCTTCACGACCTGCACGGAGCGCTTCACGACCTGCAGCGCACGATGCTCCAGATCGGCGGCGGGTTGATCGGAACGCTCCTCGTCGTCACCGCCGGCATCCTCGCCTCACGTCTTTGATCCCACCCGTCGCGGCCGGGCAGCCGACCTGGGTAGGGTCCTTGGGGACGTCAACCGACAAGGAGGCCCCATGCCACTGGTTCCGATGGTCGTCGAGCAGACCGCTCGCGGCGAGCGCTCCTTCGACATCTACAGCCGTCTCCTCGCCCAGCGGATCGTCTTCCTCGGCGAACCGGTGACCGAGGACCTCGCCAACCTGATCATCGCCCAGCTGCTGCACCTCGAGTCCGAGGACCCGGAGAAGGACGTCAGCCTCTACATCAACTCGCCCGGCGGCTCCGCCTACGCCGGCCTGGCGATCTACGACACGATGCAGTTCATCAAGCCCGACGTGCAGACGATCTGCTACGGGATCGCGATGTCGGCGGGCTCGCTGATCCTCACCGGCGGCGCCGAGGGCAAGCGGATGGCGCTGCCCAACAGCCGCATCCTGATCCACCAGCCGAGCGGCGGATTCGAAGGGCAGTCGGCCGACATCGAGATCCACGCCAAGGAGATCCTCGAGCTGCGGGACCGCCTCGACGGCATCTACGTCAGGCACACCGGCCAGTCGCGCGAGCAGATCCACGAAGACATGGAACGCGACAAGTTCTTCAAGCCCGAGGCCGCGGTCGAGTACGGCCTGATCGACCGCGTGATCGAGTCGCACGAGTTCGGCTCGCCGGCGCCGGCCGGGGTCAGCGGCAACGGCCGCGGCTGAGGCCAGGACCAGCGCCCCGCAAACCGGCGCGAGTCTGCTCTGGCACGTCCATAGGACGTGTAAATGCAGACTCGTCTCAGGGTTTCCTGGCCGGCGGCGGTGGCAGTGGTGGCAGCCCGCCGGCGTTGTATTCGGCGTAGGGGAGGAAGTTGGCGCGGCGCAGCTTCAACCGCAGGGTGTTGGCGGTGCGCGGGTAGCGGGTGAGGTCGTAGGGGTTTTCGTAGCTCGCCCCGAAGCCGTCGTAGTAGACGAGCATCCGCACCCGCGGCCGCTTCACCGTCCAGGCGATCAGTTGCTTCGCGAAGCGCGGTTCGTCTTCAGGCGAGATCGCCCACTCGGTGATCGAGAACGGCTTGCGCCGCCACAGCGGGCCCCCGTAGAACCGCCGCAGATCCTTCCAGACGGGGTACTGCGCGTAGAAGTCGGTCCCCACCCAGTCGACCCAGCGGCTGCCGGGCCAGTAGTTGCCGGGGAAGTTGCCCTTGACCCGCGGCGAGCCGCCCGGGAGCGGGCTCCAGATCACGCTGACCGGCGCCGCCGGCAGGCTTTCCGGGTTCGGCCCCTTGGTCCGGTTGAGCGGCGGCAGCCCGATTTCGGCCAGGGTCGCGTCGATCCCTTCCAGCGTCTGCCCGCCCCGCACGATCGCGACGATCCGGCGGAAGGCCTGTTTGTACCAGCCGGCGGTGTATTCGCCGCCCTTCTGGGTGCCGTCGCAGTTGACGGCGGACCAGGCGTTGAGGCAGCGGTTCGGCTCGCCGAGCGGGCGGATGTAGGCGGGCAGCCCGTGCTTGGCGAAGAAGTCGTTGAGCTGGAGCAGGTAGTCGTCGCCCCCTCCCAGGGCGATCTGCTCCGGGGTGATCAGCTGGGCCAGGGTCTGGTCGTCGACGGTGGAGATGTGGAGGATCGGCCGCGTCGCCGTTTCCCGCCAGCGTTCGTAGGCTTCGTTGAGGCTGTTCCCCCAGGGATGGAAGGTCTCCAGCAGCGCCGGGTGCTTGCCGGTCAGGGCGGCGAATTCGTTGAACTGCTCGGTCGTGCCCCGGTCGCTGACGCCGATCAGCACGTCGGGCTTGGGAGGGGACAGGGTCAGCGCCCGCGCCTGGCCGGCGAGGAGGGCGGCGACGAGGACCGCCAGGGTCGCCGCTCGCCTATGGGCTCTCTTCCAGCACATCGCTCATCCTTCGCGGTTCGACTCCGAGGGCCTGCGCGTCGGCGGCGCCGCGTTCGCTGAGCATCGGCACCTCCATCAGCTCGGCCTCCTCCCAGGTAGCGAACACGGCCTCGCCGAAAATGGAGCGCATCGCGATCAGCCCCGCCCGCACCAGCGGCAGCGGCAGGTGGACCAGCGGCCGCGGACGGCCGGCGACGCGGCTGACCAGGTCGGACATCTCGTTGTAGGTGAGCGTCTCCGGCCCCGCCAGCTCGTAGCGCGCCCGAGCCTCGCCGCCGAGGGCGGCGACCACGCAGCGGGCGACGTCGTCCGCCCAGATCGGCTGGAATGCCGCCCGCCCGTCGCCCGAGACGGGCATCACCGGCAGGAATGAGAAGCGACGCAGCAGGGTGATCCAGGGATCGCTGCGGTCGTAGACGATCGAGGGGGCGAAGACGATGGTCCGCAGCGCCGAGGAGAGCACCGCCCGCTCGGCCAGCCACTTGGCGCGGAAGAAGCGGGTGCGCTGGGCGGAGAAGGCGTCGAGGGCGCTGAAGAAGGCGAAGCGGCGCACGCCGCTGCGCTCGGCCGCCCGCAGCAGCCGCAGCGTCGCCAGCCCGTTCAGCTCCTCGATCCGCTTCGGCGGCTGGTCGCGGATCGTCGCCGCCAGGTGAACCACGGTGTCGACCCCGCGCAGCGCCTGGCGCACCAGGTAGGGGTCGGACATCTCGCCGAGGTCGCCGAGCGCGATTTGCACGTCGACCCGGCGCTCGCCCAGGCGCCGCGGCTCCCGCACCAGGCAGCGGACGTCTTCGCCGCTCTCGAGCAGGCGCGGCAGCAGCCGCGAGCCGATGCTGCCGGTCGCCCCGGTCAGCAGCAGCATTCGGGCCGCCCGTCTCGTCTCGCTGGTCTCATCGCGTCGAGCAAAGCCTAAAGACGCCGCCCGCCGCGCCACATCCCTAAAATGTGCGCTCGCTCTGGCAGGGGCCAAGGAGGCTCCGCCGGACCCCGAAAACGACTTAGGAGAACCCGCCGAATGACCTACGTCATCGCCGAGCCGTGCATCGGCCAGAAGGACAACTCGTGCGTCGAGGTATGCCCTGTCGACTGCATCCATCCGACCCCGGATGAGCCCGACTACGACTCGGTCGAGATGCTCTACATCGATCCCGATGAGTGCATCGACTGCGACGCCTGCGTCGAGGCCTGCCCGGTCGACGCCTGCTTCGCCGAGGACCAGCTCCCCGCCGAGTGGGCCAAATACGCCGAGATCAACGCCGAGTACTACAAGAGCAAGGCTTCGGCGTAATTGTTTTCCGCTTGCTCAAGCGGTTTGCGCCTGAGCACCGGCCGTAGCTTCTCGTCGTAGCCGGCGACTGCTCGCTCGCTGACCAGCGGCTCTATCCAGCGCGTGTCGATCAACTCGACGTGCGCTCGGTCTGGAATGTCGCGGTGCAGGACGAAGCCGTCGAAGAGTCGGAGCAGCGCCGAGCGGACGGCTGCGACACCCGCGGCGTCCGTGACCTCGCCAGCGACGGCGGCGCGGATGCGGACCAGTTGCTCCAGTAGCTCGGTCTCCACATCGGAGATCGCGGTTTCGGCTTCGGTGGCGCTCAGGCGCTCGCGCAAGCGCTCAGCCTCGGCCTTGGCAGCGTCGAGTTCGGGCGCGAGATCCGCCCGCAGCTCGCGCCACTCTGCCGCGGTCAGCTCGCCGTGGGTGTAGTCCCGCTTCACTCGCATCAGTCGCTCGTCCGCCTCCTGCGCCTCGCGCTCGGCGGCCTCACACAAGGCTCGCACTTCGGCTTGCTTTCGCTCCACGGCGGCGATCAACTGCTCGCGCGTCGCCTCAACGTCAAGGCCCACCTGCTCGAAGTAGCGGTAAACCGCCGCATCCACCTCGGCGCGGGACACAGGCGGCATCGAGCATGACGTCGGGTCCTGTCGCCGGCCAAGGCACAGATAGCATTCGTGAAGGGTGCCGCTGCGATTGCGAGCCGTACGCGGCGCCATCGCCTCACCGCACTCGCCGCAGCGCAGGAAGCCTTTGCGGAACAGGTGCTTTCCGGTGCTCGGCCGTCCCCGGCGATGGCTCCGAGCGCGGGCTTCGCGTAGAGCCTGGAGCTGGTCCCAGGTCTCGCGGGGGATGATCGCTTCATGCTGGGCCTCGATCAGCTCCTCGCCGTCGCGGATCAGCCCGGCTATCGCTGGGTTGGCCAGGATGCTTCTCACCGTGCCCTGATGCCAGCGGCCACCGCGCGCGGTGGGGATGTGCTCGGCGTTCAGCCTGCGCGCGATCTCAAGCTGGGCTACACCCGCCAGCAGTTCGGCTGCGATTCTCATGACGATCGGGGCCTCGGTTGGCTCATGCACCACTTCGCGTTCGTCCCGGTCGTTGCGCTGCCAAGTCAGGCCGAAGCAGCGGCTACCCACGAACTTGCCCTGTTTGCGACGGCGGGCAAGACCGGCCTTGACCGCCTCGCTCTTGCGGCGTGAGTCCTCCGTGTTGCGCTCGCCCATGACGACGGCCATGATCAGGTTCTCGAAGGTGCTGTCGTCCTGCACAGAACGCAGGGCAACGCCCGCCTTCAGCGCCCACAAGTAGATCTCGATGAGGTGACGAGCCTGTCGCGCATCGCCCCGCGCCAGGCGGTCACTGTGTTGTACGAGCAGGGCTGCGCCGAGTCGCTCGGTGTGGTCGAGGGCTGCGGCAAGTTCGGCTCCCCGATCGCCCGACCAAGCGCTCGCGGCCTCATCGGCATACTCACCCACCACCTCCAGGCCGGCGCGCTCTGCGAAGGCTCGACAGTCTTCGAGCTGGGTGGGGATCGAGCCGCGCTTGTCCTCGGTGGACTTGGCGGCGTAGATGACGGCTTGCTGGTTACGCTTATCCTGCATCAGGACTTACCTCCTGTTGCCGTGCCGGGGGCGTTGCTGCGCCGCCCGGCCCTTGCCTTTCACTCCATTGAGTCTATGTCCTTCGGCGGCGCTGTGGACCGCTTTGAGGATTGCCGCCGTGTGCGACTCCGCGCCCGCTTCGCGAAGCATCTTCAGGTCCTGGCAGAGCTGCTGATACTCGATGACGGTCGGCGTGATCTCGATCCGTGGGTTGGCGGCTGGGCTGCACCGGGTTGGCTTGCTGCGAGTGCTCATCTCACAAGTCCCAAGCCGCGATGGGCCTGCAAGGTGCGCTCCCGCGCGACCTTTCGCCCGAGCCGCCGCTGAGCCTCGGCGAGCCGGCGCTGCTGGCTCTCCCAGCGCGCCCGCTCGGCCCCTCGCTCCGGCCGGCCCCCCAGCGCTGAGTCCTTGTCGCGCACGTTGTTCTGTCGCCGGTACCCCTCGATCCCTTCCGCCGCCCGATCCCAGGTGGCGGCCTTGGTCAGGTCGCTCGGGCGCTCCCCAAGCTCCTTGACGATGTGATCGGGAGGGAAGATGCGGAGCGCCTGGCGCTCCGCCCGCAGGCGCTGGCCGAGGAGGTGATCGATCGCCGCAAGCTCCGCCCGGGCGCGATGCCCGACCTCGCCCAGCTCCCCGCGCTCTGCCTGCCAGCGCTCTATCGCCTCTGAGTCGTGATCGAGGGTACGTCGCAGCCGCTCGGCCTCGGGCTTGCGCAGACGCCGGGGCAGCTCGCCGACCCGCTCGACCTGCTCCCAGTTGCGCTCGATACGGCGCTCGGCCTTTGCGATCCGATCCCCGAGGCGCTGGCGAGCCTCCGCGTTGGCGCGCTCGGCGCCGGCCTCTGAGGCAAGCTCGCGGCGACGGGCCTCAAGCTCCGCGGTTGAAAGCGGTTCGAGCCTCGCCCGCAGCGCCTTGTCGTGCGCGGTCACCTGGGCGCCGTCGCGCTCGGCGGCTTCGGCGATGTGTTGAAGCCCCTCGCGCAGGTGGGGTGAGCGCGGGCCGATCTCCTCGCGCTCTGCCTGAAACTCGGGCGTCGCATAGAAGTAGGTCTCCTCGCGCGAGCGCGAGGCGGCGACGTAGAGCTCCTGGCGGTCCATCGAGGCATCGGTGGCGATGAAGGCGCGCTCCACGGTCGCCCCCTGGGCCTGGTAGGTGGTGGCGGCGTAGGCGTGCTGGAGTGCGGGTGCCCCATCGCTCTCATTGACGCTTCGCAGGTAGACGGCATCGACACCTACCCGCCTTGCGGTGTCGATGCCGTCCAAGACCACCGTCTTTGCCCGCGCATCTACCTCCGCGATCTCCCAGCGCTCGCGGTTGTAGATCTGGGCGCGGTGGTCGTTGACCCTGGTGATCACCCGGTCCCCGACCGCGAAGCGCTTCCCACCGACCTCGATCTCCTCGCCGCCGAGGCGCCCCCTTGCCTTCAGCGCCTCCCGTGCCCTGGAGTTCAGCTCGGCGACCTCGGAGTTCCGCTTCGCCACCATCAGCGCGTCCTCGTCGCGGCCGTAGCTCCTCGCCCAGTCGGCGACCATCTGCTCGCGCAGCGCCTCGCGGTCCTCGCTGACGAAGACCCGCTCCCCGGCGCGGTAGGCGGAGATCGCCTTGGAGCCTTCGCCGAGGCGAAGCTGCTTTGCCCCCTCGCGGTCGAGGTCGTGGTGGTGGCGGATCACCTCATCAAGGACGATCGGCTCGGTTCGCCCGGCGAGCGCCGAGAACAGCCCTCCCGCCTCGATCTCCCCGAGCTGGGCGGGGTCCCCGATCAGGACCAGCTTCGCCTCGGCCGCGTGGGCGTGCTCGATCAGCCGCGCCAGGCTGGCCGAGTCGACCATCCCCGCCTCATCGACCAGGAGGACCGAGCCGCGCGCAAGCCCCCCGCGGCTGCTCTCGTTCGCGTGGTCGAGCTGGGCGAGCAGGCGCGCCACGCTGGTGGCCTCAAGCCCCTCCGAGCGCAGCCCGTTCGCCGCCCGCCAAGTTGGCGCCGCGACCCGCAGCTCGACCTCCGATGCTGCCCATCCAGAGGCCGCGGCACTGACAGCGTAGGTCTTCCCGGTGCCCGCCTCGCCGATCACGATCTCAAGTCCGCGCCCATCGGTGAGCAGCCGGCGGACCATCTCGCGCTGGTCGGCCTTCAGCGAGGGGCGGGAGTCGAGCACCCGCTCGCAGGCGATCTCAAGCACCGCCGAGCTTCCCCGGGCGCCCGCCATTCGCTCGGCTCGCTCAAGCGCCCGCCGCTCCAGATGCCAGATCCGCTCGGTGGTGAAGGTGGGGCCGCGGGGGGTCTCGGCGATCTGGATCACCGCATCGCTCCCCAGGAAGGCGTCGGCCAGCTCCTCCACCTCCCGCGCGCTCGCCCCGTGGAGGAGGTTGTCGGCGACCGCCTGGATCGCGGCGCGGCGGTCGAAGTGGGAGGCGTGGGCGGTGACCGAGCGCTCGACCTGGGCAAGGGTGAGCACGGTCTCGCCGGAGCGCTCATGGCCGAGCCGGGCGAAGACCGCCTCGCGGTCGAGACCGACTTCTAGCCCCTTCGCCCGCCAGGTCTCGCGCAGGGACTCATCGGTCAGGTTGCGCTCCTTCGCCTTGCGGGTCGCCAGGGTCGCGACCTGCATCGCCCTGGCCGAGGCTCCCTCGCCGGCGGCCTCGAGGATCTCCGCCCGCCGGGTGGAGAAATGGGCAAGCTCCTCGGCGCTGAAGCCCTCGATGTCGGCGATCCCCTTGCGCACCGGACCCCACTGGACCCCGAGGCGCACGGTCAGCTCGTGGCGCAGGTGGGCCTCGAAGATGTAGGAGGCGGTCTTCGCGTGTTCGTAGATCGCGGGGTGGTAGAGCCTTGACCAGCGGCCGTCGGGGCCGAGGGTCGCGTTGGCGATGAGGACGTGGGTGTGGAGCTGGGGGTCCCCGGCGCGGGAGGAGCGGTGGGGGTAGGCGGCGGCGAGGAAGCCCTCGCCGTGGACGAACTCAGCGCCACCCCGTCCGCGCCGCGCCCAGCAGGCCTGGCGCTCCAGGTAGGCGAGCGCTTCGCGCACCGCCGCCCGGTGGGCCTCTGCCACCTGCCCGGAGACCGGGTGCCCGCCGAGCGCCCAGGTGAGCGAGACCGACTTCGGCGAGGAGAAGGTGAGGTCAAAGCCGGGAACCGGCTCGCGGCCGGGCGCCGACTTCAGCCCCAGCGGCTCGCCGCTGACGGGATCGCGGCCGGTCAGCATCCAGACCAGCTGGTCCTCGGCGACCTTGCCCTCCAGGCCGAGCTGCGCCGCTCCTTCGCCGAGCCAGTAGCCCTCGGCCTCGCCCTCGCCCGAGTAGTAGTCCTCGGCGCCTTCTGCGACCTTGTCGAGGTAGTAGCGGTGCTGTCTCGCGCCGAGCTTTCCGATCGAGAGCATCTTCAGGCTCTCTGTCCAACTGGCGCGGGGTTTGTACCGGGTTGGTTTCCCACGCAGGGGGACGTCAGGCTCGGGGGCCTGGCGCCCCCGGCTTCTGTGGCGGCTCAGCCGGAGGGGCGGTTGAAGGCGCCGCCCCGGCGGCGTCCGGCGATCACCGCGGTGATACGGCGTGAGGGGGGTGGCTGTGGTGGTTGCGTGGGTGAGGGATCGGTGGCTCTGGCGCTCAGTGCCGGGGCCTCTGCCTGGGCGCTGGATCGGCCTGGGTGGCTGGCTTGCCTGGTCTGGCTGCATGGGCCTGGCTGGCTGTCGTGTGGGCTGGTGGCTCATCCTGATCCGTCCTGCCTGGGCAAGCTAGATCCACTCGCCGCCGCCGGGAAGGGGGTCCACCCCTGGACCCCCCTCGCCCCCCGTCCATTGCCCCGGCAAACGCGGCGGACTACCGGGGTTTCGCGGCCGATTGCCCCGGCGGCCGGGGACGATTGCCGGGGCAATTAGGAACGCTCTGAGAGAACTGCCAGGGCAAAGCGGCGCCTTTGCCCTGGCAGTTCTCTGATTGCCCGGGTATTGAGGCGGGGATTGCCGGGGCAGTCCACCGGGATTGCCGGGGCAGTCGGGAGTCTTTGTCCCGGCAGTTGAGATCTTTGCCGTGGCAGAGAACCTTTGCCCCGGCAAACGCGGACCCTGCCATGGCAACTCAAGTTTGAGACAGGGAAAGCTGCAAGTAGTGCAAGTGCTAGGACTCCTCGCTCTCGCGCGGATCTTCGCGCCCGATCAGGTAGTGCATGATTGCTACTCGGGCCGTCATCAGAGTCTCCCCGCTTTCGTAGGCCCGTTCTGCACTTCGATTGTGCGCCTCTAGCACTTCATCGAGCGCTCGGGCGAGGATGTCGACCGTTTCCGACCAACCCTCCCTGTCGAGTTGGAGCGGAGATCGGCTTATGTGATTGTCGGGGAGCAGGTCAATCTTGCCTTCACTAAGAGCCCTTCCGGTGTCCTCGGAGATCATTCGCAGGATGATGCCGGTGATCGGCAGTCTGTCCTCGGCGTCGACCATCAGCCAATCCTCAGCCGAGAAGTACTGCCGTTCCTTCGCTCTGTAGATGTGCTCAGTCGCACCGCGTTTTGAAACGGTCTTAATCAGTTCGATGCAGCCGAGGTCACGGAGCACCTTTACGTGGTGAGATACGAGGTTCAGGCTCACATTTTCCATCCGTCGCTGCATGCGAGCTGGGCTGCTTGGACCCTCGCTCAGGATGTCCAGAATGTGAACGCGGATCGGGTGTGACATCGCCCTGATAAGGCGCGGGTCGATCAGGTTGGACGTCTTCGCCGGCTGCTTTGAACTTGGTTTCGCCAAGGGGCCTCCCTCCTTCCGAGAACGCACGTAAAGCGCTCTCAGTCTCGGCAACTATTCCAGACCGCTTTCCCAAAGCGCGGCTGGTTTGCCCCAAAGTGACTGAGCGGCTCTAGGCGCACTTTGCGTGATTTTTACCCCAACCACGTTGATTGCGCGAGAGCGCTTGAATAAACCTGGATCGTCAGGGCTCAGGGGCCGCTCGCGTTGGCGGGTGCGTCGCCAACCCCACGTGGGCAACGCCTCGATCTCGGCTCCGCGAACCGCGCCCTGAGCCGAAACCGGCTCACGGCAAGGGAGGTGATGGGTCATGACGATCAAGGAGATGGGGCAGTTGTTCCCAGCCACGGTGATCCGTAAGGGCGGCTAACTAGCGCCTGATTTGCGGCTCGGCGTGATTCGTGGCGCCGAGCCGCGATCCTCTCCACCCCAACTGCTTTTGTTTGGCGGATTGCTACTGAACTAGCAAGAATGGCTGATCGCCAAAATCGCCGACAATCGCGAGGGTGCTTGTGCCCCCCTGCCCGCTGCGCTGACCCGCACACTGGCTCCCCGGGTTCGGATGGCGCTCGAACACCCCACAAGACGCCGCATCTTGCGTGCCTTGCATCAGGCTGAAGCTCCTCAGTGTCCTAGCGACCTCTCGATCGCGCTGTCTGGTTCTGGTGTCAACGTCATCAGCTATCACGCCCAGGTTCTAGAGCGCCATGGACTCGTTCAGGCTTCAGGTGTTTGGACGTATCGAGGCTCGTCCGCCCGTCTATATGCCTCGAAAGTAGCCGCAGACTCAGGGATCACGGCTCTACTTCGGGCAACTGAGGGGCCTGAAGGAACTAATGGCTAAACATCGGGTCATCATGGAGCCGCCTAGGGGGAAGGTACGCACGTGGAAAACCGCGACCCCCGTGGGCAGGTTGGCTCACGCCCTCAGTCACCCGCTGCGTCTGCGGATTCTTGTCTCCCTTGCGACTGGGGAGGCCAGCGCGACCACGCTCTCTAATCGCTTTGGCGATGTTGCGGTTGGGGAGGTCTCTTACCACCTCGCAGTCCTGGCGGAGGATTGCAGGCTGATTGAACGTACTTGGTCTCGACCAGTCAGAGGCGCGACAGAGACCTTCTTTCGCCTGCGTCCTCGGGCAAAGATCGGCGGCTTCTTCGAGCAGCTGCCCGAAGTCCTGGCTGACGGTCTTAGGGTCCAGTGGCTGAGGAACTTCGTTGAAGCTCTCGTGGCTGCCCTCAACGCCGCCGCGACTGGCAAAGACGGAACGATCGTGACCGCGATCCCGATAACCGTGGATAAGCAAGGGTGGGCAGAGATCACAACGACGATGCGTGAGGCATTGGATCGAGTTGAGCGGGCCGAGATCGAGAGTCGCGGTCGGCTGGATCGTGCCGCCACCGCCGATGCGACCACCGTGATCTTGGGCGTCGCCCTTTTCGAGCCTCAGTCCCCGGGAGGTCCTTGATGCGTCCTGAAAAGGCGGGGTTGTTCGAATCTAGCTGCGGACTATCTGTGAGACACGCTGGTGGCTCATGTCCATCACGGACGCGATTTCAGCCATTGGAAGACCGTCGTGGTAGGCGGTACGGATCGCGTGATCGCGCTCTGAGCGAAGGTCTTCAACAAGTCGCTCGATCTCGCGCTCGCGCTCAGCGTGTTCCGTTGCGAAGGACGCTAGCGCCGCGCGGGCATCGGGAGCTTTGCGCTTCGGCCGAGGAATCGGCGGATCGTCGAACGTATTCCTGCAAATCGGTTAGCAAGAACTTGCCAGAGAGGGACAATCTTTGGCTCGAAGGGACGAATGGGGGAGGGAGTGGGGCGAGGGATGGCCAGTTCTTAGCTGTGCTCGGCGTTGCGCCCCACTCGGAGGACGAACATCCGCAGAGACCGGAGCCGTCCCGTGGAGAGATGTTCTTGGGGGCGCCTGCTCACCGACGCCAGCGCAACCCAAGCGGGCGCCCCCGGCAGAGCTGCGGGTCGCGATGACGCCGATGCCGACGATCACCGCTGAGCAACGCAATGCCCTCTCTCAGCACGTCCAGTTTGAGCTGCCAGGGCTCATCGAAGGACTATGGCCGATGATCGGACGCGGCGATTATGTTGCCGCCACCCAACGCGCCCTTGAGCTATCCGACGTTCTCCGATTCGTGGCCGACGATCTCGGCTGGGGCGAGCGCCGAGGCAACTCGATCGAGTCGCGCTCGCCGAAAGATGTCCTAAAGCGGGTTTCGACCCGGTTGCTACGAGGAGCGGCAACGGTTGAGAAGCATCGCGGAGGCGACTGGGAACAGGCGCGTGAAGAAGAGGCTGAAAACCAGCTAGTGAAGGAAGCCTGCAGCGCTGCGCTGGCGGAGCTTGATCAGTCGCAGCCACCCGCACAGAGACCCGCCGAAGACGAGGCAGGATGACTGGCTCATTCAACTTGTCGCCTGGATTGGCCATGTTCTCTCCCCGCCACCCCGATGGCAAGGCCGGGGCGCCCGCAACCCTGCATGTGGCAGCGGGCGCTCCGGCAGCCTTGTCAAGGGGGAACAGGCGAAACACCCACTGTGAGAATCAACAGCGGTACAAGAACTCAAAGTGCTGAAAATGCAAAAATACACTTTTGGGTATTGCGGAGTGTTTAACGCTGCAATATGAATGCGCCGCAGTACACAACGGTGGAGCATCCGACCGGCAGGCTCGGCGAGGAAAGTCAGGACAACTGAATGGCTGACGAGGGGGTTACGGCATGAAGGAGAGGTGCGCCGAATGGAGCCTCGGCACTCTGCCAGGGACTCGGGTGAAGGGACCTGGCGAGGCAAGAACGGCGATGCGGGTGCCATTCCCGGCCCTGGTGCTGACCGCGATCCTCGGCGTTCTGCTGATCATCCCTGCCGTGGCCTCTGCGACGGCCTTGCCCGGCGTCGTAAAAGAAAACCTGACTCTCACCTCGGCAGGCAATCCCTACACGGGGTACATGCAAGTTGAATCGGGGGCCACGGTCAACGTTCAAGCGGGCGTGGTGTTCAAAAGCCCGGAAATCACCGTCAACGGTACGCTCAACATGGAAGGCACCTCGGCGGAACCAGTCATCGTCACCGGGGCCAAAGAAGAATCCAGCGGGGAATGGTGCGCGATCAGCTTCCAGCCCGGCAGCGGCGCCTCCGTGGTCGACCACGCCGAACTCAGATACGGCGGCGGCTGCAACACCGGGGCGATCGGCATCAAAGGCTCCTCGCCGACGATCAAGAACTCGACCTTCTCCCATTCCTATGGCTATGCGATCAAGGTCACCGAAGGCGGCTCGCCCGAGATCGCCAACAACCGTTTCGTCGCAGGCATCCTCTATTCGATCTACTACAAGGCCATCAGCACCCAGAGCGGCGAAATCAACATTCACGGGAACGAAGTCGAAGGTGGCACCAACGGCATCTACGTCGAAATTACCGGCACTGGCTCGGTGCTTGGCAAAACCCTGGGCGCCAACACGATCGCCAACACGACTGGCACGGCCTTCTTCTACAAGGGCCCCGACATCCCCGGTGACATAACGGGGAACACGCTGAGCGGCAACAAATCAAACGTGATCACGGTGGGTGGCACCGTCGCCCATTCGGAGAGTTGGAACAACGGCGGCAGCCCGGTGAAGGTCGAAGGCTCAGTCACGGTGGCGAGCGGCGCGGCTCTGACGATCACCAAAGGCGTATTCATACGGAGCCCCGAAATGACCGTCCAAGGCACCCTAAACGTCGAAGGCATTGCCAGTGAACCAGTCGTCTTCACCGGGGCCAAAGAAGAATCCAGCGGGGAATGGTGCGCGATCAGCTTCCAGCCCGGCAGCGGCGCCTCCGTGGTCGACCACGCCGAACTCAGATACGGCGGCGGCTGCAACACCGGGGCGATCGGCATTAAAGGCTCCTCACCCACGATCAAGAACTCGACCTTCTCCCATTCCTATGGCTATGCGATCAAGGTCACCGAAGGCGGCTCGCCCGAGATCGCCAATAACATCGTGCTGGACAGTCAAACCTACGGCATTTACTACAAGGCCATCAACACCCAGACCGGCGAAGTCAACATCCACGGCAACTACGTCGAAGGCGGCACCAACGGCATCTACGTCGAAAGCACGGGCACGGGGTCTGTCGTGGGGAAAACCCTGGGTACCAACACGATCATCGGAACCACGTCATCGGCGCTCCTCTACAAGGGTTCTGACATCCCCGGCGACATAACCGGCAACACTCTGTTCGCGAACAGCCAGAACTACGTCAAGATCAAAGAAGGAACCGTAGCCCGGTCCTCGACGTGGAACAACGGTGGAGGCGCCGTCAAGGTCGAAGGCACGATCACTGTGGCTAGCGGCGTCACGCTCAAAATCACGAAAGGAGTAGATCTCTTCGGGACCCCGAATATGACCGTCAAAGGCACCTTGAACGTCGAAGGCACCTCAACGGAACCAGTTGTCTTCACCGGCGCCAAAGAAGAATCAAATGGGGAATGGTGCTTGATCTCCTTTCAGCCCGGGAGCGGCGCGTCGGTGATCGACCACGCCGAAATCAGGTACGCCGGCGGCTGCAACACGGGCGCAGTCGGGGTCAATGGCTCCTCACCCACGATCAAGAACTCAACCTTTGCTCATAGCTATGGCTATGCGATCAAGGTCACCGAATCCGGCTCCCCGAGAATCGAATGGGACCGCTTCCGCTCCAACGCCAACGGCCTCTCCTACAGCGGAACGGGCAAACTTATGGCCCCAAACAACGACTGGAACCACTGCGCCGATGGGCCGATGCCGGCTGGATGCGGCGAATCAGTGACCAGCAACGTGGAATGGAAACCGGCGACTCAACTCCCTGAACTCGACGGCCCCTGTCGCGGCAAGGAATCCCAGTGCGGCGAAGGCGCCGATCCGGTCAGCCTCGCCACCGGCCAGCTTGACTACTCCCACCAGGACCTCCTGCTCACCAACAAGAGCAGCATCCCGCTCGAATTCACCCGCACCTACGACTCGGGCAGCGAAGCCGACACCGGCCTCGGCCCGGGCTGGTCGCAGACGGGCCTCGCCACCGCGAGCGAACTGGCTTCCGGCGAAGTCCTCGTGGTGCGCCAGGACGGACGCCAGGACCTCTTCCAGAAAACCGAATCCGGCTACACCGCCCCCTCCGGCGTAACCGACAAGCTCGCCAAGGTCGAAGGGGCCTTCCAGCTCACCACCCTCCAGAACACCGTCTACCGCTTCGACTCAAGCGGGCGGATCTCCTCGATCACCGACGACCACGGGCTCAAAACGAGCTACGCCTACAGCTCAGAAGGCCGCCTGGCCACGATCACCGACCCCTCCGCTCAGACGCTGACCTTCTCCTACAACGCCTCCAACCACATCACCGCGGTCAAAGACTCGACCGGCCGGGAAGTCAAATTCGCCTACACGGCAGCGGGAGACCTCGAAACCGCGACCGACGCGCTCGGCGGGGTGACCAAATACGCCTACGACGCCCAGCACCGCCTCACCCAGATCACCGACCCGCGCGGCACCGTGATCCTGAAGAACACCTACAACGCCGAAGGCAAGATCACCGAACAGGAAGACGGCCTCGGCCACCTCTGGAGGCTCGAATACAAACCCGCCGAAACGATCGTCACCGAACCCGAAGGCGGCAAACGCAAATACGGCTTCGACGCCCAGGACCGCGTGATCTCGGAAACCGACCAGCTCGGAAACACGACGACGAGCGCCTACGACGCTGCGGGCAACGTCCATGAAGTCACCCAGCCCGGCGGCGGCAAATGGGTCCTCGGCCACGCCGCCGCCGGCAACCTCACCTCGGTCACCGATCCCGAAGGCGGCGAACGCAAATACGAATACGACGCCAAAAACCGGCTCACGCACCTCACCGATGCCCGCGGGGACTCCTGGAGCTACGAATGGTCCGCGGCCAACGACCTGACCAAGGTCACCGACCCCGAAGGCGGCGAAACCTCCTTCACCTACAACGAATCGGGCCAGCCGCTCACCGCGACCGACCCCGACGAACACAAAGCCGAATTCGGCTATGACACACGCGGCAACCGCACCAGCGAGACCGACCCGCTCGGCCACAAAACGAGCTACGAATACAACAGCCGCAACTACCTGACGGCGACGACGCTGCCGGGGCTGAAAGCCGAAAAACTCGAACGCGACGCCTACGGCGACCTGCTCGCACGCACCACCCCCGAAGGCCACGCGACCAAATACGCCTACGACAAAAACGGCCTGCTGACCCAGGTCACCGACCCCGGCGAAGACATCTGGAGCATCGAACGCAACGCGATGGAGCGCCCCACCGCCTACGTCGATCCCGCCGAAGCGCAGATCAAAGTCACCTACAACGGCGACCTCAAGCCGACCAAGGTGACCAACCGCCGCGGAATGGAAACGACCTACGCCTATGACGCGGCCAACCAGCTGACCGAAGTCAAGCGGCCTGAAGGCGGCGATTGGCGCTTCGGCTATGACGCCCGCGGCGATCGCACCAGCGTGATCGACCCGCGCGAAGGCGAAACCACCTACGAATACGACCTGCTCGGCCGCATGACCGCGGCCAACCAGCCGCTCGGCGTGAGCGCCGAATACGGCTATGACGCGAACGGCGATCTGACCCAGGTCACCGACCCGCGCGGCAACGCGACCAGCTACGCCTACGACAAACTTGGGCGCCTCACTGAAGTCAAACAGCCGCTCGAAGCCACCACCACCTACACCTACGACCCGGCCGGCAACGAGCTGACCAAGGCCACGGCCGCCGGCACGCTCGAATACGCCTATGACGCCGCCAACCGGCTGACCGAAGAGAAGGCCGGCGAAGCGACCCTGCGCGCCTACGGCTATGACGCCGCCAACCGGCTCACCGCCGCCACCGACGCCGAAGGCCACAAACTCGAAATCGGCCGAAACGAAGACGGCCTCCTCAGCTCGGTAAACGACGGCCGTGGCCAATCGCTGACCCGCTCCTATGACTCCCGCGGCCTGCTGACCAAAGAGGTCGATGGACGCGGGACGCTCGAATACGGCTACGACAAACTCGGCCGGCTCAGCTCGCTCACCGACCCCCAGGGCAAGGCGGCGGGCTTTGCCTATGACCCCGAAGGCAACCTGACCGAAGTCACCCGCCCCAACGGCACGACGACCACCAACGTCTACGACGAAGCCGGGCGCTTCGCCGAAACCACCTCGGTCGCGGCGGGCGAACCGCCTGCCACCCTCGAATCGCTGCGCTACGGCTATGACCCGGCCGGCGAGGTGACCGGCAAGCTAGACCGGCGCCTCGAAGCCGAAACCACCTACGCCTACGATGCGCTCGGGCACCTGGTCGAATTCAACCCGCCCGGCGAAGGCGCCACCGCCTACGCCTACGACAAAGCCGGCAACCGCACCGAAGCCGGCTCCACCACCTACTCCTACAACGCCCTCAACCAGCTCACCGAATCCTCTGACGGCACCACCTACACCTACGACGGCGCCGGGCGGCTGAGCGCCAAGGCCAACGGCTCCGAAGAAACGTCATACGAATATGACCCCTTCGACCATCTGGCCAAAGTCGAAGGCCCCGGCGGGAGCGCGAGCTACGCTTATGACGGCTTGGGGCGCCTCAGCGAACGCAAAGGCGAAGGAAGCACGCAGGTGATCCACTACGCGGATCTCACCGATTTGCCGAGCTATGACGCGAACGCCGAAGGCGAAACCACGACCAGCTACGTGCAGGGGGCGGGCGGCCTGCTAGAGGAGCGCCCCGCCGAAGCGACGAGCTACCCGCTCGCCGACGCCCACCGCGACATCACCGCGATCACCGGGCCAACGGGCAGCGTCGAATCGCGCCAGAGCTATGACCCATGGGGAAGCCAGCTCTCGGGGCCGGGCCTCGAAATGGGCTTCCTCGGCTCCAAGGAGCGCCGCAGCGACCCGACCAGTGGCCTGATCCAGATGGGCGCCCGCTCCTACGATCCCTCGCTGGGGCGTTTTGCCAGCGAGGACCCTGTGCTCGGCCACTACGGGGTTGGCGACTCGGTCGACCGCTACCTCTACGGATGGGATGACCCGGTGAACCGCTATGACCTGAGCGGGCGGGACATGTGCCTGTTAGATGCGTGTGCGGGCGAAGGGCTCGAAGACGTCGGCAATGCGGCAGAATCGGCGTGGAACAGCCTCAACTCGCCCCTGACCCCAAGTCCACTCGAAGACGGCGAAGAACTAGCTCACCAAGTGCCTGAATTGATCAAGAGCGCAAAGACGTGGATATCTCATCTTGATCTCAATCCATTTGGCAACAAACGTTGTGAACGGAGGATCATCGCCTCCACCGAACCCTTTTTCCCTTGTGCGAGTGAAGAAGGAGGAGGGCCGGAAGAGGGTTCGGATGGTGTCCCATTTATCCCAACGCCTCCACCCCAGCATCCGGTGCCAGTCGAACCGAGTTTTCCAAGGGTTTTCGAGCCCTCGCCACTTCCTGAGCCGATTCCATGATGGCCATTCAGATCATCTAGTCTCTTTCTCGAAATGCTTGTGATCGGCGGACTGCTAATAGCGTTGGTTCTTTGGATTGGCGCGATGTCGGGCATCGTCTGGTCTTGGAATCGCCACGTGCCCCTCGTCATGGCAGCGGGGTTTGAGGTTGAGGAGAAGAACCAACACATTGACCTCGCGCGGGTTGCACGCAGACATACGCTTGGCTGGACCGCATTCTTTGCAGGGATATTTTTAGTTTTGGCGCTGTGGAACTTTCCGCTTGGCCAGCGAGTCTTGTTCGCGGTTGTACTTTCGGCCATATATGGTCTAAGCAGGATTAAGCGGGGGGAAGCGACGCGGCTGGGGAAAGATGAACCAAGCCGCGTTGCGATGTTCGGCGTTGCGCGAGATCGGCTGTGGTACCGAGTGCTCGCAACCGGAGACTGGGCCGGATACCTTGTCGGCATAGTGTTCGCTACGGAGCTAGTGGCGCAGGCACTTGGCCACTGAGCCCCACTCCCCCTACTCTGGTTGCTCGCACTGAGGAGGGCTGACTTGCGTAGCGATCCAGGGGACGGGCTGGGGTCGCGAGGCGAGCTACGCGTCCCGTCCGCCGGCCGGCGTGCGTTCGAGCGGTATCGGCCCGAACAATTGATACAAGAGCAAGAGCGCGGCCTGAGGGCCGCGCGCTCCGACTCCGGAAACCCGGTGACGAAGCGGGCAAAGCCGAAGCGCACCATATGACCAGTCCGAATGCCAGTTCGGTCAGGCGATCGAACCGCAGCACCGCGTCGAAGGCGACGCCGGGCGCCCCCGCTGCAGGCGCTGCGAAGAACTGATGTCTGAGCCTGAGTGAGGGTGAGGGACTGGCGGCAGCCCTAGTCGATCACCAGGCCGTTGGCGTTTCCTTCGAGAGTTGTCCCTTGGAAAAGCGCGGTGATGTCGCGGACGGCGTTTTTGCCTTCTTCTTTGCCGCAGAGGCCTTCCTGTTTGTAGGTGAGGCCTTTGAAGCTGCCGGTCAGTTCGATCGTTTCCGTGGTTGTGTGGTCGATGAAGGTCTGCCCCGTCCGGCCTTTCTGTTCCGGGATCTGGAATTTGCACACTTCCGGCCCGGGATCGCCTTCGAGGAAGACGCGAACTTCGAAGCTTTTTCCTGGGGGACACTCGATGTCCACGTTCGCGGGCCAGGCGTCGCCGCTGCCTACTTCCAGATGGAAGACGTAGCCGCAGCCGTTGCCTACCGCTGTCACCGCGAGGCCAGCCGCTTGGCAGTTCGCGTAGGCGGGAGTCACTGTCAGTTCGGTTGAGGCTTTTTTCAACCGGGCGCTGAACGTGCTCGTTTCGCATTCGACTTCGTAGGCGCCGATTGTGAGGGCGTTCGGTTCCCCTTTCACCTTGTTGCCGTCCAGCAGGGCTTCGTACTGGCTGGCTGTGAATTCGCCCACTTTCGCTGATGCCGCCGCTGCGCCCACTGCATTCGCGGCGGCGACGGCCGCCAGGATGAGCCCGAGGAGCTTGAGCTTGCCAAGCACCCGCCGATAATAGCTCAAAAAAATCTGACGAATGAGTCTTCGATAATCTTGACACTGTATGCGGTGTCAAGATCATTTAGAGGTGGCCAGAGCCCTCCGCGACGCGCGCGCGCAGCAGGGTCTCAGCCAGCGCCGGCTCGCCCTGCGGGCCGGGACCAGTCAGGACGCGATCAGCCGGATTGAGCGGGGGGTTGAGACGCCGACGTTGGAGCGTTTCGCCCAGCTTCTGCTGGCGCTGGGTCGGCATTCCGTCCTCAGCGTCGAGCCGCTCGACGGGCGCGTGCCGCGATCGAAGTTGGCGGTCGCCGATGAGATGTCTCCAGAGGAGCGGCTTCGCGAGGCGGCGAGCTGGAACCATGTGGCGTCGCGGCTCGCGATCGCCGGCGAGAAGGCGCGACGCGAAGGCCACCCTGCCACGACTGGGGATCTGCGGTGAGGGGGGGCGAGGAGCGTGACGCGGAGCGCCCGCTCGACCTCGGTGAGCTGATTGCGGTCCTCGCTCGCCACGGAGTCGACTACGTCGTGATCGGCGGGGTGGCGACGCAGGTCCACGGCCATCGGCGCACGACGATGGATCTCGATCTGACGCCCGATCCCGACCCCGAGAACCTGCGTCGGTTGGGCGAGGCGCTGGCTGAGCTGGAGGCAGTTCCGCGCGGGGGGGCGGTGGGGGAGGTCGAGCTGCCGGTGGGCGACCCGGAGCGGCTCGCGATCGCGGCGATCGTGCCGCCCTTGCTCACTCGGCATGGCCAGATCCACATCCTCAAGGAGCCCAAGGGAGCTCGCGCCTTCGAGGAGCTGCGGGAGGGAGCCCTCGTCGTCGACCTTGACGGCAACGACGTCCCCATCGCCTCGCTCGACGACCTGATTCGGATGAAGCGCGCGGCCGGTCGCCCGGCCGACTTGGACGACATCGCCGTCCTCGCGGAGGTCGAGCGGCAGGGACGCGGCAACTAACCCGCCCCCGGTCTCCGGCTCAGCTACTGAACGACCGGCAGCGGGGTGCCGCTGACCGGCGGGGCCCCGGCGGCGCCGGGGGCCGCCTGGAGGACCGGCAGCTCCTGCGGGGTGGCGGCGACGATGCCGCGGGCCGCCTGCCGGATCGCCTGCGAGGCGGGGGAGTCGGGCTCGGCGGTGACCAGGGGGCTGCCGGAGTCGGCGTGCTCGCGCAGCGGCTCGGAGAGCGGCACCTTGCCGAGCAGCGGGACCTCGAGCTCGTCGGCCAGCAGCTGGCCGCCGCCCTCGCCGAAGATCGTGAAGCGCTCCCCCTCGGGGGTGGTGAAGCCGGACATGTTCTCGATCACGCCGAGGATCTCGAGGTCGAATTTCCGCGCCATCTCGGCGCCGCGGCGGGCGACCGACTGGGCGGCGGGCTGCGGCGTGGTGACGATCGCGAACTTGGCCTGGGGCAGCAGCTGGGCGAGCGTCATCGAGACGTCGCCGGTCCCTGGCGGCAGGTCGAGCAGCAGGTACTCCAGCTCGTCCCAGGCGACGTCCTCGAGGAACTGCTGGATCGCCTTGTGCAGCATCGGGCCGCGCCAGACGACCGCCGCGTTCTCCTCGACGAAGAAGCCGATCGACATCACCTTGACGCCGCCGGCCGCCTCCAGGGGCAGGATCTTGCGCTCGGCGTTGACCTCGGGCTTGCGCTGGACGCCGAGCATGCGCGGGATCGAGTAGCCGTAGACGTCGCAGTCGAGGGCCCCGGAGGAGTGCCCTTCGGCGGCCAGCGCGGCGGCGAGGTTGGCGGTCATCGTCGACTTGCCGACGCCGCCCTTGCCGGAGGCGACGCAGATCACGTTCTTCACCTTCGCCAGCGCGCCCTGCGGCAGCTTGCCGCGGCCGAGCGTCTGCTGCAGCTGGCCCTTCTCCTCGTCGGAGAGGACGTCGAAGCCGACCGCGACCTCGGTTACCCCGTCCAGCTCGGTGACCTGCTTGGCGACCGCCTGTTCGAAGTGCGAGCGGATCGGGCAGCCGGCGGTGGTCAGCGAGACGACGACCTCGACCCGGCCGCCCTCGCGCACCTCGATCGAGCGCACCATGCCGAGCTCGACGATCGAGCGCCGCAGCTCGGGGTCGATCACCGCGCGCAGCTTCTCGGTGACCTGGTCCTTGGTCGGGAGTGGCATGGCCCAATTCTCGCAAAGGGGGCTCGGCGGCGGCCCGCCCGGTCGTCGTCGCCCAAAAAGGGGGGAGAGTTCGGCCCGCCCTCTCCTTAACGCCCGGTACGCAGTCGAGAGAACGGAGAATCGATGTCGGGCACGAGAGGTGGACTGGGTCGGATCGTCGCGATGGGGCTCGGATTGGCGATCGCGCTGCTGCTCCTGGTCGCGAGCGAGGCGCGGGCGGCGAAGTACGAGGTCGCGCAGTGCGGCTGGTACGTCGGCGCCGATGCCGAATGGGCCGACACCACGGGCGGCGCCAAGTTCCGTCCCGACGCGTTCTGCGTGCCGTCGGGGCCGGACCCGTTCGACGGCGTCCACCTGAAGACCTTCACCCGCGACGGCCAGCCGACCGTCTCCGGCACCCGCTTCGGCCGCTGGCGCTGGGTCGCGCCGGCGGGCACCGGGATCACCCAGGTTCGCGGCACCTGGTGGCACGCCCTGCACGACGGGCTCGAGCAGCGGATCGGGGTCGGGACCTGGAGCGGCGGCTTCGATCCCTTCCTCAGCGCCTCCACCACCGACGTCACCCCGCGCGACTTCGTCGCCGGTTTCGCGACGCCGATGCCCGCGCTGGAGGATCGCCTGCTCTGCGCCCGCGCCGAAAGCAACTCCTGCTCGCTCGACCCGGGTTCCTGGTCGGCGCTCCGGGGGCTGACGATCACGCTCGAGGACGACCACGCGCCGGCCGCGGGCATCGGGGGCGAGATCCTCGGCGGGGGCTGGCGGCGCGGGGGCCAAGGCGTCGACTTCTCGGGTGGCGGCGAGCTCGGCTCCGGGATCCGCTACGGCGAGACGTTCCTCGACGGCGCCCGCGTCAACCTGACCGAGTACCCGTGCGCGAAGGCGCTGATCGGCGGCGAGTGGCGCGGCGCCAAGATGCAGCCCTGCCCGACCGGCGTCTCCGGCCACGCCACGATCGACACCACGCGGTTCAGCGACGGGACCCACAGCATCCACCACTGCGTCACCGACTTCGCCGGCAACGCCGGCTGCACGGCCGACCAGGTTGTCGCGATCGACAACAACCCGCCGGCGCACCCGCGCAACCTGACCATAAGCGGAGGCGAAGGCTGGCGCCGGGTCGACGACTTCGACCTCTCCTGGAGCAATCCCGACCAGGGCCCGGCGAGCCCGATCGGGGGCGCCTACTGGCGGATCACCGGGCCGGCCGGATTCGACACCGGCGTCAAGCTCGCTCCCGGCCGCGACATCGCCGCCCTCGCCGATCGCTCCGTGCCGGGTCCCGGTGCCTATGCGCTCCACCTCTGGCTGCGCGACGAAGCCGGCAACGACGCGCCGTCCTCGGCGCTGGAACTGCCCTTGCGGTTCGACAACGTGCCGCCCGGCCTCGCCTTCGCGCCGAGCGACGGCTCGGACCTGCCCGAGCAGCTTCGTGCCACCGTCACCGACGCCCACTCCGGGCCCGCCGGCGGGACGATCGGCTTCCGGCGGCTCGATTCGCAGGTATGGAAGGAGCTGCAGACCCGGATGGAGCCGGAATCGGACCCCGGCAAAGCGACGCTCGTCGCGGCGACGCCGGACCTGACGCCGGGGACCTACGTGTTCAGGGCCGAGGCGACCGACGCGGCCGGCAACGCCGCATCGACCACTCTCCGCGCCGACGGCACCGAGATGGCGCTTCGCAAGCTGCCGCCACCGGTCGCCGCCAGGCAGGCGCTGCCGCCGCGGGAGAAGACGCGGCTCTTCGCCCGCCTGCGCGGCGGTCACGGCCGCGGCGACGCGCTGACCGTTTCCTTCGCCGCGCCCGCTCTGCTCAGCGGCCGCCTCACCCGCGCCGACGGAGCCGGCGCCGGCGGCCGCGGGCTGCGCGTCGTCTCCCGGCCCTCGCGCGGGTCGCTCGCCCCGGCGCGGGTCGAGTCCGTCGTCACCGGCGAGCGGGGCGGCTTCGAGCTGCGGCTGGCGCCGGGGCCGTCGCGGCGGGTCAGGGTGTCCTTCGCGGGGGACGGCGGGCTGGAGCCGGCGACCCGTCCCTCGCTCGAGCTGCGGGTCCGCTCCAGCGTCTCGCTGCGTGCGGCGCCGACCTCGCTGCGGACCGGCGAAACCGTGCGCCTGAGCGGCAGGGTGCGAGGCCGTGGCGCCCCGGTGCCGCGGCGGGGCAAGCTGGTCGCGATCCAGTACCTGGAGGCGGCCACGCACCGCTGGCGCCCGGTGCTCGTCACCCGCACCGACCACAGCGGCCGCTTCCGCGCCCGCTACCGCTTTCGCTACGTCGCCGGCGCCGCCTCGATCCGGCTGCGGGCGACGGCGCTGGCCGAAGAGCGCTGGCCGTACGCGCCCGGCTCCTCGCGACCGGTCACGGTCGAGGTCAGCGGTCGGTAGGGTGCAGGGCGATGTCGCGGGCCACCCTTCACACCAATGCCGGAGCGATCGTGCTCGAGCTGCATGACGCGGACGCGCCGAAGACGGTCGAGAACTTCCGCAAGCTCGCCGCCGACGGCTTCTACGACGACCTCGTCTTCCACCGCGTGATCCCGGACTTCATGGTCCAGGGCGGCTGCCCGGAGGGGACCGGGCGCGGCGGCCCCGGCTACACCTTCGAGGACGAGATCAACGACCACAAGGTCGCGCGCGGGGCGCTGGCGATGGCGAACGCGGGCCCGAACACCAACGGCTCGCAGTTCTTCATCGTCACCGCCGGCGCGGCCCCCTGGCTCGACGGCAAGCACACGGTCTTCGGCGCCGTGGTCGAGGGGATGGACGCGGTCGACGCGATCGAGTCGACTCCGACCGACGCCTCCGACCGTCCGCTCGAGCCGCAGAAGATCGAGCGCGTCGAGCTCTCCGACTAGGCCCCCTCGGCCTCCGAGCTCTCGGCCCGGCGCCGTTTGAAGGCCTGGCCCGGGCGCCAGAGGCTGACCAGGCCGGCGACCAGGGTGACGAGGAAGATCTGGCCGAGCATCATCTCCAGGCCGGAGATCATCCGCCCAGGTTGACCGCCGGGGACGAGGTTGCCGTAGCCGGTCGTGGTCAGGGTCGTGTAGCTGAAGAAGAGGAAGTCGTTGCCCTGTGGGTGGGCAATGCCTTCGAAGAAGGGCCCGCTCTGGATCCTGTCCACGGTCCCGTAGACGAAGGTGAAGAGGATGCCGAGCACGGTGTAGACGCTGATCGCGCCGAGGATCGTGCGGAAGCCGACTTCCACCGAGCTGACGACCCGGCGCAGCACCGCTCCCATCGCGATCGTCAGCAGGACGACCTGGATCAGGGAGGCGAGGTTGAGCCAGGTGTGCTCGCCGCTGGCGGCTGCGATGAACGCGAGCAGGACCGTCAGCGCCGAGAGCCAGATCGCGACGTGCACCATCCGGGCGCGGGCGTGCGAGCTGGTCAGGGAGACGATCGAGGTCGCGCTGGTCGCCACGGTCAGGACCACCGCCGACCAGCCGCGGTTGGAGAGCAGCGAGGCCAGCACGTAGGTCGTCAGCACGAGCGCGAAGACGAGCCCGAAGGCATCCCTCACCCTCTCGGCCCGGCGCAGCCAGCGCTCGCGCGTGCGAGCGCGGATCACGGCCCTGTCCATGCCCCGCACGTTCGGCCGGCGCGCTGGCTTTCCTGCTCGTGGAGCTAGGACTGCGGGGGAACGATCCCCAGCTTGGTCAGCAGCTCCTCGTCGGAGAGATAGGCGCGGGCCTCGACGATCCCGCCCGACGGCGCAAGTCGCGCCACCATCGCCGAGGGAGTCACGACGTCGCCCTCGAACACCACCTCTGAGAGGACGAGGAACCGGAGCGGCTCGAGGACACGCACCTCGCGCACCCGCACCTGGTGGTCGCTTTTCGTCTCTTCCAGTTCGGCGACCCACCGGCGCAGGCCGTCGTGACCGTGATAGACGCGCCGCTCCCCGACCAGGAGCGTCGGGTAGAACTCGATCGCCGGATCGCAGAGCTCGACCAGGCCGTCGCCGTCGCGGCGGTTGAAGGCGTCGATGAAGCTGTGCCCGATCTCCTCCGGCGAGGGGTCTCCCATCGGCATCAGGCGAGTCTAATTTCCCGCCCCCCGCTCCGGGCTGCCGCGCGCCCCGCGCTACGGACCGGTCGGTCGGGGGGAGACAGGAGCTGCCAGCTCCTGCTCCAGCGCGTTGCGGATGAATTCGGACTTCGCCTCGGTGTAGGCCTCGCGGTCGCATTCGTAACGGTTCGCCAGCTCGCGCTTCAGCGCCTCGTAGACCGCCGCCAGTTCCGGCTGGGAGCGCAGCTGGTTGCGGAATGTCAGCTCCTCGCGGAAGCGCGCCGAGTCGACCGGGACCAGATGCAGGTGGTGGGTCCGCTGCGCCGGGCTCGGCTTGCAGAACCAGTGCATCGTCTTGGTGAGATACGGGGCGTACACGTATCCGAGCTCGGCGAGGGGGGAGAAGCAGGCGAGCGAGCCGCGCAGGTCCTCGACCCCGACCAGGACGTCGATCACCGGCTTGGCTTCGAGCCCGGGGACCGCGGTGCTGCCGACGTGATGGATGCCGCCCACGGCCCAGTCGCCGATCGCCGCCTCGAGGGCCTCCCGCTCCTCGGCGAACCGCTGCGGCCAGGCCGGGTCGTACTCGACGACCCGGATCGGGGCCTCGTTGAAGCACGCTGAGTTGTCACCGCCCGCCCCGATATCGAAATGATGACACCGAATCGTGGCGCATTTAGTGGAAAAAAAATGAGTTACCACGCTCGATCCGGCCGCGAGCACCCGTCTCCGCGGCACATTTCACCTCGGCCCACCGCCGCCTCACGAGCGTAAGATGGGCATATGGCCACGCGCGCACGCCCACTTCTCGCCGCGGGCAACGAGGCCGAGTGGGCCAAGATCAACGAGGAAGAGGAGCGCCAGGAAGCCGCGTTCGCTCGCCGGCTCTCGATCCCGGAGCGGTTGGAGTTCGGTCAGCGTCTATGCGACCAGGCTTTCGAGTTCTACAACGCCGTCCGTGCCTCCGGCCATGGCCCCAACCGAGATCCGCGGGCCTGAACTCGCCGGCGTCGTCGCCGACGCGAACGCCGCTGGCCTCCCGTACGTGGTGATCGGCGGCTTTGCCGTCATCGCCCACGGCTACTTCCGCGCGACGAATGACTCCGATCTGCTCGTTCCCGACGGACCTGAGACCGACGCGGCGGTACTCAGATTCATCGAGCTGATCGGGGCGCGGCGGTTCGGCGACGGCAAGGTCCTGACCGCCGCCGACGTCGCCGGCGCGCATCACCTGCGTGTGGACAGTCGTCACGGTGTGATCGACATCATGCGAGGCGGCCTGCCACCGCTCGACTTCGAGACCGTCTCCGCCCGTTCGATCGAGGGGTCCTGGCGTGGGCAGCCCTTCCGGGTAGCGGCACTGCGAAGCCTCGTCGGCTTCAAGCGCCTCGCCGGGCGCGGCCAGGACCGCGTCGATCTCGAAAAGCTGGAGCGCGCAAACGGCGAACTGCCGATCGACCCGATTCCCGGCCTCGATAGTTGAGACCAAGCCAAGCCGGCCCCCCCAAAGCGGACCTGATGAGACGGTATTGGAACCCCGAAGTCAGGGACCGGCTGAATCGGCTTGATTTCGGATAGCCCGAGCTATCGCTGGGCCAGAAAGTCGTTTCCGTCCTGCGATGCCACTGGCCCGCCGTCTAGGAATCGCGAGTGATGGCGCCTGGCATTGGCGCGGCCTCGCCCTGAGCGAGCCGTTGGACCGCGGCGAATGCGAGCCCAGGTCAGAAAAAGATGCTCGGTTGCCCGCGTCATCGCTACATAGAGCAGCCTCCGCTCCTCGTCCATCGGTGCTTCTGGCCGAGGGATGATGTCGTTCTCAACCGCGGCCACGATGGTTGCACGCACGGTCAAACCCTTGGAGCTGGCCATCGACATGATCCGAACCCCCTCGCTCTTACTGGCCGCGAGGTCCTTTCCGAGCGGAGCGATTTGGCCGAGATACCTGCCGAGCGGCTGCGCCGTCTCCATCAGTTCGTCTAGATCTCCGAGCAGTTCAATCAACTCATCGCTGGGCACGGGCACAACCGCATCCCCGGCCGCCTCAATGATCCACGCACCCCACCCGCCCTCCGGCGTCTCGTCCGGCACCTCAACCGCATCCAGCCAACCCGTCACGTCCTCAATGATCGTCTCGGCTTTGCTCGCCGAAGGGGCGGGGAGGTCAGGGAACCCGGCGGCTCGCAGCTGCATCAGGGCGGTTGAGAACGACGTGCCGTTGACTCGGGCGACGTCATAAACCTGATCGACGAACGAATCGCTGATGCCGCTGGTCAGATGAAGCAGGGAGGCCCAGGCAATGGAATCCTCGGGATTCTCAGCCAAGCGCAGAACCTCGAGGACCCAGCGATTGGTCGGCTCGGCCAAGAGGCGCTTGAGCGCGTCCGGGTCAGAACACTCGACGCCCACTTTCTCCAAGGCCTCTTTGACGGGTCCGCTGAACTGACCATTGTGGTCGCCGCGCAGCAGGATCAGGATTTCTTCTGGAGCCAGGCCGTCGCGGTCGATGAGCTGTTTGACCAACCGCGCGATTCCAGTCGCTTCGGCTTTCTGCCCCCGAAACGCCAGGAAGGCGACCTCGCCATCGCCAGCCTCGTCGGGGCAATCTAGGCGGGGCTTCTCTGGACGATCAACGTCTCCCTCGATCACGTAGGTAGCCCAGTCGAGGATGTGACGACCGCAGCGACGAGAGATCGAGAGCGGGTACGTAACGGACTCCGGGTAGTCCGTATCAAAGCGACGAATACCCGCCGGGTCAGCTTTGCGAAACGAGTAGATCGACTGATCGTCGTCGCCTGCCCCGATTACGGCGCAACCCCGTTTGGCGATCTCTTTCAGCATCGCGAGGTCGCAGGCGTTCAGATCCTGGTACTCGTCGACGATGAGGAGGTCGAAGTCGATGCCGTCCAGGTCTGGATGATCTTTCAGGGCAGTCAGGAAGGCGTACGGCAACTCGGCGGGGAGCGTGTAGCCGTAGATGGTCCGGTGCTCGTTCCAGACGCCAAGGAACCGCCCTCGCTCCTCTGGGTCGACCTTTGGGTCCTCCTCGTCGTTCAGTGACTCCCAGGCGGCGGCCATCTCTTGCAGGAGGCGATGCATACGCCGCTTATTTACCCTTGCCCGCCGCGCCAGCGAGCTTTCGACGATCTGATCTCTCTCCCAATCGTCAACCATGCGGAGGGGCTGCGGGAAGTCGCCAGCGCCCTCGTTCTGAAGGAGCGCGGAAATCGCAAAGGAATGGACGGTGCTCGGCCGCTCGGCCGCCAGGGCTTCGTGGTCCAGCACCTTTCCAGCAAGCTCCGAAGTTGCCGCGCGAGTAAACGTCAGCAGCTTCAGCTTCGGCGGATCGGCGCCCTCGGAGAGGCTGCCGAGCCACGCCACCAGGGTCGCGCTCTTTCCGGTGCCCGGACCGGCAAGTATCCGCGCGTGCTGGTCTGGCTGGTGCGCCAGAATCGCTTGCTGCTCAGTTGATGGATTGAAATCGGCCATTTGCGTCTCGCTGGAAGAGAAGTCCTGCGTAATCAGGCTATGCCTTCCAGGTGTGCAGTCCAACCCTTCCGGCACGCCATACGTCACGGCCGGGCCAGGGCGCTTACACCCCGCATGGCAGGGTTTGAGCGCCCTGGCCCCTTGTGCTAGAGACTGGCTTTCCGATTAACTCCGGCAAAGCCGAGTCGTCTTAGCCGCTGATGCCTTCGCACTCCTTGCATTTCGGCAGGTTGCCCGTGCCCTGGGCGATGTACTCCTGCTCGATGTTGTTGCCGGTGTTGCATTCCGTCTCGTCGTGGTAGACGTCCATCGTCTTCGTGGAGTACCACGGACTCGTCTTAGCCATTAGGCACCTTCCCGTCTTGACATTGACTTCCGACGCTCGATCTCTTCAAAGCGCCTCGCTTCCCTCCCCGAAGCGCGTTTCGATACTAGCTGGCACTCTTTTGGGAGAGTGCCAATATCTATTACGATACGGATAGAGTCCCGCAATTTACGAAGGAAGATTCGGCCAGACGGCCTTGCGGAATGCTCTGGCCATCCGATAAAGCAGCAGGGAAGTGCGGGGCTCGTCGAACGCCTAATCGAACTCTGGATGCTCGGTCTCGGCCGGGAAGATCGGCATCGGCGCGATAACGCCCGAACCTGCCTTTGATGGGGGCGGCTTCTCGGCGATGTCGATCATCCAGGCGAGGTAGATCAGGGCCGAGCGGGCGGCGGCAAGCTGGCTGCGCGTCCCGTCGATCAGGTCGGTCCAACCGACCTGCTCAAGCCAGCCGCCCGTGCTCTTGTCTTCGTCGAGCGACATCGAGTGGACCGTCAGGAAGCGGTGCGTTGCGCTATGCCGTCGCTCAATAAGCGCGTTCAACGGCGTGCTCTGCTCTAGGTCGCAACTCAGATCGCAGAGCGCGCTCAGACCCCGGTTGAAACCGCCGGGGACGAGATGCGCTGCAAGCTCCGGGTCCATGACGACGGGCTGGTTCCGCTGGGAACGCGGGTGCCAGAGAGTCCGAAACGAGACCGTGTGGATCTTCCGGCCGGTCGCGAAGTAGAGATGCACGAAGCAGGCCACCTTGTCGAGCAGGTTGGTGGCCGCCGCCAACGCCTGGACGGCCAAGCCGGTACGGGCACCCCAGCGGGCGTAGCGAAGGCTATCCAGATACTTCGTCTGGGTGCTGACGGCGGCGGCCTGCTTACGGATCGGGCTGGCGTCGCCCTCGACGAGCCAGAGGAGATATCGAGCGGCCGCGTAGTCCTGCTTGATCGCGTTGAAGGCGTCGAGGAGGTCATTGACGCGTCGCTGGTCCTCGTCCTCCAGTCCGGCTTTGACGCTGCGGAAGAACAGCGGGTCGAAGGCATCACCCTCCGGGTCGATGCAGCGGGGCGAGACATGGAGGAAGAGGTTGTGCTGGGCGCACCAGCGCCAGTACGGGTCGGTCCAGTGCGCTGGCGCCGGACCGTGGCTGTCCCCCTTCAACGTGATGCTCGCCCGGCGCTTCTCGAAATGCTCCAGCGCCGCCGCCCCGCCGACCTGAAGAATCCGTTCGCGGTCCTTGAGGGCGGCGTCGAGATCGTCGCGCGCCTCAGCAAGGCCCGCCGCGACGTGTTGCTGCATCAGCGGGGCGATGCCGAACAGCGCCACGCCCTTGTTGCCGAGTGCCATCCCGAAGGCCGGATCGAGCGCCAATGCCTCCCGGTAGGCGTCGACGCCATCAGCATTGCGCCCGACAGAGTCGAAGCTGTTTCCGAGATTCGTGAGCGCTTGCACTCGCACGTCCTCGGGCAATTTGGAGTCGCGCCCGATGTCGGCATACAACTCGCGGGCGCGGTGCAGATGCGCGCGGTGGCCTTCGAGCGCGGAGACGAAGCCGTCCGCTTTGACCTTGAGTTCCCAGAGGTTCAACTCGGCGTTGGCCAAGTTGTAGTGGTCGCGATTTCCTGGTTCGGCGATGCCTTCCTCCCAGAGGCGAATGGCTGTTTCCAAGTGGTTCTCGTCATTAAGCTCGCGCCCGGCGTGGGTGTAGCTGAGCGCGCGCAGATGCCGAACGAATTTCGCCGACCCGGTTGCGGAATCGGCGAAGCTGATCGCCCCCGCAAACTGACGGTCGTCCAGCAGCCGCATGACCTCCAAGCTGGCGGCCCGCAGATCGTCAATGGTGTTCAGCGTCGGTCCTTCGCTCACGATGTTTCCCTTCCTCCCGTCCCTGAACGTACCGTCCTGTGCCAGCAATGGCCATCCCATGAAGGGTTATTCCTTGGTCGAAGCATCCGCTGGGTCTGGCACGGTGGATCGGTGCCGAAACCCGAGGACGAGCAATGGGGCGTTCGGCTGGCTGACATCCGGCTTCCGCGACCGTGGCCGCTCCCGGTCGTGGTGGCCCTGCTCCTTGCCCGGCGCCAGCAAAGTCGTGCGCTTCGGGACCTCGAACAAACGAGCAAAGACCTCGGCGAGATAACGGTCCAACGCTGGCGAGAAGGCGACGCGCGAGCCGATCAGCTGATCGTGCTGACCGAAACTTTGGCTCGCCTAACCTGGGTACTCCTCGCGGTGACGATCGTCACGTTGATCGTCAACCTGGTGATCCTGGTCTCACAGTAGCCGCGCTGCACCGCACATTGCCCGTCCCAGCCCGCCTTTCTAGGGTTCCTGGCAGGAAGGATCACCATGCCAGAAGACCCACATCGGACCCTGGAAGTCGAACGGCTCCGCGCTCGGATTGCCCACCTCGAGGAAGATCGCTCGGGCCTGATGGCGGCAGTACGCCATATGCGACGCGGCCGGCTCGACGGCCGTTATCTCACCAACGCGCTACGGGCGGAGCTTGCCCGCAGCGCCGATCACGGCGTCCTGCTCGAAACCATCGAGGTCGAGATTCGCTGTCTCCGTGGTCGCTTGGCCGAGCTTGGCGATGGGTGACTTTGACCTCTCGGCTCCGCTGACCTGGCCGCAGTTCAAAGCGTGCTGGCAGGAGTTGGATCGCCGCGTTGCCTCTGGAGAAATGGCCTCCGAGGAGGCCGTGCGGCTGGCTTATGAGGTCGGCTTGATCTGCAACCAGGGTGTCCCGCGCCTACCGCATGAGATCAGCGACGTAATGGCTTTCTACCCGCGCACCCCAGAAGCGTCGTTTGACCCCTGGCTGCTTGTCGCCTTCGCGGACGGCATTTTCGGTGGCCCGCACGTCTACCGCCCCGTCAGCGACTAGCTGCGCTGGACTGTGCCGTGCTGCCAGCCAAGGCGCTGAGATAGCAAGTTGCACAGCCCCGCGGCTCCGCCTTACCTTTCGCACGTCCAAAAAGAACGCCCCGGGCGGCGGTTGGACGCCCCCGGGGCTGGCACAGGAAGGGGTACTTCCCATGCGCGATCAGCGTAGCCGTTCAACCAATGGCGACTGCAACACGGCCCGCGAGGACTGGAAGGTCCAGCAAGCGGTTCTCGTCGCCGTGATCGACTTGCACCCGGTTCAGGCGACCGTTTCCGAACTGGTCCGCCAGATGACGCTTCGCCCCGACAACTTCGGCGAACGCGACCGGATCGAACGGGCGGTGCTGGATTTGGCGGGGATCGGGCTGCTGCATCGCCACGACTTTCGCAATCGCCCCGACTCCCTCGTCGCGCCAACCCAGGCGGCGCTTTGCGCGTGGGCCTTGCTGCTGGACGAAGAGGACGTGGCCTAGCAATGGGGCGGCTGGGCCGGGAGATTGCGGTGGGTCGGAAGCGCTCGCAGGGAGTCCCGCGAGGGGCTGCTTTCGGCTCACCGCAATCTCTCACCCAGTCAGCGGAGAAGGCGGTTTCGGTGGGCCAGAGCGCAGGCCACAGGGAGGGTCCCCGAAAGGGGTTCCTGCTCTGGCTCACCGGAACCCCCCACTCCCAAGCAGCGACAGGGAGGTTTCGGCGGGCCGGGCGGCTCTTAAGGCCACGTCAGCGGAGGGTTCGCTGTCGGGTCGCCTCGGCCCGCCGGAACCTTCCAACTCAACCTTGCAGCCGCTCGGCGCGGGCGAGCAGCTCGGACGGCCGAGTGTCAAAGCCGTCGGCAATCTTCCAAATGGTCCCGAGCGTCGGACTCTTGGTGCCGCGCTCGATCTTGCCGTAGTACGAGCGATCAACCTGACACGCCAGCGCCGCCGCTTCTTGGCTCAGATCGCCGCGCTCGGCCCGCAGCTGCCGGAGTGCCTCGCCGAAGGCTTGGGAGCGTGAGAGCGCCATCGCGGCAGCCTTCCTTGTTGCGGCCTACTGCTCCACGGTCTAAAGTGCCCCGGCCTAAAGACCTCAGCAGGTACCGAATCAAGGAGGTAGGAAGCAGTGGCACGGAGCGGAACGAAGCGCTGGATCGCAGCGGCGGTGTTGGGTGTGACGACGATGGCTCTAGCGGGGAGCGCGTCTGCGGCGTCCCTGACCGACGCGGATTTGACGATCCAGCCGCCCCGCCTGCCGAAGCAGGGCAGCGCTCCGGTGGCGATCACCGCTGCCGGCACCATCGCGCAGGACGAACAGCCCGAGGAAGTCCGGTCGGTGACGGTGCAGCTCGACCGGCAGCTGACCGTCCGGGGCGCTGGCCAGCCGACGTGCAGCCCGCGCGAAATAAAGGACAAGACCCCAGCCGAAGCACGGCGGAAGTGCCAGGCCGCGCTGGTCGGCAGCGGCCAGGTGGTCCAGCGCTTCCAGTACCCGGAATCAGGGCCGCAAGACCTGAGGCTGCCGATGCTGCTGTTCAACGGCGGAACGGGCCATGTTCTGAGCTACACGTTCGTGCCGGGTCCCCTGGGACCGGCGGTGATCGTGCGGTTTGGAGCGGCGAGCGGCCACAGCATCGAGATCCCGCTTGCCATGAAAGTCGGAGGACTGACCGTCTCCTTTCACTTCCAGATCGGGAAGACGTGGAGCGAGCGCGGGCGGAAGGTCAGCTACCTGAGCGGGCGGTGCGCCACCGGGACGCTCCGCAACCGAATCACGCTGGCGGCGAGCAACGACAGCAGCGCCTCGGCTCTGCTGTCGCAGCCGTGCCACGGAAGGACATGACGCGCCCTCTGGCGATCATCACATCCCGCCCATCGCTCCGGTTCCAGACTGTGGACGACGGGGGATACCCCTGAACCTGGAAACCGCGAGGCACGGTCAATCGGGTCTGTCGAGGGACCCCCGCGACTAGTCGTTAAGGGCTTGACAGAGCCAAAAACCAGGCGTATGTTGATCCGCTAAGTAGTAAATGCAGGAGGTATATGAGTGAGGGTCAGTCTCGACGCGAACCCGGCTCTGGTGACACCCAGGAGTTCGAGGCCGTCCGACTCGAGGAAGGCGTCGATGCCCGCACAGAGTTTGAACTGACCGGCAACTACAGGCTGCCGATCAAGACCGACTTCAAGCATCCCATCGAGCTGCGCCTCGGTCGGGACGAGCAAACTCCGACCTGCTACTTGATACGAAACCCCAGCCCCTTCGAGGACGAAGGGCCTTTCGCCGTCGTGCAACCAGATGTTGTCCGCCGTAGCCCTGGGCGCGGCTGGGCGACCGTCGGCGGCCCAGACGGTAGGGGTCTGACAGAAAAGCTCTTGAGGATCGGCCGGGAGGCCTCTCCGCAGTTCGACCTCGGCCCTGACGTATCGCGGCATCACTGCCTCGTCACCGTCGAACGCGCGAAAGAGGATGACCTGCTCGAAGTCGAGACCTATGGTCGGAACGGCGTCCGCATAGTCGTGCATCCGGACGACGTTGCGGGAGAGGTCGAGCCCTTCGATCCGGAAGAAAACTGAACGACGCGACCCCTCCACATTTCGCTAGGACTCGATCTCAACCAGCTTCTTAGGCGTCGCTACCCAGACATTCTCATCGGCTCCAACGGCGAGCGGATAGCCCGGCAATGCAATCGGTCTCCCAATCACCGCCAGGGTTATCGGATCAATCCGTACTACCGCGTTGCTGCCAGTCGTCACCCATACCGCGTCTCGCCCGAGGGCGAGATTCTCTGCCTTTCCAGATATCGGGATCGTCCGGCTCACCGAACCCGTCGCCGGATCGTAGCGAGTGACCGTGCCATCCGAATTGACCGTCCATATTCCCCCCAATCCCGCAGCAAGATCGTCTGCCGGGCGGTCGAGGGGAAAAACATCTTCTTCGACGCGAGGGCGGCCGGGAACTGGCGTCAGCTTGTAGGCCCGGCGCTCGTCCACGTTGTCGAGCGCCCAGATTGAACCCACCCCAGTAGCCAGCGCGTCGATTCCCGGAAAGGGATTGTTAGTGCGCGGAGCGTATTCTCGCTCGACCGTTCCATCACTGGCACGAAGTCGGAGGACCGGATGACTTCCTAGGCCTCCGATCCAGAGTGAGCCATGATAGATCGCAGGCTTGCCCGCATACACTTTGATCCTGGGATTCAGCAGTTCCGCCTTCCGCTCCGTCGTGCCAATTGCCAGCACGACCCCGCCGTTGGTGACAATCCATGCTCTGTCAGGGCCAGCCGCGACTTGATAGCCGCCGAGCCGAATGCCCGTTTTGGAGCGAGGCGCCAGTTCGGCAACATAGGGAGGCTGGTCAACGAAGATCGTTTCTTTCTCTCCGGTCGCCACCGAGACGCGAATCGCCGTCTCAGAGTTTGCATTTACCAGCCAGACGAAGCCGCCCGCGACGGCGAGGTCTTCGGGTGCCGGGACGTTAAGAACCCGGCCGACTTCTCCGGCAGCATTCGCCGGGGCTTCGTCGCCGCCGCCCAGGACCACTACCGCAGCAGCGAGCGCGGCAGCGGAGAGCACGGCGGCGAACACAAAACCCGCGAGCCGACTGATCCGGAGGCGCTGGCCCGGCGCGACTGTCGGCGGCAGAAGCCTGACCGCCTCATCGTCGAGGTCGCTTAGACCTTCATCACCGGAATCGTCTTGCTCGGTCTTCTCCTCAGTGTCGCTGTCCGTCGACTCCGACGGGGCCCGCTCCTCGACCACGTTCGGCGCGGCCGCCGACACGGCGGTCGCTTCCGTGATGGGAGGCGACGAACCGGCATCGCCACCCAGAGCCTGCGGTGGGTTGAGTTTGCGGTATGCGTCCTCGCACTCCCTAATCCACTCCGCGAGCTTGTCGAGGATGAAATCTTCTCGCTCACGTTCAAACCAGCGACTCTTGGGGTGCGCCTGCTTTCCCCAAATCATGTTGCAGGCGCTTCGGATCTCTTTCCTGCCGACCTCTCGCTCATCCAGCCGTACGAGCAGGAATAGCGTCCGGGCTGCCAGGCAAAGGCGCTTAACCTCTCGTCCGTATCGCGCTCTGCCCTTCGGCTCAGTTTCCGGATAGCGAAGAGGTTTGCCGTCTCGGTTGAGCAGTTCTGACTGCGATAGGTCTCGGAAGCGCGGGGCTATCTCTCCCAGCAGGTCTCGAACCGCCTGAAAACGATCTACGCGTTCGTCACCGGCTGGCATCTGCGGGCCGCCGACGCATTCGAGGGTCAGCAGGCTGGCGAGGCGGGCCAGATCGTTCTCCTCGATCCACTCCGGCCGCTTGAGCTGTAGCTCAATGAAGTCGTCTAGGGCCGCGAAAAGCTCCGGCTCGGTCGGAAGGTGTCTTCGTTCCTGGTGCATGGTGGCCCGTCATTTTGCCGCTAGAGAGCTGATCCACCTCATCCGAGTGGATATCCACTTGGACATCCGCCTGGACGTGACATTCGACATGGCGTCGCCGATTCTCGCCCTCCGGCAGCACCCCGCAAATCGACGGAAAGGAATTGCCATGTCCACCGACCTCATTCACGCACCCCCGCACCACCTCACGCGGAAGGAGCGCCAGCTTGGAGCCAGGTTGCGCGACTCCCAGGTACCCGGCCAAATAGCCGCAGCAAAGATTGAGAGCGCCGCCTTTGCCGCACGGACGGCGCTGAGCCACGCCGCGATGCTTTCGGGCGCCGAGGCCCGGGCCATCGAGTACGCGCCACTCGGCGAGGCCAGGTACAAGGTGATCTGCGACGCGTTCGCCGGCTACTGCTGCGAGGAGCTGGCGCTCCTCGCCTCCCGGTGAGTGTCCGATGACCAGCCTCGTCATCGTGATCCTCGCCCTCGTCGGGTTCGCCGCCTTGGTCGCCCTCTGCATAGCGGGACTTGTTGCCCTCTTTGATGAGTGGCAGCAATCGTCGCCACTCCCCGGTCCCTACAGAGAAGGCCTCGATGCATCGGCGCGCATCTCTGCGATGGCCTTTGAGGCGGAGCAATTGATGTTCGCCAGCGCCGAAGTCGCCAGAGAGGAGGCGGACTGATGCGTGCGCTTCCTCTCACTCTGGCAGAGGTCGCCAATGTCGTGACTCGGAAAGTCCGCGGATACGAAGCGATCGGCCTGGGCCGCGAGGCGGCGATCCTGATGGCTGCGTCGGTCTACGAAGCCGATCCGGCGAAACTGGCCGAGCTCGTTTCGCCGAGAGTCGCCGAAAGCGCGGCCTGATGGACCGACTGCTTGGCCTCATCGCGGTGCTGATCCTGGTCGCGGTAGTCCTGCCTACGCTGGCGGATTACGCGGCCAGGGCAGTACCGGGGCTCGCCGCCCTGTTGGTCCTGCTCGCCATCGCGCGTCTGCTCCTGCCGTCGTCCCGCCGGTCATGACTCCGAACGCCAATTGTCTGCTTGCTCGCTTGCCTTTGTTTCGTATGCGCAACAGACTGAAGGGTCATTTGTTGCGTATACGCAACTAATCGACACCTACCAATGACTTCCTTCCATCTCATCCCCGAACGCCGCGAGCCGCCCGACCTGGAGCGGTTTGTGGCCGCGCTGCTGGCGTTCACGCTCGCCCGCATGGAAGCCGAAGAGGCGGCCAAGGCAAAGCAGGAGAAGCAGCCGGAGGACGGCGATGCTTGACGCCTTCACCCTTGGCCTCTTCGCTGCGGCTGCTACCGGGTGCGGGCTGCTCGCCGTCCGGGTGATGCTGGCCGCCGAAGCTGCCCGCCACCGCGAGGTCTTCCGGCTCACCTTTCCGCGCAGCGTGGACTCGGCCCAGGTCACCGCTGCGCTCCGCAGCGTCCAAGGACTCCTGCCGCGTTTCCCCGACCGGCTCCTCGTCACGCGCTCGGTCAGCTTCGAGACGGTCGCTACCGCCGCTGGCGTCGCTCATTACCTCACCGCCCCGGCGGGCAAGGGTGACTTGATCGTCGGGCAGCTTCGCGCCGCGATCCCCGGCCTGCGCGTCGTCGCCGCTGTCGCACCCGACCGCTACACCAATCTGGCGCGCGAGCTGGTGGCGGTCGGGGTCGGCTCGCTGCGGGCCGACACGACTGCTGAGAGCAACGCCGCGCTTATGGCTGCGTGTCAACCGCTTCGGGCAAGCGAAGGGGTGATCGTCCAATGGTCGCTCAGCCCGACCGAGCCGCTTCCCGCCTGGCTGCTGTGGCTGCGAGGTCGCGGCGAAGCACCGCGAAGCGAGCGCCAGCCGGTCGAGCCGCAGCTGCGGGCCGTGTGCCGGGTCGGGGTCCGTGGTCCAAGCCCCAGTGCCTTGCTCGGGCGGGTGTTCGGCGCGATCCACCGCGCCGATGCCGCCGAACGCCGATTGACGCGCCGCCCCTTTCTCTCGGCATGGGTCGCCTCCCGGCTCGCACGCGGCACCGCCCCGGTGCTGTCGCGCTCCGCGCTCGGTGCCGACGAGCTGGCGGCAGTGATCGGCTTTCCGGTCGGCGGCCCGCAGCTTCCCGGCCTCGGCTTCGCCGGAAGCCGGACGCTGCCGCCCTCCCCTGACGTACAGACACATGGCCGCGTCCTCGGCGATGCGATCGCCACGGACCGTCCGGTGGCGATTGCGGAGGCCGAGTCGAAACGGGGGCTGCTCGTCACCGCACCGACCGGCGCGGGCAAGTCCACGGTGCTTGAGCATCTGTGCGCCGACGATTTCGCGGCAGGTCGCGGGGTGATCGTGATCGAGAGCAAGGGGGATCTGTGCCGCTCGCTCGCGGACCTCGTACCGGCGGATCGCCTCGGTGACGTGCTGATCTTCGACCCGGCCGACTCCCGGCCCGCTGGCTTCAACCTCCTGGCCGGTGGCGATGCCGCCGCCGATCTCATCACCGATCACGTCGTCGGCCAGTTCCGGGCGCTGTATGCCGGATACCTCGGGCCGCGCTCGGAGATGTTGCTGCGGGCGGCGCTGCTGACGCTCTCCCAGGCATCCGGCCGGTGGACGATCTGCGAGGTCATGCCGCTGCTATCCGATTCGGCGTTCAGGCGGCGGCTGATGGGCGAGGTGGAGGATCACCAGCTTGCCGCGACCTGGGCGTGGTTCGAGGGACAGAGCGAGGCGGCCCGCGCCGAGATGGTCGGGCCCTTGGCAAACAAGCTCGCAGCCTTCACCCTGCGACGAAAGCTGCGGGCCGTGGTCGGGCAGAGCGAAAACGCGCTCGATTTCGACGCGGCCTTGTCCGAGCGCCGGATCGTGCTGATTTCGCTCGCCAAGGCGCTGATCGGCGAAGACGCCGCCCGCCTGCTCGGCTCCTGCCTCTTGGCCGAGTTGTGGGCGGCGATCCAGCGGCGCGCGGCACTGGACCCCGCCGAGCGGCCCTTCGCCTCGGTCGTGCTCGATGAGGCGCAGGACTTCCTGCGGCTGCCGGTCGCGCTCGGAGATGCCGTCGCCCAGTCGCGCGGCCTCGGCGCAGGCTGGACCGTCGCCCATCAGAACCTCGGGCAACTGAGCGCGGAACTGCGTGCGGCAGTCCTCGCCAACCTGCGCTCGAAGCTCGTCATGCAGACGACCGCCGACGACGCGCGGACCTTCGCCCGCGAGTTCGCCCCGCACCTGGACGCCGCCGACTTCCAGGGCCTCGGTCCGTTTGAGGCATACGCCGCCGTCTCCACCGGGGCGGCGGTCGCCCCGCCCGCTTCGATCCGCACCCGCCCGCCGCTCTCGCCGGTGGGCCACGGCGAGCAGGTCCGCGCCGACTCCCGCACCCGCTATGGCCGCGATCCAAAGGACGTGGACGCCGACATTCAGGCCCGCCTATCTGCGGCTGCGCCGGAGGCTCCCGTGGGAGCAAGGAGGCGGCGATGATCGCTGTTCGTCTCGCTCACGCGAGCCGCATCCAAAGCACCTGCACCGGGCAGCCTTTCGCTACCCCAGCGCCAACGACTCATAGCCCCAAGCGGAGGTTCCAATGAGCAGGCAGCGGGTGACGAGTGCCTACGTCGAACGGCTGGCCGCCGAGCTTCCCGAACGCGATCTGGTCCTGGTCGAAACCCTGGACCGATTCCGGGTCGCCACGGCGGCACAGCTGCGGCGGCTGCACTTCACCAGTGGCACGGAGGCGGCCAACGCTCGCCAGGTCTGGCGCAGGCTCCGGGCGCTCACCGATCTGCGAGTCGTCACCGTCCTCGAGCGGCGGATCGGCGGCGGCCGGGGCGGCTCCACCCAGGCCGTCTACGCACTCGACGTCGCCGGCCAGAAGCTCGGGGCGGCCTGCGGCCCTGCCGGTGGTCGGCGGCTCCGGCGTCCCTGGACTCCCGGCAATCAGTTTCTCGCCCATTCCGTCGCGGTCACGGAGTTGTATGTGGTCCTCTGCGAGCGGGCGCGGGACGGTGGCAGCGAGGTTCTTGCGTTCGACGCCGAGCCGCTGTGCTGGCGGCGCTTCACCGGGAGCGGTGGGGCCGCCGTCTGGCTGAAGCCGGACGCGTTCGTCCGCTTCGGCGCGGGCGAGTACGAACACCTGAGCTTCGTCGAGGTCGACCGGGCCACCGCTTCGGTCCCGACGGTGGCGCGCAAGCTCGACCTCTACCGCCGCTACTGGCAGACCGGCCGCGAGCAAGAGCGCTTCGGTGCTTTCGGCCGCGTCCTGCTGCTGGCTCCGAACGCCGCCCGCCGCGACGATCTGGCCGCCGCCGTGAAGCGCCAGCCCACGGACGCGCAGCCGCTCTTTCGAGCCGGGCTGCATGAAGACGCGGCGGACCTGCTGACCGGGAGGGCACCGTGAAGACGCTGCCGCGAAACACGATCCTCACCGGCGACGCCGACAGAGTGCTGGCTGGTTTGCTCACAGGGTCAGTCGATTGCGTGGTCACGTCGCCGCCCTACGCGAACGCCCTGCGCGACTACGGCGTCGCCGGACAGCTTGGGCGGGAGCCGTCCGTCACCGAATACGTTGCGAACCTCATGGCTGTTCTGCGGCAGGTGCGGCGGCTGCTGAAGGACTCGGGAGGGCTCTGGCTCAACCTCGGCGACTCTTTCAGCAAGCGCGTAAGTCAGGGCGCACCGCGCGGAAGCCTGCTGCTTGTCCCTCAGCGGGTGGCGCTGGCGCTCTCAGCCGATGGTTGGATCGTCCGCAACGTCCTTGTCTGGCACAAGCCGAACCCGCTGCCGCAGAGCGCGCAGGATCGGCTCAGCCCGACATACGAAACGATCATCTTCGCCACCAAGAGCCGCCGCTACTTCTTCGACCTCGACGCGATTCGTATCCCGCATCGCTCAGCAGGCCGGGCACGGCCGCAGGAGCGAGAGCGCACGCGCCGCTACCAGGGCAACAACACCGGCCTCGGGCGGCTGAAGGCGGCGGGTCGGGTCGGCAACGCACGCGGCAAGAACCCCGGCGACGTGTGGAGCGTGCCGACCGCCACTGACCGGCGCGGCCACCAGGCCACTTTCCCCGAAGGCTTGATCGAGCGGCCGATCCTGGCGACATGCCCGGAACGCATCTGCGTCCAGTGCGACACCGCCTGGACGCGGCCGACCCGGATCGTGAGCAAGCAGACGAACGAGGGGATGCGCCACACGCGCGAGGTGGGGGAGCTTCGACGCTGCGACTGTTTCGCCCCGAGCCGCCCCGGCGTCGTCCTCGATCCGTTCATGGGGACCGGCACCACGGCACTCGTTGCCGAACGGCTGCGCCGCGACTGGCTCGGCGTCGAATTGAACCCTGCCTACGCGAAGCTCGCCAACCGGCGGATCACCGCCGGGAGGGCGTCGTGAGCCGGTGGACGGCTGCACGGCGGGCGGAAGGGTGTGCACGCCTTTCTGCTCGCCGCCACAACCATCCACTACCCGAAGGGAGGTGCTTGGGCATGAGTAAAGCCCAGGACATCTATGACCGCGTGGAGGCGGTCGCGGCCGAAGGGCACTCCAAGAAGGAGGCCCATGTGATCGTCGCCAAGGAGTTCGGCATGAAGCCGAGCTCGGTTCGCGGCGCGGTCTACCAGGCCCGTAAGGCCAACGGCGAAGCCGGCCCCCGCCGAGTCCGTGAGACGACCACGGAGGGGGCGGTGGCCTCAGCCAAAGCCACCCTCGAAGGCGCCCGTGAGGCGATCGACGAGGAGGTCGACGCTGCCAAGGAGCGGGCCGACGAGGCCACGCGCGAGTACAAGGCGCTGAAGGAGAGCGCCGAGGACCGCAAGGCCGAGATCACCACCAAGATCGAGGCGCTTTCGGCGTAACCACCATGCGGGCGACCTGGACACCACACACGGATTCGTTCAGGTCGCTCGCAGCTCTTTTTGCACCGAGAACCTGCCCGGCCTGTCCAATGCTCGGCTTGTTGCGCATACGCAACATAAGCGCGACAATATGGACATGCCCAGCAATCTCAAAGCCCTTGGCAAGCTCATTGCCCGCGAGCGGGAGAAGCAGGGCCTATCCCTCGAAACCCTGGGCAACGCGGCGGGCGGAACCCGGGCAACGATCATGCGCCTGGAGCGCGGCGAGTTCGGCCGTCCCGACCCCGAGAAGCTCCAGCGGATTGCCCGCGCCCTCGATGTCGATGTCGAGAACATCTTTGCCTTGGCGGGCTATACCCCCTCAGATGGACTGCCCGGCTTCGGCCCGTATCTGGAGGCGAAATACGGCGACGAGCTTTCGGCCTCGGCCCGAAAAGAGCTTGAGCGTCACTTCAACCGACTTCGCAAGAAACCGAACCCAGGAGGCCGACGTGAATCCGCTCGCTGAACTGGGAATCGAAAAGCCGAACGCGAGGACTGCATGAAGCAAGCCGCGCTGTACTTGCGCGTCTCTACGGATCGCCAGGTCGGCCGGGCCTTCTCCGAGGAGGGTTATTCGGTCGAGACGCAGCGGGAAGCCTGCCAGCGGCGCGCACGGGAGCTTGAAGCCGAGGTCGCTGCCGAGTACGTCGATTACGGCGACTCGGCGCGGGTGGCCGACCGGCCCAACTTCCAGAAGCTGTTGAAGCGGATTCGGAAGGAGCGCGACCTTGACCTCGTGATCGTCTACAAAGTCTCGCGCTTCGCCCGAAACACCTATGACGACATCGTGCTCGCCGCCGAACTGGAGGAGCTGGGCGTCGAGATCGTCTCGGCGATGGAGCATTTCGACAAGACGCCATTCGGCAAGCGGATGCGCCGCTACGCCGCCGCTGATGCCGAGTTCTATTCCGAAACCTTGTCGGAGGAAGTGAAGCGCGGCCTTTACCAGAAGGCCAAACTCGGCGGGACGCCGGGACCGGCTCCCATCGGATACCTAAACGTGCAGGAGCGCGATGAGGCAACCGGCCGCTACGTCTCCACGGTCGAACTCGACCCCGACCGCGCTCCGCATATCCGTTGGGCCTTCACCGCCTATGCCACGGGTGCCTTCACCCTCGACACGCTGGGCGCGGCGCTAAAGAAGCGCGGCCTGCGAACCCGGCGCACCGCGAAGCAGCCCGCGCGGCCACTTTCCCGAAGCCACCTCGCCCGTGTCCTGGCGAATCCCTACTACATCGGCACCGTCCGCTATGGCGGCGTTGAGAATCCGAACGGTCGCCACGAGCGGCTGCTCGACAAAGCCACGTTCGATCGAGTCCAGCGCATCCTCGAAGGTCACGCAATGGCCTGCGAGCGCGACCGCAAGCACCATCACTACCTCAAGGGGAGCCTGCGCTGCGATCTATGCGGCGAGCGCGTGACGTTCGTGAAGGGCAAGAGCAAAACCGGCCGGGTCTACGACTACTTCGCTTGTCTCGGGCGCATCAAGGGGACCGGCTGCAAACTTCCCTACATCCCGGCACATGAGATTGAGGATCAGGTGCCCTCTCAGTACGAGACGGTCAAGATCGTTCAGCTTGGCTCGCGCGCGACCGAGGCCGCTTGGCACCTTCATTTGGAGGACATACGGGAGGCGCTGAGCAAGGCACTGGCCGGAGTGGAACAAGCGAACGCCGAAGACATCAATCGCCTTCGCGCTCGCCTTGAAGTGCTTGATGGCGAGAGCAAGAAGTTGCTCCAAGCCTTTTACGCAGACGCGCTGCCAGAGGACCTGTTGAAGTCTGAGCAGGATCGGATCAAAGACGAAAAGGCTCGCCTGCAATCGGAACTGGATCAAGTACAGGCCGACATTTCACGTTTCGCTAAAGCCTTCAAGCGGGCGCTTGCTGCGGCACAGGCCATGACGGAGGCCTACCGCGAAGCGGGCGACACTGATCGCCGCCAGTGGAATCAAGCCCTCTTTCTCTCGTTCCGGGTTCGTCCCGACGGAGCCATTGAGGGCGACCTTCGGCCAGAGATTCAGCTGCTGACGGCGGCCGATACCCCAAGACGCCTTCGAGCAGAGGCCCGAAGGCGCGTTTCTTTGGGGCAGGGTTCCAATAAGACCCTTCTAGCGGAGGGGGTGGGATTCGAACCCACGAGACGCCTGACGACGCCTAACGGCTTTCAAGGCCGCCGCATTCAACCGCTCTGCCACCCCTCCGGATGTGCGGACAATGCGGGATGCTAAAGGGCGGGAGCTACGCTCAAGGTCCCTTGTACTGATTGGATTGGGCCATGCGCGAGATGCGCAGGTTGCTCCTGCTCGCTTCGGCGATGATCTTCTTCGACGTCGCCTTCTTCGCCGCGATCGCCCCGCTGCTGCCGGGGTACGTCAGCGAACTCGGCCTCAGCAAGGCGCAGGCGGGGATCCTCTCCGCCTCCTACGCGGCCGGCACCCTAGTCGGCTCGCTCCCGGCGGGCTTCGCGGCGAGCCGCGTCGGCCCGAAGCGGTGCGTGATCGCCGGGCTGCTGCTGCTCGGGCTCTCCAGCCTGGCCTTCGGCTTCGTCGACCAGATCGGCCTGCTCGACGCGGCGCGCTTCACCCAGGGGATCGCCGGCGCGCTGATCTGGGCCGGCGCGCTGACCTGGCTGATCACCGCGGCCCCGGACGAGAAACGCGGGTCGATCATCGGCACCGCGCTCGGCACGGCGGTTGCCGGTGCGCTGCTCGGCCCGGCGCTCGGCGCGATCGCCGCCTCGGTCGGCACGGAGCCTGTCTTCGGCTCGGTGCTGATCGTCACGGCCGTGCTGGCCTACGCGGCCTCGCGCCTGCCCGAGGCGGAGGCGCCCGAACCGCAGAGCCTGCGCGAAGTGGTCGCGACCACCCTGAGCCGGCCGATCCTCGACGCGACCGCGTTCGTCGCCGTGCCGTCGGTGATGTTCGGCGCGATCGAGGTCCTGGTCCCGCTGCGGATCGACGCGCTCGGCGGCGGCCACGGCGTGATCGCCGCCGGCTTCATCGTCGGCGCCGGGCTGGAGGCGGTGCTGGCGCCGGTCGCCGGTCGGACCTCGGACCGGGTCGGGCGGCGGACTCCCTACGCGGTCGGGCTGACAATCTGCGCCTTCGCGATGATCGCGATCGCGCTGGCCCAGACGCTCGGCGGCGTGCTCGCGGCCCTGATCGTCACCTCGCTCGGCGCCGGCCTCTGCTTCGCCCCGGCGCTCACCCTGCTCTCCGACGTGGCCGAGTCGAGCAGGCTCCACCAGGGCTTCGCGGCCGGGCTCTCGAACATGGCCTGGGCGGCGGGGCAGGTGGTTGGGGGGATCGGCGGAGGAGCGGTCGCCAGCCTCACCGGCAACGCCCTGCCGAGCTTCGCGATCGCCGGCCTGCTGCTGGTCACGGTCGTCTACGCGTTCCGCTCGCTGGCGCCGCCGGTGATCACGCGGCCGGCCGAAGGCTAGGCTGGAGCAGGTGGCATCGGGGGGCGAAAGTGGCTGGGTCAACTGGGCGGGAGACCAGTCCTGCCGCCCGGCGGAGGTCGTGCGGCCCCGCAGCCGCGAGGAGCTCGGGGAGGCGATCGCGGCCGCCGCGGCCGCCGGCCGCCGGGTCAGCGTCGCCGGCTCCGGGCACTCCTTCACCGAGGCGGCGCTCACCGACGGCACCATGGTCCGCGTCGACGCGCTCGCCGGGGTCCTCGACGCCGACCGCGAGTCGGGACTGGTGCGGGTCGGCGGCGGCACCGTGCTCTCCGAGCTCAACGAGGAGCTGGCCCGGCTCGGGCTGGCGATGGAGAACCTCGGCGACATCGACCGCCAGACGATCGCCGGCGCGATCTCGACCGGCACCCACGGAACCGGGGCGCGGCTGCGCAACATCTCCGCCCAGGTGGTGGAGATGGAGCTGGTCCTCGCCGACGGCGGCGTCCGCGAGCTCGGCGCCGACGCCGATCCGCGGCTGCTGCGGGCGGCGCGGGTCGGGGTCGGCGCGCTGGGCGCGATCTCGGCGGTGACTCTGCGCTGCTTGCCCGCCTTCGTCCTCGAGCGCGTCGACAGCCCGCGCCCGCGCGAGGAGGTGCTGGACGGCTTCGAGCGGAGCGCCGAGGCCAACGACCACTTCGAGCTCTTCACCTTCCCCTACGCCGACAACGCGCTGGTGCTGGAGCGCAACCGCGCCGACGGCCCGCCGCGGCCGCGCGGCCGGGTTGCCGCATACCTCAACGACATCGTGCTGGAGAACTGGGCGCTGGCGGCGCTTTCGGCGACGGGCAGGGCGATCCCGCGGGCGATTCCGGCGCTCTCGCGGCTCGCCGGGCGCCTCGCCTCGGGCAGCCGCACGGTCGACCGCAGCGACCGCGTCTTCGCCAACGAGCGCCGGGTCCGCTTCACCGAGATGGAGTACGGGATCCCGCGCGAGCACGCGGCGGAGGCGGCGCGGCGGGTGATCGAGTGGGTGCGCTCGAACCGCTACCCGGTCTTCTTCCCGATCGAGATGCGGGTCGCCGCCGGCGACGACGCATTCCTCAGCCCCTCCCACGAGCGCGACACCGCCTACATCGCCGTGCACCAGTACCGCGGCATGGAGTGGCGCCCCTACTTCGAGGCGGTCGAGGAGATCATGGACTCCTACGGCGGCCGCCCGCACTGGGGGAAGCGTCACTTCCAGACCGCGGAGACGCTCGCCCCCCGCTACCCGGCCTGGGCGGACTTCCAGCACGCCCGCGAGGAGCTAGACCCGAGCCGCGTCTTCACCAACGAGTACGCGGAGCGCGTGCTCGGCGCCTAAAGGAACGCCTTGCCCTCGCCCCGGTAGGTGGGGACGACGTCGACGATCTCGCCGCCCTCGACCAGGTGCAGCGCGTCGAAGCGCTCGCAGAACTCGCCCGCCTTGGCGTGGCGGAAGTAGGCGCGGTCGCCGATTCGCAGCCCCGCCGCGGCCTCGCCGAGCAGCGGCGTCTGGACCTCCCCCGCGCCCTCCTCGGGGTCGAGCCCGAGGCCCGGCGGCAGCCACGGGGTGGGCAGCCGCGCCGGGTCGCCGCTGCCGGAGGCGAGGTAGCCGCCGCCGAGCGCGGTGGCCACCCGCTGGGTCGGCTTGCGGACGATCGGCAGCGCGAAGCCCGCGGCGGGGGTGAGGGTGAAGCGGGTGTAGTGGTCGAACAGGGTGGGGGCGTAGAAGCCGGAGCCGGCAGTCACCTCGGTCACCGCTTCCTCGGCCGCGGTCAGCTCGAGGCTGCCGGTGCCGCCGCCGTTGACGATCTCGAGGTCGGCGAACTCGCCGAGGGCGGTGACGATCGCGCCGCGGCGCGCGGCGATCTCGGCGGCGGAGCGGCGCTGCATGAAGCGGATCGCGGCGCCGCGTAGGCGGCGGCCGGGCGGCCTGTCGCCGACTCCCGCGATCTGCCCCTCGTAGGCCATCAGCCCGACCAGCTGGAGCTGCGGGCGGCGCTCGATCTCCCGCGCCAGGGCGACCGCCTGCTCGACCGTGTGGACGGGGGAGCGCTTCGGCCCCACCTTGATCCTCCCGCCCAGCGCCCACCAGCCGGCGTCGACGTCGATGCAGACGCGGACCGGCGCCGCGTCGGCGCCCAGCACCGACTCGATCGCCTCCAGGTGCTCGACGCAGTCGACCATCAGCGCCGGCGCGCCGGCCGGGTGAGCGGCGGAGCGCAGCGCCAGCTCGCCGAGCGCCTCGGAGTCGGCGGTCGGGTAGGCGACCAGCAGGTCCTCGAATCCCTGCCCGGCGAGCCACAGCGTCTCCGGCAGGGTGAAGGTCATCAGGCCGCGGAAGCGCTCGTCGCGGCGCAGGATCGTCTCCAGCAGCGCCCGGCAGCGGATCGACTTGCTGGCGACGCGGACCCGCTTGCCGCCTGCCCGCCCCAGCATCTCCTCGGCGTTCGCCCACATCGCGTCGAGGTCGACGAAGGCGAACGGCGCCTCGACCTCGGCGAAGATCTCCTCATAGCGGTCGTGCGACTGCGGCGGCGGCGCTGACACGCGCTCAGCCTATCCCCGCCGTGCCACCTACAATCGACGCCAACGCCCGGAGAGGTGGCCGAGTGGCTGAAGGCACTCGCCTGCTAAGCGAGTAGGGGGCGCAAGCTCTCTCGAGGGTTCGAATCCCTCCCTCTCCGTTCCAGCGGGCGTGGCCGTCGCTTATCAGAACCTCCGGCGGCGGGTGCCTGCTCGACGGGTCCGCAAGGGCGAGTGCCCCTTCTGCGGCTTTCCGATCCGGAGCGGTCCCCATTGCGAGGGATGTGGGCGGCTGGTGGTGTCGGAGTGTGCGAGCTGTCACGAGCCTCGGCGTGCAGGCGCCGAGCACTGCGCCGCCTGCGGGAAGGCTTGACCGCTCAAGTCAGGCCGCGGACGAGGCGGACCTGACCTCGCTCATACGGGCCGCGCATCCGACATTGACCACACTGGAGTGGGGTCAATGTCGGATGCGCGTTAGCGGGAACCGGTCAAATCCAGCCGGTCAAGCCGTTCCTTGACTTCGGGGTTCCAACACCGTTTCATCAGGTCCCCTTTCGGCGCGGGCTCAGCCTTCGAGCGTCGCGTCTGAGGGGACGCAGAGGGAATTCGATTCCTTGACCGCCTCCTTGTGCCGCTCGAACTGATTGCGGATTTCGATTTGCCTGGCGACGGGCTTGGGTCCGATTCGGTAGCAGACCAGGTGCTTCACCGGGTTCTCAATCGGCGTCACCTTTCCATTCGATCGCTTTTCGGCCGGCGCGCAGAGCTGGAAGGGCTGGCCGATCTTCGCTCCGCGCTCGCCGAGCTGGTCGGTGAGCCTCACGCCGCGGATCGGGTTCAGGGTCCAGAGGGAGCTCTTGGGCTCGACCGCGTAGCACTGGAAGTGGTCGATGGGGGTCTCGATCGGGGCCAAGCTCGTCGGTTTGCCGATCCGGACGATTCGCTTTTCGCTCGGCACGCACAGCCGTTGGGGCGACTTGACCAAGAGGCGCTGGGAGCCGAGCTGGTTCTGCGCGACCACGGTGCGCCTCACCGGCGAGCCGTCGGTCGTGTAGCACTGGAGGTGAGCCTCTTGGTTCTTCACCTTTTCGTCATTCTTCTGCACCGGATCGCACAGCTCGGCCCGGTGCGAGATCTGAGCCCTGCGTCCGCCGAACCGGTCCACGAGAAAGACCGAACGAGCGGCGAACGTGGATCGCGACACCCGGTAGCACTCGAAGTGCTCGAGCAGGGGCTGCGCCGGGTAGACGCCGTGTTTCGCCGTTCTCGCCTCCTCGACCGTAAGGGTCTTTTCGCCGCTTGGGGTGAACCCCGCGCAGAAACCGTCGTTGAGCCCCCGGACGGCCAGGGCCGGCAGCACACAGCCCTTCCTCCAGGCACCGCCCTGCTGTTGGAAGGTCAGCGCTTCGGCGATCGGCGGGCCGAACCGCCCGAGGTCGATTGTGAGTCGCTTCCCGTCCGGGATCCGGGTGAAGGCCAGCCCGGGAACGACCGAGAGCTGCGAGCTGAAGGTGCCGGAGCTGCCGATCGAGATCTTCCCCAGGGACGGGAGCTTCATCGACGGGGTCGCTTTCACCGCCCACAGCTCCTTGCTGACCCCGCCGTTGCTCCTCGTCGCGCCCTTTCCGGTGGCGCCAAAGGTGACGGTGATCGGTTTCACGCTCTCCAGCGAGAGTTTGACCAGCTTGATCTTCGCGGTGCCGGACCGGGCCCCGCCTTCGCGTCGGATCACGGTGTCGGCGTCGCCGATTCGCTTTCCCTTGAAGGTCCCGAGTGGAATCCCGCCGAACTTGACCGAGCCCGAGAACGGGTCCGAGCCGCGCCCGAAGAAGTTGGCGGGCAGTTCGGTCGGCCCTTCGAATTTGAATTCGGTCGATTCCGGATCGGTCTCGAACAGGTCGAATCCGGCAGACGCCACAGCCAGGTCCACCCGCGCCAGTGACACTGCGGCGAGGACGAGGACGAGGTGGACGAGACGGACTGATTTCATGTTCAACTAATTTTGATTAGTTATTATCTAACCATACTCTTGGAAACGGGGTAAGCCAAGGACGGAGTGGCCATGAAGTCCCGGATCGTCGCCTCGGTGTGTTCGTCCCGCGTCCTCCTGCTGCTCGCGGCGGGAGTCGCGCTTGCCGGCTTCGCCGGCCTCAGCTACGCCCGCCTCGCCGCCCAGACCGGGACGGTCACCGTTTGCGCGAAGAAGAAGGGCGGCCAGCTGCGACTCCCCGCTTCCGGCAGCTCGTGCGGGAAGGGCGAGCGGCGCCTGACTCTCGACCGCGAAGGCCCGAAGGGCGAGCGCGGTCCGGCCGGGGCGGCGGGACCCGTGGGGCCGATCGGGCCGGAGGGTCCCAGGGGATCGGCCGGCCCGCCGGGGCAGACGGCGCAGACCGTCGTCGACGGCGGCAGCTGCGACGACATACAGGCGGCCATCGACGGGCTTCCGGCGGCCGGGGGAGCGGTGCTGGTCAAGGCGGGTACCTACACCTGCGACGGCAGCGTCGTCATCGACCGCGACGACGTCAGCCTCCGCGGAGTCGGTCCGGCCACCGTTCTGAGGCTGGCCGACGAAGCCACCGAGCCGGTCCTCGTCGTCGGTCAGACGATCGAGAACCCGACCGTGGTGCGGCGCGGGGTCCGGGTCGCGGACCTGGCGATCGACGGCAATCGCACCCATCAGGAATACGAGTGCTCGGGCGGCCCCTGCGAAGGCGGCGAGTACCTGCACAACAACGGCGTCTCGCTCCGACACGTCGAAGACGTCCGGGTCGAGAACGTGACCGTTACCGCGGCGCGGTCCGGGGGCCTGGTCGTGGACCAGGGATCGCGCCGGGTGGAGGTTCGCGACCTCAACAGCTCCGACAACGAATTCGACGGGCTCGGCGGCTACGAGACCGAAGACAGCCTCTTCACCGGGTTGTTCCTGCACGACAACAAGAAGGCGGGGCTGACCTTCGACGACAACTTCAACCACAACACGGTGAGCGACGCCGTGATCGCTCACAACGACAGCCAGGGCCTGTTCATGCGCTACTCGCGCGACGATCTGTTCTCCGACGTTCAGATCCGCGACAGCGGTCTGCAGGGGGCCTTTCTCGCTCAGGTGGGCTCCGACGCCGGGACGCCCGCGGCGGGGAACACGTTCACCGGGCTGGTCGTCTCGGATTCGGGAAGGATCAACAGCGGCGAGGGATTCGGGATGCGCGTGAACGACGCCACGTGCACCGAAAACCTGGTGACGAGCTCGCAGTTCATCGAAGACCCGGCCGGGGGGATCTCCGAGGCGAGCTCCGGCCTGGTCCACCAGTTCGCGGTGATCACGCGCAGCGGCCCCTGAGCCTCCGCGAGCACGCCGCGCCCGCCCTCTACAGTCCGAGCGATGCAGGCGAATCCGATAGCGGAGGCCGGGGGGCACCTGGGGCGGCGGACGAAGATCGTCGCGACCGTGGGCCCGGCGAGCTGGGACGCGAGCGTGCTCGAGCAGCTGGTGGGCGCCGGCGCCGACGTCTTCCGGCTCAACTTCTCCCACGCCGGGCCCGAGCAGCAGGCGCGGACGATCGAGTCGGTCCGCAGGGCGGCGGAGCGGGTGGGGCGCGAGGTGGCGGTGCTCGGCGACCTGCCGGGGCCGAAGCTGCGGATCGGCGAGCTGCGCGGCGACTTCGCCGAGCTGGAGACCGGCATGCACGTGACGCTGACGCCGCGCGAGGTCGAGGGAGACAGCGAGACGATCCCCGTCTCCTGGCCGGGCGTCGCCTCGCTGCGGGAGGACCAGATCGTCTACCTGGCCGACGGGGCGATCCGCCTGCGGGTCTGCGACCCCGACCAGGGGAACGTCGACTGCGAGGTCGAGGTGGGCGGGACCCTCTCCTCCCACAAGGGGATGAACGTCCCCGGCGCCGCGGCGCTGCCGGCGACCACCGACGGCGACCTCGGCTGGGTCGACTTCGCGGTCGAGCACGGCTTCGACCTGCTCGCCGTCTCCTTCGTCTCCAGCGCCGAGGACCTGACCCCGGTGGCCGAGCGGCTGCGGGCGCTGGGCTCCGACATTCCGGTGATCGCGAAGATCGAGAAGCAGGAAGCGGCGGAGAACGCGGAGGAGATCGTGCGGGCGGCGACCGGCGGGATCATGGTCGCCCGCGGCGACCTCGGGATCGAGCTGCCGCTGGCGCAGGTGCCGGTCGAGCAGAAGCGGCTGATCCGCGCCGCCGGCAGGCATTCGAAGCCGGCGATCACCGCGACCCAGATGCTGGCCTCGATGGTGACCGCGCGGCGGCCGACCCGGGCCGAGGTGACCGATGTCGCCAACGCGATCTACGACGGCACCGACGCGATCATGCTCTCCGAGGAGACCGCGGTCGGCCAGCACCCGGTCGAGGCGGTGCGGGTGATGGACCGGATCGCCCGCGCGACCGAGCCGGACCTGCGCTACGGGGAGTGGCTGTTCACCCGCACCGACCAGGCGACGCAGGACATCGCCGACTCGGTCGCGCAGAGCGCGGTCGGCGCGGTGTACCGGCTGGGGCTGAAGGCGATGGTGGTGCCGACGACCAGCGGCCGCACTGCGCGCCTCGTTTCCGCCCACCGGCCGAACGTTCCGGTGCTGGCGGTGTCGCCGCGCATCGAGACGGTGCGTCGCCTTAACCTGCTGTTCGGCGTGACCGCGGTGCTGAGCGAACACGAGACCGAGGTGCGGGGGCTGCTCGACGGCTGCGCCACGCTCGCCGCGCGCCACGGGATCGCCGAGCCCGGCGAGCTGATCGCGATCACCGCCGGGCTGCCCGAGCAGGAACTGGGCACCAACCTGTTCGAGGTCCACCGTGTCCCCTGACCGCGGCGCCGCGGTGCGGCTGGAGCGGGAGGAAGGAGGGCTCGCCGTGCTCACCCTCGACAGCCCGCCGCTGAACCTCTTCGACCAGCGGATGATCGAAGGGCTGCAGGAGGCGGTCGCCGAGGTCGCCGCCGAGCCGCCGCGGGCGCTGCTGATCCGCGCCGAGGGCCGCGCCGTCTCCGGCGGCGTCGACGTCCACACCTTCGACGGGCTGACGCCGGAGCAGGCGAGCGGGCTCTGGGACGAGCTGCTGGGGATGATCGACTCGCTGGAAACGCTGCCGGCGCCGGTCGTCTTCGCCGCCCACGCGCTGACCCTGACCGCGGCCTTCGAGATCGCGCTGGCCTGCGACCTGATCGTCGCCTCGCCCGAGGCGAGGTTCGGGCTGGTCGAGATCGTGGTCGGGCTGACCCCGTCGATGGGCGGGACGCAGCGCCTGGCCGAGCGCGCCGGCAGCGGCCGCGCGCGGCAGTTCGTGATGAGCGGGGGCCTGTTCGGCGCCGAGGAGATGGAGCGCTGGGGAGTCGTCAACCGGGTCTTCCCGGCGGAGGAGTTCGACCGCCGCGCCCGCGATCTCGCCGCCGAGCTGGCGGCCGGGCCGACCCGCGCCCACGCGATGACCAAGCACATCCTGCGCCGCTTCCGCGAAGGCGGCATCCCGGCCGCCGACCGGGCGGTGCGCGAGGACGCCGGCGAGCTGTTCGCGACCGAGGACCTGCAGAACGCGGTCCGCACCTTCCTCGAGCAGGGGCCGGGGCACGCGACCTTCGAGGGTCGCTGAGCCGGGGCGGGGTAGGCTGCGGCGGTGACCGACTTCGAGGCGATCGCGCAGGGGATGAGCCAGGCGGTGCCGTTCGTCGCGCACCTCGGGCTGGAGGTCTCGAGCATCGGCGAGGGCGAGTCGGTGGTCCGGCTGCCGGATCGAGGCGACCTCGCCAACCACATCGGCTCCCAGCACGCCGGCGCCCTCTTCACCGTCGCTGAGACCGCCTCGGGAGCGGCCTTCGTCGGCGCCTTCGCCGAGCGCCTCGCCGAGGTGACGCCGATCGTCGCCAGCGCCGAGGTCGACTACCTGAAGATCGCCAAGGGCCCGATCGAGGCGAGGGGCAGGCTCGGAATCTCCAAGAACGAGGCGCTCGCGACCCTCGACGCCGAGGGCAAGGTCCAGTTCCCCTGCGAGGTCGAGCTGACCGACCGCGACGGAACCGTAGTCGCCACCGCCACGGTCCGCTGGCACCTGCGGCTCAACAAGCCCAAGGCCGCCTAGATAGCCTGACGGGCCCGCGAAGCCCCTAGAATCGCCCTCCGGGCCACCATGCCCAACCCGCGCCTGTAGCTCAGCTGGATAGAGCGTCGGTCTACGAAACCGAAGGTCACAGGTTCGAATCCTGTCAGGCGCGTTGACGTGGTCCCGCTTGGGGAGCGGGTTTGCGGAGTTTTCGGCGTTGGGCGGAGCGGCCGAAAATCGCCATGGGGCAACGCCTGGGGCAACATGAGACCTGGGTGAGGTTCCGCGCCAGGCCTTGAGACGGGTCCTCCGTCCACCTACGTTCGCTGCCGACAAGGCCAACTAGCGGCCCCGGCGACGCTACGAACGCCCCGGGGCCCGGCACCGAAGAGCAAGCCTTCTATGCGATGGAGACGGTACCCGCCCACGCAGGAGCCGGACGGCATCCCTTCGGCGTCCTGGACGAAAGGGGACACCGTGCCCGGCAAAACCACCGCGACGATCGACCCGGAGCGTAGGGACGCGCTCTACGAGCTCGCCCTCGATCACCTCAGCGGAATAGCTCGGCATCGAGTTCGGTGAAGACTTTCGCCTGCACGAAGACATCGGCTGGGAGCCGGAGCACCGTTCAGCGAACGTCGCCCTGAGGATGCAGCCGCACGACTTGATCGAACTGCTGCGGCGCCTGCACGGCGAAGCCGAGAGCGTGCTGGAGGGCTCGGCCTGCGCGCGCTTGCTGGAGAAGGAAGAGGAGAGCGCCAAGCAGCGCTACCAACGCGCCAAGGGCACCTTGCAAGGATCGAGCAACTCGATCCTCGCGGGGGCTGACTGACGGCAACGCGGGGCGAGCGGCTTCCCGAGGGCCGGGGCGCAGGCCACAGGGAGGACGGAGGTCAGAAGCTGGGCCTTCGCCCTGCCTGGTCCTCGGAAAGCCGCAGCCGCCGATCTGTCTCATCGCCCTGGAGAATGTCCGGCCGTCCGATCAGGCGGCCGGGCGGTTCGATCAAGAGCGAAGGTCAGCAGAGCCACGGCGAGGCTGACGCAGCGGGTCGGACTTGCGAGCCAACGGCGATTGCAGCGGGTTCAGCACGCGCATCGGCGTATAGATGTCAGCGGGACCGTGCCGCCGGAACGCCAGGCGGCTAGCGATTCCGAGCGATCTTCCCCGTGGAGCGATGCGAATTCCTATGCGACATATAGAAGTCAGCGGAACGGGTTTGCCGCGATGCCACTAGGCAAGCGGCATTGCGGCGCCTTTGGAGTGAGCGGGTGCGAGCCGCAGCGCGGAGTGCAGTGCGAGCCACAGAACGAAGTGCAGTGCGAAGCCTTCAAAACGGCTCTGGAACGCCGTTTGTCCCTGTTAACGTTTTGTCCGACAATGCAAATGGGGCGGCACCGCGTGAACGGCCCGCCCCCGGCTCATGAGGTGGAAGCTCATGAGCGTTTCCCAGGATACGTCGGTCCCTGCGGCCGATCCAGGCTGTGGCGATAAGCGGCGGCTCAGAAAGACCAAGACGCTTGGCGTCTTCAAGCGTGTTGACGGCGATGGGCGGACGATCGGCTACGTCTCCGTCTTCCGCAGTGCCGGGCGTCAGCGAAAGCGCCACGCCCCCACCTACGAGGAAGCGAAGCGGATCAAGCGCGAGAGCGAGACCGACCGCGACCGCGGCGAGCTTCAGGAGCGCACGACGTCGGCTTCCTCCGCTACGTCGATGAATGGGTCGAGTGCTACCGCGGCCAAGGACGGCGGGGCTTCCGCGAGAGCACCCGTGAGGAATACCGCCGCCTGATCCGGGCCTATGCCCACTGCCACTTTCCGCGCAAGCTGAAGCTGGTCGACGTGAGCACCTACGCGCTCACCCGCTTCATGGACTGGCTTGCCGACGAGTCAGAGCAGGGCAAGCACCTCAGCGACCGCACCGTCGCCAACGCCGTGATCCCGTTGCGCGCCGCCCTGGCGACCGCCAAGCGCGAGGGCCTGATCCGCCACAACCCCGCCCAGGGCCTCGCCATGCCCCACCGCGAGTTGCTCAAGCGTGAGGTCCGCCTACCGCCGCCGCTCGTCGCGAGGCTGCGCGCCCACCTCGCCGCCCAGCCCAATCAGCACTCGACCGCCCTCGCCTTCCCCAGCGAAGCGGGCACTCCGCTCGCCCCGAGCAACCTCCGCCGCCGCGTCCTCAAGCCGCTCGTAGAGGAGGTCGACGCCTCCTGGGTCGTCTGGGTCGAGGGTATTGGCCGGTGACCGGGACTCTTGCTCAGGCATCGTTGCGCTAACCCTATGCCCTACGGCCCCTTTTGTCATGGCGGCGACCCAGTTTTGCTGCCCCCCGCGCTCGCTAGGGCAGAAATCGGCGATGCACGGTCACAGAGCCGCTTAGGCTATTCTGATTGAAGCTCCAATGAACGGGGCGATTGTAGGTATTCGAACGTGGGACCTCGAGATGGTCCCGAGAAAGGAGTGGCCGAAATGGCTCATCCAACCTATGGCTTTCGCACTTTGAAAGGTCAAGGATCACGATTGCTGCGAAGCGAGGACGACGACTGGGTGAGCGTCCAGGCGCGTGAGGGACTAACCGGCTGGAAGCGCGGACTTCTGTTCACTCGCCATTACTCGTACCAGGACGATGGCGCAAACGGCGCTCAGCATCTCTATCGGTATGAGTGTCTGCGTCTGAAGGGTCTCGATGTTCTCGCAGTGGCTTACGGAAAGACCAACGACGAGGCCCGTAGCTCTCTCTACGAGGACTTGAAGCGTAAGGGCGTCATGCCCCTTGGCGAGGACCAGTAGACATGCCGACCTGGATGGTCGTCGTCGTCGTTCTCGCAGTCTTCGCGGGGTGCATCGTCTACCTAGGTTGGGCCATTGCACAGCTGCTTCAAGAATTCTTTCGGCGACGGGAGCTAAAGCGTTGGGAGGCCGGACTCTTGGAGCGACTAGCGGCGACCGGGACCGACGAGAGCCGCTTGGACGAGTTGCGCAGGCTGCATGGCATCGTGGACTCCCGCTTGCGTCGTCTGGGTGCCACGGCACCAACCCTGCGAAGCAGCCTTGACAAGGCGATGTATTTGCGTACCACGCAGCCGGAGTTCGTTCGGCAGACGGTAGGCAAACGGAAGCTGCCCTCGGTTTCGGCAATCACCCGGCTGATGGATCTGCTTGACGCTGACAATCCAGAACCCGAGGTGAACGAGGCCCCGACAGTGCCTGTCGCGAACGCGCTGCCGGATCCGGTACCCACGACCGTCGCGGCTAGCGATCCGAAGAGCCATCGGAAGGCCTGGCGCCTTATCAGCGAAAACCCCCTCATCGCCACCGTGGTGGGCGGGCTCACGGTGGCTTTGGTCCTCTACGTGATCCACATGGCCGTCGAGGGCGGGCGGCCGGCGCGTCCGTCGACCGCGCAGCTCGTGGGCGAATCGAATAACGCTTCTCGAGCCGAGCAGGCGGGCGCCGGAGGAGCCCGAACCTTTGTTGTGCCTGCGGGAGCCGATGATGGGCCGCGAGTGCGACCGAACCAGCACGTGACGGTTGCGTGCAAGGTCTATAAGCCCGAGCCGGAATCGGTCATGCCGGACGGATACTGGTACAGACTCGCTTCGCCACCCTGGCGCGGTCGCTACTACGCTCCCGCCAATTCGTTCTGGAACGGCGACCGTCATAGCCACAGGCCGTACACACACAACACCGACTTCGCGGTTCCAGACTGCTAGAGCTATTGGAGGAGAAACTCTTAATAGGGGTCGAGCGCGGCTACGGCGACATGATCAAAGACGGGAAGCCAATCTATTTTGATGGTCTGGAGCAACACGCCCCACAGATTCCGGCCGATTCCAGCGGGACTCTGTCAGCTCTTGCCGCTTTTTGGTCGACTTCCGCCTGTTCTTCGATGCGGACTTCAACGCGGCGATCGCCGATCAGCTCGTCTGCCAAGCTCGCCTCGGGGGCATTGTGGGCGAAAAGGCCACGCAGTCGCCCGGCCGCCGCACTCCGCTAGTCGATCTGGCGGCGATTGTGTTTTGCGCTCTGCTTCGCTGCGGCACCCGTCATCCACGCTCCACCGCCATTCTTTGCCCCGTGCTCGGTCTTGATGCGCTCGTAGCCCACGGCTTCTACGATACTTGTTGTCTGTGAGATTGACGGCGAGGAAGACCTACGGGAGGACGGCCAGCGGCGAGCGGATCACCGATGCCCTTATCGAGAAGCTTTCTAGGAAGGCCGAGGCGGGATACGAGATCGAGGAGAGGGTCGAGAGCGTCCAGCGCCCTCCGGCTGCTGGGGTAATGGACGAAGCAATTGACCTCGCGATCGAGGGCAGTTCGCCCTTCCCCGATCGCGCCGCGTTCATTGACGTCGACACGGCCTCTGCCGGCGTTGAGATCAAGCGTGCAGCCGACGAAGGGTTGTCCATCGTCTTGGTCGCCGCCGATGGCAGCAGGTGTTCCCTGACTCCGCGTCGACCTGCCGTAGAGGGCCAGTCTGGGCGGGCCGGCGTTGAGGACGCGCGCTATCCTGATCGCGTGACCTATCGGCTCCCTAGCACGACTCCGACCGCAGAGAAGCCCGCGCTGAGTGAGGCGCAGCGAATCGAGCGGCTGCGCCTGTTGGCCAAGCGCCTGCGCCGTCCCGACGGGCTCGATCGCGACGTGCTCAAGCGCATCGAGCACCTGACCGGCGACGAGCAGTAGCCAAGTCGTGGACGCCCAGGAGCTGTTGCGCGGCGAGGCGCCCTTCCTCGCCGACACCTCGGCATGGTGGCGCTTTGCCTCGCTTGTGGACGAACTCGGCTCGCTGGTGGACGACGCGATTCTGGCGGACCGCCTATGGATCACTCCGATCGTGCGGATGGAGATCCTCTATTCCGCCCGCAGCAGCTCCGAGTACGTTGAGCTCGAGAGGGAGCTCGACGCGCTGCGCATCCTCCGCAATGACCGCGCCGTGGCCGATGCGGCGATGTTTGCCCTGAGTGAGTTGGCTGAGCGCGGCGACGGATACCACCGCGTGCCGATCACCGACGCATTGATCGCTGCGGCCGCTGCAGAGCATGGTGCGGTCGCGGTTCTTCACCGCGACGCGCACTTCGACAAGCTCGCCAAGGTTCTTGCCTTTCAGGGCGTTGAGCTTCCGGAACCCTGACGACGTTGCCGTTTCCCTGGGGCAACAAATGGGGGCAACATGCCCCACAGATTCCGGCCGATCCTCGCGGGGCTCGATCAGCCGAAAACCGCTTGAAACCTAGCGCCACGTCGCCCAGCGGGCCCGCGGGCCCGGGCTGCGAAGCGGGCTTTCGAGGTAAGACGGGGAGGCATCTACCACTATTTCCTCGGAACTCCCTGGTACGGTCTGCGGGGCACCCTTTCATGGACGCACTCGCGCTTAGCCCCGTGCCTGCCGGGCGCCGCCCGTTTACAGATTGGAACTTCTGCTGCATACTTGAGCTTCGTGGAGCAATCAGTGGCAGACAGAGTTAGATTCCTTGGTCAAACGGGAAGCGGTCTCCGCCAGTCGATTGGAGCCTTCCTTACGATCTCCAAAGCTGAGCGGGAGGACCAAAAACAGATGTCACTTCTGGATCAGGATGCTGAGGAGACTCGAGAAGCTGCGGCCGAGCATGATGCCGACGCAGGCGGGTCTGTGACGCAGGAAATCGACGCCCTGGTAGTCAATGTCGTAGACGCCGCGATTGCCAGAGAAGACGAGGAAGAAGAGGCGTCGCAGCCGCAGGACAAGGCGCTCCGCTCAGCTCCTTCTTGGGAGATCGGTCCTCAGCGCTACGGCGATCCCAGCCTCTGGCGACCGACGCAGGTTGAGGAACCGCTGCCGGAGGACAAGGACTACCGAGAGCTCTACAAGGTCGTTCGGGAGATCAGGTAGCTCAACCTAAAGTTGCGCCGTCAGTTCAGCGAAGCAGCAGCGCGGCGCCGCGAACGGGGACTCTATGGGCCTGTTGACGGGGAAAAACGGCGATCGCCACGCGATCACGCCAGCGCAGGGGCACAGTCTTGCCGAGTTGATCAGCCGGCCGGTCCTCTACTACCAGCGCTGCGTCGAGGAGGTCTCCTTCAGCGAGGCGGGCGGGCAGTGCTGGGTGCGCAACCTACAGATCAAGGTGCCGCAATCCGCCGCCCCGAGCAGACGCGCTTGGCGGGTGATCAGCTTGGGGGACTACAGCCGGCGCCGCTTTCCGGACTTCGCCGTGGAAACCTCGCAAGGCGAGAAGCTGAATCTGCTGACCCGTAGCCAGCATGGCTGGGCGCTTGCCGATGCCTTGGTCACCCAGTCCCTGTACGGACTCACCCCGAAGCAGAACAAGGCGTTGAGGAAGAACCAGCAGGCTCGAGTCCATTCGCGGCGCCTCAAGCATGGCCTATACAAGCTCCTGACCTCGGCAGGCGACATGACCGACGAACAGCGCCGTGAACGAGCGACCGAATACGCGCGGCCCTTTGTCTCGCTCCTGCGCGCGCTCGGTCTCGATCCTCGTCGGGAGGCGCACCGGCTGGACAAATTCGCGACGGTCCTCCTCGACACCATGAAGGTGACTCGGTACCTGTGCTGGGTAGAGGCCGAGCCGGGGGACGTTGTCAACCTGCGGGTGACCTACACGGTCGAAGATCCCAAGCACCGCGGCGACCACTCCTTCCTGCAGGAGGTGGCAGACCTATGGCATGAGCTGCGCCAGCCAGGTGGGCGGCCGAGCGAAGTCTTCGACGAGTGGTTTCAGGAGTTCGGGCTAGCCCCCATCCCTTACAAGTTCCAGGCTCCGAGCAGTCAGCACGCCGCGAGCTACTACTTCACGGTAAAACCACCGCGGCACTCACATGTGACCTACCTGTGCTGGGGGGCGCAGGATGCCGACGACGACATGGGAGAAATCGATTGCTCCCTTCCCAGCGCCCACGTTCACGTCGATGACGACAGTTCCGAGAAGCGCGGAAAAACCGTGCGCGCATACGTGCGCAGTGCTCCGCACCATCACAAGCAGCTTCTCGGGGTGACGGTCCTCAACCTGGTGCTGGTCTACCTCTTGGCTGCTGGCCTGATCACCCAGCCGACCGGAGCCTCCGCCCAGACGATCCTGCTGCTGACCCCCACCGTCTTCATCGCCTACCTAGCCCACGGACAGCGGCACTACTACGCCAGGGCGCACCGCCCGCAGCGCGCCATTCTCTGGTTCTACCTTTTCTTCAGCCTCGGCTTCGTCGTCGCCGTGACGTTCAGCCCGCTCGAAGGCGCTGGTCCGCACGGACTCGGCTTGGTCGCGAGCGTCTTTGCGGGCGCTGTGGCGATCAGCAGCGCTGCTGTGCTTGCTTGGAACCTCCTGCTGGGACCACGATGGGAACGGGTAATGCGGAAGCGTCAGCAGAAGGCCTACAGGAGAGAGGAAGCGAAATCACCCCCGAAGGGGAAGAAGTCGGAGCGGGGGCATGTCTACGACGGCGTGGTCCACCGCTACTCGGTCGGTGTCTTCACCTTCATGTCGGTGGCTGTGGTCATAGCTTCCATTGGGTTCGCTCTTGTCTGGAACAGGACCTCGGAGGAGGGAGCCTCACGGCGGCTTCCGCCACGGGCTGAATCGCTGTTCCTGCGGGATGGCCTTCAGGGCCAGCCGCGCAGTTCAAGCTTGCGGACCTCGCACGGCGAAAGGGACGGGGCTCGCGAGGCCGATCCATCCGTCGAGGACGCGACTCTGCCCGGGTACACCGCGTTCTGATTATCGTGAAACGTTAGAGGTCAGGCCGACCGTGAGTGACCCTCCTTCGCGGGATCCGGCTGCCGCCGCATTGAGAGAGGTCGCCCTGGGGCAACAAATGGGGCAACATGCCCCACAGATTCCAGCCGATCCCAGCGGAGCCTCGATCCGCGAGAAACCGCTTGAAACCTAGCCCCACGTAGTCCAGCGGGTCTACGGGTCCGGGCTACGAAACCGAAGGTCACAGGTTCGGATCCTGTTAGGCGCGTTCCTCGATCCCTGCTTGGGGGTGGCTGCACTGGTTCCGTGCCTTCGTTGCGACCGTGGTTCAAGGTTGTTTCACGTATCGAAACATGAAACAATAAGCGCATGCTGAAGGGACAGGATGTCGTTGTGCTGTTGAAGCTGCTCGGTTCGACCGAGGCGCTTCCTGTACGCGATCTCGCGGATCAGCTTGGCTTCGATGTCGCGGGGACGCACCGTGCGCTGCGCCGTCTCGATGAAGCGGGCCTCTACTCCGCAGCGCGTCGCCGGGTTTACGGGGCGGCCGTCGAGGAGTTCCTGATCCACGCGGCCAAGTTCAGCTTTCCTGCGCGATGGGGATCCGAAGTGCGAGGAGTGCCCACGTCGTGGGCCGCCGAGCCGTTGAAGGGTGAGCTTGCGGAGTCGGAGGGTCTGCCGCCGGTGTGGCCTCACGCCCGGGGAACGGTGCGCGGGCTCGAACTGGAGCCGCTGCATCCGATGGTCCCCGAGGCGGCACTCGCGGACCCCGAGCTACGGCAGCATCTTGCGCTGGTGGACGGGCTGAGAAGCAACGACAGCGCCCGGATCACGCAGATTGCGGCGAAGCTCCTCAAAGAGCGGATCCGATCGTGAGTATCTCGATGCTCGAGCGGGCCGCGCGGGAGCTGGCCCCATTCCTCGACGAGGTCGCCTTCGTCGGCGGTGCCACGATTGCGCTCTGGTTCACGGAGCCGGGTGTCGCGGCCGAGGCGCTCCAGCTTGGCGCCGCTGGAGCTGACGGGCGATCCGCGGGCTTTGAGCCGAGCGCTTGACGAGATTCGCGGCGATCGCTGAGCGTGGGAGTCCTCTACGCGGACGCCTCCGCGTTGGTAAGGCTCGTGCGCGAGGAGGCGGAGTCCGGAACGCACCGCCGAGCTGATCGACGCGCTCGCGCTGCGTCCGCTCGATCGGGCTCTGCTGGAAGGTGCGGGCGCGCGGTGAATTCGGCATCCGGCCGAAGTGGAGAAGCCGCTACAGCACCCCCGGCAGTTCCCCGCGTGACCTGACGTCGAGCTTGTCGTAGGCGGCGCTGAGATGGGCCTCGACGGTCTTGAGGGTGACGAAGAGCGACTGGGCTATCTGGCGGTTGGACATCCCTGAGGCCGCCATCTCCGCCACCCGCCGCTCACTCGGGGTCAGGGACTCGACGCCGATCGGCGTGTAGCGGCGCAGGGTCTCTCCGGTGGCCTCAAGCTCGGCATGCGCCCGCTTCGCCAACCGAGCGGCGCCACACTGGCGTGCGAGCGCGAACCCCTCCCGCAGCGGTGCGCGGGCACCGGAGCGGGCGCCCTCGCGGCGCAGGGCTTCACCGAGCTCCACGAGCGCGTGCGCCCGCTGAACCCGCGCGGTCCCGCCCACTTGCAGCGCGACCGCTTCCTCCAACAGGCCGATGCCCTCCGCCCCTCCCCGCACCACGGCATCCGCCCGAAGCCCGTTGGCGATCGCGGTTGGCGTTCCCCAGCGCTTCGCCGACGCCACCAGGCGATCGACCAGCTCGCGGGCCCTCGCGTGCTCCCCAAGCGCAGTCAGCGCACGAGCGGCGAATGGGCCAACCAGGAGGCCGGGGCCAGGGCCGAGCCCTATCTCTTCCGGATGGGTCGAGAGGCTGCCGAAATCCTCAACGGCCTGCTCCAGTTCGCCCCGCGCGAAGCGCAGGTGGCCGCGTTCGTAGCTCACCATGGCGACCACCGCGCTTTCGGGAATCGGGCCATCGGCCATGCCCAAACCCTGAAGCTCCGCCTCCGCGGCCTCGAGCTCGTCGCGCTCGATCAAGATCTGGACCATCGGAGCCGCACCCAACATCACGAGCGCCGAAATCCCGGCCAGGCGGGCGATTTCGAGCCCTTGACGCACATCCACCTCCGCGGCGAGGAGATCTCCACCGCCCAGAGCGACGGCGCCCCTGATCCCGCATGCAAGGGCGAGATCGGGAGTCGAAGCGCGTTCGCGGGCGATCGAAACCGCCCGTTCGACGGCATGCCGAGCCTGATCCAATCGTTCCGCGGAGATCAGGGCTGAAACGGCGCCCATCGCGCCCATGGGATCGGGCTCCTCGGCGAAGATCGCCCCATCATTTGACAGCGCCCTTTCCGCCGCGTCCGCCGCTTCGTCCGCGGTTCCGCTGACGGATGCCATCCGGACTTCCATCGCAGCCGCCAATCGACCGCTTGGGCTGTCCGGCTCGATCCGGTCCAGATGGTTACCGAGACTTGCCGTCGACCCCGAAGGAAGTACCAATGACAACTTGCTCAACTGGGCCTCCAGTTGGAATGCGGACTCGAGGTCGCCCGCCGCGACCGCAGCCTCAACGCCGTCCTGCAGCATTGAGACGGCCTCCTCGACGCGGCCGCAAAGCGTCAGAAACAGAGCCAGCGTGTTCGCCCAATCGCGGTACAGCGATGGGTCGCGTTCCAATTCCGAACGCACACTCACATCGATGCTCGCCATCACGCCGTGGTCGGCCGCCCGCAAGCCCGCGGTCATCAGCAGGCCCAGGGTTTCAGCTCGCAGATCCGCCGGTGGGGTCTCCTCCAAAGCCCGGGTCAGATAGGCGATCGCCGAGGGCGGCGCCCCCGTGGCAAGCGCCCGCCTCCCCGCCTCGACCAGCGTCTCAACGGCGGCTCGGTCCGCCCGGGGCTCGCAGGCCAACAGCTGCGTGGCGATCCGCTCCGGGGGACGATCGCGAGCGCGCAGAAGAATCGCGGCGCGACGATGGGATGCGGCTCGCTCGCCGACGGGCATGTCCAGGTAGAGCGCGGTACGCACCAGAGGATGGATGAACCGCGGCGCGGGCCCGGCATCCAGGATGGCGCTCGCGCGCAGTTCGTCGACGGCGCGCCGAGCATCGTCCAACCCGACTCCGGCGAACTCGGCCAGCAGGCGAAGGTCGCTGCCGTCTCCGAGGACGGCGAGCGACCGCGCAAGCGCGCCGGCATCCGGCGGGAGACGAGCGACCCGCATGAGGATCATCCGGGTGGCCCGCTTGGGCGTCAGCTCCCGGACCCTCTCCACCTGCTCCGCGCTGGGCTCGATGCCCTGCTCCATGATCGTGATTGCCAGCTCGCAGAGATAGAACGGATTGCCACCGGTCACCTCGTAGCAGGCGGCGGCGAATCGCTGCTCCGGCTGCCGGCCGAGCTCCTGCGCCAGCAGCGCGTGGGATGCCTCGGAGCTCAGTGGAGCCAGGGCAAGGCTTTGAACGGCGGCGTCGCTCAACACCTGCCCGAGCGCCCCTGGCGTATCCGGCTCGTCGGATCGAGCGGCTACCAGAACCAACACCGGTAGCTCCTCAATCCGCGGCATCAGGAAGCCGAGGTAGTCCAAGGATCCGGCGTCGGCGGCGTGGGCGTCGTCGATCGCGAGCAGCAGCGGCCTTCTCTCGGCCAGCGCGGCGGTGACCCAGTAGAGCCCATGCAACACGGCGAAGGGGTCGTGCCCGCCGTCCCGGGCTCGGTCCAGCCCCAATGCGCTGCGAGCCGGCTCCGCACCCTCGAGCAGCGCCATCTGCTCGCCCTCCGTGAGCGAACCCAGCGGCGACTCGAATAGCTGTCGGACCAGGGCGAACGGGAAATCGCGCTCGAGGTCGGTGGCCCGCGCCGTCAGGACGTCGAATCCGGCCTCGACCGCGATGGAACGAACCTCCTTCAGCAGCCGGGTCTTCCCCAAACCAGCCCGACCCTCGATCGCCACTGCGCCGCCCCTGCCGGCGCCAGCCTCCTCGAGGGTGGCGTTGAGCTTCGCCAACTCACGCTCCCTTTCGTGCAGCACCGTCACCATTAGCCTCCGACCACCGGGGGGGCAATCCGAATCTTAGGGTCGATCTTGGGGTCGCACCCTGTAGCGATCTCCACCCTCATGGTGGACACTCGCCGGGTTGACGGTGAGTTTAATTCTAATAGTCAAGCTGCTACCCGATCCACTTCGAACTTCCTGGGTCAAGTGTTCCTAGCCGCCCCTGGACGGGAACGCCCGGAGTGATCAGGTCGATCGCTCCGGGCTCTCGTCCTCGTCGGTCGGGTGGACGATTCGCTGTGCCACCGACCAGCGCACCTCCACGTCGCGGTAGGTGACTCCCTCCTCCGGTTCCTCGGGGATGTTGTCCCGCTCCACCTCGACCTCGGTTTCATGGGCGGGCTCGCCGTAGTAGCGGACCTTCTTCTCCGGAACCCGGCCGAACCTCAGCTCCTTCGCCTTGACCGAAGTGGAGAAGTCGAGGTCGGGCCGGCCCTTCATCCGGCGGTCCCCGCCTTCTCGACGTCGTGGACGGTGACGCGCCCTTCGGCGCCGGATCCCTCGACCTCGTCGATGTCGAGCCCCAGCTCCTCGGCCTTTCGCAGCGCCCCCGTGGTGGCGTTGTGCTTCGTCGCCCGCCGCTCGCGCCGCCGCTCACCCATCTCAATCGCCTTCTGCGAGGCAGCGAGGCCCAGCTCCTTCGCCTCGTCGGTGGCCGCGGCGCCGAGCTCTTTGGCGAGGAGCTTCGCGACCTGCTTGGCGAGCTGCCCGCTGGAGGGGCCTTGACCCCCCTCGCCGCCGTTGCCCCCGCCGCCGCCACCGCCCCCAGCGAGCGCGCCCAGCGCGCCTGCGCCCTGGCCGAGGCCGCCGACCGCCTGCCCCGCGCCCTGACCCAGCTCGCCCGCCGCTTTACCGGCGCCGCTGCCGACCTCTTCGACCGCGCCGCCAGCGCCTTCGCCGACGTCCTTCACCGCCCCGCCGGCCCCTTTGCCGACGTCCTTGACAGCTCCCTCGGCGCCTTCGCCGACGTCCTCGACCGCGCTCCCGGCGCCTTCGCCGATCTGCCCGACCGCCTTGTTCGCTCCTTCGCCGACTTCGCCGACCGCTTTGCCCGCGCCTTCCGTGACCGGTTCCAGCGCGTGCGCGATCTCCTTCAGAACGTCCGGGTTACGGTCGAGCGTGGTCAGGACCCGGTCGATGATCGCCGTCACATGGTCGAGCCGCGCCCGCAGCAGGGCCTGGGCTTCGACGCCCTTGATGTTGAGTTCGACCTTTCCCAGCTCGGCATGGACGCCGACGCTGAGCCTGACCAGGTCCAGCACCTCGGCGTGGAGCGAGATCCGGGCCTCGAGATCGTCGAGCTCGAAGTGGAGCTCGTCGACCTTGACCACGGGAATGTCGACGACGACGTCCGGCTCGTCGGTATCGCTGATTTCGCCGGGGTCGATGATCGTGTAGTCCTCGTACATGCGCTCGGGCACGGTCTTGTCGGAGCCCTGGTTCCGAGCCTTCCCGTTCGAACCTCGTTTCTTCTGCGGGGTCGAGCTTTTGTTACGGCCGCTGCCGCTTTTGCGCCTGGTCTGCTGCGCCATCTCCGTCCACCTCTCCAACTGGTATCGGTTCCTCTTCCCAAGGAAAAGTTCCCCGCTCCATGGAAGGCCAAACGCCGAAGGCGCGATTCAGCCCAACGGGCAGGCCGGGTTGATCTCGCCGGCCGATCGCACGACCGGTTCGATCCGAATATCGCCATACGGTGCAGTCAATGGAGCTGAGACTGCCACGCGGGGCAGCGACACGCGACCACGGCTACGGCGCAGAGCTTGATGCCGACCTCGATGGGGCGAACGAGGTGATTCTGGATGCCGGCGACCTGGTGGGCTTGCATCCCCTCTTCGCGGTGCGGCTTGCGCTCTGGCTAGAAGGCCGGCGGCAAGCCGAGCGCAGTGTCGGAATAAGAGAGCCCGAGGACAGGGAGACGCGCCGATGCTTTCGCGCGTTTCGCCTGACGGAGGAGGTCGGCGGCGTTGACCAAGCGCTCGTCGAGAACGACGCCGGCGTGATCATCCGGCCGACTCGCTTGGGTGAGCTGACCGAGGTCGATGAGCTTGCCGACAGGCTGCTGCAGCCGCTCATCGACCATTTCGATGACGTCGCCGTTGTCCGAGATGCGGTTCTGATGGCAATCAGTGAGCTTTGCCAGAACGCGGTGGAGCACGGCGCAAGCGATGCGGGCTGCGTCGTGGCGGCAAGCCGCGGCGAGGTCGATGGGTTGAGCCGGATCATGCTCGGCATCGGCGACTGCGGGATCGGGATCCCCAAGCACATCCGCGGAAGTCACCCAGAGCTTGTAGTCGACGAGCATGCGATCGGGCAGGCGCTCCAGGAAGGCGTGAGTGGCACCCGGCGGCCCCATCGGGGATACGGCTTCTCCTGGGTGCTGAAGGAGACCCTTTCCTCGGCCGCCTCTTCGGCTGAGATGTTCATCCGGGCGGGCCAGGGAGCTTTTCGACGGGAGATCGTCGACGCCCGTGTCAAGGACCACGGCGGGGGACCTGGTCGGCGATTGCACGTGTCCGGGTCTTGACGTAGCCTCGCCTCCATGACGACGCTAGAGAACGACATCCCACGATCCTCGGCGTCACCGCGATATGTGCTGGGGTGCCACGGCCAGGCTTTCTCAACCCGCGCAAGGGCGGAGCAGGTTCGCGCCGAGATCAAGAGGCTTGCGGCGGGCGGTCGCGATGTCCTGATCGACTTCGAGGGCGTGCGCTCGGTCAGCTACTCGTTTGCCGACGAGCTGATCGGCGTGTTCGCGTCCAGCTACGAGGCGGATCGCCAGGCACTGCGCCCCGTCGTCATCGGCCTCTCGGCGCAAGCCCAGCGGGTCGTGCTCGGCAGCTTGGAGCAGCGGGGCCTCTCCGACCAGGTCTCGCGCGAGCTGGTCCCGCATTAGCCGGCCGGGCGCCTGACCCTCAGTCGATACCGCGCTGGACAAGTCGCATATCCGTCGCGGGACTAAATTTCGTCCCGGCGATGGCGCGACGGGGTGACAGCCGGGCAACGGCGGGCGACGGGAACGTGCTGATCACGATCCCGATCAGTCACTTCTGCGAGAAGGCGCGGTGGGGGCTGGAGAGGACGGGGGTGCCGTATCGGGAGCGGGCTCATCTTCAGGTCTTCCACCGCTTCGCCGTGCGGCGCGCCGGGGGGAATGGGACGGCGCCCGTCTTTGTCTGGGACGGGAGGGTGCTCGCCGACTCGGCCGACATCCTCGACGCGGCGAGCGCGCAGGCTCCCCCCGAGCTGCGGCTCTTTCCCGAGGACCCCGGGGCCGCCGCCGAGGTGCGCGCCCTGGAGCGCGACTTCGACCAGCGTCTCGGGCCGGAGGGCCGGCTCTGGATGTACTACGAGCTGCGCGGCCGCGGCGATCTCGCCCGCGAGTACGGCTGCACCGGCGTCCCCGCCTGGCAGCGGCGCCTGCTGCCGCTCGTCTACCCGCTCGCGATGCGGGTCATCGACCGCGCCCTCGGCGTCACGCCGGAGGCCGCGGTCCGCGCGGAGGCCGCCGTCAGGGCGACCTTCGACGAGGTTGCCGAGCGCCTCGCCGACGGCCGCCCCTTCCTCTGCGGCGAGAGCTTCACCGCCTCCGACCTCACCTTCGCCGCGCTCGCGGCGTCGGTCCTGATGCCGCCCGAGTACGGCGTGCCGCTGCCCCAGCCCGAGGCGCTGCCGGCCGCGATGGCGGCGAAGGTGAGCGAGCTCCGCGCGCACCCGGCCGGCGCTTTCGCGCTGCGGATGTTCCGCGAGGAGCGCTGACGGGCACGCCCGCCCGCCGGCCCGGCGCTACGGCCGCAGTCGCACCGGCAGCGATTTCAGCTGGTTGAGGAAGGCCGACTCGATGAAGGCGGGGTCGCCGGCGAGCTCCATCTCGGGATAGCGGGCGAGCGTCTCCTCGAGCAGGACCTTCAGCTCGAGCCGGGCCAGCGCGGTGCCGAGGCAGAAGTGGCGGCCGCCGGCGCCGAAGGCCTGGTGGTCGGGGTTGCGGAGGACGTCGAAGCGGTCGGGGTCCTCGTAGCGGGTCTCGTCGCGGTTGGAGGACGCGTACCACATCACCACCTTGTCGCCCTTCTTGATCCGCTGGCCGCCGAGCTCGGCGTCCTCGGTGGCGGTGCGGCGGAAGTGGGCGAAGGCGGGGAACATGCGCAGCGACTCCTCAACCGCGCCCGGGATCAGCGCGGGGTCCTCGACCAGGAGCCGGCGCTGGTCGGGGTGCTCCATCAGCGCCCGCATGCTGGAGCAGTAGGTCGCCTTGGTGCTGTCGTTGCCGGCCGCGACGAGGAGGAAGAAGCCCATCACGATCTCGTGCTCCTCCAGCCGCTCGCCGTCGACCTCGGCGTGGACCAGAACGCTGGTCAGGTCGTCGGTGGGGTTCTCGCGGCGCTCGGCGATCATCGAGCCGCAGCGGGCGAAGACCTGCTGGATCGCCTCCTGGATGGTGGCTTCGACGTCGTCGGTGGAGGGGCTGTAGTCGGGGTCGCTGGCCGCCAGCGCCATGTTCATCAGGTCGGCCCAGGCGGCGTCGTCCTCCTCCGGGATGCCCATGAAGCTGCCGATCACCCGCGAGACGGCGGGCTGGGCGACGTCGGTGACGAGATCGCAGGTCTCGCGCCCCTCGAGGCGGTCGAGCGTCCCGACGACGATCTCCCGGATCGCCTCCTCGTGGGCGGCGATCCGCTTCGGCGTGAAGCCCGCCTGGAACAGCGCCTTCAGCCGGTCGTGCTTGGGCGGGTCCATGCCGATGAACATCGCCCGCGCCAGCTCGATCGGGAAGACCTCGTCGATTACGACCACGCCGCCCAGTTCGGAGGAGTAGGTCTTCCAGTCGCGGCTGACCGCGTGGACGTCGTCGGCGCGGGTCACCGACCAGAAGCCCTTCGCCTGCGGCAGCTCGGTCACTTCGGAGGTCCAGTGGACGGGGCACTGGCCGCGCATCCGCTTGAACAGCTCCAGCGGCGGCCCGTTCACCCAGTGCTCGCGCTCGAGCACCAGGGCGTCCTCGATGGCGCCGTCCCCGGTTGCGATCTCGCGTTGGTCGGTCATGCGGGGCGCATGATACTGGCTGGTTGGCCAGTCGTGATCGCCCAGCCATGACGCCGGTCGCGTTTGATCGGTGTGCTTCAATCGAAGCACCAGAGAAAGGAGGTGGTCCCATTTTGAGTCACATGCTTGGAGGGACTCTGGAGGTGCAGGGCCGCTAGGCGCCGCACTGGTTTGGGCGCCCGGTGGAATCCACCCCGGGCACCGGCGGGCAAAGGGAGACCGGGCTTTGTCCCACCCGGCCGCGGTTCCCGCGCTCGCTCGCAGGCACCAGGCAAGGGCCGCTCTCGGGCGGCCCTTGCGCTATTCAGAGCCCCTGCTCCGCTTCGGAGAGGTGGTGGGAGGCGACCCGCCACTTTCCCTGCAGCTCCGCTTCGATCCAGGCCGAGTTGCAGCCCGCTTCGGAGAGGCATTCGCCCCAGGCGTTGGCGGCGTCGACGTAGCGGCCGAGCGCCTGCTCGGCGGGGGCGCCGGCCGCGGCCAGGCAGTCGATCGTCATCCGGCGGATCGGCACCCGGTCGTAGAGGGCGCGCACCTTCCGCAGCTCGGCCGAGTATTCGTCGTAGCTGACGCCGACGGCGAGGCGGTGGCGCAGGGTCGCCATCGAGTCGATGAATCCGCCGACCTGATGGCTGCAGGCGCCGCCGTCAGGGATCGAGCCCCGGGGTCGATCCGCCCTCGCCTTGACCGAGCCGGCCTGCGCCGCGGGCGCGTCCCCTCCGCAGCCGGACATGGCGGCCGTCGCCGCCGCCAGCGCGATGCAGCAGATGACCATGGAGCTCAGCGACCCGCGCACGTTCGCCGAGTCTACGTCGTGTACAAACTGGGGCGATGCGCGCGATCAGGGCCATCGGCGCAGCGGCCGCGGCCGTCCTGCTGGCGCTCGCTCTCGCCTCTCCCGCGACCGCGGCGGGGAGCGGCGGCGTGCTCGTCGTCGGCGACAGCCTCGAGGAACTCACCTCTCCCTACCTGGGCAGGTACCTGCCCGGGGCGCCGCTGACGGTGAACGCGGTCGGCGGCTCGAACAGCTACCAGATCCGCGAACTGTTCGAAGAAAGCTACGACCCCTCGCAGTCGGTGATCGTCTTCGACGCGGGGACCAACGACAACCCCGCCTATCCGCAGATCCTCGCCGAAAACCTGCGCCGGGTGGCGGCGGCGGTCGGCGACCGCTGCATGGTCGTGCCGACGATCCACGGCCTCACCGTCAACGGCATCGACAGCTCCGGCAAGAACCGGACGGTGCGGGAATTCGCCGCCTCGCGGCCCGGCACCCAGGTGCCCGACTGGGCGCGGGCCGAGGAAAGCCACCCGGAGCTGATGCAGCCCGACGACCTGCACCCGATCGCCGCCGGGGCGGAGCTGCGGGCGAGGCTGATCGCGCGGGGCGTGCAGGCCTGCCTCGCCTTCGGCTCAGGCGCCGCTCCCAGCCCGGTCCAGCGCGGCCCGATCCTCTCCTCCCGCCCGAGCCTCATCCCCCAGCCGCGCCGGATGGCCCGGCGCCAGGCCGAAGAGGCCCGCGCGATCGCCGCCGAAGTGGCGCGCCGCACCGGCGCCGCGCTGCTGCGGCGGGAAGCCTCCTGGGCCCTGCTGCTCGCCGCCGCGGCGATGGCCCGCCTTCCCGGCTGAGCTCGGCCGGGGGCCCCGCGCCGGCTCAGCCGCCCAGCTCGGGCGGCATCGCCTTCATCCCGTCGGGGTAGAGGCGGCGAATTTCCTCCTCGTCCATCTCCAGCGTGCTCGCCTGGGCGATCGGCGGCGCCCCGACGACGAGCCAGAGCTGGTCGGCGCTGGTGTCGTTGAAGAGCTGGCGCACGGTGTCGGCCGGGACCAGCAGGGCGTCCAGCGGCTCCAGCGTCAGCGCCTCCTCGTCGACCCGCACCCGCCCGCTCCCCTCGAGCAGCACGTAGAGCTCCTCCTGCGCGTCGTGCCGGTGCTTGGTCGACGCCTGCCCCGGCGTGAGCCGCCACATCCGCGCACCCAGCGCGGTCGCCCCGAGCTCGCGGCTGAGGTCGGTGTTGAGGACCCGCATCTGGTTCGACGGCCGCCAGTGGGCGTCGGCGGCGCGGAGGAGGCGATGGGCCATGCCCGGATTATCCCCGCAGGGCATACCGGGCCGGTTCCACCCGAACCCGATCGGACGCGCATCCGACATTTTCCCACCTCCAGGGGGGTAAATGTCGGATGCGCGGGGGGATGAGCTAGCCCGGGGTCGCCTCGGTGGCGCTGTCTTCCGCGTGGTAGCGCTCGAGCAGGGCTCGCTCCTCCGCGGGCTTGGGGAAGAGGAAGAAGACGAGAGTCGCGCCGAGGAGGACGGCGACGATGCCGGCCGTGTAGGCCCAGGCGTCTCCCTGCAGGAAGGAGGCCTTGGCGCCGGCGACGATCTGCTCCGTGTAGCGGGGGTACTGGGAGGCGGCGTCGGCGGCGCTGGAGAAGGACTTGGTCAGCTCGTTTTCGACGTTGTCGGTGATCTGGGCCTGGTGGGGCGAGGCGGCGATCGCGGCGTTGACGGCGGCGGCGTAGCCGGCGGTGAGCAGGGCGCCGAGGATCGACTGCATGATCGCGCCGCCGAGGTCGCGCTGCAGGTCGGCGGTGGCCGAGGCCATCCCCGCTCGCCGCACCGGCACCGAGCCGGTCAGCGAGCGCGAGGCGGGGGTGCCGGCGAAGCCGACCCCGACCCCGACGAAGCCGTAGCCGAGGGCGACCTTCCAGTAGGGGATGCCCTGCTTCCAGAGCAGCAGCATGGTGAGGAAGCCGAGCAGGCAGAAGGCGTAGCCGATCAGCAGCGTGAAGCGGGCGCCGCGCGCCTCGACCAGCTTCGCCGAGCGCGGCGCGACGAAGACCATCAGCAGCGCCGCCGGCAGGATCGCCGCCCCGGAGCCGAGGGTCGAGTAGCCGAGCACGTTCTGGAGGAACTGCTGGCCGACGAACATCGCCGCCATCAGCGAGCCGAAGACGATGATCCCGGCGCAGGCGGCGACCCAGAAGATCCGCCGGCTCGCGACCGAGAGGTCGTAGAGCGGCTCCGGCGCGCGCCGCTGGCGCAGCACGAAGGCCCCGGCGGCGGCGAGCGCGATCGCGCAGAGGCCGATCGCGAGGGTCAGCTTGCCGGGCGCCGGCGCGATGCTGATGCCCATCACCAGCGTCGCCACCATCGCGATCGAGAGCAGCCCGCCGCGGTGGTCGACCGGCTCGGTCGTCTCGTTGACGTGGGCGGGGACGTAGCGCCAGGCCATGTAGAGGGCGACCGCGGCGAGGGGCAGGGTGATGAGGAAGACCGACCCCCAGTCGAAGCGCTCGAGCAGGGCGCCGGAGACGAGCGGGCCGAGCGAGGCGATCGCGCCGCCGATCGCCGACCAGAGCGCGATCGCCCTGGTCCGCGCCGCCCCCGACCAGAGCGCGGTGATCAGCGCCAGCGTGGTCGGGAAGGCCATCCCCGCGGAGACGCCGCCGACAAGCCGCGCCGCGAAGAGGACGCCGATCGTCGGCGCGAAGGCGGCGATCAGCGCCTGCGGGATCGAGAGCGCCATCCCCAGCAGCAGCATCGTCTTGCGGCCGTAGCGGTCGCCCAGCGCGCCGAGGTAGAGGACCGAGGCGGCGAGCCCGAGCGAGTAGCCGACGGCGACCAGGTTGAGCGTCGTCTGGCCGGCGTCGAAGGCCTTGCCGATGTCCGGCAGGGCGACGTTGGCGACGGCGAGGTTGAGGTTGGCGACGGCGGCGACGAGGATCAGCGAGGCGAGGACGAGGCCGGCGCGCTTCGGACCGCTCGACTCCATCCCCGCGCCGCTCGCCTCAGACCTCGATCCAGGTCCCGGCCGGACCGAGGTTGCGGACCGGCGTCTCGCCGATCCGGCTCTCGCATCCCCAAGACTCGTGGATGTGGCCGCAGACGGCGAGCCGGGGCCGCTTCTCCTCGATCGCGCGCAACAGCGCCGGGCTGCCGAAGTGGGCGCCGTCGCCGGCGGCGTCGCAATGGCCGCGGGGCGGCGAGTGGAGGACCATCGCCGCGCCGGCCGGGCAGGGGGCGAGCATCTCGGCCGCCGCCTCGTCGTCGAGGTCGAAGCTCCACTCCCACGGGGTGACCGGGATGCCCGCGCCGAGGCCGAAGAACTCGACCCCGTCGATCGTCGTCCCCTCGCCGTGCAGCACCGTCGCCGCCGGCCAGCGCTCCGCCGCCGCGCGCAGGGCGTCGGCGGTCTCGTTGTTGCCGGGGACGAGCACGGTCGGCCGCTCGATCGCGGCGAGCGCGCCGATCGTCTCCTCGAGCCCCTCGTGGATCGAGGCGAAGTCGCCGGCGCCGATCACCACGTCGGCGTCGGCGGCCATCTCGACCAGCCTCGCGCCCTGGTCGAGATCGCGGTGCAGATCGCTGAAGGCGAGCAGCTTCACGCTCCCAACCTATCCGCTCGACCTGGCGGTATCGAGCCCGGCGGTCGCCCCTCGCCGAAACATGTGAACTTACTCACGGGTTTCTTGAGCGCGGTTTACTCCCCGGATGCAGACTGGCTCGATGTCTGTTGAGCGGCGCAGGCGGGACGAGGGCCGGCTGGCGCCCTGGCGCCGGGCGCGCCGCGTCGTCCTGCTCGCGGCGGCGATCTCGCTCCTACCGGTCGCCGTCTCCTACCTCAACACGATGAGCAAGCCGCGCAAGATCTCGCTCGGCGTCGCCAGCGTCGAGTGGCTGCGCGCCCACGGCGGCAACGAACTCGTCTCCGAAGTCGAGAACGTCTACTACACGCTGACCGCGCCCTCGAAGGGAGGCCCGCCGCTGAAGGCGCTGCCGCAGGTCGGCGTCGCCTCGGCGAAGACGTCGGAAGGGGCCCAACCCGCCGCCGACCCCTACCGGCCGCCGCGAATCGAGCCGCTGATCCATCCCGCCCTGAAGGGGGAGGGCGTCTGGCGGCCGGCCGCGGCCGGCGCCGGCCGTGAGCCCCCGGTCCTGCTCACCACCTTTCGCAGCGATCCCGAATACCCGCAGTTCGTCGCCGGCGTCGCCTGGATCGACTCGCGCCGCACCCACCTCGTCTACATGCCGGGCCTCGCCGAGCCGCCGGAAGTCGAAGACCGCGGCCCCTCCGAGGTGCCGCCGCGGCTGCGCAAATGGGTCGTCGCCACCTTCAACGGCGGCTTCCCGCTCGAAACCTCCAACGCCGGCCTCGTCTACCGCGGGGAGACGATCGCGCCGATGGTGAACGGGATCGCGACCCTGGTCGAGTACCGCGACGGACGGGTCGACATCGTCAAATGGGAGCACGGCGAAGAGCCCGGCCCCCGGGTCTGGTTCGCGAAGCAGAACCTGCCGCCGATCATCTACGAAGGGAAGCTCAACCCGGACCTCAGCGACGGCCCCGAATGGGGCGCGACGGTCAACAACGCGGTCCGGGTCTGGCGCTCGGGGCTCGGGATCGACCGCCGCGGCAACCTCCTCTACGCCGCAGCCAATTACCAGACGGTCGGCTCGCTGGCGGAAATCCTCAGGCGGGCGGGGGCGGTGCGGGCGCTGGAGCTGGACATCAACGAAGACTGGACCAGCTTCATCGGCTACCGGCGCCCGGGAGCGAGCGAACCGTCGAACCTGCTGCCGGAAATGTTCCGGCCCGACACCCGCTACCTCGAACCCGACGAACGCGACTTCTTCGCCGTCTACCGCAAGGCCGGGGAAGGCCGCTGATGGCGCGGCGGCGGATGACCCCGGGGCGGCGCGCGCGGCGGGCGCTGGCGGTCGACCTGACCGTCGCCGCCGCCATTGCGCTGCTGGTCCTGGAGCTGACCGCCGGGCTCGCCGTCGTCGCCTTCGTCTGCGTGCCGCTGCTCCTGATCGGCCTGATCTGGATCGCCGCCGAACGGCTCGCGAGGCGGATCGGGCTTCGGCGCCGGCCGGCCGCATAGCCCGGGACGGCAGCCCTCGGTTTCGGTATTGTCGCCGCCGTCATGCCCCCCGTCTTCTGGATCGGCCTCGGGATCGCCGGCTTCGTCTTCCTCGTCGGCGTGATCTCCGGCGCGAGGTCGCGCACCACCAGCCTCGCCACCGGCGCCGCGATCGGCGCCTACCTGGGCGTGATGCTCGGCTTCCCGCTGCTGGCGATCGGCCTCGCCACCAGTTAGCCCGCCGCTCGCATAAAACGCCGTCCGCCGGGTACGGGGCGAGCAAGACCAGTCACGAACGGAGGCGGGAGTATGAGCGACGTGACCACGATCCCTAGCGTCACGCTGCATGACGGCGTGGAGATCCCCCAACTCGGCTTCGGCGTCTTCCAGGTACCGCCGGCGGAGACGCAGGAAGTGGTGGAGGAGGCGCTCGCCTGCGGCTACCGGCACGTCGACACCGCCGCCGCGTACCGCAACGAGCGGGGCGTGGGGGAGGCGCTGGTCGCCTCGGGACTCGCCCGCGACGGGCGCCCTGCTCGGCGACGGGACGATCGAGACGATCGCCGCCCACCACGGCAGGACGCCGGCGCAGACGATCCTGCGCTGGCACCTGCAGCTGGGCAACGTGGCGATCCCGAAGTCGGCGACGCCGGAGCGGATCCGCGAGAACATCGAAGTCTTCGACTTCGAGCTGAGCGAGGACGACATGGCGGCGCTCGCCCGCCTCGACGACGGCGGGCGGATCGGCCCCGACCCCTCGACCTTCGTCGCGCCGTAGGCGCAGCCCGCCGCCGGGGCGGGGACTGAGAGGATGGGGCGCGTGAGCGCGCCCCGATCGGCCAACGCCCCCCGGACCGAGCGGGTGCTGCCGGGGATCTGGAGGCTGCGCTTGCCGCTGCCCTGGCCCGGCGTGCCGCACGGCAACGCCTGGGCGGTCGAAGCCGGAGAGGGCGTCGTCCTCTTCGACACCGGAATCGGCGGCAAGGGGCGGCTGCGCCAGCTCGACCTGGCGCTGGCCCAGGCCGGCTACGGGGTCGAGGACGTCCGCCTCGTCGTCTGCACGCACTCCCACACCGACCACTACGGCCTCGCCGCGCCGATCGTCGAGGCGGCCGGCTGCGAGCTGTGGATGCACCCGAAGTGGGAGCACGTGCGGCTGCTCGCCGAGGACCCGGCGGCGGCGCTCGAGCAGCGGCTCGAGATCGCCCGCCAGAGCGGGGTGCCGGTGGCCGGGCTGGAGCGCTACCGCGAGGCGCGCAGCGGGGACACGGAAACCGGGATCGACGCGATCAAGGTGCCGGACCGCGACCTCCTGCCCGGGGTCGAGGTCGAGACCGATCTCGGCGCCTGGCAGGTCCACGAGACCCCCGGCCACGCCCCCTCGCACGTCGTCCTGCACCAGCCCGAGCGCAGGCTGCTGATCTCCGGCGACCACCTGCTCGGCCGCACCGTGCTCTTCTTCGACCACGGCCACAGCCCCGACCCGGTCGGCGAATTCCTCGGCGGCCTCGACGAGGTGGAGCCGCTCGAGGTCGAACTCTGCCTCCCCGGCCACGGCCGTCCCTTCCGCGACCCGGGGGCGAAGATCGCCGAGGCCCGCCGCCAGGTCGCCGAGCTGATTGAAAAGGTGCGCGAGGCGCTGGCCGGCGGCGAGCGGACCGGGTTCGAAATCGTCGCCGAGATCGTCGGGCCCGACAACCTCAACACGCAGGCCAGCGCCTGGGTCCTGCAGATCGTCCTCTCCTGCCTCGACCACATGGCGATCCAGGGCGAGGTGGCGCCGGTCGAGGAGTCGGATCCGCAGCGGTGGAAGTTGGGGTAGGGGGCCACTCCCCCTAGCCAGCCCCTCCCCTCTGTACTCTGCGCCGGTGGCCAGCTTCACCCTGGAACGCGAGATAGCTGCTCCGCCGGAGGTTGTGTTCGACGTGCTGACCGACCACCGTCGCTATTCGGAGATCACCAGATTGCGCCGCTCGGAGCTGGAGCGGGAGGGGGAGCCGGCTCCGAACGGGGTCGGGGCGGTCAGGGTGCTGAGCGCCGCCCCGGGCGCGCCGCTGCTGCGCGAGGAAGTGATCGCCTACGAGCGCCCGACCCGCTTCTCCTACACGCTGCTCGCCGGCCTGCCGGTCCGCGACCACGTCGGCACGGTCGAACTCAGCCCGCGGGGCGCCGGCACCAGGCTCGTCTACGCGGTGCGCACGACGCCGACGCTGCCGCTCGCCGGGGGCGCCGTCGTCGCCGCCGTCAAGCTCGGGATCAAGCAACTGCTCGACGGCGTCTCGGCCGAGGCCGAGCGCCGCACGCCTGTGAATGGCTGAGGGCGGGCCCAAGGCCCGCCAGTTGCTGCGTGACATCAAACGACTGCTGCGCGGCGGCTACCGGCGCCTGCGCGCCGAGCTCCGCCACCTGCGCGGCCTGCGCCGGCCGCGGCGCTTCTGGAAGGAGCATCGGCGGCTGGCGATCGCGCTGATCGTCGGGGCCGTTGCCTGGATGGCGGCGATCTTCGTCGCCTACGAGGTGCTCAAGCGCCCCCCCGACGTCCACAACGCCGCGGTCCCGTTCAGGCCGGAAAAGCCGAAGAAGCCGCAGCGCAGGACCGTCAACTGGCCGCTCTTCGGCCTCGACCCGGCCCGCACCCGCTACCTCCCGGCTCGCGGCATCAAGCCTCCCTTCCGCAAGCTCTGGCGCTACACCGAGCACCCGCTGCTCGAGTTCCCGCCGATCTACGTCGGCGGCAAGCTCTACGCCGTCAACAACAGCGGCACCGCTTTCGCCCTCGACGCCGACACCGGCAAGGTCCTCTGGGAACGTCGCATCGGCCGGCTCAACGCCTCCTCGCCGGCCTACTCCCGCCACCGCCTCTATATCGTCAACCTCGTCCCCGGGCACATCGTCAAGCTCGACGCGAAGACCGGGAAGACCATCTGGAAAAAGACGCTGCCCGGGCGGGCCGAGTCCTCGCCCCTGGTGATCGGCCGCACCGTCTACTTCGGCTGCGAGAACGGCGACCTCTACGCGCTCAGCACGATCAGCGGCAACGTGCGCTGGGCGACCGCGCTCGGCGGCTCGGTCAAGTCGGCGCCCGCCTACTACGGTGGCACCCTCTACGTCGGCGACTACGGCGGCGACATGAACGCGGTCAACGCGAAGACCGGGGCGATCAAATGGCAGACCGGCTCGCTCGGCCAGGGGTTCGGCACCTCGGGCGAGTTCTACTCGACCCCCGCGGTCGCCTTCGGCCGCGTCTACGCCGGCAACAACGACGACCGCGTCTACAGCTTCGACCTGCGCAACGGCACCCTCGCCTGGACCTACTCGACCGGCGGCTACGCCTACTCGGGGCCGACCGTCGCCAACACCCCGCACAGCCCGCCGACCGTCTACATCGGCTCCTTCGACGGCAACGTCTACGCGCTCGACGCCAGGGACGGCAGCCTGCGCTGGAGCCGCTCGGCCGGCGGCCAGGTCGTCGGCTCGCTCTCGGCGGTGGGCAACATCGTCTACGTCGCCGAGTTCACCCACAAGGCCACCAACGGGTACATGATGAGGAGCGGGCGGAAGGTCTTCCACTACCCGAAGGGGACCTACACGCCGGTGATCTCCGACGGCCGCCGCATCTACCTGACCGGCTACTCGAGCATCACCGCGCTGGAACCGTTCAAGCCGAAGCCGAAGCGGGCGAAGCCGAAGCGTTCAGAGAAGAAGCGGGCGAAGAAGGCCGCGGCTAAGCGCCGGGCGAGACACCGCCGGGAGGCGGGGGCGGCAGGTGCGGGGCGCCCGGCGCGAAGGGCGGGAAGACCGGCGGGCGGGAGTGGAGGCGGGCCCTGAGCACTCCCAGGCTGGCCGGGAAGTTCTCGATCCGGTAGGTGCTGGCGGTGCCGAAGTCCTGGTAGTAGACGAGCATCTTGCAGCGCGGGTGTTGGCGCAGCCAGGTGAAGAGCTTGCGCACGAAGCTCGGGTCGTCGCCGCTTTCGACACCCCACTCGGTCAGCGCGAAGGGCTTGCCGGCGTAGCGCCTGTAGAGGCCGTCGAGGGCCTTCCATTCGGGATAGGCGGCGTAGAAGTCGGTGGCGGCCCAGTCGACCCAGCGCGAGCCCGGGTAGTAGTGGCGGGGCCGGTTCCGCGGGGTGGTCGGCGAGCCGGCCGGCAGCGGGCTCCAGACGATCGCCACCGGCGCCGCCGGCAGGCCGGAGACGCCGCTGTTCAGCGGCGGCAGCCCGGCTTCGGCGAGGCGCCTGTCGATCCTCCCCTTCTTGCCGCCGCCGTGGACGATCACGTAGATGCGGCGGAAGGCGAGCCGGTACCAGCGCGGGGTGTGGGCGGAGTCGCGCGGCTGGCCGCCGCAGTCGTAGGAGGCGTAGACGTTGAGGCAGCGGTTCGGCTCGCCGAGCGGCCGCACGTAGGCGCGCATCTTCTTCGCCCAGAAGAGGCGGTTGAGGCGGACCAGGTATTCGTCGCCGCCGCCTTCGGCGATCGCCTCGGGGGTGATGACCTCGTGCCCGTCGCCGCCGTCGGCGGTGGTGATGTGGATCATCGGCCGCGCCCGCGCCGTCTGCCAGCGGCGGATCGAGTCGGGGAATTCGCTGCCCCAGGTGCGGAAGGACTCGATCACCGCGGGGTGCTTGTGGACCGCCTTGGAGAATTCGCCGAACTGGGCCGGGTCGCCGGTGTCCGAGACGCCGAAGAAGACGTGGTCGCCGCGCGGTTCGAGCACCCTCGCCGAGGCCGCCGCGGCACCCGTAAGCGCACCGAGCCCCAACGCGGCAAGAATCCCCAGCACGAGGAGTGCGTTTCCCATCCATATGGCGGGTAATGCACTCCTCGTGGGCGCGGCCCGTTTCAGCGCGCTGGTCATCCGCGTCCCCTTCGACCGGCGACCCACATGACCTCCCCGGCTCCCGGCGCGCCTTTCCACGGGCCATCCAGACGCCGGGTTTCGGATCGCGCCGGCCGGGCAGTTGAGGGGGACACGAGGTAAGGAGAGGAAATGTCGACCATTGCAGTGATAGCAATCATCGTGGGCGCGCTGATCGTCCTCGCCGTCCTGGTCGCGGCCGTTCGCCGCGCTGGCTCGCGGCGCCAGATCGGCCGCACCCAGGCCCGGGCCCAGCGCGACGACGTGCGCCACCATCGCGAGCGCGCCGACGAGAGCCGGACCGAGGCGGCGATCGCCGAGGAGCGCGCGAAGCGGGCGAAGGTGGAGGCGGAGCTGGACGAGGAACGCGCTCGCAGCCGCGAGGAGGAGCTGAGCGAACGGAGCTGATGAGGATGGCCGAGACGAAAAAGGCACGCGCCCGGAGCAAGCCCGAAGCTCGCTCGAAAGAGATCGCCGGCGCCGTGGGCAAGGCGAAGGTGCCGCTGGTTGCCGCCGGGGCGGCGCTCGCCGGCGCCGCGGGCGGCATCGCCCTCGGCGCCCACCGGGCGCGCCGTCACCGCGGCATCGCGGGACTCGATTCCGAGGACCTCGCGAAGGCGGCCCGCAAGCTCGGCAACGTCGGGATGGAGCTCGGCGAGCTCGCGGTCGAGGCCCGCCGCGCCCGCGAATCCTCGAACGGCGGCAGTCGCCGCTCGCCGATCGAGGTCGTGCTCGAGGGGCTTACGTCCAGGAGGGCGCAGACGTAGGGCTCACCCGGCGCGCCCTGGCGCGCCGGGTGAGGAGCATCCAGTGATCTCGGACAAGCGCGGGTCAGGCCGCCCCTGCGAGGGGGCGCTGGTGCTCGGCGACGATCGCCAGGACCTCGTCCGCGTACTTGGAGACGAAGCTGGGGCCGACGCCGTGAACCTCGATCAGGGCCGCGGGATTGACCGGCCTGCTTGCGGCGATGCCGGTGAGGGTGCGGTTGCTGGCCACGGTGAAGGCGGGCTTGCCGGCCGCCGCTTGCAGGCGCCAGGCTTTCAGCGCCTCGAACAGCGGCGCGTCGGCGGGGGAGAGGTCGGGTGGCGGCGCCGCTGATCCACCCGACTTCTTCGGCCGGCGGACCGCGATCGTCTCCGGGTCCGGCAGCCAGCTCTGCGGGTCGCAGACGTCGCAGCAGCGCTCAAGCGGCCGGCCCGCTTCGCGGTCGCTGAAATGGTCGAGCAGGGAGCGACGGCGGCAGCGCTCCGAGTAGATGAAGGCCTTGATCGCGTGGTAGGCGCGCCAGCCGCGCTCGTGGGCGATCGCCAGCTCGGGGTCGCCGGCACGCTGCTGGTTGAAGCGGACCAGGCGGCCGAGGTCGGCCTTCATCGCCAGCAGCACCGCGCGCGCGGGCAGCCCGTCGCGCCCCGCCCGCCCGGCCTCCTGGTAGTAGGCCTCGACGCTGGTCGGGATCGCCATGTGCCAGACCGAGCGGACGCCGGCCTTGTCGACCCCCATCCCGAAGGCGTTGGTGGCGACGATCACGTCCACCTCGTCGTCCATGAAGCGCCGTTGAGCCGAGGTTCGGTCCTCGGCCTCCATCCCGGCGTGGTAGGCGAGCGCGCTCCGACCAGTCTCGCGCAGCGCCGCGGCGACCTCGTCGGTGTCGCGGCGGGTGCCGCAGTAGACGATCGCGGGGCGGTTGGCGGGGTCGGCGAGGCCGGCCTCGAGCAGGGCCTGGCGCCGCGCCTTCGACCCCGTCCCTTCGAGCGGGACGACGTCGAAGGAGAGGTTGGGGCGGTCGAAGCCGGAGCGGACCTGGAGCGGGTCGCGCATGCCGAAGCGGGAGGCGATCTCCGCCGCGACCGGCTTCGTCGCCGTCGCGGTGCAGGCCATCACCGTCGGCCGGCCGAGGCGGTCGGCGATCTGCGGCAGCCGCAGGTAGTCGCGGCGGAAGTCGTGTCCCCACTCCGAGACGCAGTGCGCCTCGTCGACCGCGATCAGGTCGATCCGCCGCTGCGCCAGCGCGTCGAGGAAGACGGTCGACCCGAAGCGCTCCGGCGAGCAGTAGACGATCCGCGCCGAGCCGTCGCGGACCTGGTCGAGGGCGGCGCGCGCGGAGCGCCCGTCCATCCCCGAGGAGATCATCGCCACCGGCCGCCCCGCCGCGGTCAGGCGCTGCCACTGGTCCCTCATCAGCGCGATCAGCGGGCTGACCACGATCGTCAGATCCTCGCCGGCGAGCCCGGGCAGCTGGTAGCAGAGGCTCTTGCCGCCCCCGGTGGGCATCACGATCAGCGAGTCCCGCCCCTCCAGCGCGGCGATCACCGCCTCCCGCTGCCCAGCCCGCCAGCTCTCGTACCCAAGCTCCCTCAGCAGCTCGTCTGCTCTGTCCCCGGCGGTCACGGCCATCCATCCAGGCTAAGGCCCGGCGCGGCGCGCACTCTCCCCCACGCAGCCGCATCGTCGCTCAGGACCTATCCCGATAGGGGTGGAACGTCTTGTACTTTTTCGGCGCTTCGAACCTCGGACGGCCGCTGCCGACCCACGAAAAAGTTAAGTGAAACCCCTATCGGGATAGGTCCTGAGTCAGGAATCGGGCAGCCAGGGCTCGGCCCACTGCGTGACGCCGCGGGTCAGGTCCGCGGCCTCCTTCGGCCCCCAGGTGCCGCGTTCGTAGGGGTGTACGGGGCCGGGCTCGTCGAGCAGCGGCTGCACGACCCGCCAGGTCTCTTCGACCGTGTCCTGGCGGGTGAACAGATCGCGGCGGCCGGCGATCGCGTCGCCGAGGAGACGCTCGTAGGGCTCCGGGTCCTCGCCCGGGACCTTCTCGAACAGCACCTCGAGGTCGGCCGGCTCGAACGCCTCCTCGCCCGCCTGCTTCGCGTAGAGGCGCATCCGCGAGCCCGGCTCGGGCTCGATCCGGATCGTCATCCGGTTCGGCTCCGGGGTCTTGCCCGGCCCGACGCCGAGCCGCGGCGGCCGCTTGAAGACGACGCTCACCTCGCTCGACTTCGCCGGCATGCGCTTGCCGGCGCGGACGAAGAACGGCACCCCGCTCCAGCGCCAGTTGTCGACCTCCAGCTCGACCGCGGCGAAGGTCTCGGTGGTCGAGTCCGGCGCCACGTCGGCGACCTCGAGGAAGCCCTCGTACTGGCCGCGCACGTAGCGCTTCGGGTCGGCCGCCCGCATCGACTTGAACAGCTCCAGCTTCTTGTCACGGACCGAGTCGGGGTGGTTGCCGGTCGGCGGCTCCATCGCGACCAGGGCGAGCACCTGGAGCGCGTGGTTCTGGATCACGTCGCGCATCGCCCCGACCGCGTCGTAGAAGCGGCCGCGGTCCTCGACCCCGAAGTCCTCGGCGATCGTCAGCTGCACGTGGGAGACGTGCTCGCGGTTCCAGACCGGCTCGAGGATCGAGTTGGCGAAGCGCAGGTAGTTGATGTCCATCACCGGCTCCTTGCCGAGGTAATGGTCGATCCGCAGGATCTGCCCCTCGTCCAGCACCTCGCACAGTTCGCGGTTGAGCTTGCGGGCCGATTCGAGGTCGTGCCCGAACGGCTTCTCGATCACCACGTGGGCGTTCTCGATCAGGCCGGCCCTGCCGAGGCCGTCGACCACGGTCGCGAACAGCGCCGGTGGGATCTCGAGGTAGAAGACGGGCCGCTCGCGGTCGCCGAGCGCCTTCCCGACCCGCTCGAAGGTGGCGGGGTCGGAGTAGTCGCCCTGCACGTAGGAGAGCCGTTCGGCGAGCCGGCCGAAGACGTCCTCGTCGGGGTCCTCGACCGTGGCCGCGATCGACTCGCGGGCGTGGTCGCGCAGCTGCTCGTCGTCCCAGTCGTCGATCGCGACCCCGACGATCGGGCAGCTGAGCTTTTCGCGGGCCTCCAGCCGGTAGAGCGCCCGGAAGGTCATCTTCTTCGCCAGGTCGCCGCTGATCCCGAAGATCGCCAGCACGTCGGCGTGGGCGTCGCTGTGCTCCAGAGCCCGTTTGGCCATCGCGCGCAGGCTATCCGCTTCCCCTCCCCGCACGAGGTTGCATTTGAGCACCTATTTGGTGCCTAACAGCAGACTCGTGAAAGTACGATGCGCTCGCGGGTTGCTCGCCCGCCCGTCCCGCCACCCAACAGCGGAGGTTCTCGATGGAGCTCGGACTAGTCGGCCTTGGACGCATGGGGGCGAACATGGCCCGCCGCCTGATGCGCGACGGCCACCGGATCGTCGCCTACGACGTCAACCCCGACGCGGTCGCGACGCTGGCCGGCGAAGGCGCCGAGGGCGCCGGCTCGCTGGCCGACCTCGCCGCGAAGCTGAGCGCGCCGCGGGCGGTCTGGGTGATGGTCCCCTCGGGGGAGATCACCGAGAAGACGGTCGATGAGGTCGCCGCCGCGCTCGACTCGGGCGACGCGATCGTCGACGGCGGCAATTCCTACTACCGCGACGACATCCGCCGCGCGGAGAAGGTGGGGGAGAGGGGGATCGACTACGTCGACTGCGGCACCAGCGGCGGCGTCTTCGGCCTCGAGCGCGGCTACTGCCTGATGATCGGCGGGCCGGAGGAGGCGGTGCGCCGGCTCGACCCGATCTTCGCCAGCCTCGCTCCCGGGGTGGCCTCGGCCGAGCGCACGCCAGGCCGCGACGGCGAGCCCTCGGCCTCGGAGAACGGCTACCTGCACTGCGGCCCCAACGGCGCCGGCCACTTCGTGAAGATGGTCCACAACGGGATCGAGTACGGGATCATGGCCGCCTACGCCGAGGGCCTCAACATCCTCAAGAACGCCGACGCCGGCAAGGTCGAGCGCGAGGCCGACGCCGAGACGGCGCCGCTCGAGCAGCCCGAGTACTACCGGTACGACATCGACATCCCCGAGGTGGCGGAGGTCTGGCGGCGGGGCAGCGTGGTCGGCTCCTGGCTGCTCGACCTGACCGCGGCGGCGCTGCGCGAATCGCCCGACCTGAGCGACTTCGCCGGGCGCGTCTCGGACTCCGGCGAGGGGCGCTGGACCTCGATCGCGGCGATCGACGAGGGGGTGCCGGCGCCGGTCCTGACCACGGCGCTGTACGAGCGCTTCGCCTCGCGCAACCTCGACGACTTCGCCGACAAGGTGCTCTCGGCGATGCGCAAGCAGTTCGGCGGCCACGACGAGAAGGCGAGCTGAGGTGGCGCCGCGGCTCGAGGTCTTCGACGACGCCGACGCCGCCTCGGCCCGCGGGGCCGACCTGATCGCCGCCGCCGGCCAGGAGGCGGTCGCCGCGCGCGGCGAGTTCGCGCTCGGGCTGAGCGGCGGGCGCACGCCGTGGCGGATGATCGGCCTGCTCGGCGACCACCCCGAGATGCCCTGGGAGCGGACGCGGATCTTCCAGGTCGACGAGCGCGTCGCCCCGCCCGGCAGCGACGAGCGCAACCTCACCCACCTGATCCAGATGCTCTCGATCTCCCACCAGCCGGCGGTGAGGCCGATGCCGGTCACCAGCCGCGACCTCGACGCCGCCGCGCGCGAATACGAAGCCCAGCTGCCGGAGCGCCTCGACTGCGTCCACCTCGGGCTCGGCCCCGACGGCCACACCGCCTCGCTGGCGCCGGACGACCCGGTGCTCGAGGTCGAGGACCGCCGCGTCGCGGTCACCGCCAACGAGTATCAGGGCAACCGCCGCATGACCCTCACCTACCCCGAGCTCTCGCGGGCGCGGTCGATCCTCTGGCTGGTCGTGGGCGAGGAGGCGCGCGACGCGCTCGCCAAGCTGATGGCGGGCGACGCCTCGATCCCCGCCGGCCGGGTCGAGAACGAGGAGATGGTCGCGCTCGCCGACCGGGCGGCGGCGGGGGAGGGCTGACTCCGGGGCTCAGGGGACGAGCAGGCGGCTCTTGATCTCCTCCAGCCGGGCGAGCCGAGGATCGTCGCGGCCAACCATCCGCTCCAGCCAGCCTTCGATCTCAGCGAGGTCCAGAGGACTGGTGGCGACCAGGATCTGCTCGATGTCGAGCCAGTCCTTGTCGCGGTCGAACATCGCCTTGCAGACAGCCAGGTGCTCGGGGGAGAGGATCGGGATCGTCGCCTCCCCAAAGGGGACGCGGCGGGTGCTGTCCTTCATCTCGTCGTGGAAGGGGTGGTAGGAGAAGAAGAGGTCGACCGGGTTCCGGTCCCACCAGAGCCGCACCTGGCCGTCCCGTTCGAGCTCCCGGAGATCGAGATCCACGTCGATGCCGAGCGGGCCGAGGGCCTCCCGGATCTCGGGCCAGCGCTCGGTCGGCACGAAGACGTTCACGTCGACGTCGATCGTCGCCCTCGGCTCGGCGTAGTAGGCGAGCGCGAGGGCCCCGCCGATCGCGTGCGGGATGCGGGCGGAGTCGAGCGCCCGGTGAACTGCGACAACCTTCTCCGGCAGCGAGGGAGCGAACTCGGGCCGGCGCGGGAACTCGTCCACGATCAGGCCGATCTCAGGCGCGGGAAGCCGATCTCGTGCGGGCGCGGCCGGACCGGCAGCGCGTCGGCCAACTCGAGCAGGTCATAGAGCGTCTTGCTCCTCTCGCGGGGGCTGGCGCCCATCCACTCGGTGGCCGAGCGTGCCGTGTCGGAGACGTTCGCCCTGGGATCGGCCGGGCGGTCGCCGCGATCCTCGCGCTCGAGGGCGTCGAGGAGCAGCCGTTTCAGCATTGGGTCGAGACGGCTGCCGTTCGCGAGCAGCCGCAGCAGGTCGCGCGCGGTTTCGTCGACCGGGGATCCCGCCACCGGGGCGCCGGCGCGCAGGGCCGCCGCTCGAAGCTCGTCGCGGCTTGGTGGGTTGACAGCCCGCGCCCGCGCTTTCTCGATCGTCTCCTCGGTGAGCTCCCTGAAGGTGGCAAGAGTGCGGCTGCGGGGCCCGTCCGGGGTGCTCCGCGACTCGCGCACCTCGAAGGCCCGGTTCTTCTTCGGCACCACGTAGGTCATAGTGGGTAAATAATACCACTATAATCTCCAAAACCGTTTCAGCGCGCTCTTCCAAAGTCATCAGACGAGTCGTAAGCTGTATGGCGTGGTCGGTCCTGATTCAGCGCTGGTCGAGGCGAGCCCGCGTGCGGGCACCGTCGAGGAGCTGGTCGGATTGCTGGCCGAAGTCGACGCGGCGACCGAATCGGGCGTCTTCTACGACCGCGTCTGCCGCGCCCTCTGCAGCCTGACCTCGATGCGCCGGGCGGCGCTGCTGCTCCACGACAGCACCTACGGGACGGTGATCCCGATGGGCTCGCACGGGGTCGACCCGGACCTGGTGGCGAGGATCGAGGGCACCCTCGACGAAGCGCCGATGGCGCGGTTGGCGCTGGAGGAAGACCGCGTGGTCGAGGTCCGCGGCAACCTGGCCGAGCACCTGCCGGCCCGCTACGCGGAGCTGTCCGTCACCCAGGCGATCACCTGCACGCCGATCGCCGCCGCCCGCCGCTGGCTCGGGGTGATCCTCGCCGACCGAAGCAGCGAGGACTTCGTCCTCGACGAGGCCGAGCGGGAGACGATGCTGACCCTGGGACGGCTGGCGGCGCTGACCGCGAGCGTCGAGCGCTCGACCGAGCAGCGCGAACGCGAGCGCCGCCTGCGCGAACGGGTCGAGCTGACCCGGGAGCTGCACGAGAACGCGATCCAACGCCTCTTCGGCGTCTGCCTCGCGCTCGGCTCCGAGGAGGGGCTGACCCGCGAGGAGCGCAGGCGCAGCCAGGAGGAGCTGCGCACCGTCGTCCACGACCTGCGCCGCGCCCTCACCCGGCCGGTCTCGCCGCCGCCGCAGGCGCTGAAGACCACCCTGGCCCAGGCCCTGGAGCGTCTGCTGGAGCGGCGCCCGGAGCTGCGGCTGGAGTGGGCCGAGGGGGTCGAGGTCCCGGACGACCTCGAGGCACTCGCCCAGTCGGTGCTGGTCGAGGCGCTGCGCAACGTCGACCGCCACTCGCGGCCGAGCCGGATCGACGTCCGCGTCCGCTCCGACGGCGCCACCTTCAGCCTCGAGGTGGAGAACGACGGGGTCGGCGCGGTCGGGGAGACCCGCGGCGGCGGGCTCGGGCTGCGCCTCGCCGCGCTCGAGGCGCTCCGCTACGAGGGCCTGGTCGAGTTCGGCGCCACAGCACGCGACCGCTGGCGGGTGCGGCTGGTGGTCCCGGCGGCGAGCTGATGCCGCCGCCGGAGACACGGCAGCGGGTCCTCGTCGTCGACGACCACGACGTCGTCCAGTGGGGCTTCCGGCTGCTGCTCGACCGCCAGGGCTGGGTCGAGCGCTGCCTCGCCGCCCGCGACGGCTCCGAGGCGGTCGACGTCTGCTGCCGCGTCCGCATCGACGTCGCCCTGGTCGACATGCTGCTCGGGTCCGAGTCCGGGGCCGAGGTCTGCGAGGAGATCCGCGCGGTCAGCCCGGCGACCCGGGTGCTGCTGATCTCCGGCGCCGGCGTCGTCTCCCCCTCGGTCGCCCGCGCCGCCGGCGCCTCCGGCTTCATCTCCAAGGACTGGCCGGCCGTCGACGTGGTCAAGGCGGTGCGGATGGTCTCGCTCGGCGGCGAGGTCTTCGCCGACCCCGGCGCGGCGGACTCGCCGCTCAGCCAGCGCGAGCAGGAGGTCCTGACCCTGATCGCCGCCGGCTCCACCAACAAGGAGATCGCCGGCCGGCTGCACCTCTCCCCGCACACGGTGAAGGAGCACACGAGCGCGATCTACCGCAAGCTCGGCGCCCGCAACCGGGCCGAGGCGACGCGCCAGGCGCAGCGGCTGCGTCTGCTGATCTGAGCGACCGTCGGGGCCGATCCCCCCGAACGTCGGGGTCCGCGGCCGGGCGTGAACGCCCGTCCCGACATCGCAGTACCCCAAGCCGTGCCCACGTCCAATCCCGAGTGCACGGCCCTACTGGTCCCCGGACAGGGGAGCCAGACCGCCGAGATGGCGGAGGTCGTCGCCGCCGAGCGCCCCGATCTGCTCAATCTGGCCAGGGGCGAGCTGGGGGTCGATCCCTTCGAGACCCTCGACGAGGGGACGCGCTTCGCCCAACCGGCGATCTACTGCGCCAGCCTCGCCTACTGGGAGCGCGCCGGCAGGCCCGAGCACGCGATGGTCGCCGGGCATTCGCTGGGCGAGCTGGGGGCGCTGGCGATCGCCGGGTCGCTCGGGGAGGAGGACGGCCTCCACCTCGCGCTGCTGCGCGGAAGGCTGATGGAAGCGGCGGGGGAGGCGAGCCCGGGAAGCATGATGGCGGTGCTCGGCGGCGGCGATCGCCAGGTCTACGCGATCGCCGAGCGCTACGAGCTCGCGGTCGCCAACGACAACGCGCCCGGGCAGGTCGTGCTCTCCGGCCCGATCCCGGCGCTGAAGATCGCCAAGCGGGAGCTGCGGGACGCCGGCATCAAAGCGCTGCGCCTGCCGGTCTCCGGGGCCTTCCACTCGGCGGCGATGGCCGCCGCCGGCAGGCGCCTGCGCGACGCTCTCGCCGAGGTCGAGTTCCGCCGGGCCGGGGCACTGGTCTACTCCTCGACCACCGCCGAGCCGTTCCGCGACCCGCGCGCCGAGCTCGCCGCGGCGCTGACCGCGCCGGTGCGCTGGCGCCAGACGATCGCCCGCATGCACAGCGACGGCGCCCGCGCCTTCGTCGAGGTCGGCCCCGGCGACGTTCTCACCGGGCTCGTGCGCCGGACACTCGAGGACGTCGAGTCCTACTCGCTGGCGACCCAGGAGGCCCTCCATGCCTGAGGCCCTGCTCTCGCCCGTGTTCGAGCCGGCGTCGCCGCGGCTGGGCCCGGGGACCGAGATCTCCGGCCTCGGCGTCGCCCTGCCGCGCAAGGTGATCCCCAACGGCCCGATCGCCGATCGCCTCGGGGTCGACGAGAGCTGGATCGTGCAGCGCACCGGGATCCGCGAGCGCCGCGCCGCGGGGCCGGGCGAGCGCCTGGCCGATTTCGCGGTCCTGGCCGGCGCCCGCGCGCTGGCCGCGGCGGATCTCGTGCCGTCGGAAGTCGACCTGGTGCTGGTGGCGACGATGAGCAACGAGGAGCTGACGCCGGGCGCGGCGCCCCGCGTCGCCGCGGCGCTCGGGGTCGGCGACGCCGGCGCGATCGACCTCAACGCGGCCTGCAACGGCTTCGTCTCCGCCCTCTCCGTCGGCTGCGCGCAGATCGAGTCGGGCCGGGCGCGGACGGTGCTGGTGATCGGCGCCGACCTGATGACGCGGTTGACCGATCCCGACGACCGAACCACCGCGGCGCTGTTCGGCGACGGCGCCGGGGCGATCGTCCTCGGCGGCGCCGAGCGCGGCAGGGTCGGGCCGATCGTGCTCGGCTCCGACGGCGACCACGCGGAGCTGATCCGCGCCGACCGCGAGGAAGGGCTGATGCGGGTGCAGGGCCACGACACCTTCCGCCACGCGGTCGAGCGCATGTGCGAGGTCTCGCTCGGGGCGGCGGCCGCCGCGGGCCTCGAGCTGGCCGACATCGACCTCTTCGTCTACCACCAGGCGAACGCGAGGATCCTGCGGGCGATCGGCGCCCAGCTGATGCTGGCGCCGGAAGAAATGGTCGACTGCATCGGCCGCTACGGCAACACCTCGGCGGCGACGATCCCCCTGGCGCTCGAAGAGGCCGACCAGGCCGGCAGCCTGCGCGAGGGCAGCAGGGTCCTGCTCGCCGCCTTCGGAGGCGGCCTCACCTGGGGGGCGACGGTGGTGGAGTGGGGACGGGGCTGAGATGCCGCCCGAGGGCTGCGCGCTGATCACGGGGGCCTCGCGCGGGATCGGCGCCGCGACCGCGCTGGCGCTCGCCCGGGCCGGCTGGCCGGTGCGGGTCAACTACCGCGAGGACGAGGCGGGCGCGCGCGAGGTCGCGGCCCGGATCGCGGCGGAGGGCGGCGCCGCGAGCGTGTGCCAAGGCGACGTCGCCGGCGCCGAGGACGTCCGCAAGCTGCTCGCGCCCGGCGACGACGGCCCGGTCCTGGTCCTCGTCAACAACGCCGGCATCCGGCGCGACGCCCTCTCGCCGCAGCTCGAGGACGAGCAGTGGCAGCGAGTGATCGACGTCAACCTCACCGCCGCCTTCCGCGCTACCCGCGCGGCGCTGCCGGCGATGCTGCGGGCTCGCTTCGGCCGCATCGTCAACGTCGCCTCGATCGTCGGCCCGCGCGCCAACGCGGGCCAGGCCAACTACGCCGCCTCGAAGGCCGGCGCGATCGGGATGACGAAGACCGTGGCGGTCGAGGTGGCGAGGCGCGGGGTGACGGTCAACGCCGTCGCCCCGGGGCTGATCGAGACCGGCTTCACCGAGGGGATCGGCGGCGAGCTGGCCGCGGCGATCCCCGCCCGGCGCGCCGGGCGGCCCGAGGAGGTCGCCGCCTGCATCTCCTTCCTGGCCTCCGAGGAGGCCTCCTACGTGACCGGAACGACGCTGACCGTCGACGGCGGCCTCAGCGCCTGACAAGAGAGAGGAGCAAGTCGATGGAGATAGAGGTGACCCCGGAGAACGTCGAGAGGGAAATCTTCGAGGGCCTGGTCGAACTCGGGACCGAGCGCGAGGCGCTCTCCCACGAGGCCACCCTGGAGAGCCTCGACGTCGATTCGCTCGACCTGGTCGAGCTGGCGCAGATCGTCGAGGACGAGTTCGGGGTCGAGCTGCGCGGCGACGACGTCAAGGACGTCCGCACGGTCGGCGAGGTGATCGAGCTGGTGGTGGCGAAAGCCGAATGAGGCGCCGGGTCGCGATCACCGGAGTCGGCGCGGTGACGCCGCTCGGCGTCGGCGGCGAGGCGCTGGTCGAGCGCTGGAGCGCCGGCGAGTGCGGGATCGAGGACGGCGCCGGGCGCTGCCGCGAGTTCGACCCGCTCGACTTCCTCAGCCGCAAGGAGGCGCGGCGCTGCGACCGCTTCACCCAGATGGCGATCGCCGCCGCCGAGGAGGCCGTCGCGCAGGCGGGCTGGAGCGAGGAGCTGCCCTACGAGGGGGCGCGGATCGGCTGCGTCGTCGGCACCGGGATCGGCGGCCTCGGCTCGCTCGAAGTGCAGCAGCGCGGCCTGATCGAGAGGGGCCGGAAGGCGGTCTCGCCGCTCGCGGTGCCGCTGATGATGGGCAACGCCGCGGCGGCGGCGCTGGCGATGCGCCACGAGCTGCGCGGCCACGTCTACGGCGTCGTCTCCGCCTGCGCGGCGGGCGCCCACGCGCTCGGCGACGCGTCCCGGATCATCCGCGCCGGCGACGCCGACGCGGTGCTCGCCGGCGGCGCCGAGGCGGCGATCACCGGCCTCGCCGAGGCCGGCTTCGGGGCGATGGGCGCGACCTCCCCGAGCGGGGTCTCGCGGCCCTTCGACGCCCGCCGCGACGGCTTCGTGATCGGCGAGGGCGCCGGCGTCCTGGTGCTGGAGGAGGCGGAGGCGGCGGAGCGCCGCGGCGCCGAGATCCTCGGCGAGGTGCTCGGCTACGGCGCCACCTGCGACGCCTTCCACCTCACCGCGCCGCAGCCGACCGGCGGCGAGGCGGCGCGGGCGATCGGCCTCGCCCTCGCCGACGCGGGCCTCGGCCGCGACGACGTCGACTACGTCAACGCCCACGGCACCTCGACCCCGCTCAACGACCGCAGCGAGACCGAGGCGCTGAAGCTGGCGCTGGGAGAGCGCGCCGCCGCGGTCCCGGTCAGCTCGACCAAGTCGGCGATCGGCCACCTGCTCGGCGCCGCCGGGGCGGTCGAGGCGATCGCCACGGTCGGGGCGCTGCGCCGTCGGGTGGCGCCGCCGACGGTCGGCTGGGAGGAGCGGGAGGAGGGCCTCGACCTTGATTACGTGCCTGGCCAGGCGCGGCCGCTGGAGCCGAGGAACGGAGATGGTCCGCTGGTCGCGGTCTCCGATTCCTTCGGCTTCGGCGGCCACAACGCCGTCCTCTGCCTCGCCGCCTGATGTCGACCGTGGCGGTGAAAATCCCGGTTGGGATCCAGAGGCCGCTGGATCATCTCGAGCTGCTGTGCGACCCGGGCAGCTTCCGCTCCCTGCGCAGCGGCGCCACCTCGCCCCGGCTCGGCCAGCGGGCCGCGCCGGGGGACGGCGTCGTGGCCGGCGCCGGCGAGGTGAACGGCCGTCCGGTCTTCTGCTACGCCCAGGACCCGGCCTTCCTCGGCGGCTCGCTGGGCGAGGTACACGCCGACACGATCGTCCGCCTGCTGCGGATGGCCGGCGACGCCGGCGCCCCGGTCGTCGGCTTCGTGCGCTCCGGCGGCGCCCGCCTCCAGGAGGGGCACTCGGCGCTCGCCGGCTACGGGCGGATCTTCCGCGCCAGCGTCGAGCTCTCGCGCCTCGTGCCCCAGGTCTCGGTGGTGACCGGGGTCTCGGCGGGCGGCGGCGCCTACTCGCCGGCGCTGACCGACTTCGTCGTCATGACCGCCGACGCGCGGATGTTCCTCACCGGGCCCAGGGTGGTGCGGGAGGCGCTCGGCGAGGATGTGACGATGGAGGCGCTCGGCGGCCCGCGGGTCCACGAGCGCAACGGCGTCTGCCAGCTGGTCGCCGGGGACGCGGCGGGAGCGATCGCCTCGACCCGGCGCCTGCTCGGCCTTCTGCCGCAGGCGATCGGGCAGCCGCCGCAGGGGGTCGCGCCGGTTGCGCAGGACGCCGTCGACCCCGAGCCGCTCGTCCCCGCCGATCCCCGTCAGGTGTACGACGTGCGCGAGGTCGCCGCCGCGATCGCCGACCTCGGCACCCTGCTGGAGCTCTCGCCGCGCTGGGCGCCGAACGCGGTCACCGCCCTCGCCCGGCTCGAGGGCCGCCCGGTCGCGATCCTCGCCAACCAGCCGCGGGCGCTCGGCGGCGTGATCGACGCCGCCGGAGCCGAGAAGGCGGCGCGCTTCGTCGCCTCCTGCGACCGCTTCCGGCTGCCGCTGATCGTCCTCGTCGACACACCGGGGTTCATGCCCGGCCGCCGCCAGGAGGAGCTGGGGGTGATCCGCCACGGCGCCGCGCTGCTGCGAGCCTTCGCCGTCGCCACGGTGCCGAAGGTGACGCTGGTCCTGCGCAAGGCGTTCGGGGGCGCCGCGATCACGATGAACTCGCGCGAGCTGGGAGCCGACGTGGTCTTCTCCTGGCCCGGCGCGGAGATCGGGATCATGGCCGCCGAGCAGGCGGTCGGGATCGTCCACCGGCGGGCGCTGGCCGAGGGCGAGGGGCCGGGGCTGGAGCAGCTCGCCGACGCCTACGCGGGCGAGCACCTGACCGCCGCCGCGGCCGCCGCCAGCGGCTTCGTCGACGAGGTGATCGAGCCCGCCGCGAGCCGCGACCGCCTCGCCTGGTCCCTGCGCTCGCTGGGGAAGCGGTGACCGTGGCCGGCGGCAGAGTGGCGGTCACACCGGCCGAAGCCCCGCCGCTGGGGGCGCGGGCCGTGACGGCCTACGCCGCCCTCGGGGACAGCTTCACCGCCGGCCGCGGCTCCGACCGCGGCGAGTGCTGGGCCGACCGCCTCGCGGGCGCCCTCGCCGAGCCCTATCCGGACCTGGGCTACGCCAACCTCGCGGTCGACGGGGCGACAAGCGCCGAGGTGCTCGAGCAGCTGCCGGCGGCGGCCGAGATGCGGCCCGACCTGGTCACGGTGATCTGCGGCGCCAACGACGTCCTCCTCTCCCTGCGCCCGGACGTCGCCGCTTACGAGCGCCGCTTCTCGGAGATCCTCGAGCGCCTCCGCGGGCTCGAGAGCGACCCCGCCGTGCTCACCGCGACCGCCCCCGAGAGCTGGCACTTCCTCGACCTGCGGCCGCGCACCGAGGCGCGTTTCGTGCGCGCTCTGGGCGAGCTGAACGCGGCGACGCGCTCGGTGGCGGCCCGCCACGGGGTCCCCTGCCTCAACGTCGCCTGCCACCCGGGGCTGACCGACCGCAGGAACTTCAGCCCCGACGGCCTGCACCCCTCGGTGCTCGGGCACGAACGGGCCGCGCACGAGATCGCGCTCTCGCTGCGCGCCCACTTCGGCATCGAGGTCGCGCCGCGCGGGGGAGCCCGGCCGTGAGCGGCCCGATCGGCCAGGACTTCGACCGGCTCGAGCCGGGGGCGCGGTTCCGCACCAAGGGGCGCACGATCACAGAGGCCGACGTGGTCTCCTTCGCGGCGCTGACCGGGGACGGGCACCCCCTGCACACCGACGCCGAGTGGGCGGCGGGGAGCCAGTTCGGCGGACGGATCGCCCACGGGTCGCTCGTCCTCTCCTATTGCGTCGGGCTGATGCCCTTCGACCCCGAGCTGGTGCTGGCGCTGCGGGGCTTCGAGCGGGTCGCCTTCAAGCGGCCGGTGCGGATCGGCGACACGATCCACGTCGAGGGCGAGATCGAGTCCAAGCGGGAGCTGGACGACGCCACCGGCCTCGTCGTCCTCGGCTGGCGGATCGTCAACCAGGACGGGGCCGCCGTCGCCCTGGCGAAGGCGCGGGTGCTCTGGCGCCGCCGGCAGCCCGACTCGGCGCCGGCGGGCGAGGGGCGCCCGGAGGTCTACCTGTGATCCTCGAGGGCAAGCGGATCCTCGTCACCGGGGTCGTCGACCGCCACAGCATCGCCTTCGCGATCGCCGAGCGCGCCCAGGAGGAGGGGGCGGAGCTGCTGTTGACCAGCTTCGGCCGCGTCCGGCGGATGACCGAACGCGCCGCCGCGCGGCTGCCGCGGCCGCCCGAGGTGCTGGAGTTGAACGTCGACGACGACGGCCAGCTGCTCGACCTGCGCGACGAAGTGGAGCGGCGCTGGGGCGGGCTCGACGGCGCCGTCCACGCGATCGCCTTCGCCCCCGCCGACGCGCTCGGCGGCAGCTTCCTGGTCGCCCCGCGGGCCAGCGCGCTGGCCGCGCTGGAGACCAGCGCCTACTCGTTCAAGGCCCTCGCCGAGGTGCTCGAGCCGCTGATCGACGCGGAGCGGGGAGGGAGCCTGGTCGGGCTCGACTTCGACGCCTCCCTCGCCTGGCCGTCGTATGACTGGATGGGGGTCTCGAAGGCCGCGCTGGAGTCGGTGAGCCGCTATCTCGCCCGCGACCTCGGCCGCGGCGGCATCCGCGTCAACCTGATCGCCGCGGGGCCGGTGCGCACCGCGGCGGCCTCGGGCATCGCCGGGTTCGCCGAGCTCGCCGCGGCCTGGCCCGAGCGGGCCCCGCTCGGCTGGGACGTCGACGACCCGGCGCCGATCGCCGACGCCGCCTGCTTCCTCCTCTCCGACCTCTCGCGGGGGACGACGGGCGAGATCCTCCACGTCGACGGCGGCGCCCACGCGGTCGCGGCGGTCCCGTCGCACCCGGGCCGCGGCTGACTCGCTCCAGGGATCGTCACCGCAGGAGACGGACTTCGCAGCTGAGTCCGGAAACCTTGGTCGCCTGCAGATCTCCGCACACGATCAATTCGACATCCGGGTGGGTCTCAGCCGTTGCGAGGATCAGGGCGTCTGGCATATGCAATGACTTACGGCTGGATCGAAACTCAGCCGCCATCTCCGCCACGGTCAGGTCAACCGAGAGGACATCCGAAATCAACCCGGTGAAGAAGCCCCTCACACGATGTTCGTCGTGATGGCCCAGTCGTGCGCCGGTGAGCACCTCGGCATAGGTCACGACCGAGACCAGCAGTCGCTGCTGGCGAGCAAGGTCGCGAATCGCCGCGTCCGCCGCGGCATGGAGGGCATCGTCGCGATCGAGGAAGCCGACGACCGCGTCGGAGTCGAGGACTACCGCCACTCCTCGCGCAGGCCTTCCACCTGCTTGCGCAGGTCACCCCCGGTGTCCAGGCACCCCGAGTAGCGATCGATCAGCTCATCGAGCCGGGTCAGGACCACGCGACCGGCTCCCTCGGCCTCCACCTTCAGAGTGTCGCCGGCCTCGAATCCCGCCGCACGAAATGCGCCCGCCGGGATCGTTACCTGGTGCTTGCTGGAGACTCTGGTTTGATTCTTTACCTTTTCTGACATAGGTAAAGAATAGGGACTGCCGAGCAGTGCCGCAAGCCCCTTGACAGGGCGTTCAGGCCAGTGGCAAGCGCTCGACGGCGCCTCCGACCCCCACCAGCACCCGATCGACCATGGCCGCCGGGAAGAGGCCGTGGGCGGCGACCCCGGGATCGGCCTCGAGCCGGGCGGCGAGCGCCGCCGGGTCGCCGATCGGGCCGCGGTAGTCGGCGATCGTGCCGCCGTCGGGGCTGGGGGGCACGTCGCGGAGCTCGACCTCGGGGCCGAGGCGGGCAAGGGTCGAGGCGGCGCCAAAGGCGAACAGCTCCAGCGGCACCGGGCCGCGCAGCGCCTCGACCGGCTTGCTCGAGTCGCCGATCACGACGAAGCGCTCGGCCGCCGCCGCGACGACCTTCTCGCGCAGGTGGGCAGCGCCGCCGCCCTTGATCAGCCAGCCGTCGGGCGCGATCTCATCGGCGCCGTCGATCGCGAGGTCGAGCCTGCGCAGCGAGCTGAAGTCCTCGACCGGGATCCCGAGCCCGCGCGCCTGCTCCTCGGTCGCCACCGAGGTCGCCACGCAGCGGATCCCGCTCAGGCCCCTGCGGGCGATCGCCGGCAGCAGGTGGGCGACGGTCGAGCCGGTGCCGAGGCCGAGCGCCATCCCGTCCTCGACCAGCTCCGCCGCGGCCTCGGCCGCGAGCCGCTTCTCCGTGTCGGCGTCGGTCACCGGGCGGGACTCTATCCTCGCGCGATGGACGCACGGCTGTGGCTGACCGGGGAGGATGGAGCCCCGCGCTCGGTGGCGCTCGCGGGCGAGCGGACGGTGGTCGGGCGCTCGCCGGAGGCCGAGGTCCGGCTCGAGGACGAGGCGGTCTCCTGGAACCACCTGGAGATCGAGCGGCGCGGCGACGTGCTGATGGCGACCGACCTCGACAGCCGCAACGGCACGGTGCTGAACGGCGAGCCGCTCGACCGGCCGCGGCGGCTGCGCAACGGCGACACCATGATCCTCGGCGGCCACCGGATCGAGGTCTCGGTCGGGCCGGCGACGCCAGTCGGGGCGACGGTGCCGAGCGAGGGGCCGTCGGTCGCGCTGAGCGAGGAGGAGCGGGCGACCGCGGCCGCGCTGGTCGCCCCCTACCGGAGCGAGGGCGCCTTCGCCGGCCGTCCCGCCACCCGGGCCGAGATCGCCGAGGCGCTTCACGTCAGCGAGCGCACCGCGCAGCGCCGGCTCGACGCGCTCGCGGTGAAGCTGGGCGTCTCCGGCGAAGCGGGCCGCGACCGCCCCCGCCAGATCGCCGCCCGCGTGATCGAGCTCGGCCTCGACCGCCCCCGCTGACCCGGACCGAGCCAAACGCGGCTCGGTGGGGGGCGCCGCTGTCGTTGGCCGGTACGGCTCCGGGCCGGAGCATCGGTGGGGCAATCGACACACGCTCGGAAAGGAGCAGCCATGTCCCACCGTTCGATCCTCATCTCCGTCCTCGTCGCCGTCGCCGCCCTGGTCGCGCCGTCGGCCGCCAATGCGGCGCCCCGCACCGGCGCGATCGTCTTCTCGATGGTTACCGAAGACCACCGGGTGGCGAAAGACGCCGAAGGCAGGGAGCTGCCGCCGAAGGCGCCCGAAGGAGGCATCTACGCGGTCCGCGACCAGCGCCTCAACCAGCTCACCGAAGACCCGTCCGACACCGAACCGGACTTCTCGGCCGACGGGCACACGATCGCCTTCGTCCGCGACGGCGACGTCTTCTCGATGCGGGCCGACGGCTCCGGCCAGCGGCAGCTGAGCAGCGGGCCGGAGCTCGACTCGCGCCCGCTGGTCTCCCCGAACGGTCGCTACATCGTCTTCGAGCGCCGCACCGCCGCCGGCGCCCCGCGCGACCTCTACACGGTGCGGGTCGGCGGCGGGGCTCCGCATCTCCTCGCCGGCTCCCCGGCCGACGAGCACGAAGCCTCGATCTCGCCGGACGGCTGCACGATCGCCTTCGTGCGCAGCACCGAACAGCCCGGCGGCGGCGCCGCCGACGACGTCTACACGGTGCGTCCCGCGGGCATCCGCCTGCGGCGCCTGACCCGGACCGCCGGGGTCGACGAGTTCGCGCCGCGCAGCCTCGACGAGACGATCGTCTTCAGCCGCGGCGAGAGCACCCCGGGGCCGAGCGCCTACGGCGACATCTACGCGATGGACGAGAACGGCCGGCACGTTCGCAGGCTGATCGCCGGCGCCGGCTCCTCCTACGTCGAAGACGCGGCGGCCGGAGGGCGCACGCTGCTTTTCCGCCGCGACCAGAGCCTCTGGGTGAAGCAGCTCGGCGGCAGGGGAAGGATGCTCACCGACCTCCCCGACAACTCGAAGACGACCAGCGTCTTCTCCTCGGACGGGAAGCAGGTGGCCGCCTTCACCGAAACCAAAGAAGAACAGTCGATCTCGGTCATCGACGTCGCCAGCGGGCGCCGCGGCTACGCCCAGGTCATCGGCCGTCCCAGCAGCGAAGAAGGGGTGACGACCACGATCGGCCCGGTCATCGCCTGGCAGCCAGTCCCGCACAGCCGCTGACCCCTCCCCACATGGGGGTGTCCGACTTTTTGCATCGTATGTAAGGCAGAAAGTCGGACACCCCCTCCGGCGTTGGGGGTATAACCGCCGGGTGCAAGACCTGGCCATCGGCTCGACCCTCGCCGGCTACCGGATCGACGCCCTGATCGCCCGGGGCGGGATGGGGGTCGTCTACCGCGCCACCCACCTCGGGCTGGAACGGCCGGTGGCGCTGAAGGTGATCGCCCGCGAGCTGGCCGACCGCGACGGCTTCCGCGAGCGCTTCCTGCGCGAGTCGCGGCTCGCCGCCCGCCTCGACCACCCGTCGGTGGTGCCGATCTTCGACTCGCGCGAGGTCGACGGCGAGCTGATCGTCGCGATGCGCCTGGTCGAGGGCGGCGACCTGCGCAGGCTGATAGACCGCGACGGCCCGCTGTCGCCAACGCGGGCGATCGCCCTGCTCGGCCAGGTCGCCGAAGCGCTCGACGCGGCCCACGCCGCCGGCATCGTCCACCGCGACGTCAAGCCGCACAACATCCTGGTCGAAGGCGAGCGCGCCTACCTCTCGGACTTCGGCCTGGCCAAGGCCCTGGGTGAGAGCGGCGTCGTCAGCGGCGGCTCGGTGGTCGGCACGGTCGAGTACATGTCGCCCGAGCAGTGGCGGGGCGGCTCGGTCGGCCCCGCCGCCGACGTCTACTCGCTCGGCTGCGTGCTGTATGAGGCGCTGACCGGGATCGCCCCCTACGCGCGCAAGGAAGCCGACACCGAGCCGGAGATGCCGGAGGGCCTCGACGCGGTGATCGAGCGCGCCGTCTCCAAGGGCCCCGCCGACCGCTACCCGAGCGCCGGCGCGATGATCGCCGCCGCCCGCGAGCGCCAGAGCGCCGAGATGGCGTCGACCCGTGTCCTCTCGGCCGCGGCCGACCGACCGACCGTGCGCCTCGGGCGCGGCGCCGGGCTGCGACGGCGGCTCGGCGAGCTGCCGCGGCTCTGGCTCGGCGCCGGCGCCGCTGCCGCGGTCGTCCTCGTCGTCCTTGCGGCGATTCTGCTCGGCGGCGGTGGCGTCTCCGTCTCCTCGCCGATCCCGGTTGGCCGCGCGCCGCTGCGGATTGCCACCGCGACCGACGCGATCTGGGTCACCAGCGAACGCGACGGCACCCTGACCCGGCTCGACCCGGCAAGCGGGGACCGGGTCGGCAAGCCGCTGCGTCTGGGCGCCGGGATCTCCGGCGTCGCCGTCGGCGCCGGCTCGGTCTGGGTCTCCGACCCCCCGCGGGGATCGGTCCTGCGGATCGACCCGGACACGAGCCGCGTCGTCGACAGGATCGCCGTCGGCGGCCGTCCCGGCCCGATCGCCCTCGGCGGCGGCCGCGTCTGGGTCGCCGACGAGCGCGGCGCCGGGATCGGCGCGATCGACGCCCGCGGCGACCGCGTCATCCGCCGCGGCCTCGCGCCCCACGCGGCGCCGCTGCGCCTCGCGGTCGGCGCCGGCGGCCTCTGGGCCAGCAGCGCCAGCACCGGCGCCGTGCGCCGCATCGACCTCAGCAGCCTCGCGATCGACGCCCCGATCCCGGTGGGCCGCGGCCCGGCGGGGGTGACCGTCGCCCACGGCCAGGTCTGGGTCGCCAACAGCCGCGGCGGCACCGTCACCCGGGTCGATCCCTCTACCCACGCGCTGCTCGGCGACCCGATCGAGGTCGGCGGCCGTCCTGGCGGGATCGACGCCGGGACCAGCGCCGTCTGGGTCGCCAGCGCCTCCGCCGACGCGGTCACCCGGATCGACCTCGACAGCGGCAGGCCGCTCGGCGACCCGATCGCGGTCGGCCGGGACCCGGGCGCGGTCGCGGTTGGAAGCGAGGCCGTCTGGGTAGCCGACAACGGTGAAGACGCGGTCACGCGCATCGAACCCTGAGCCGATGGTTAGGATCGTCTCCGACATGGCCCAGGACATCGACCAGCTCTGCATCGACACCATCCGCACGCTCTCGATCGACGCGGTGCAGAAGGCCAATTCCGGCCATCCCGGCACGCCGATGTCGATGGCGCCGGTCGCCTACGAGCTCTGGCAGAACCACCTCCGGTACGACCCGGCCGACCCTGTCTGGCCCAACCGCGACCGCTTCGTGCTCTCGGCCGGGCACGCCTCGATGCTGCTCTACTCGATGCTCTTCCTCGCCGGGGTGCGCCGCGTCGACGCCGAGTACAACGTGCTCGACGAGCCCGCCTGCTCCCTGCGGGAGATCGAAAATTTCCGCCAGCTGCACTCGCGCACCCCGGGGCACCCCGAGTACCGCTGGACCTCGGGCGTGGAGACCACCACCGGCCCGCTCGGCCAGGGGATCGCGACCTCGGTCGGGATGGCGATGGCCTCGAAGTGGCAGGCGGCGCGCTTCAACCGCCCCGCCGGCGAGCTGTTCGACTTCGACGTCTACGCCCTCGCCGGCGACGGCTGCCTGATGGAGGGGATCTCCCACGAGGCCGCCTCGCTCGCCGGCCACCTGAAGCTCGACAACCTCTGCTGGATGTTCGACAACAACCACATCACGATCGACGGCGACACCGCCCTCGCCTGCGGCGACGACGTGCTGAGCCGCTTCGAGGGCTACGGCTGGAACGTGCTCCGGGTCGGCGACGCCAACGACCGGGCCCTGCTCGGCCGCGCCTTCGAGGAGTTCAAGGCGGAGGCCGGCCGCCCGACGCTGATCGTGATCGACAGCCACATCGGCTGGGGCTCGCCGAACAAGCAGGACACCGAGTCCGCCCACGGCGAACCGCTGGGCGAGGAGGAGGTGCGCCTGACCAAGCGCGCCTACGGCTGGCCCGAGGACGCGCAGTTCCTCGTCCCCGACGGGGTCCGCGAGCGCTTCGACGAGGCGATCGGCCGGCGCGGCGCCGAGCTGCGCGCGGCCTGGGCGGCGACCCTTTCTGTCTACGCGGTCGAGCACCCGGAGCTGGCCACCGAGATCGAGGTGATGCAGCGGCGCGATCTGCCCGCCGGCTGGGACGCCTCGCTGCCCTCCTTCGACGCCGACGAAGAGAAGGGCATCGCCACCCGCAAGGCCTCCAACAAGGTCCAGAACGCGATCGCCGAACGGGTCCCGTGGCTGCTCGCCGGCTCCGCCGACCTCACCGACTCGACCTCGGTCCGGCTCGGCGCCGCGAGCGCCGCCCAGTTCGAGCCCGGCAGCTACGACGGCCGCCAGGTCCATTTCGGGATCCGCGAAAACGCCGCCGCCGCCGCCTGCAGCGGGCTCTCGCTCTGCAAGATCCGGCCGCTGTGGTCGACCTACCTCACCTTCTCCGACTACGGCCGGCCCTCGATCCGCCTCTCGGCGCTGATGGAGCTGCCGGTGATCCACCTCTTCACCCACGACTCGATCGGGCTCGGCGAGGACGGCCCGACGCACCAGCCGGTCGAGCAGCTCTCCTCGCTGCGGGCGATGCCCCACCTCGACGTGATCCGCCCGGCCGACGCCAACGAGGTCGCCGAGGCCTGGCGCATGGCGGTCGGCCGCACCCACAACCCGGTCGCGCTGGTGCTGACCCGCCAGAACGTGCCGGTGCTCGACCGCTCCAAGTACGCGTCCGCGGAGGGCACGCGCCGCGGCGGCTACGTGCTCGCCGACCCCGAGGACGGCGACCCGGAGCTCATCCTGATCGCCACCGGCAGCGAGGTCCAGCTCGCGGTCGGCGCCCACGAGCAGCTGGCCGGGGAGGGGATCCGCTCGCGCGTGGTCAGCCTCCCCTGCTGGGAGGAGTTCGAGCGCCAGGACGCCGCCTACCGCGATGAGGTGCTGCCGCCGGAGATAGCCGCCCGGGTCGCGATCGAGGAGGGCTCGCCGCTGGGGTGGGAGCGTTACGCAGGAGAGCGAGGCGCAATCATGGGGATGACGACCTTCGGCCAGTCGGCGCCCTTCAAGGACGTCGAGGCCGAGTTCGGGTTCTCCGTCGACGAGGTGGCGAGGGTGGCCCGTGAGGTCGTCGAGCGCGCCACCGTCAACCCATCGACCTGAGGGGGTTCGCGATGAAGCCGACCGAGCGGCTGCACCAACTGGGCCAGAGCCTCTGGCTCGACAACATCACCCGCACCATGCTCGCCGACGGCACCCTCGCCGGCTACATCGACGAGCTCTCCGTCACCGGGCTGACCTCGAACCCGACGATCTTCGACAAGGCGATCTCCGGCGGCGAGGCATACGACGAGCAGATCGCCGAGCTGACCCCGGGGGCCGAGGCGGGGGAGGGCGTCGGCGCCAACCCCCAGGAGCGCGTCTTCTTCGAGCTCGCCCTCGCCGACCTGCGCGACGCCGCCGACCTCTTCGCGCCGGTCCACCGCCGCACCGACGGCGTCGACGGCTTCGTCTCGCTCGAGGTCTCGCCGCTGATCGCCGACGACGCCAGGGCGACGATCGAGGAGGCGGCCGCCCTTCACGCCAAGGGCGAGCGCGACAACATCTTCATCAAGATCCCCGGCACCGAGGCCGGCCGCGAGGCGATCGAGGAGTCGATCTTCGCCGGCGTCCCGATCAACGTCACCCTGCTCTTCGACGACAAGCAGTACCTCGGCGCCGCCGAGGCCTACATGCGGGGGATCGAACGGCGGATCGAGGCCGGGCTCGACCCCGCGGTCGCCTCGGTCGCATCGCTCTTCATCAGCCGCTGGGATGTCGCCGTCGGCAAGGACGTTCCCGACCGGCTCGTCAACCGGCTCGGGATCGCGATCGGCGGCCGCACCTTCCGCGCCTACCACGAGCTGCTGCAGTCCGACCGCTGGCTGCGGCTGATGAACGAGGGCGCGCGCCCGCAGCGGCTGCTCTGGGCCAGCACCGGGACCAAGGACCCCGACGCCTCCGACACCCTCTACATCGAGGCCTTCGCCTCGCCCTTCACGGTCAACACGATGCCCGAGCCGACCCTGCACGCCTTCGCCGACCACGGCGAGATCGGCGACCTCTTCCCGCCCGACGGCGGCAACGCCGAGCAGGTGCTGGCCGAGTTCGCGGAGGCCGGGATCGACGTCGCGGCGCTGGCGACCCGGCTGCAGGAGGAGGGCAAGGCGAGCTTCAACAAGTCCTGGGAAGACCTGCTGAAGTCGATCGAGACGCAGTCCGGGGTCACGGCCGGGTGAACTGTTCCCTATCGGTGCACAGCAACGAAAAGGAACAGCTGTGAGTGGGTTGCGGGAGACCCCGGCCTGGGGCGAGCTCGCCGCCCACCACGAGAAGGTCGGCGACGTTCACCTGCGCGAGCTGTTCGCCTCCGACCCCGAGCGCGGCGAGCGCCTGGTCGCCGACGGGGCGGGCCTGCGCCTCGACTTCTCCAAGAACCGGGTCACCGACGAGACGCTGATCCTGCTCGGCGAGCTGGCCCGCCAGCGCGGCGTCGAGACCCGCCGCGAAGCGATGTTCCGCGGCGAGCACATCAACGTCTCCGAGGACCGAGCGGTGCTGCACGTGGCGCTGCGGATGCCGCGGGAGCGCTCGCTCCTCGTCGACGGCGTCGACGTGGTCAAGCAGGTGCACGAGACGCTCGACCGGATGGCGAGCTTCGCCGAGCGGGTCCGCTCCGGCGAGTGGCGCGGCCACACCGGCCGCCCGATCCGCAACGTGGTCAACGTCGGGATCGGGGGCTCCGACCTCGGCCCGGTGATGGCGTATGAGGCGCTGCGCCACTTCAGCCGCCGCGAGATGGCCTTCCGCTTCGTCTCCAACGTCGACGGCACCGACTTCGTCGAGGCCACGCGGGACCTCGACCCCGAGGAGACGCTGTTCGTGATCTCTTCGAAGACCTTCACCACGCTGGAGACGATGACCAACGCCCGCTCGGCCCGCGAGTGGGCGCTGGCGGGGCTGGGCGGAGACGAGGAGGCGGTCGCCAAGCACTTCGTCGCCGTCTCCACCAATGCCGAGGAGGTGTCGAGGTTCGGCATCGACACCGACAACATGTTCGGCTTCTGGGAGTGGGTGGGGGGCCGCTACTCGATGGACTCGGCGATCGGCCTCTCGACGATGCTGGCGATCGGCCCGGCCCGCTTCGCCGAGATGCTGGCCGGCTTCCACGCGATGGACGAGCACTTCCGGGAGGCGCCGATCGCCTCCAACCTGCCGATGCTGATGGGCCTGCTCGCGGTCTGGTACGGCGACTTCTTCGGCGCCCAGACCTGCGGCGTCTTCCCCTACGACCAGTACCTGCACCGCTTCCCCGCCTACCTGCAGCAGCTGACGATGGAGTCCAACGGCAAGCACGTCACCCTCGACGGCGCCCGCGTCGACTACGACACCGGCGCGATCTACTGGGGCGAGCCGGGCACCAACGGCCAGCACTCCTTCTACCAGCTGCTCCACCAGGGCACGCGCCTGATCCCCTGCGACTTCATCGGCTTCATGCGCTCCAACAACCCGCTCGGCGACCACCACGACCTGCTGATGGCCAACGTCTTCGCCCAGGGCGAGGCGCTGGCGTTCGGCAAAACGCCCGAGCAGGTGCGCGAGGAGGGGACGCCGGAGGAGGTCGTGCCGCACCGGGTGATGGAGGGCAACCGCCCCTCGAACACGATCCTCGCCGAGCGGCTGACGCCGGAGACGCTCGGCGCCCTGGTCGCTCTGTACGAGCACAGCGTCTTCACCCAGGGGGCCGTGTGGGGGATCGACTCCTTCGACCAGTGGGGGGTCGAGCTGGGCAAGGCGCTGGCGGTGAAGATCATCCCCGAGCTGCAGGCCGGGGGCGAGCCGAAGCTGCGCCATGACAGCTCCACCAACGCGCTGATCCGCCGTTACAGAGCCGTACGGCAGGGGGAGTAGGCTCACCGCCCATGCCACCGTTCGACCCGCTCCCCCTGGCGGCGTCGGCCTCGAATCTGCTCGCGGCGCGCGAGCAGATGGCGTTCACCCTCGCCTTCCACATCGTCCTCTCCTGCCTCGGCGTCGCCCTGCCGGCGACGATCCTCCTCGCCAACTACATCGGCCTCAAGCGGGGCGACTCCGACGCGATCGAGCTGGCCAAGCGCTGGTCGAAGGCGATGGCGGTGACCTTCGCCGTCGGCGCCGTCACCGGCACCGTCCTCACCTTCGAGTTCGGCCTGCTCTGGCCGCGGTTCATGGACCGCTTCGGCGCCGCCTTCGGGGTCGCGTTCGCGATCGAGGGGATCTTCTTCTTCCTCGAGGCGATCTTCCTCGCGATCTACATCTACGGCTGGAAGCGGCTCGGCGGCTGGGCCCACTTCTGGTCGGGGATGCCGATGGTCCTCACCGGCATCGGCGGCGCCTTCGCCGTCGTCGCCGCCAATTCCTGGATGAACCAGCCGCAGGGCTTCACCCTCGACGCCGCCGGCAAGGTCGTCGACGTCTCGCCGCTGAAGGTGATCTTCAACCCGGCGACCGGCTACGAGGTCCCGCACATGATCCTCGCCGCCTACATGGTGGTCGGCTTCCTCGTCGCCTCCGTCTACGCGGTCGGGATGCTGAGGGGGAGGCGGGACCGGCTGCACCGGCTGGGCCTGCTGATCCCGCTGACGATCGGCTGCATCGCGGCGCCGATCCAGCTCTTCGTCGGCGACACCGCGGCGCGCGCGGTCGCCGACCACCAGCCGGCCAAGTTCGCCGGCATGGAGTGCATCCAGAAGAGCGGCGGCCACCAGACCGAGTACGTCGGCGGCATCTGCACCTCGGACGGGGTCAAGGCCTCGATCCCGATCCCCGACCTCGACTCCTACCTGGTCGGCTTCAGCGCCGACACCGACGTCACCGGCCTCAACGACATCCCGGCCGACGAACGGCCGCCGGCCAACACGCTGCTGCACCTCTCCTTCGACGTCATGGTCGGGATCGGCACCGCCCTGCTGCTGCTCGGGGCCTGGCTGGCGGTCGCCTGGCGGCGCCGGCGCGACATCCCCGGGACGCCCTGGTTCCTGCGAGTTGTCGCGATCTCCGGCGCGGCGGCGATCCTGGCGCTGTGGTGCGGCTGGATCGTGACCGAGGTCGGCCGCCAGCCGTGGATCGTGCAGGGCTACATGCGCACCTCCGAAGCGGTCACCGAGGCGAAGGGCATCTGGTTCGTCTTCGGGCTGACCCTGCTCCTCTACGCGGCGATCGGGACCGCCGCGGTGCTGGTCCTGCGGGGAATGTCGAGACGCTGGCGCGAGGGGCGGGTCGAGCCCGAGGAGGGGGCGCCCTACGCGCCTCCGGCCGGGGCGGAGGGGACGCCGTGATCTCTATTCCGTTCGGCCGTTCCTCTTGCCCGCTCGCTCCCCTTCATCCCCTCCTCCAGCGAGGCCCAGCCGGCTTGCTTGCCCATAAGGCGCAGCGGAAGGAGGGGGCGTGACCCGCGCCGACGTCGTCGCCGGGATCCTCTGGGTCGGCGCCACCTTCTACGCGCTGTTCGGCGGCGCCGACTTCGGCGGCGGCTTCTGGGACCTCGTCGCCGGAGGCCCGCAGAAGGGGGAGCGGCCGCGGGCGCTGATCCAGCGCTCGCTGACCCCCGTCTGGGAGGCCAACCACGTCTGGCTGATCTTCATCCTCGTCGTCCTCTGGACCGCGTTCCCGCCCGCCTTCAGCGCGATCATGACCACGCTCTACGTGCCGCTGGCGCTGGCCGCGATCGGGATCGTCCTGCGCGGCTCCGGCTTCGCCTTCCGCAAGTCGATCGAGGGGCTGGAGGCGCGGCGTGTGGCCGGCGCGACCTTCGCCCTCTCCTCGGTGCTGACGCCGTTCTTCATGGGCACGGTGGTGGGGGCGATCGCCGCCGGCAACGTCCCCGCGCAAGGCAACGGCGACGCCTTCTCCAGCTGGTTGCAGCCACTGCCGCTGCTGACCGGGGCGATGTTCGTCGCCACCGGCGCCTACCTCGCCGCCGTCTTCCTCGTCGGTGACACCCGCCGCGGAGGCGACGCCGAGCTGGAGCGCTACTTCGTCCGCCGGGCGCTGGCCGCGGCCGCGGTCGCGGGCGCCGCCGCCGCCTTTGGCCTGGTCGAGCTGCACGCCGAAGCGCGCTACATCTTCGACCGCCTCACCGACCAGGGCCTGCCGCTCGTAGTGCTCTCGGGCCTCTGCGGCATTGCGCTGCTCGCCCTCCTCCTCCCGCGGGGGCGTGGCGGCTTTGTCACCTCAGGGGTTACCAAAACGCCTCGCGCGACTGATCTGGCACTGCGCCCCCTTGCCGCGGGTGCGGTCGTCGCGGTGATCTGGGGGTGGGGAGTCGCTCAGTTCCCCTACCTGCTGCCGACCTCGCTGAAGATCACGCAGTCGGCGGCGCCGTCTGACACCCTGGGCATCGTGATCGTCGTGTTCATCGTCGCCGCGGTCCTCGTGCTTCCCTCGCTCGGCCTGCTCTACTGGCTCTCCCAGCGTGAACTGCTGGAGAGCGAGCATTGATGGTCGAGGCGGTCCTCTTCGACATCGACGGCACCCTGATCACCACCGGCGGCGCCGGCGGGGAGGCATGGAAGCGCGCCTTCGTCGAGCTCTACGGCAACCCGCTCGACATCCGCGACGTGACCGAGTCGGGGATGACCGACCCCGAGGTGGGGCGCGTCGCCCTGCGCAACATCCTCGGCCGCGACCCCGACGGCCGCGAGCTCGCCACGGCGATGGGCCGCTACCTGCGCCACCTCTCGGCGGCGATCGACGAGTCCGAGGGCTACCGGGTGATGCCGGGGATCGAGGAGCTGCTCGAGCGACTCGTCGCGGCCGGCCACCTGCTCGGGCTCACCACCGGCAACGTCGAGGCCGCCGCGCACATCAAGCTGACCCGATCGGGCCTCAACCGCTTCTTCTCCTTCGGCGGCTACGGCTCCGACTCGAACCAGCGCACCGAGCTGACCCGCTGCGCCCTGCAGCGCGGCAGGATGGTCTCCGGCGGCATCCTGATCGAGTCGTCCTGCATCTCGGTCGGCGACACCCCGCGCGACGTCGCCGCCGGACACGGCGCCGGGATCGAAGTCGTCGGCGTCGCCACCGGCAACTTCAGCGTCGAGCAGCTGCGCGAAGCGGGCGCCAACTGGGCGCTTGAGGACGTGACCGCCGGCTTCCCCGCCTAGAGGCCGCCTGCCTTCCCAGAAAAGAACGAGATGTTTAGAGTAATGCCTCATGCCGTTACTCAATCGGGGGGTCGGAAGGCCGACGGCCCTTGCCGTCGCAGCCGCGATGGGCGTTGCCTTCCTGGCTGGGTGCGGCAGCGGTTCCAGCCCCACCGCCCCCGAAGCCGGCGACTTCGAAGTCGAACCCGTCTGGAGGTCGATCGAACACCAGGTTGACGTCGGCCAAAGACCCGCCGGCTCGCCGCAGCTGAGGAAGCTCGCGACCGAACTGCGGCCCCTGCTGCCGGGCGGCCACTTCGAAGCGATCCCCGGCGAACCGAGCCTCCACAACATCGTCGGCTCGCTGCCGGGCCGCGAGCCCGCGATCGTCGTCGGCGCCCACTACGACACCCTGGTCAGGCCCAAGGGATTCGTCGGCGCGAACAACGGCGCGTCCGGGACGGCCCTGGTGATCGAGATCGCGCGAACGCTGGAGCGGCTTCACGCAGGCCCCCACGCCCGCAAGGTCGAGTTCGTCCTCTTCGACGGCGAGGAGCCGCCGGGCGAGCGGCCCGACGCGGCGCCGCACTTCTACCGCGAAGGCCTGCGCGGCTCCCGCGCCTATGCGGCGGCACATCACGGCAAGACCGCGGACATGATCCTGCTCGACTACGTCGGCGGCAGGAACCTGCACCTGCCGCGCGAGCAGTCCTCGACCAAGAGCCTGTGGAACCGGGTGCTGGGAGCGGCGGCGGTCGTCGGCACCTCGCGGTACTTCTCCAGCTCGACCGGGGTCGGGGTCTTCGACGACCATTCGCCCTTCCTCCACGAAAACGTCCCCGCCGTCGACCTGATCGACTGGAGCTACCCCGGGCACAGCCTCAAGGACGGCTTGGACATGCTCTCCCGCACCAGCCTCAGCGCGGTGGGCGAGACGATCGTGCAGCTGGTCGACGAACTGCGCGAATAGGCCCGAGGCCGAGCGCCGTCGTCCGTCAGGCCTTCTCGCAGCGCGCCTGGTAGATCGAGGTGAAGCCGGACTCGAAGCCCTTGCGGGCGGCGCGCAGGTAGAGGCGCCAGACGCGGACCCGTTCTGGGCCGGCGAGGCGGATCGCCTGCTCAAGGTTGTCGTCGAGGTTCCTCGCCCAGTGCCGCAGCGTCTCCGCGTAGTCGGGCGCGTAGTCCTCGACGTGGTGGGTGACGAATCCGGCCCGCTCCAGCGCCAGCAGGATCCGCGAGAGGTGCAGCGGGGCGGCGTCGGGGAAGACGTAGCGCTCGGAGAAGGCGCCGGCCTCGGCGTCGGTGTGGCGGAGGCGGGCGATCCCGTGGTTGAGCAGGCGCCCGCCCGGCCCCAGCAGCCCCGCGAGGGCGCGCGCGTAGACGTCGATCTGGGAGGAGCCGACGTGCTCGACCATGCCGATGCTGGCGATCGCGTCGAAGCGCTCGCCGGCGAGGTCGCGATAGTCCATCACTCGGATCTCGACCCGGTCGGCGACCCCGGCCTCCTCGGCCCGCCGCCGCGCCCGCTCGGCCTGCGGCTCCGAGAGCGTGATCCCGACCACGCTGGCGCCGTGGCGGGTCGCCGCCCAGAGCGGGAAGGCGCCCCAGCCGCAGCCGACGTCGAGCACCCGGTCGCCCTCCTTCAGCGCCAGCTTGCGGGCCACGGTCTCGAGCTTCTCCTCCTGGGCCTGCTCGAGCGTCTCGGCGCCGGCTCCCCAGAGGGCGCAGCTGTAGACCATGCTCGGCCCGAGGAAGAGCTCGAAGAACTCGTTGGAGACGTCGTAGTGGTGGCGGACGGCGCGGGCGTCGCGCTCCTTGCTGTGGCGGCGGCCGCTCGGGCGCAGCTCGGCCCGCGGCCGCGGCGGCGGCCTGGTCACACCGGCGGCGCGGATCGCGCCGAGCAGCAGCGCCCGCTTGTCGGCGCTCTCCAGCGGCGGCGGCTGCCAGCTGTCGAGCAGCGCGATCACCGCGTCCATGTCGTCGACCTCGATCTCGCCGCTGACGTAGGCGCGGCCGAGGCCGAGCTGCCCGGGCGCGCGCAGCACGTGGGCGGCGGCGCGCGGCGAGCGCACGTGGAAGGTCGGCCCGTCGCCGTTGGTGGACGGAAGTTCGGTCCCGTCCCAGAACTCGACCCTGAACGGCCGCTCGGGCAGGCGCGCCGCGATCTCGCGCCTCAGAGGGGCGGTGGTGGCGAACGGCATCGGCGGACACTATTACGCCATGCCTTCGGGTTCTACCCGTATCATCGCGGCCGTGGAGAGCGCCGGCCCCCTGCCATCGGACATCCAGCCCGTCGAGAACGAGACGCGCGACCGCATCATCACCGGCCTGGTGACGCTGGTCCCGTTCATCGCCATCGGCCTCGCCGGCTGGCAGGTCTGGGGAGAGGCGCTGCACTGGAGCGACGTCTTCCTCTTCGTCGGCATGTACGTGCTGACCGGGCTGGGGATCACGGTCGGCTTCCACCGCCACCTCACCCACCGCGCCTTCAAGACCTCGAAGGGGCTGCATGGCCTGCTCGCGATCCTCGGCTCGGCGGCGATCGAGGGCCCGGTCATCTCCTGGGTCGCCGACCACCGCAAGCACCACGCCTTCTCCGACGAAGAGGGCGATCCCCACAGCCCCCACGTCGACCACGGCCACGGCTGGAGCGGCGCCATGCGCGGCCTCTTCCACGCCCACATGGGCTGGCTCTTCATCCACACCCAGCGCGGCAACAAGGAGCGCTTCGCGCCGGACCTGATCAAGGACCCGACGATCAGCTGGGTCGATCGCACCTTCCTGCTCTGGGCGATCGGCGGCCTGCTGCTGCCGTTCGCGCTCGGCTGGGTGATCGGCGGGACCGTCTTCGCCGCCGTCACCGGCCTGCTCTGGGGCGGCCTCGTCCGCGTCTTCGTCCTGCACCACTTCACCTACAGCATCAACTCGCTCTGCCACGTCTTCGGCAAGCGCGACTTCGATACCACCGACGAGTCGCGCAACCTGGCGCTGATCGCGATCCCGACCCTCGGCGAGGCCTGGCACAACAACCACCACGCCTTCCCGACCTCGGCCACCCACGGGCTCGGCCGCTTCCAAATCGACATCTCGGCGCTGGTCATCGACGGGCTCGAGAAGCTTGACCTGGTCTGGGACGTCGTCCGGGTCTCACCTGAGCGGCTCGCCGCCAAAGCTGCCTGAGGGCCGATCCCGGTAGGGGTTTCGCTTAGGACCTATCCCCATAGGGAGGAGTCCGACCCAGCCCCGGCGAACTCCTGAACCGATCTGTTGATCGGACATAGGAGGTAGAGATGGGCTTGGTCGACCGCGACGATGGCTGGCGAATGCCGGACTG